>AR_comb_assmDRAFT_10028775_pt1 | contig 11698 bp, 9 predicted proteins | sample ArasoioldDNA_FD_10543 | JGI IMG/M metagenome (IMG submission 10543) | reverse complement strand
TCTCCGCGCCATAAATCACATCCATCGCGTCCCCGCGGAACGTAAGGTGCGGCTGCCACTCCCGGCCGCGCCAGCCTCCGATGACCGGCAACGATCCTTTCGCGGACGGCTGGCCCGCCCTGATGAAGCGCAAGCCGATCGGCACCTTGACCGCTGCCAGGGATTCCGCATCGATCGCGCCGCGCTGGAAGTCCGACACGATCACGATCTCGCGACGCGCCGGGGGCGTGCGTGACAGCCAGTTGGTCGCGCGCTGCAGCCCCTCGCGCAGATCGGCCGTCGCAAACTTCGCCGCTGCGAACGACTGGAGCTCCTGGTCAACCAGGCGCGCAGCCTCGGGTGTCACCGGCACACTGTGGCTCGTGTCAACGACGACCGCCCTTGCCGTGCGCTGATTCCACCGGGCCGTACGCCAGGCGGACAGGAGGACGGGCTGTGCGCAGGCGAGTCCTGCAGCCAGAACGATCGCGGCACGCAGGATCAACAGGCCCACATCGGATGGACGCCGGAAGCGGACGGCCGACGCGCGCGTGCGCGGCAGAAACTTCGTCGTCGGAAAGACGATGCGGCGCGCGTTGCGCCGCAGGAGCATGTGCACCAGCAGCGGGCCCGCGAGCAGCAGCAGGCCGGCGAAGGCCCACGGAGCGGTCCAGGCGATCATGCCGCTGGTCCCAGCGCGCGGCGCCGCAGGTACGACCGCAACGCGGCATCCAACGGCGTGTCGGTGAAGACGCGGACGTAATCAATGCCGTAGGCCGACGTGCGGGCACGCCACCGTTCGAGAAACGCGCTGATCTGTTCACGGTAGCCGGCCACGGCCGCCGGGCCGCCAGACAACACCGTCGCGCCGGTCTCCGCGTCCTCGACTTCCACATCGTCGCGGAACGGCAGCTCCACTTCGCTCCTGGTCAGCAGGTGGAAGACGATCACTTCGTGGCCGATGTGCGCCGCCCGCTTGAGCGCCTGCTCGACCGTCTCGTCCTCGTCATACAGATCCGAGATGACGATCAGCAGTCCACGCCGTTTCTGCAGATCGAGGAGCCTCGCCAGCGCCGTCCCCCCGGCGGTGCGACCTCCAGGCCTTGCCCGCTCGAGCGTCAGCAGGATCGAGCGCAGGTGCGCGGGGCCCCCGCGGCTCGGAAGATATCCGTTCAGACCGTCCGCGAACGCCGCGAGGCCGACGGCGTCTCCCTGGCGCGACACGAGATGAGCGAGCGACGCCGCCAGCAGGCGTCCGTACTGGAACTTCGTCGCCCCGGACGGTCCCGCGAAGTCCATCGACGCGCTCGTATCGAGCGCGATGACGCACTGAAGGTTCGTGGTTTCGCGGAACTGCTTGGTGTAGAGGCGATCGGTACGGGCGAAGAGTTTCCAGTCGATGTACTTGAGGTCGTCGCCAGGCCGGTAGTGCCGGTACTGGCTGAACTCCGCGCTATACCCGTGGAACGGGCTGCGATGCAGGCCCGAGATCGTGCCATCGACGACTCGCTTTGACACGAGCTCGAGATCCGCAATGGCGGAGAGCGCCGCGGCGTCGAACATCAGCGTTCCAGGAGACGGCGGACGATCTCGTCGGCGTCGATCCCGTCCGCTTCCGCCTGGAAGTTGACGAGGACCCGATGCCGGAGCACGGGCAGCGCGACCGCGCGGATGTCTTCGAAGTCCACCACGCTGCGCCCTTCGAGAAGCGCGCGAGCCTTCGCGCCGAGCAGCAGCGACTGCCCCGCCCGCGGCCCGGCGCCCCACCGCACCCACTTGCGCACGAACTCGGGAGCCTCCTCGCCGGCGGGCCGTGTCGATCGGACCAGTTTTGCCGCGAAATCCACGACGTTGTCCGCCGCCGGGACGTCACGGACGACGGAATGGAGACGCTCGATCTCTTCACCGCTCGCGACCGGCTCGATCTTCGGTTCGACCGTTCCCGTCGTCATGGACAGGATGCGGCGCTCCTCGTCGGCGGACGGGTATTCGATAACGACGTTGAACATGAAGCGATCGAGCTGGGCCTCGGGCAGCGGGTACGTGCCTTCCTGCTCGATGGGGTTCTGCGTGGCGAGCACGAACAGCGGCCGCTCGAGGTCGTAGCGGATTCCGGTCACGGTGACCTGGTACTCCTGCATGGCCTCCAGCAGCGCCGCCTGCGTCTTGGGCGGCGTCCGGTTGATTTCGTCGGCGAGGATGATGTTCGAGAAAATCGGTCCGCGGATGAACCGGATGACGCGTTTCCCGGTCGCGCGATCTTCTTCGATGACCTCGGCGCCGAGGATGTCGGACGGCATCAGGTCCGGTGTGAACTGAATGCGGTTGAACCGCAGGTGAACGGCCTCGGCGAGCTTCTTGATGAGCAGCGTCTTCGCCAGGCCCGGCACGCCGCGCAGGAGGCAGTGGCCGCCGGCGAGGAACGCGATCAGGATCTCCCGAACGACACGCTGCTGACCCACGATCGCCTTGGCCAGCTCGCGCTCGAGGCGCCCGGCCACCTCGGCCACGCGATCGATGGACACGGCGGAAATGTCAGCTTCCATCCCGGCAGAGTCTATACTAGCGATTGCCCGTGCCGACGCAATCCAAGTGGCAGTCGCTTCCCACCGAACAGATCAACCCCGCCAGCCTCGCGATAGACAAGGCCCCGGTCGGCGACATCATCGACCTCGTGATCAACGAGGATCGCAAGGTGATTGCCGCGGTGCACAAAGAGAAGGAGCGTATCGCCCACGGCATCGAGATCATCACGCAGTCGCTGCGCAAGGGCGGCCGCGCGATCTTCATCGGGGCTGGGACGAGCGGCCGGCTGGGCGTGGTGGAAGCCGCCGAAATGCCGCCAACGTTCGGCACTCCCCCACGGATCGTCCAGAGCATCATGGCCGGCGGCCAGGCGGCGGTGTTCCAGGCGAAAGAAGGGGTCGAGGACAACTACGAGGAAGGCGGGCGCAGCATCGCGCGGCTGCGCCTCAGCAACCGCGACGTCGTGATCGGCGTCTCGGCCAGCGGCATCACGCCGTTCGTGCGCGGCGGACTCACTCGCGCCCGCAAGGCCGGCGCCAAGATCATCTTCGTAACCTGCTGGCCCGGTTCCGAGCTCCAGAATTTCGTGGACCTCATCATCGCGCCGGCCGTCGGCCCCGAGATCATCGCCGGCTCCACGCGCCTCAAGGCCGGGACGGCGACCAAGATGGTGCTCAACATGCTGACCACCGTCTCGATGATCAAGTGGGGCAAGACCTACGGCAACCTGATGGTGGACGTGCGCACGGGTTCCGAGAAGCTGAAGGATCGCGCCAAGCGCATCGTCGGCGTCGTCACCGGGCTGGATCCGATTGAAGCGGAAGCGCTCCTGAAGCGCGCGCGGTGGAACGTCAAGGCCGCGATCGTCATGCAGAAGGCCAGCCTGACCCTGCCGCAGGCAATGAAGCGCCTTAAGAAGGCGGACTACCTGGTCCGCGAAGCCATCGGCGAAGACATCGAACCCCGCCTGCGCAAGCTCCTAGGCATCTAACGCCGACGCAGCACTCTCGTCCAGCATCAGCTCGACGTGGCGATGCATCTGCAGGAACGACGCCGGCAGTTTCGGCGTGATTGGCCCGTGCACGACGCGCTGGATGCAGCGCGCCTTCGACTTCCCCGTCGCGATGAGGACGATCCGCCGGGCGTGCATGATGGTCGCCATCCCCATCGACAGCGCTTCCTTCGGCACCTGGCTCTCGTCGCCGCCGAACAACCCGGCGTTACTGTGGCGCGTCGAAGCCTTGAGGACAACGCGATGGGTCGTGCCGGCGAGCTCGCGGGCGGGCTCATTGAAACCGATATGGCCGTTGGTGCCAATGCCCAGGATCTGCAGATCGATCCCACCGGCCTCGGCAATGGCGCCCTCGTAGCGGACGCATTCCGCCGCCGGATCGGAGGCCGCCCCGTTTGGAATGTTGATGCGCTCCGGAGGGATGTTCACGCGCGAGAACAGATGCTCCTGCATGAACGACCGGTAGCTGCCGGGATGGGACGAAGGAATCCCGAGGAATTCGTCGAGGTTGAACGTCGTCGCGCGCGCGAAATCCAGCTGCCCTTTCGCGTGCATCGACCCGAGCTCGTGGTAAAAGCGGATCGGCGTCCGGCCGGTCGGCAGGCCGAGGACGAGATCCGGTTTTTCCACGAGCGACTGGGCGACCTGTCCGGCGAGCGTCCTGGCCAGGATGCGCTCGTCTTTGAAGACCGAGATCCGCATCAGTCCGTCTTGTAGGCCGGTACGCGGTACCCCCCGTGCGCTTCGGCGAGAGCGAGCCGCACTGCGCCGGTGGCGGGTTCTTCCTCGAGCAGCATGGTGCGCGATTTCGGCGCGGCGAGCGGCAGCCGGCGCGCCAGCTCCTCTTCGAGCCACGGCACGGCCCGGTAGATCCCGCCCGAGAGCACGAATGGGAATTCCGAGCCGACGAGATCGAGGCGGCGCGCGACCGACAGCGCGGCGGACTCGAGCTGATCGGCGGCGCTGCGCAGGATCCCGATGGCGACCTGGTCACCGTCGCTGAACGCGCCCATGACGCACTGCGCCAGGGCCGCGATTGCGGCGGGACGCAGCGAGCCGTGATAGACCTGCGCGATCAAGTCCTGCGCCCGCGGGACGCCGTAGTAATTCAACAGCAGCCCGGTCAGCCGTGTCGCCGGGCCGCGGCGATCGGCTTCATGGAGCACGGCGCGCAATGCCGCGCGTCCTATCCAGTAGCCGCTCCCCTCGTCCCCGAGCATGTAACCCCACCCGCCGGCCCGGGCGGCCTGGTTCTGATCGTTGCGCCCGTAAGCGATCGAGCCGGTGCCGGCAATCACCACGACGCCGGGAGCGCCCGGGGCGCCGGTCTCGAGCGCAATCAGCGCGTCGTTGACGACGAGGATCTTGGCCTTGTAGCCGATGCGCTTCATGATCTCGCGCACGACCTGCGCATCGTCGGGCCGATCGACGCCGGCGATGCCGAGGCAGATGGCATCGGGCCGGACATCGTGTTCGGCGATCGCTTCCTCCATCACCTGGTGGAGGACCTTTTCGACTTCGAGTTCGCCGGACGCCTGGAGGTTGGCGCCGCCGCGGCGGGCCTCCGCGAGCACCTCCCCGCGGCCGTCTGCGAACTGGCAGACGGTCTTGGTCCCGCCTGCGTCTATGCCTAGAACGTGAATCATTCGTGAAAAAGGCCGGCAGGAATTCGTCCCTGCCGGCCGCCGATTAGTACCGGTTGGATCTCAGCTTACCAGAACAGCTTGAGACTGAGCTGGATCTCGCGCGGCGCGCGCGTGGACGTGATCTGGCCAAAGGTGTCCGTGCCGCCAATATCGCAGCGGTTCAGTGTCACGGTGCTCGCGGCGGAACAGGCGTTGTCGACTGCCAGCCACTGGGTGTGATTGAACGCGTTGATGAAGTCGGCGCGGAACTGCAGGCGCTTGCCGTCCATCGGATAGAAGTTCTTGGACAGCGCCAGGTCGGTCTGATTCCGGCCGGGCAGGCGCAGCGATTCGATGCGCGTCGGCGTTCCATACTGGCCGTCGGCCGGCGGCGCGAACGCGGCCGGGTTGAACCAATACGGGAAATCCAGCTCGCCTGCCTGCGGATTGCCCACAAGGTTGGCGCGAACGCCCCGGCGACTGCCGTTGGTGTTGGCCACGATGCGCGAGATGGGCGCGCCGGAGTTGATGTTCGTGATGCCGGAGATCTGCCAGCCGCCGAGCACCGTCCGGAGCAGCATGTTCTCGTCGTCCTTGAAGAACGGCAGCTCGTAGATGTAGTTCGCCGAGAAGATGTGCCGGCGATCCGTCCGCGCGTCGGCGTACTCGGCATCGAGATCCAGCGGATTCTGCGGGAAGTCCGCCGCGTCGCGATCGTTGGTCGCGGTCGTGCGGCTGCGGCTCAGCGTGTAATTGAACACGTAGGTGCCCTGACGTCCGCCCTCGTGGCGGTACTGCGCGAGCAGGCCGTGGTAGTTGCTGCGGGCCGTCGTCTGCCGCATCGTGATACCGGTGAAGCCCTGGTACGGCCGCGCGTTGTTGACGCCGCCGCCGCCGTTGATGGCATTGACGACGTCCTGGGGCTGCGGCTGATTGAGGTCGAGCGGCTGGATCAGGTGATCGCCGTGTGAGCCAACGTAGCCGACATCGATCGATCCGCGGCGGTAGAGCTGACGCTGCATGCCGATGTTCCACTGTTGCGTGCGCGGGCTCTCGAAGTTCGGATCGGTTGCCTGGATCGTGCCCGGGAGCGGCAGCGTGCCGGCCGCAACGCCCAGCGCCGGATTGGACAGCGACGGGTTCTGCACCGTCGAGCTCCGCACGAACACCGGGTTCGTGAAGGAATTCTGCTCGAAGATCCCGACCAGCGGCTGGTCATAGTAGATGCCGTATCCGGCGCGGACGATTGACCTGCCGTTGCTCTGCGGATCCCACGACAGGCCGAGGCGCGGCTGGATGTTGTTCTTGTCCGTCGGGTAGATCTTGTTGCCGAACGGCGAGTTGACGCTGGCCTGGATCAGGCCGTTGAGCGGATCCCCCGTATTCGGCACGACGGCCGTGCAGGCGACGTTGGCGCACGTCGGTGCCTTGGTCCGATCGTAGCGGCCGGGATCGAACGTCACCAGTGCGTCATTCGTGTCGGTGAGCGCCGGGTAGAGAGCGTAGCGCACACCGTAATCGAACGTGACATTGCTGCGCAGGCGCCACGTGTCCTGGACGAAGAACTCGTAGCGGTTGAAGCGCAGGTGATTGGTCACGTCCTGCTGGAACTCGGTGTAGGTGCAGGTCGCGCCGCACAAGCCGTCGCGGTTGCCGGTCATGAAATTCTGGAATGCCGTCCGGCCGTTAGCCGTGTTGCCGAACGCAAACGATCCCTGGGTGTTGTTGTTCGCGTTCTCGTTCTTTTGCTCGAACGCGGTCACGAAGCCGAACTTGTAGGCGTGCGTGCCGCGCTGCCAGGTCAGGTTGTCCGTAATCGCGTTGTTGAAGTACTCGATGTTGAATTCCTGGATCGTCGTGATCGTCGGCAGGCCGGTGACGGCCAGCGAGGGCAGCCGGTTGGCGTTGTTCTCGGGGAACAGCTCCGGCGTCGTGATCGTGATCTGATCCCGGGTGTTGACGTTGCGCGGATCGTCGTCGGTATTGATCCGGTTCATCGAGAACTGGTACTTGAGCTCGTTGAGCATGCGACCGCGGGTGTGGCGCAGTTCCAGCGAGGCCACCTGACCCGGAACGCCGGTCTGCGTGATCGAGACGTTCGGCACGGTCGTGTTGGTAAACAGACCGCCCGGCTCGATGGTGTCGCTCAAGTCGTGGGTATAGCGCCCGACGATTTTCCAGCGGTTGTTGATCTCGTAGTCCGACCGGACGACTTCCTGGCGCGTGTTGTTGACGGCAGGATTCTCGTTCAGGTACTGCGCCGTCCCGATGTTGGGAGCCGGATACAGCGCGAGCAGCTTCACGGCATTTGGATCGCGCAGCGCCGGATCGACGTAGTTGGCATTCGTCGGATCGGTCAGCCACGCCGGGTTGACCGTACTGATGGTCGCGGACGTCGGCGTCCTGGTGATCCGGCGCCACTCCTGCGACCAGAAGAAGAAGGCCTTCTGCCGGCTTGGAAGCAGCGGACCACCCACCGTGTAGCCGGGGTTGTTGTAGCGCAGCCGCGGCGGCGTGGAGTTCTGCTTCGGGTCGGTGCTCTTGTTGCGGAAGAACGAGTTGGCGTTCAGCTTGTCGTTGCGGATGAAGTCGTAGGCGGTGCCGGTGAACTTCTGCGTGCCGCCCTTGGTCACGATGTTGATGACGCCGCCGCCGCTGCGCGGCCATTCGGCAGAGTAGCTGCTGGTGATGATCTTGAACTCCTGGATCGATTCGAGGGTCGGCGTCGACAGGAGCGTGATGTTCGAGCCGACGTCGACGTTCGACACGCCGTCGACGAGGAAGTTCACGGCGTTGCGCCGGCCGCCGGCCACCGAGATGCTCACCGTGCTCGTGAGGCCGATGCCGACCTCGTCGGACAGGTCGCTCGAGACGCCGGGGACGAGCGTGGCGAGCTGGACGAAGTTGCGGTTGTTGAGCGGCAGTTCCTGGACCTGGGTCGGCCCCATGAGGTTCTGGACCGCCGGATTCGGCTGCACAAACTGGGACGCGGCGCTGACTTCGACTGTCTCCGACACGTTGCTCACGCCGAGCTGTCCGTTGACCTCCAAGCGGTCGTTGACGTGCAGCTGGATGCCTTTGACCACGCGGGTCTGGAAGCCGGCCAGCGCGAAGGTGACTTCGTAGTCGCCTGGCTGAAGCAGCGGCGCGGTGTACAGGCCGCTCGTATTGGTGATGAACTCCTGCGTCGCCCCGGTCTGGAGAAACTTGACCGTGACGGTCACGCCGGGCAGGATGCCGCCGGTCTGATCCTTGGCGGCGCCCGTGATGGTCCCGGTGGTTTCCTGCGCGTTGGCCGTAGCGGCCGCGCCACACGCGAACAGCGCGGCCAGGACGAGCGCTCGCAGGGCCTTCTCGATACGAACATTGATCAGCATGGCCGAACAGCATATCATTATGATGAATTAGATCAACGTGCCAACTTTGAAGCGAGGGGCAGCGATGCCCCTTTATCACCAGCTGAAGGCGTCCCTCATGAAGGACATCGACGCCGGCCGCTGGCGCCCGGGCGAACAGTTGCCGACCGAAGACGCCCTCATCGAGCGCTTCCAGGTCAGCAAGATCACCGTTCGCCAGGCCCTCCGGGATCTTCAGCAGCTTGGCTACATCCGGCGCGAACAAGGCCGCGGGACGTTCGTGCAGGGGCCGCCGCTCGAAGAGGGGCCGCGCGATCTCAAGAGCTTCACCGCGGAAATGCAGGGGCACGGGTTGACGGCGACGTCGCGCGTGCTCGAACAGGGACTCATCGAGGCGCCGGGTGACATTGCCTCCTGCCTCGACATCGGCGAAGGCGATCCGGTGTTTCGCCTCCAGCGCCTGCGTTTCGCCGACGGCGAGCCAATGGGACTGCAGACCGCGTATGTCCCGGCCAACCTGGCGCCCGGCATCGAGCGGCTGTCATTCACCGACGCGTCGCTCTACGAGATCCTGGCGGCCCGTTTCGCGCTCTATCCGGCGAGCGCGCGCGAAACCCACAAAGCGGTCGCAGTCTCGGACGACGCCGCGCCGCTACTGCGCGTGGCGGCGGGATCCCCGGCACTGGCGGCCGAGCGCCTGACCTCACTCGCCGACGGCCGTCCCCTGGAGTGCGTGCACTCGATCATGCGGGGCGATCGCTACAAGGTCGTCCTCGATCTTTCACGCGTCATGCGTTGACTGGTAGTTCTGCCACTGTTACACTGCCTCGTTCCATGTTTTCAGTAATTTACGCGATGCGCGGCTTGTCGCGGGCCGTCGTCGCGATGGCGCTGGCCACGACCCTCCTGCCAGCGGCGCGCCCGGCCACGGCGCGCGCACAATCCGATACCGTCGACGCCGAAACGCGCGGACTGTGGGTCACGCGCTCGTCGATGGTCAGCCCGGCCAGCATCGCCGCCGTCGTCCGCACGGCGCGCGCCCAGGGTTTCAATACGCTGCTGGTGCAGGTCCGCGGCCGCGGCGACGCCTACTACGCGGGAGAACTCGAGCCGCGCGCGACCGACCTCGCGCGACAGCCGGCGTCCTTCGATCCGCTCGCCACGTTGCTCGCCGAAGCGCGCGCGAACAAGATCCGGGTGCACGCGTGGGTCGCCGTGAATCTCGTGTCGAGCGCCGCCGAACTGCCCTCCTCGCCGGATCACCTGGTCTACCGCCATCCGGAGTGGCTGATGGTTCCGCGGGCGATCGCGCAGGAAGTGGCGAAGCTCGACCCGGGCAATCCGGCGTACGTTGGAAAGATCGCGCGGTGGACGCGCGGCGAGAGCGACAAGGTCGAAGGCCTGTTTGCGAGCCCGCTGCAGCCGGACGCGGCGGCGCACACCGAGCGCGTCATCACCGACATCGCGCGCCGCTACGATCTCGACGGCATTCACCTCGATTACGTCCGCTTCCCCAACGCGCAATTCGATTACAGCCGCTTCGCCATCGCCGAGTTCCGCGCCAGCATTCGCCCGCGCATCTCCAGCGAGGCGCGCCGTGAACTCGACGCGCAGGAAACGATCGACCTGTTCGCGTATCCCGATCGGTTTCCCGCCGAATGGGCGGCGTTCCGGCGCGAGCGCCTGACCGCCCTCGTGTCGTTCATTCGGCAGTCGGTGCGCAGCGTCCGCCCGTCGGCCATCGTGACGGCGGCGGTCTTCCCCGATCCCCAGGAAGCGTTCGACGTCAGACTGCAGGACTGGCGTGCCTGGCTCGGCTCGCGGCTCGTCGACGCCGTGGCGCCAATGGCCTACACGCCTGAGACGGCGCGCTTCGCGGAACAGATCGCGGCGGTGCGCGACGTCGCCGGCGGCCGTGTCGTGTGGGCCGGCATTGGCGCCTATCGCCTGACACCGGCGCAGACCATCGAGAACATCCAGGCCGCGCGCCGGATCGGCACCGCCGGCTTCGTGCTGTTCTCGTACGACAGCCTGACCGGCCCCAATCCCCCGGCGCCCGACTATCTCGCCACCGTGAGCCGCGGGGCGTTCGCCTCGACGCGCTCGACGACCAGCCCGGAGAAGTGAACACGCCGGCCGGGATCCTTCTGCGCGGCATCGAGCGGCGCGCGTTCCCGTCCGCGGTCGTCGAAACCGGTACAGCAACCGGCGTCTCCTGGCGCCAGGCATTCGGTCGGCTCACCTACGAAGACGACGCTCCCGCGACGGCTGAGAACACGATTTACGATCTCGCGTCACTGACGAAGGTGCTCGCCGCGACACCGCGCGCGATGCAGGCGATCGAGGCCGGCGCGCTCTCGCTCGACGATCGTGTGGCGACGTTCCTTCCCGACTGGCGCGGCCCCGATCGCGACGCGGTCACGATCGCGGATCTCCTGGAGCACGCTTCCGGCCTGACCGCGTACCTTCCCTTCTTCCGCGATCATCACGGCCGCGCGGAGTTCCAGCGCGCCATCTGCACGCTGCCGCTCGAATACGCGCCGCGATCGCAGTCGATCTATTCGGACCTGGGGTTCATCCTGCTGGGATTCATCCTGGAAGATGTTGGATTCCCTCTGGATGCGGGCCCGATCTTCCGCCTGAAGGCGGAAGCTACAACTTCTTCGTGTAGCTTCCGGCTTCAGCCGGAAGATCGCGAACGCTGCGCGCCAACCGAACTCGATCTCTGGCGCGGACGTTTGCTGCAGGGCGAAGTGCACGACGAGAACGCCTGGGCGCTCGGCGGTATCGCCGGCCACGCCGGCATGTTCGGGACCGCCGAGGCCGTGGGCGCCTTCGCGCGCGGCGTGTTGAAGGGAATGTCGGGAGAATCGACGTTCGCGGGACCCGAGACGTTCGCGCGGTTCGCGCGAAAATCATCAGTGCCCGGAAGCTCGCGCGCGTTGGGCTGGGACACGATGCTCCCGACCTCGTCGTGCGGCACGCGCATGTCGCCGCGCGCGATCGGCCACACCGGCTTCAGCGGCACGTCGTTGTGGATCGATCCGGAGCTGGATCTCTACGTCGTGTTGCTGACCAATCGCGTGCATCCGGCGCGCGACAACAACGCGATCCAACCGGTGCGTCGCGCACTACACGACGCGATTGTCACGGCAGTTAGCAGTTAGCAGTTGGCAGTTGGCAGTTGGCAGTTGGCAGTT
>AR_comb_assmDRAFT_10039785_pt1 | contig 11701 bp, 8 predicted proteins | sample ArasoioldDNA_FD_10543 | JGI IMG/M metagenome (IMG submission 10543) | reverse complement strand
AGCTGCGCGCCGGCGCCGAGCAGGAACGCAAACCGGGTGCCGGAAATCTTCGTGGCGCGCTCGAAATCGATGATGCCGAGGTCGGTTCCGAGATCCCAGTGAGCCTTGGGCTCGAAATCGAAGGACCGCGGCTCGCCCCAGCTGCGCACCATGACGTTGTCGGCAGCGGTCTTCCCGACCGGGACGCTCGAATGCGGAATGTTCGGCAGCGTTTCGAGCAGCACCGTGCGCTGGCGCTCGGCGCTATCGAGCTCGAATTCGAGCTGCTTGATCTTCTGGGCGCGCTGTTTGCTCGCGTCGAACAGGTGTTTGACGTCCTCACCCTGCCGCTTGGCGCGCGCGACCTGATCGCCCGACGTGTTCTGCTCGCGCTTGAGGCCCTCGATCTCGGGGATCAAGCGGCGGCGATGCGCTTCGGCCGTCGCGAGCTGCTGCAACTCGGCCGTCACGCTCAGGCCGCGATTGGCCATGGCGCCCTGCACCGCTTCGATGTTTTCGCTGACGAACTTGGGATCAAGCATAGAGACGACGTGGACTATTCTAATGGGAATGAGCTCGTTGGTTCGTAAGGTCGTCTTCCCCGCGGCCGGCCTCGGCACCCGGTTTCTCCCGGCCACCAAGGCGCAACCAAAAGAGATGTTGCCGCTCGTGGACAAGCCGACAATCCAATACGGCGTCGAGGAAGCGCTGCAATCCGGCGTCCCCAACATCGTCGTCGTCACCGGCCGCGGCAAGAACGCAATTGAAGACCATTTCGATGTGTCGAAGGAGCTCGAGGCGTTTCTCGAAAGCCGCGGCAAGAAAGACCTCGCCGACGAGGTGCGCAAGATCTCGAACCTGATCCAGGTGTCGTACGTGCGCCAGGGAGAGCCGCTGGGCCTCGGCCACGCCGTCCTCGTCACCGAGATGATTATCGGCAATGAACCATTCGCCGTGATCCTCGCCGACGATGTCATCGATGCGACGCCGCCGGCGCTCAAGCAGATGATCGATGTGTTCGATCGCGCGGGCGGGCCGGTGCTGGCGGTCGAGCGTGTTCCGATGGAGGACGTCTCGAGCTACGGTGTGATCGCCGGCGAGCCGGCGCCGGATCTCGGCAAGGGCGTCTATCGCGTCACGGATCTCGTCGAGAAACCGCCGCGCGATGAAGCGCCGTCGGACCTCGCCATCATCGGCCGGTACATCCTGACGCCCGACATCTTCCAGTCGCTGCACGCAACCGGAAAAGACAAGTCTGGCGAGATTCAGCTCACCAACGGCTTGCGCCACCTGCTGAAGTCGCGTCCGATTTATGCCTGCGAAGTGGACGGCGTCCGCCACGACACCGGCAACAAGCTGGGATTCCTGAAGGCGAGCGTTTACTTCGCCTTGAAGCGTCCCGAGCTGGCCGGCCCGTTCCGCGACTACCTCAAGACTCTGAAGTAGATTTCGGCTCGGTCTTCGATTCGGTCTTCGTTTCGGCCTTCGACTCGGTCTTCGTTTCCGTTTTCGATTCCGACGACGAGGTTGATGACGAGCTCGTGGGCGCGTGGTCCTTGCTGTCCTTGCTGTCCCTGCTGCCCTGGCGCGCGTAGTCGGTGATGTACCAACCCGATCCCTTGAACTGAATCGCCGGCGACGACAGCAGCTTCACCACGGGGCCGCCGCACTTCGGGCACACATCGATCGGCGCGTCCGAAAACTTCTGGATCACCTCGAAGCGGTGCGCGCACGTCTCGCACTGGTATTCGTACAGGGGCATAGGTCAGTCCAGCACTACGTCGTTGTGGCCGCCGAGCATCAACTTGCGGAGCGCCCAGAACGGGGCCGATCCGTGTGAGAGCAAGGCATCGTGGAACGCGCGCAGGGAGGGCTTGCCGCCCTGTTCTTCGTACCAGTCGTGGCGCAGCTTCAACAGCATCAACTTCCCTGCCGAGTACACCAGATATGTGGGATCGAAGGTACCGCGCTCCGCTTCGCGGCGCGCGCTCGACTCCTCGAGAAACGCTTCGTCCATGAAGAACCGGACGCCCTGCTCCACCGACCAGTCCTCGGTGTGCAGCCGGATGCCGACGACGAACCGGGCGAGGCGGACCAGGGACTCGGCGAGCTGACCGAGCTTGAACGTGTTGTCGCCGCGGCCGAAACCCGCCTCGATCATCATCTGCTCGCAGTAGTGCGCCCACCCTTCCATGTAGGAGGCGGGCGCGAACATCGTCGACTTCCGGACCTTCGAGGTCACTTTCTTCAAGCATTGATAATGAAGGAAGTGGCCCGGGTAGACCTCGTGGATCGAGATGGCCCAGAGCGTCGGCAGGTTGAAGTCGAGCAGGTGCTCGTCCTTGCGATCGGCCTCCCACCTCGGATCGACGTCGGTCAGGTAATACATCGCGCGCGACGGTTTCGATTCGAACGGGCCGGGTGTCCACATGCTCGCCGACGACCACCGGAAGAACTCCGGCGTCGGCGCGACGGTGATGGTGCCGCTGTCGGGTACCGACATCACCGGCGACCGCGACAGGAACGTGTGCAGCTCGTCGAGCTGTTCGCGCGCGGTTGGAATCAGCGTGCCGGCCGCGGGGTGCTTCTGCTTCGCCTTGCGCCACGCCGCGATCGGATCGCCGCCGTTCAGCCGCCCGGCCACCTGTCGGAATTCTTCCTGCGTCGCGGCCAGCTCGCGCGTCGCGATCGCCAGCAGGCGATCGATCGGCAGCGTGATGCCTTCCTCGAGACGCAGCTTCTGTTCGAAGCGATCGCGCCCGAGGCGGAAGGTGCCCTTGGCTTTCGGCCGGATGTCGTTCTCGAGATCGGTGACGTAGGCGCCGATCGTCTGCACGGCTTCGCCGCAGGCGTCGGCGAGGTCGCCGAGCAGGTGCATGTCGTCGACGTTGGCGAAGGCGCGCGGCAGATCGGCGTCGATGAACTGCATCGCGCCGCGCCAGGTGTCGATGCCGACCTTGACGAAGATCGCGGGCGGTTCCTTGATGTTTTCGCGCGCCGCCTGGACGAGCCGCGGCACCTGCCGCAATTTCGACAGGACGCGGCGGGCGCGATCGGTCTCCGGCGCATACGTGAAGATCGTTTGCGCCGCCAGGCTCGACGCCAGGGTGTCGGCGTAGACGTGCGGGTTGCGCTCCCACGACCGGACCGCTTCGAGCTCGAACTGCCGGGCGCGAATGTTCGAGGACACGATCTGATGCTCGATCTGCTCGAGCGTGGGGAGTTGGTCGACGGGAATGCTGTCGAGCCGACGACCAAAGCCCGCGAGCGCGCTGACGTGCGTGTCGATCGCCGCGCGCCGGTAGTCTTCGATCAAGTCGTCGTGGACATGAACCCCATCCATCGTTGCGCCGGTGGGGTGCACCTCATAGAGGAACGAAAGATAGTCGTCTACGAAGTGAGGTAACGGTTCAGCCGCGTGCATGCCTTCCTGAGGTTAAGAACAGGGGAGAGCCATCTCACAATGGTACCTTAAAATGGCCGGATGGCCCGCGACTCGAAGGGTGTTCTCTACATCGTCGCGACGCCAATCGGCAACCTCGAGGACATCACCCTCCGCGCCCTGAAGATTCTCAAGCAGGTCGAGCTCGTTGCGGCGGAGGATACGCGGCGGACCGGCATCCTGCTTCGCCATTTCGGCATAGAAACCGCGATTCTGAGCGTGCACGCGCACAACGAGCGGGCGCGTGTCGAGCGAATCGTGTCGCAGTTGGGGAGAGGGCAGTCGGTGGCGCTCGTCACCGACGCCGGCACACCGGGAATTTCTGATCCGGGCGCCGCGCTCGTGGCCGCCATCCGCGAAGCCGGCTTCCGGGTCGAGCCAATTCCGGGGGCCAGTGCCGTCGCCGCGGCGATCTCCGCATCCGGCATATCCTCGCAAGGCTTTACCTTCCTCGGATTTCCGCCGATTAGGTTAAAAGACCGTAAAACATGGCTTGAGCAATTGTCCGAGGCCTCCAAACAGCGATTGGTCGTGTTCTACGAAGCACCGCATAAAGTACGAAAAACACTAGAAGATCTCGCATTATTGGTCAAAAGACCAATAATAGTAGGCCGAGAACTCACGAAGGTTCATGAGGAGTTCGTTTCAGGCACTGCGGCGGAGCTCCTGGCCAAATTCGACGCACCGCAAGGGGAGTTCACGATCTTGGTGCCACCTCTTGACCCCGCCGACGAGCCCATCGCCGAAGTCACGGATGACTCAGTAGTAGATTTATTTGGTCAAATAACAAAATTACGTCAATCTGGCTCGAAAAGGGACGTCGCCAGGGAGACGGGTGAGCGGCTTGGTCTCACGGCCAGGCAGGTTTACGACATTATCGAACGCAATAAATAGGTTATTTGGCCTATTTAGCATCTGTGCGGGGTCTGACCCGAAGCCGGGCGCCCAGACTAAAATCAGGGATTGGATTCCTCTCGCGTGCCTGACATACACGTCGTCGTCCTCGCCGCCGGGAAGGGCACACGGATGAAATCCCTGCTGCCCAAGGTCCTGCACAGGATTGGCGGCCTGACCATCATTGAACGCGTTCTGAGGACCGCTGCCGCCCTCCAGCCGAAGAGCGTGACTATCGTCGTCGGCCATGGCGCCGACGAGGTCAAGGCCGCGCTGGTGAAGCGGACCGGGCTCCAGTTCGTCACGCAGGAGCAGCAGCTTGGAACGGGTCATGCGCTGCTCCAGGCGCGGACACATCTGGAAAGGAAGAAGGGCACCGTCGTCCTGCTCTCCGGCGATGCGCCGCTCCTCACCGTTGCCTCGCTGAAGGCGCTCGTCGACGCGCATTCGGAGGCCGCGGCCGCCGCGACCGTCATCACCGCAAACCTCCCGCGCCCGTTCGGGTATGGACGCATCGTTCGCACCAACGGCAAGATCTCGAAGATCGTCGAGGAACGCGACACCACCTCCGCGCAGAAGGCCATTACTGAAATCAACTCCGGCATCTACGCATTCGACCTCGCCCCGCTGTTCGGCGCCCTCGATACCGTCGGCACCGCGAACAAGCAGGGCGAGTATTACCTGCCCGATCTCGTCGCGATCTACCGCAAACAGAAGCGCGTGGTGGCGACCTGGACCGTCGCGCGCGCCGACGAGATTCGCGGCATCAACAGCCGTACCGAACTTGCAGAGGTCAGCACAATGGTTCGCCAACAGAAAAACGAAGAGTTGATGGCCGCAGGCGTGACATTAATCGATCCTGCGACGACCTACGTCGACGCCGATGTCGTCGTCGGGGCCGACACGGTGATCTATCCGTGCGTCTTTCTCGAAGGCTCGACCAAGATCGGGTCGGCCTGCGAAATCCAGTCAGGCGCGCGGATCGTCAATTCGACCATCGGCGATCGCGTGTGTGTGAGAAACCACACTGTGGTGACCGATTCCACAGTCGAGGCCGGTTGCTTTATCGGTCCGTTCGCGCACATCCGCCCGGGATCCGAGGTGGGCGAGGATGCGCACATCGGCAACTTCGTCGAGCTCAAGAAGGCCGTGATCGGCAAGGGCGCAAAAGCGAATCACCTCGCGTATTTGGGCGATGCGACGATTGGCGCGAAATCCAATGTCGGCGCCGGCGCCATCACCTGCAACTATGACGGCGAGAAGAAGCACCGGACCGTGATCGGCAACAACGTGTTCGTCGGCAGCAACAGCACGCTCGTCGCGCCGCTGACCCTGGCGGATGGCTCATACATTGCAGCAGGCTCCGCCGTCACCACGGACGTGCCGGCTGGCGCGCTCGCCATTGGCCGTTCGCGCCAGGAAAACAAAGAGGGCTGGGTGGCGAAGCGAAGAGACGCAAAGGCGAAAAACTAATGTGCGGAATTGTCGGTTACGTTGGACCGAAGCCCGTCGTGCCGGTCCTGATCGAGGGATTGCGCAAGCTGGAATATCGCGGCTATGACTCCGCCGGCGTCGCCGTCGTCCAGAATGGCGCGATCGAAGTGCGGCGCAGCGCCGGCAAGTTGATCAACCTCGAAAACGCCATTAAAGAGAACCCGCTGGCCGGCGTCTACGGCCTCGGGCACACGCGATGGGCCACGCACGGCCGGCCGACTGAAGAGAACGCACATCCGCACCGCGACGGCTCAGGCCGCATCGTGGTCGTCCACAACGGCATCATCGAAAACTATCTCGAGATCAAGCGCGAGCTCATCGCCGAGGGCCACACGTTCGCCTCGGAAACCGACACCGAGGTCGTCGCGCATCTGGTCCAGAAGGAGTGGAAGGACGACGGGCTCGAAAAGGCGGTGCTGCGGGCGATGAAGCGCGTGCGCGGGCTTTTCGCGCTCGTGCTGCTGTCGGCCGACGATCCGGAAAAGCTCGTCACCGTCCGCAACGGTCCGCCGATCGTCGTCGGCATCGGCGACGGCGAATACTTTGTCGCGTCCGACGTGCCGGCGATTCTCAGTCACACGCGCAACGTCGTGTTCCTTGACGATCGCGAAATGGCCGTCGTGACGGCCCAAGGGGTCCAGTTCATGACGTTCGACGGCAAGACCGTCGAGCGCAAGCCGACGCGGGTCACCTGGGATCCGATCTCGGCGGAGAAGGCCGGCTACAAACATTTCATGCTCAAGGAGATTTTCGAGCAGCCGTCGGCCGTCCGAGAAACCGTGCTCGGCCGCGCCTCGCTCGAAACCGGGCAGGTCTACCTCGACGAGATGGGGATCTCGGACGCCGACCTCAAGGCCGTCGACAAGATCACGCTGCTCGCCTGCGGCACGTCGTGGCACGCCGCGCTCGTCGGCAAGTTCATGATCGAAGAGCTCGCGAAGCTGCCGGTCGAAGTCGATTACGGCTCCGAGTATCGGTACCGCGACCCGATCATCGACGAACGGTCCCTCGCCGTCGCCATCACGCAATCGGGCGAAACCGCCGACACGCTCGCCGCCCTCCGGGAAGCGAAAGGGAAGGGGGCCCGGAGCCTTTCGGTCTGCAACGTCGTCGGCAGCATGGCGACGCGCGAAGCCGATGGGACGATCTACACGCATGCCGGACCCGAGATCGGCGTGGCATCGACGAAGGCCTTCACGACGCAGCTCGTCGCGCTTTATCTGTTCGCGCTGAAGCTCGCCCAAGTCCGGGGCACGGTGTCGCAATCCGGGCGCTGCGAACATATCGCCGCGCTGATGCAGCTGCCCCAGATCCTCGAAGACACGCTGAAGACGGCGAAGGAGATGGAGGAGATCGCGGCGAAGTTCTACAATCGATCGGACTTCCTCTATCTGGGCCGCGGTATCAACTATCCGATCGCGCTCGAGGGCGCGCTCAAGCTCAAGGAAATTTCTTATATCCACGCCGAAGGCTATCCCGCAGGCGAGATGAAGCACGGCCCGATCGCCCTCATCGACGAACAGATGCCCGTCGTCGCGCTGGCGACGCACGATCATGTGTTCGAGAAGATGCAGGGCAACATCCAGGAAGCCAAGGCGCGTGGCGGCTCGATCATCGCCATTACGACCAAGGGCGACACGACGCTGAAGGAACTCCTGAGCGACGGCGATTGCCTGGTCGCAGTTCCTGCGACACATCGGCTATTGATGCCGGTCGTCATCTCGTTGCCGTTGCAGCTTTTGTCGTACTACATCGCCGTCCGACGCGGCTGCGATGTTGATCAACCACGTAATCTAGCCAAGAGTGTCACGGTAGAATAGAGGTTAGTGGTTGGTGGTTAGTTGTTAGGAGTAATTCACTAACATCTAACTTCCAGCCACTAACCACTTAATGGACCTCCTCTCGTCCCTAAACCCGGCACAGCAAGAAGCTGTACGCCAAACGGACGGCCCGTTGCTGATTCTCGCCGGGGCGGGCTCGGGCAAGACGCGCGTCATCGCGCATCGCATCGCGTATCTCGTCTCCGAGAAAATCGCCTATCCCGATCAGATCATGGCGGTCACCTTTACCAACAAGGCGGCCCAGGAAATGCGTGAGCGCGTCGAGCGGCTGCTCGAGACGGACTGCCGCGCGATGTGGGTGTCGACGTTTCACGCGCTGTGCGCGCGCCTGCTGCGGCGCGAAGCTCATCACATCGGGCTCAGCCGCGACTTCACGATCTACGACTCCGCCGATCAGCAGGCGGTCATCAAGCAGCTGCTCAAGGACTATCACCTCGACGCGGAGTCGTATCAGCCGCGGATGGTGCTCGGCCGCATCAGCCACGCGAAGAACCGCATGGAGGGACCGGACACCTTTGCCGGCACCTGGAATCCCAAGGATCGCGAAATCGGCAAGCTGTTCGAGGGATACATCAAGGCCCTGAAGAACGCGAGCGCGCTCGATTTCGACGATCTGCTCCTCGCGACCGTGGAGCTCTTCGATCAGAACCCCGCGGTCCGCGAGCGCTACGCGCACAAGTTCCATTACGTGATGGTGGACGAGTATCAGGACACCAACCGCCCGCAATACCTGCTGGTCAAGCAGATCGCCGGCAAGCATCGCAACCTCGCCGTCGTCGGCGATCCCGATCAGTCGATTTACAAGTGGCGCGGCGCCGATCTGCGCAACATCATGGACTTCGAGACCGATTTCTCGGACGCGCAGATCGTTCGGCTGGAGCAGAACTACCGATCGACCGAGGTGATCCTGGATGCCGCTTCGGCGGTCATCGCCAACAACAAGAACCGGAAGAAGAAGGCGCTTTGGACGGACCTCAAGGGCGGCGCCAAGATCCGGCTGTTTCGTGGATCGGATGAGCTCGAAGAAGCCGAATACATCACGCGCATCGTCCGCAAGGCCCTCGAGGACGACTACAAGGCGGTGACGGCGGTTCTCTACCGGACCAACGCGCAATCGCGCGCGGTCGAGGATTCCCTTCGCGCTGCCGGCATTTCCTACGTCGTCCTCGGCGGCGTCGGGTTCTACGAGCGCCGGGAGATCAAGGACGCCCTGTCCTACCTGAAGTTGATCCTCAACCCGCACGACGACATCGCGTTGAGACGCGTCATCAACGTGCCGTCGCGCGGCATCGGCAAGGGCGTGATGGACGCGCTCGAGGCCGTGGACGCATCGCAGGTCGACATCAACCTGCCGCCGCTGCTTGCCGGTCTCGCGGGCACGGTGGCGCAGAACTCCCTCTGGACGAAGCTCGTCGCCGCGGTCGATGGCCGCATGCTGTCGTCGCGGCAGGTCGCCTCGCTGGCCGCCTTCCGCGATCTGATTACGACGCTTGCCGATGTCGCACGGCGTGAATCCGTCACGACGCTCCTCGGCAAGGTGCTCGATCAGTCTGGTTACCTGCGCGATCTTCGCGAGGACAAGACCGAGGAAGCCGAAGGCCGCATCGAAAACCTGATGGAGCTCGTCTCGGCGGCCAACGAATACGAATCGCGCGAAGCGGAGCCATCGCTCGGTGGATTCGTCGATCGCCTGTCACTGTTGTCGGATGTGGACAAGGAGCAGGGCAAGCAGGATCCGAAGGTCATGATGATGACCTTGCATTCGGCGAAGGGACTTGAGTTCCCGACGGTGATCCTGGCGGGGCTCGAAGAAGGCCTCTTCCCGCATTCGCGATCACGAGATGATGAGGCCGAGCTCGAGGAGGAGCGCCGCCTCTGTTACGTCGGCATCACGCGCGCGCGCAAGCAGCTCGTCCTGACCAGCGCGGCGAGGCGCCGCGTCTTCGGCGAGTACCAGAATACTGAGACCTCACGCTTCATCGACGAGATTCCCGCGGACTTGATCGAAGAGGATCGTTCCGAGTCGTCATCGCGTTACAACAGTGGAACGGATTGGAGCTACCGCCCGAATCCGTATGCGCGGAGATATCCACCGAAGGGCGGATACCACCGCGAGGATCCCGATGCGAAGGTGGCGACCCAGAACTTCCGCTACGAGGAGGAAGACCAGTCGCCGGGCCTGAGGCCTGGCGCGCGTGTGTCACACGCCCAGTTCGGCCCAGGAACGGTAGTGAGTGTCGAGGATCTCGAGGACGATCAGAAGCTGGTGGTTCGCTTTGCGTCTGTCGGGACAAAGACGCTCAGGGCGAAGTATGCAAAACTGCAGCGGGCTTAGCGGGCTTGCGGGCGACGGGCTTGCGGATTGTCGTACCCGTAAGACCGTAGCCCGTAGGACCGTAGGACCGTTACAGTCCCGTTATCTTCGTAATAATCGGCCGTCCTTCGCGTCCGCCGCCGGCGACGCGCTCGATCGTGATCACCAGCGTCTTGTCGGACGTCTTGCCGTCGGGCGTCTTTAGGCTCGCCTTCACCGTCACGTCCTTCTTGATCGTCTCGCCTTCAAACGTCTTCGGATCGAGCGCCGGCTGACCAGGCTGCGTTAACGACGCTTCGGCCACGCCCGTCGCGCGCTTGATCGCGGCCGTGGCACCGGCTGTGACCTTGGCGTGCGCGGCGATGCCTTCGCGCCACTTGTTCCACTCGTCCATGGTCTTCTGCTGCGCCGGCGTGTACTTCGGCGACGGGTTCGTCTGTTCGATCTTCAGCACTTCCTCGATCGCCTTGATGTTGGCGGTCTGATACGCGATCTTGGTGTCGAGGAACGCGCGCTCTTCCTGCTTCGCCTTGTCCTCGGCTTCGAACAACGGCTTGAAGGTCAGCGGCGTGCGCGTCTCGGCGCCGACGTTCTCGATCGAGAAGCCTTCGACGGTGCCCTGCTCGCGCGGATCGATCGTGACCGCGGACATGCGCCCGACCGTCGTGTTGTCGCGGGCCTTGGCGGCCCGGAAGAACTGCGTCAGGAACTGCTGTTCCGGCGGACGCGAACAGCTGATGACGAGAAGGGTTGACGGAACGAGTAAGAGAGCCGCAGCCGCTTTCCGCATCATTCAGTGTCTCCTGTAGAGGTTGGCGGTTCAGCCGGCGGCGTCGCCTCGCCATTGGCCGCACCTTCTTCCGCGGCCGCTTCGACGAGCGCCACCGACACGATCTTGTCCTCGCCCTCGAGATCCATCAACTTCACGCCCTGCGTGGCGCGGCCGATGGTACGGATTTCATTCGCCGGCGTGCGCAGGATTTTGCCCTGCTCCGTCATGACCAGCAACTCTTCGTTGGCGTGGATCTGCGTGATGGCTACGACCGCGCCATTCTTGTCCGTGACTTCGACGTTCTTGACGCCCAGGCCGCCGCGTCCGGTGACGCGGTACTCATCGATCAGGGTGTTCTTCGCGTAGCCCTTCTCGGTCACCGTCAGCAGCGTCCCGCCGGGTTTCGCCACCTGCATCGCCACGACCTCGTCGTTCTCGCGCAGCTGGATGCCGCGGACGCCGTAGGCGGTGCGGCCCATCGCGCGAACGTCGCCCTCGACGAACCGGATCGCCTTGCCGTCCTTGGTGCCGATGAAAATCTCGCTCTGGCCGTCGGACAGCTGCACGTCGATGACCGCGTCGCCTTCCTCGATGCCCATGGCGATGATGCCGCCCGCGCGCGGGTTCGAAAATGCCGAGAGCTCGGTCTTCTTGATCGTGCCCTTGCGCGTGCCCATCACGACGAAGCGATGGTCGTCGAACTCCTGCACGGCGAGCATGGCGGCGAGCTTCTCGCCGGCTTCCATCTGCACCAGGTTCGCGATCGACTTGCCCTTGCCGTCGGCGCCGACGTCGGGGATCTCGTGGACCTTCAGCCAATAGGCGCGGCCGCGGTCCGAGAAGATCATCATGTACGAGTGCGTCGACGCGACGAACAGGTGGTTGACGACGTCCTCTTCGCGCGTGCGCATGCCGATGCGGCCCTTGCCGCCGCGGTTCTGCGTGCGATACGTGGTGATCGGCGT
>AR_comb_assmDRAFT_10109003_pt1 | contig 11704 bp, 8 predicted proteins | sample ArasoioldDNA_FD_10543 | JGI IMG/M metagenome (IMG submission 10543) | reverse complement strand
AAAAAAAAAAAAAAAAAAAAAAAAAAAAAAAAAGATTCCAATAAAATAAATTTTCAATTGACAAATGGAATTGTCCTTAGGAAATATTGGGAGTCTTAGGGTCCGAAAATTCCGAGTTCTCTTATAGACGCCCATTTCTGCAATTCAGGGTCCGCATCATCGTTGCCCTTTACGGTTATCCTTACATATCTTGCATCCGTAGCAGCAAAAGCATATGTATCAGTAGGAGTCGCCATTGTGCCCGTACTTGTTCCCGAATAAACCTGAGAAAAGGTTGATGCATCTGGAGATATTTCTATCATGAAATTGTATTTTCTCCCTACATCTCCTTTGTACCAGGCTATGTCCAATCTGCATATTTTTTGAGAAGTACCCATGTCCGCAAGAATCCATGATGGATTTCCTTTATTCGCCCATCTTGTGGTCAGATTTCCATCAATTGCATTTATGGGTGGATTATAATCTGTTGCTGTGTTTTCGTACCCGATCGCGGTTATATTTTTTACAGAGACTTTTTTTGTGCATGTCGGTCCTGGTTTCGGAATTGGTAAGTGTGCAGATTTTGTACCGACGGCAGTAACATAGTAGTCTACTCGAAGAAGCCAGTCATTTGGAACGTCGGGATCCTCCCACCATTTCAGAGGACTATGTAATGCTGCGGTAACAATCAACTTGATTCTACCATTTTCAATTTCAACTCCACACCAATCTATCGCAAATCCTGTTAGTGGAGGTTCATATTCAGAAATCTCTTCCGAAGATAAGTTTACAGCAGATACTACGGGCACAACATCCTTCGGGTCTAAACTATTCCATTTCGGACCAATAACAATCTGTTGACTATAGTGCTCCCAGCCGGTTCCACCCGGATCTCCTAAATCCTGATACCCAACTAGACCCGGATCATCATTTTGACCATTCTGTGGTAGAGGTTCTGCTGATTGAATTTGTATATATACGTATCCTGATATTACTAGCATATCTCGACTATCAGGGAGTTTGGTCTCTATTATTGAACTTGTCATTTGGAATTAACTCTCGGGTATGCTTTCATTATACGCATAAATTGATACTCGCTCAATCACGAATCAATCCCATTGCTGCGACATAATATGTGGCTCTGCTCAAATGAGTGTCAACTCCTCGTACTGCAATACTAGACGTAAGTTGAATTATTACTGATGATGAACCGGGCGTATCAGGTATCAAGTCTACATGGGTTGAATCGATTCCCCAACCTATCGTTTCCGTATCGTCAGTTTGAATGTTTGAAATGCTACCTAGCGAAACTACCGGTACCACCTTTACCGCGGGTTTATTTACCCACTTAATATCCTTAAATGCAAATACTAGTGAATCACTAACCCAGTCTGTATCAGAACTTCCAAAGTCAAAGGCCAAGTAACCAGACATAAAAACTAGGTCAAATGTATGATTGGGTGAAGGATTGGTTTTTGTGCGTATAAAGAATTGTTCATTCTTTTTCCATTCCCATGAATAAGCGCCTATTTTTGATACAAATTGAGGATTTACCATTCTACAATTTTACCCTTTTTGAACAATTGTTGCAATTCAATTAAAGTTTGCTTATTGGTAAATCACTTATTACTCGATCAGTGTTTGTTCTTGCGCATAATAACATGATTATATTGTGTAAAGGATCAAACATTAACTAATCCTCAGTAGGCAACGTTAAATTCAAGTAGTTCAGTTTGTTACAATGATAATATGCGTGGCTCCAACACCATAACGAGAGCATCAAAGAAAATAATAGTACAGGTGTTATGTTTTCTATTTTTGTTATTTACCCTAACGCTATCGTCTCCGTATGCGTCAGCATTAAATGTATCTACAAGTATAGTCGAGGATGTATGTTGTAAAACAGATCAAGTCGCAGAAGATTCTATTGCAACAGACTCTAATAATCGACCACATATAGTCTATTATGATCCAGGAGAAAATACAATAAAGCATGCAACACGAGATTGCTTGACATGCAACTGGCAAATCGAGATTATAACAAAATCCATTGTGGATAAGGGGGCGGGACAACACAAACATTATCTTTCATTTGCACTTGATAGTAAAAATGTTCCCCATATTACCTACGTTGATCATAACGAACAATGGCTAAATTATGCAACGAAAAATGGAGTCTGGACGATTGACAAAAAAATCGATCTTTCTGGCGCTTCTCATACTTTTCGTTATACCGGAATTAAAATAGATTCCAACGGTATCCCCCATATTGTTTACGCTATTAATGGCGCTAATGGCGTCTATATAGAGCATAGCAAAAGGGTCCTAAGTAATTATTGGGTCGGTGAGAATATATATTTCAACCCCGGTCACTCTTTACGAGGGTTCTCTTTTTCGCTTGATTCCAAAAATGATCCTCATGTAATTTTCGAAGATTATACAAATTCAAAATTTAAGTATGTAATGAAGATGCCACTTGAAAATAATTTTGCTGTAAGCAATAATGGTATAACTGCCAGCGGTAATGAACCTGGTAACGAACCCTACAAAGTAAATGATAACGATATTAATACCCGTTGGGCCAATAATGGAGTTGGTTCATGGATCCGTCTTGATTTAGGTTCAATTAAAAATGTTTGTAGTGTAGGGATTGCATGGTATAAAGGATATGAGCGATATTATAATTTCGTTATATCCACCTCCACTGATGGGAATACATTTATTCCTATACCATCCACGTCGAGTGGTGGTACTACACTGGCTTCTGAAAGATACATGATTCCTCCCTATGCCGCAAATGCAAGATATGTGAAAGTAACTGTAAATGGTAATAGTGATCCGAATAGTGGTACTTGGGCATCTATAACAGAACTTGATGTCTTTGGCTCATCTACTGCATGTCCGACTTGGAAGGCAATAGATATGACTGTCCCAATCGGAACGATGGTTAATCCTTACTTGGTATTGGATCCTTTAGATGGATATGTTCCACATCTTAGCTATACGAATGCTAACCCCAATTTTCCGAGCACGAATCTGTATCACGCTAGAAATCCTCTCATTGCTTTTCAAAGAGAAGAAGTTGCTTCTTTTTTTACAGGCATTGTACGATACTCAAAAATTGCAATGGATGAGCCAGGGGATAATGCCCATTTTATTGACATAGGAAGAGGGTTATGCTCTAATGCTGATCCTTGCACATATTCACCTCCGGGCACCACGGGAGGCTTGGGATACACTAAGACGAGGCCTTTTCTTGTCGGAGGAACACAGGAAATAGTCGCACTTGAAGGTTATAACCCTACTACGAAGGGTCCAGCATCCTTTCCGGATATGGCAATTGACCATAACGGAGATGCTCAACTAAGTTACGTTATGGACAATATGAAGATTAAATATGCTCTGATTAAGCATTGAATTAAATAAATCATTGTTCTATTGAGAATGGTTAAATATCCTTAAATGTGGTAACTATTGTTTGAAAAACCTTCTTTTCTTTTATCCATCTTGTGCCTTGATTCTAATTATTATGACTCTCTTTGGTATTTCCATTCTAGAAGAGCATGGTTTTCAATGCAAAGCTGGACAAAGATGTTGCTGTGGGAGTTGGAAGCGTAATAACAGGTGTAGTTGGCATCGGTAACAACAAATACGTTCCGCCTGGAAGTGTCATAACTACTCAAGAACAAGCAAGAAACGTGGTTTGGGATATGACGTACCTAGTAAAATGATGTTCAAGATAATATAATTCAATTTGAGACTGCTATTAATCAATATTATAGGATAACTAATTTACTGAGCTGAAATTTCTCAACTTGATGAAAAATTTAAAGGAGCTTGTCGTTTCAGCAATTACTGTGATTTACGTTGATATCATATAATGTTGACAATGCACTCGTAGAACATCTACCTTAAATTCTAGTATCGCATCCTAATGCTTGGAAAGGATGAAAATTCAGTACTTCAATACTCTACATATTCAATGGAAAAAGAATGTGGGAATTGCGATACCTTTCATATTTTTAATATTGGTAGTGCTTTTATCAATTCCATCTCCGTCAGAAGGTTATGGTTATGTTAAAAGGATTGTTGATACTGTAGCTCCTATTGATACCCATAATCAAGAAACTGTGATTACAACAGAAACTTCAATTGCTGTTTCTTCTGATAATCTGGCACATATAGTATATTATGATGCAGAAGAAAAAGCTTTGAAATATGCTAAGCAAGTTTGTAATCAGCAACCCTGTCATTGGGATTGTCTGCAAACTTGCCCATGGTCTGTAAATATTATAACACATATTACCTCGGATAGTAAATTATCTTACCATTATCCTTCAATTGCCGTGGACTCAAAAAATATTGTCCATGTTAGTTACATTGACCATGATTTGGGACAACTAAATTATGCAAAGTTGGAGAATGGACAGTGGACTATTACCGTAGTTCCTACCAATATCCCTGCCGTGTTGATTCACGCATCTATCAAGGTGGATTCCGAAGGTGTTCCGCATATCGTCTTCTTAGAAGATGATAGCGAGATATTTGGCACTTGGAGAATAAATCACATAAAAAAACTAGGGAATAATTGGCAGTACGATAATGAGAATGTGTATACTGGCGATAGCGACATCGGTTTTGGAATGTATTTGTCTTTTGACCTTGACACCAAACGTAATCCACAAGTAAGCTTCTACGATACTGGAAATCGATTAATGATGTATTCTTATAAAAAATATGGAGACATGCTTGGCATATATGCTGCGCAAGCAAGTGGTAACGAAGCAGGTAATCCAGCTTCAAACGTTCTTGATACTAGTCTTGATACACGTTGGGCCAATCAAGGGGCGGGTTCATCGATTAGAGCAGATTTAGGAGATATAGGAGCATCCATGAAGACTTGTAGTCTGGATATTGCGTGGTATAAAGGAAATGAAAGGAAGTATAATTATATTATATCCACATCTGATGATGGAACTACATTCACCAATCGATTAACTGGCACTAGCAGTGGTCAGACATTAGATCCTGAAAAATATACTTTCCGTTCAATTGATGCAAGGTATGTAAAGGTAACAGTAAATGGTTATACGGATCCGATTAATGGGAATGGGGATTGGGCATCGATAACAGATCTTGATGTCTTTGGTGCATCTCCTAATTGTCCATATTGGAAAACAGAAGATATCCATCTTCAGGATCCAAATCAACCTAAGAAGGTAATTGATGATCATAAGGCATATTCACCTTCAATTGCGGTAGATTCTACGGATACTCCGCACATAGTTTTTATATATAGTAAAAATGACCCTATTTTTGGTGACGTTTTGGTTCACGCAAAAAGAGTCAAAAGTTTTATTTGGAACACCTACGTTGTGGATAGTTGGCCAACTCTTCGTGATCCATCTATTGCAATAAAATACAATGAGAATCATTTTGTCTATCTCTGGTGGTGGAATCCTTGTTATGATTGTATCGGCTTTGGAGGCAATGGAGCTTACGCTCTTACCGACTATTTATCGCTTCCAGGGAGTGGCTCCGATTTAGACTTTGAGGGAATTGGCATTGTTAAAAAAGGCCCGGTCAGTAGTCCAAGTATGGCTGTTGATAATAATGGTTATACTCATATAGTTTACCTTGGTGATGGTAACACAATAACATATATTGCGATTGCAAGTTGACCACTTCATTGAACGCTCCCATATGTTTTCTGACGATTTAAAGAAAGCAAATGGTTTCCATTACATTATATCAGATCATTAAAATGCAGATTTTCAAAGCCAAAATCGTAATATTTATGAATCCTAGATTCTAATTTAGTTATGGAATTAATTAGGAATATTCTGATAGATACAATATTCACTCATATCTTTTGGTTGGGTCCGAATTGTTAACAGTACGATTCTCCCAGGCCCGCGAATTCTAAAATATCATAAAATATAACATGCAAAATATTGGATGATACTAATGACTATCTACCTGAACAATGTTAGAAAAGCTTATTGTGAATCACAATTTCATTCACATTCATATTAGTTGTTTTATTCCAGTTCAAATAATTTAAATCAGGCTCTATCCTAGACTAACTCAGCTTGAGCTGGGAATCACTGACACGTTACTTTTTTCGGGAGTCGGTCCCATCATAGTTGTGTTTCCCTCCTGAGTTATCAGACTGGAAATGTCTGCTCTAGGTGAGATAATACCGTAGATTGGTGTATCACCAAAGTGGTTGTTAGTTTTTGATGCTTCTAAGGAAATTGCAATTGCATGATTGTCCATTACTTTGATTACAATTGGTACGTCTTTGACTGGACCTTCTTTCATCGTAACCGTTACTGTTCCATTGATGGTAATTGTCTTGTCTTGTTTGCTGATGTCGCTGATAGAAAAGTTAGATATTTCATGTTTGTGACTTGCAGACCCATTTAACAAGACCATATCTACTGACGACGCAAAGATTGCAGGATGTGTATGATTAAAACTGTCTTTTGTTAAGTTAATTATATTTGTAATCCAGCGCCCAGAAAGGATCCACGAGGGCTTTCCTTCGTCATTATTTTGAATGCTTGCGATGGCACCATATGTCTTGTTACCTTGGTGCTGTATTATATTAGAATAGGGAATCGCATTTACAGACACAGTAAGTATGACTGATGTACTACTACCTACTAACACTAGAGATACAAATAGATAGGCAGATTTTTGAAAGTCCCTCTTTATAAGCATATGTTTACCTAAGGCGTAAATTATTAAAACTTACCGGAACAAGCCAAACCAGATAATCATATGTGATTAGATTCATAATTTGAAGTAAAATACAGAATGCTTGATGAATATTATCCGGAGATAGATGAATTTGCTAATCATAATATAGATGAAGTTAGAATTGCTAAGTCGCTTTTACCTTATATAAAGTCGTTGCATGAGATTTATTCGCGCATCTATCCGAATAACAACTAGCAAATATTAAAGGCAATGGAAAGGAAAAGAACCGAGAAGGAAAGGTAAGAAACACAAAGGCAGATTTTCATATAAAGAATAATATGATCTCAATATTCAAAAAGAGATAGATAAAGGTATACCGTAAATATTTTATATAATTACGGTTCTTGGTAACCATTTAAACTCATAGTTATCAAATAGTAAGTTATTTAATGATAAGTAAAGAAGATAAAGCTGGACTTATAGGAACGTATATGAGTAAGATAGCGGGCAACGTAGCGCTAATTTTTACACTTATTCTTGTCTTGAGCATGGGTACTATTTACGCTTACACTATGAATTCGAGCGTTTTTGCACAGGGCGCACAATTGAAGAAAGCGGCTTCAAATCTAACTAATGGTACCGGATTGACCAATCTGAATAGATCAACCAATCAAACTTCGATTCCTAAACTGTTGAAAGGTACAAATCTGACCATCACACCCCCTAATATCCCGGCAACCGTAAGATTTGACAAAATCATTGTTGAAAATGACCATGATTGGGGAGATGGTGAATATGATCTTTATGCATACGTTAGAGGGCAGAGAGTGGATTTAACTCAAGCATCTGTACATCATAAATTAAACGATGTTCATGATGATGAAGAAATAAACTTTGAGCCTGGAACAGAAGTTAATGTAGATTTGTATGGTCCACAGGGTGAACTTAAGCCTATTTCAATTGCCACTGTCGGGTCTGAAGTGGATGATTGTGGGCATGGGGGTTTCCCCGATCCAGAACAACAGATAGAGGCCACTTTAGACGGTCCGGCCAAATTTGAAGATAAACTTGCGCATATTAAACAGGAACAAAACGATCTTAATGCAAACATAAATGCAGGATGTGGTGGTGTGTTCGTGAACGATAATGAAGTTTTAAACACAATGACGGATATTTTCATAGGTCTTGACAGGCCCGATCATTTTGTATATGGCCAGGGGCTTGGTGGCGGAGAAGTTTTTGAGAACGGAAAAAGTATTGTCAGAGATACTGGCGATTTCAAGCTGTATTTTACTATTACCTGTGACCAATGCCCAATTTCAGATGTACGTGGAAATCTTGTGAATGAAACCACTTTTGAGTTCCCGAATGTTACCAGCGTGGTTCCCGTTTATTTAGATGATGATGATGATACTTCAGATTTGCTGTTCTACAACGGTTTCACTAATACTAATAACTTTCAATTCTTTAGCGTAGGTCCTGATCTACATTTGCTTCCGGTTAAGACTCATTCATTGGAAAGCGGCTGGACAAATATAGTGCCTCTTTACGATGGTCAACAGGGAAGAGCGCTGTTGTTATATTCCTCTGTTAGACATGCCGCAGAACTCTTGGGATATAACAGCAAGGGAGAAATCAATATCTTGTGGACAGATAACAATTGGCTTCCGACTTGGGAACAGGTTGTTTCATTAGGTCAGAGGGTTCCTGGTTCAAGTGATGATATGGGTTTACTTTACTCCGCTCCTTCGCATACGGCCCAGTTCATTAACATTTCAGGTAGCGGGATAGGTAATTTAGAATTACATACTAATTTTGCTCCAGATCTAAATTTGCTTCCAATAGATATGGATTATAATACACCTCCATACGAATTGTTGGAATATGAACCAGCGTCACATTACATGGATATCAAGACTGTTTCTTCCACGGGAGATCTAACCCTATACAGGATTCATAATAATTTACCATATTCACCAACATCCAAGCTAGTAGTAGCCGGTAACCCACATAGTTGGGCTCTAGTTTTTTATGATCGTCCACAAGGTTTCGCAGATGTACAAACTCTTTCACAAAATGGAGATTTAACTTTAGAAAAGAGAAGTCAAATACCCACTAACGATTGGGACTTCATAATGCCTATGATTATAAAGGGTAATCTGGGATTAATGCTAGGAAAGTACCCTCTGGGAGAATTCATACGTGTCGGTGGACTGCCTTAAACTATTCTTGATTGACACAAACTATATATAAAATCCAATCCAGGATACTTTCTTCACTATTTAATTCATCCCCTTCTATTATGGAATCTTTCTTGTTAATTTCATCTATAAGTTGATTCATTCTAGATTCCTCTTGTATTCTACATCTTGATGGAAGTGGGATTGGGAAAATAAATGACTTCTACTGCACCTACGCCATAATCACCGAAAGTATAAAAACTATATCTGCCTCCTCATCTTAGTGATAAGTTGATAAGGCACATCTTGCTGCTTTTTGGTCTTATCGTTTCATTAGACGCTTCTGCGCTCATACAAGTAAGCCACGGAGAAGCCGTATCAAATTCTCAACATAACCTAAGTATGCTACCAGAGAATCAAATTTTGGGTAACGCCTCTAATTCATATTCATATATCATTTCCGATAAAAATTCTAATGACGTAAACGATATTGACAATGACACTGTAAATGATCTAATTGACAAATGTCCTATCGAACCGGAAACGGCTAATAAATACATGGATGACGATGGGTGCCCTGAATTATCACTAGCCGAATTGGCCGAAGGTGCAGAATTGGTACTTCCCTTTAACAATGATACTAGAGGATCAGTTGTTCAGCATTCGAATAATAGTAATACAGAGATTAAAATCACAAATGAAGGCAATACGAGCATAGGAGGCTTCTACATACCAATTGGTCGCGGTGAAATAAAATCACTGAAAATCTTGGATTCTCCGGGCCAATGGAATACTAAGCACATCGATCACAATCTATACTTTGTTTATCCTATGAACACGACAGGAAAAAAATCAGGGGGAACCTTTGGAAAACCCTTGGAACCTAATGAATCAGTTGGACTGAATGCTAACTGGGTGATAAATCCCAATTTGACCGATTCGATTAGGGATACATTTCCGACTAGTCAAGAGCAAATTAATAACGCAATTGAAGTGGTTGCAGTTCCCAATCTAGTTTATCCACAAACGCCTGGGGAAGCCCAAGGCCTCTCGGCTCGATTATCTGATAAATTTTCAACCGTACATCAAATTATTACAATAAATGGGATAACAACCAACACCGAACCACTTTACTTTCACTTATTCGGTCCGAGTGACCTTATAGTTCCATATATTTTCCCGTATATCCATTGGCCGATTACACCAAATACTCTAAACGGAACCTTTAGATCGGTTATTGACCCTATGCGTCTTTATACGGGTTCATCTAAACCCGTTGCTGCTGGTCCTTATACAGTCGACCTGATTCAAGGCGATAATCAAATCTTGCTGAATTTTACATTGATAAGGCCTGTTATTACACTTGAGGTACCTGAATCTACTATATCGCCTAACCTTGTTACAGTTACGGGGTCTATAACTGACACGTTTGGAGCACCAAAAGATTTTCTAATGTCTGTAGGCTGGCACCCATCGCCAGGTCAATCGGTCCCGACAGGATATCATGTATGGACTGCTAGTATACATCCTAACGGGCAGGGCGAATTCTCTATTACACTGCCAAAAGAAAGCCTCCCGCTCCTTGGCGCATATGATATAGTTGCTTTTTATCGAGGGCTACATTTTAGCACGCGGATGGATTATCTAGACAACAACGGAGGTCCGGGTGGAGGATGGGGCTGCCATGTTCCACCAGGTAATTGCAATCCTGACACCGATGAACCCGATACAGTTCGTACACCAAGTGGAGAAGAGATACCCGTTATACCTGTTTTTGATGAAGACGGAAATAAATTGCCAATTACTTTTGTAGAAGGACCGATCATGCAACTCACAGAAAACGATAAACCGCCCAGTTGCGCAGTAACACAAATGGGATTATTTCAAGAGGGTGTAAGATGGAACCCAAGACTAGGTGGTGCTGTTATCGGTGGTTCAGCAAAGTGGACCGCTCCAAGCGACATTAATGGCATAAGTTCCGGCGAGTACGGTATTTGGTATAATCCAGTTAATTTTTTTTATAGTTTCTCTGGTTCCTCAAGTCCTTATTACTTTCAGGTTGACTTCGGTGTTGCTAACTCATTTCGTATTAATGGCTGGGCTCTGACATTTTTCGACTTTTTTGAAAACGGGACAAGGCGCCCTCACATAGAACCTTTGCCGATTCCTTTTAGAACAGGAGCTACCTATCTTGTAGATGGGTTTTTACGCAATGTGCCGAATACCACAGCGTCAGAATTCATAGTCCAGATTACGCTTCCAGGTGTCCACGAATGGGTGGCCAAATATGACCTCAATTGGTCCTTTAATAGTGGATGGGAGTACTTTAAGACATTTGAGAGTTTTAACGATCAGTATATTATCAGAGGTGGCACGGCTAACGAGAATATAGGTGACTATACATCGGAGTTTGCGTTAATTTACCCAGGAGAACCCCGACTTAGAGCCTACGGTGAAGTACCTTCATTAATACCTTTTGACGAACCCAAGCCGAGTCAAAAGTGGGGTACAGTTGATATATTATCACCAAGTGTCGACAACAGCATCGTTACTAATCGTAATATTGCCGATTGCCGCGTATGGTCGGATTAACATCTTTTAGATTCTTCGATTTCTTGGAGTAATGCTTTCTTTATTTCCATGAAGTAAATTTGCATTTTGAGGATTTAATATAACAAATCCTTTGAAGAGAGGGAGTTCCATTAATGACCCAGCGATACTTTGGAGCCGGATTTATTTGTTAGAAGGACTCTGACTATCGTCTTCAAATTGCCTGCCAGGTTCGTTTGGCTCCTGGGATAAATTATTAGTTTTTAGTGAGGATAATTTTTTATATAGTG
>AR_comb_assmDRAFT_10235724_pt1 | contig 11705 bp, 10 predicted proteins | sample ArasoioldDNA_FD_10543 | JGI IMG/M metagenome (IMG submission 10543) | reverse complement strand
TTGGTATCAATACTCTTTTGTGACTCCATCAAGTGTATGACTGGATGAGGGCTGTTCGCATCGAACTCGCTGGAATTGGCCCCCACAAGGCCGCAAACATTGCGTGCAAACTCAACCACGGCCATCTGCATTCCCAGACATATGCCGAAGAACGGGATTTGATTCTCCCGCGCATAGCGAATGGTCTCTATCTTGCCTTCGCTACCGCGATCCCCAAATCCACCCGGCACCAAGATTCCATCGGTCTGACTTAGAAGTTCCGCAGCCCCCACTTCTTCGATCTTTTCAGCCTCGATACAATCCAACTCCACTTTCGTCTCATTGGCGATACCGCCGTGTACAAGAGCCTCAAAGAGGCTCTTGTACGATTCCTTGAGGCTCATGTACTTGCCAACAACCGCGATCTTGACCGAAGATTTCGGTCCGTTGAGAACTTGAATGGTCCTCTGCCACCTCTGAAGATTTGGCGACCCTGTCCACATGTGAAGCTTCTCAACGATCTGCGCATCGAGTCCCTCCTCATGAAAGACCAACGGTACTTCGTAGATCCATTCCACGTCCTTGGCGGTAATGACCGATTCCTCTTTTACGTTACAAAAATGCGCGATTTTCGCTTTGATTTTTCGGTCGAGAATACGATCCGTTCGACACAAAAGGATATCGGGTTGGATCCCCAGACCCGTCAGCTCCTTTACGCTGTGCTGAGTCGGCTTGGTCTTGAGCTCGCCCCCACCGGTAATGTAGGGTACCAAGGTCAGGTGGACATAAAGCACGTTTTCTCGACCCCAATCCCAAGCGAATTGCCGGATCGCTTCCAGAAAGGGCAGTCCTTCGATGTCACCAACCGTTCCGCCGACTTCCCCAATCGCGATATCGTAGCCTTCGGCCGCCGCTAGAATCCGCCGTTTGATCTCGTCGGTAATATGCGGGATGACCTGCACCGTCCCGCCGAGGTAGTCCCCCCGCCGCTCCTTGGCGATGACGGTCTCGTAGATTTGGCCGGTCGTACAATTGTTTTTCCGGCCCATGTTTGTTGAGACATAGCGCTCGTAGTGTCCTAAATCCAAGTCCGTCTCAGCGCCGTCATCCGTGACATACACTTCCCCATGTTGGAACGGGCTCATGGTTCCGGGATCGACGTTGATATAGGGGTCCATCTTCAACAAAGTGACCTTCAACCCACGGCTTTCCATCAAGGCCCCGATTGAGGCCGACGCCAATCCCTTACCCAATGAAGACACCACTCCACCGGTTACGAAAATAAATTTGGTTTTTACTCCAGCCATGGCTTCCCTTCAGGTCCCGCGCTGCTTCAAATAGTTTTCCGCCTTTGCCAAATCTTCAGGCGTATCGACTTCCACCGAGCGCTCGTCCGCGATCGCGACAAATATTCGATGACCGTAAGCCAAAGCCCGAAGCTGCTCGAGGCTTTCGATCTGTTCCAAAGCTGTGGGGCGCAATCGTGCAAATTTCAGTAGGAAATCCCGCCGGTATACATACAGTCCTATATGCCGACTGCCCCATAATCGTCGTTTGGAACCGCGCATCAGCTTGTTCCCGTTTAGATCAACGACACCGTTTCTCACGTAGGGAATCGGTGAACGGGAAAAGTACAGTGCAAAGCCTTTACGGTCCGTAAGAACCTTGACTATGTTCGGGTCGCGCCACTCCGCTTCATCAAAAATCGGCGTGCCAACGGTGCCCATGGGAATCGAACGGTCACGGCGCATGGGGCGAACCGCACGCATGATTGTATCCGACTGGATGAATGGCAAATCGCCTTGTACATTGACGAACCAATCCGCCTTGATCTTTCGCGCCACCTCAGCTAAACGATCCGTCCCACTGGCGTGGTGCTTCGCTGTCATCAACACCTCACCGCCGAAACCTCGGACTGTTTCTTCGACCCGGCGGTCGTCTGTCGCCACCAACACCCGATCCAAACCTTTTGCTTTTGCGGTGCTTTCGTAAACATGTTGGATCATCGGTTTGCCACCGATTCTGGCTAAGGGCTTTCCCGGAAGCCGGGTCGAACCATAGCGCGCTGGAATGATTGCCACAACGGCCATCGGTTCACTATTTTAGAGCGGCGCTGGAAACAAATGAGAGGTCAAAGCTGCGATCGTCCCCAAAAATAAAAAACCGCAATGGCCCTCTAGGAAAGCGCATCACGGACTTTAAATATACGCCGAGGCGGAAAGGGTGTCAATGACGAATCCAATGAAGCTTCGACGAATACGAGCAATTTTTCCGGCGCCGAGATTTCTAGCGCGCTCGAGGAAACACTGATCGATACAACTTGACTTATTATTCACGCCCTATGATAGGAGTGACGTTACGAATCGACAAGGGTAGGTATGGCTAACACCATAAAGATCAACGCGGGATTCGCTACCATCGGGCAAGGCGCGGGCCCGATGATGGTAACTTGGAAAGCCGGGCTGTTTCAGAAACACGGGCTAGATATCGACAAACCACGCATCATGGGCGGGGCGAAAGGGGTCGTGCGCGGGTTAATGTCTCAGGAGATTCAATTCGGTAACTTGGCTGCGCCGGCGCCGCTTAGAGCCAACGTTAAAGGTGAAGCGGATTTGTTATTCTTGACTGGTGGAATCAATCAGCAGTTCATCATGGGGAGACCCGGTCTCGACAGCCGCGAACAACTAGCAGGAAAAAAAATCGGTTTCGTCGGCGATGGTGGACTCAATGATGCACTAGTGAAATTCGTCATCCAGAAGTTGGCCGCGGAAGGCATTGAAGGCTTGCGCGAGGCGGCTATTCCCGCCGGCGGCGACAAAGAACTGACGGCGCTCCTCAGCGGCAGCTGTGACGCCATCGTCATCACGCCCCCCGAATCCATCGACGCTCAAAGAAAAGGCTGCAAGTATCTCGTGGATTTTGCCGAGTACGGCCTGAACTACGCTCTCGGCGGTATCGCCGCGCGGCGCGACTATGTTGAACAAAACCCCGAGATCACCAGGAAGTTTATTAAAGCTTACGTTGAAGGTATGCACTGTTACCGCACGGACCGGGAGTTTACGGTGGAGGTTCAAGCCGAGTACAGTGGCATTATCGACCGGAGCATAGCCGAAGAGACCTATGACCTGACGCAGCCTGGCATGCCGAGCATTCCCTACCCGGTCGTTTCTTCGCTCCAAATATTGCTAGATTTTATGGCCACCGAACTTCCCGAGGCCAAAGGCACTGATGCGAGGCGATTTGTCGATGATCGATTTATCCGCGAGCTTGACGAGAGTGGTTTTATTGCCGCGTTGTCAACCAAGGTCAATAGCAAATGAGATGACAATGAAATTCGCAATAGCTGAGTTACAACGATGGCTGGTTTTTTTCCTACTTTTGATTGCTGCTCCTCCCGTGTCCGGTGTCCGCGCCGCCGCAACGGACGCCCTATTAGACGCGGCCAAACGCGAGGGCGAAATTGTATTCTACGCTTCGATGAATCTGGCTGAAGCCAATATCATGATCGCCGAGTTTGAGAAGCGCTACCCGTCCCTCAAAGTTAAGCTCAATCGAGCCGGTAGCGAAAAGCTTTTGACCCGGGTCCTAACCGAGGCTAGGGCTAAAAGAGTTGCCGCCGACGTCATTCAAACCGTTGAATTTAGCATGCATATCCTGAAACGCAGCGGCGTGCTGGCGCGCCACACGGCCCAGGGCGATTACCTCTACCCGAAGAACTTTAAGGACGAAGGATTTTGGACAACCGTCTATTACAACCCTTACGTTACAGCCTATAACACCCGACTCGTGGCACCACGAATGGTACCAAAGACTTACGACGACCTGCTCGATCCTAAGTGGAAAGGCAAGATGACCATGGAGGGGACGAAGGCGGACTGGTTTGCCGGCATGCTACAGATTATGGGACAGGAGCGCGGCCTCCAGTACATGCGCCAGCTCGCCAAACAGGAACCCATGCTTCGGGAGGGACACGAGCTATTGGCGCAGTTGGTTGCTGCGGGAGAAGGTGTTTTTGATATCAATATCCCAGCATCGTCGGTGGACCGCGTAAAGGAAAAAGGCGCCCCCATAGACTGGACCGCCTTAGGCGAAGCACCGACTATCATGGTAGGCATCGGATTGTCTTCCCAAGCCACTCACACAAACGCCGCCAAACTGTTCATTGACTTTGCATTATCCCGCGAAGGACAGAGACTCCAGCAAAGCTTCGGCCGACTCGTCGCGCGCAGCGACCTTGCATCCGAGCAGCCAGCAGCGATAAGACAGATTAAGATGGTGCCGGTTAATCCTGAGTTGGCGGAAAAGATGAACGACTACGCTAAACAGCTCAGAACGATCTTCGGCGGTTGAGAAGCCTAAATCGATGCTCACGACCCCACACACTAATATTCATAGAGAAGGAGTCCTTCCATGCGTATAATGTTTTTGAACCACTCGTTTGTGCACCATTCAGCCAATCTGGAAACTCATATAAGAAAGCTACTCACTAGCTATGCCTCACCTGGCACGACGTTCGAGTTGGCGTATCCTGATGATCTCGGTGGCGGTGCGGTATTAAGCCTCCTGGAAGAACGAAAAGCCCTGTCTGGACTGCATCACATCCTGGAAACCCCGGCTCTGGTGCAAAAAGCCATCGAGGCTGAGCACTCGGGGTTCGATGCGGTGATGCAAAGCAATACCTTTGATCCTGGAGTGGAAGCGAGTCGCCTTGCAGTGCGTATTCCAGTGATCGGTCTGCTCCGCGCTTCGCTCCACTTTGCTGCCAGCATTTGCGACCGCTTTGGCCTAATCGTTCCCCTCGAAACCCACATGCCGCACACCATGAGATTGGTGCAAAGCTATGGGATGACGCCTTTTGTTAGCGGCATTCGGACCGTCGGTCTCTATGACACCGGAGATCTATCGGGTTACCATGACGTCGTTGTTGAGCGCACTCTCGCTATCGGTAAAGAGCTCGTCGACCACGGCGCCCAGGCCCTCATCCCGTTGGGAGGAAAAATCTATCCTTACGTTGTCACCCCGGAGGAGCTGGAGCCCAATCTCGGTGTGCCCGTTATCAATACCAAAGCCGTGGGGGTGGCATACGCCGAACTTATGGTGCGGTCAAAGATCAGCCACAGCATTAAGGCCTATCCCTGCCCAACCGGACTTTCCCCAGAGGCGGTCTCCCGGCGCTCTAACTGAGACCGTCTGTACAGACATTCAACTTGGCATTTAGCTGTCAGAACATAATTTATCCCGATTTGAGGCACGACATTCAACTGGCTCGAAGCGGATCTTAGAAAGGATTGGGCCATGATCATCGACGGCGACGGTCACTTTTTTGAAACCGAAGAAATGTTTGAGAAGTATATGGAGCCTTCGCTCAGAAACTATCGTCCGCGACTGCTCGCTGACGATCACGGATATAATTTCTGGGTCGTCGACGGGGAGACTCCCTACAAAAGGCCGTCGATCAAAGGCGCCGGTGCTCCTGGCACGGCTGCACCTCCCGGAAAAGCAATACAATCCGCCCGGCGCGCGTCCGTCGGCAGCCAGACCCTTACCAACATCAAAGAGCGGCTTGACGATTTGGACAAAGAGGCCATTGAAGTACAGTTCCTTTATCCGAGCTTTCTTTTGCACGTCAACACATGGCCGGATGGTATCTTAGCGATGGGAGTTTGCCGCGCATACAACGCCTGGTTAGCGGAGACGTGTAAGAAAGCGCCGGATCGTCTCAAAGGTGTAGGCGTCGTTTCTCTGCAGGATCCGGCGGGCGCGGCCAAAGAGTTGCCACGTATCAAAGAGCTAGGCATGTCTGCCGTGATGATTAACGGCACGGCCGGTGCGAAACGGCTCGATCATCCAGACCACGATCTGTTCTTTGCCGAAGCGGATCGCTTGAATCTGCCCATTGCCGTTCACTTCAGTCTTCAATTTCCGTTCGTCGATAAGCTTTTTGAGCACCATTTTCCGAACCGGGTGCTGGCGGGTATAGTCCCGATCATGGCCGGCTTTACCAGCGTGCTCTGTTCCGGATTATTGGACCGCTATCAAAATCTCAAGTTTGCATTTCTGGAAGGAGGAATCAGTTGGGTCCCCGCACATGTGGAACGGATGGACGATCACTTTGAGAATCCCCGTTATAACGCCCGCGACCTCATTAGTCATCCGCCCAGCGATTACTTAAAATCCGGCAGGATCTTCTTCGGCTGTGAGGGCAACGAACCCTTCCTCGGGCGCATGGTGGAAGAGGTAGGGGAGGATCTGTTCATCTATTCATCCGACTATCCCCACGCGGACCGGACGGAAGGGACGGCACAGTATCTGAAGCAGCGCGATGACATTCCGGAAGCGGTCCGGAAGAAGCTTTTAGAAGACAACGCCCGTCGGTTTTACAATCTCTGATCCGGCGCTCACTCTGATCCGGTAGTCGAAAACAGTTTGTGAAACAGCCTGAACGGTCTGGTTCTTCATCCCCCCGCGTTTTTTTCTTCCCTGTTCAGTTTGAAGCATTTTATAATAGTGGCGTCTAATGAAGGAGAGGAGGTGATACTGTGAAAAACATGCTCAAGGTTTTAGTTATCGCTTTAACTGTCCTAGCTTTTAGTGGCGTCAGCTTTGCAGCCGATACGGCAACGAAGTCAAAGCCGAAGGCCATGAGCGTCACGGGTGCAGTTACGGCGGTGGATGCCAAGGCGGGCACTGTGAGTGTCAAGACCAAAGATAAAGATCTCGACCTGACCGCTACTTCCAAAGCGAAAGGCGCTCTGGGAAAGGTCAAAGTAGGTGACATGGTTAAGGTTTCCTACGCCGAGAAAGATGGCAAGATGAACGCCAGCAGCATAACTATGGTTAAGGCCCCGTCCAAAGCCCAGGCTGAAAAGGCTGACACGAAGTAACCATTTGTTCGTGACATTGAAAGAGGGATAGTAGACAAATCTGCTGTCCCTCTTTTTTTAGATCCTTGCAGAATGTGACTTCAATAGAGCTTCACTCGCCCAAGATCGCCCGCTTGATTTCAACCTGCTCAATACTATAGAATTTTGCTTTGTCGGGGATGGTTCGCTGTTGTTTGGTGCGCCGAAAGGAGGAGTGGAGATGGACCTGCCGAAATGCCAAAAATGCAACAATGGAATTCTTATCCCATTATCGGATTATGGACAGGATGGCGCATCGGTGACCTTCAAAGCCTGGGCCTGTACGAATCCGGACTGCGGCTTCTCACTTCGAGTGGATAAAGGTGAAGTCAGCTATGGCAAAAGAATTGAACCTAAGCACTGATTAAGTCGAGTAAATCGACCATTTGCATTGGAAACCACTACCAACTTATTGCCTTCGGCTGCTCCTATCTCTCTTAAGCAGATATGGTTCGATTAAAGCTCTGAATCGCCCGCCCAAAAAGCTCACACCCGGTTTGCATGGCGTCTAAACAGCGCTGTTGAGTATTTGCATCTGTGGCGTAGCGCCGCAGGATCTCGGGCGCCAGCCATTCGTGACCCGCTTCATCAGCTAACAACGTATCCCGATAAATCGATGCCGTCTGCGGATCGATGGGCTCGACCCGTTCGATGAATGACTTTGATGTTCTGGGAAAGAATTCCTCGTGGCCATACTGTACGCTGGCGAACAACTCGCAAAAAGAACCGAGGGCGGCATGAAAGTCCCAAAGTTGCCTTAGCTCCGTAAGTGGATTCTTCCATAGTACATCGGGATCACCATTAAGCTCTGTGATTCGTTTGCGCAGAATCGAGGCGTGCTTCAGTTCATTGGCCACGTACTCCGACAGACAGTGTTGTAGTTCCAACTCGGGCAGATGCGATACCCAGGGAGCACTGACTTCGGCCGCCTTCCGTTCCATAACAACTCCGAACTGCAACCGTCGCAGGATAATTTCGGTTGATAGAGGTTTTTCTGCGCCATAGCTTTTGCGCTCGGCGGTCATTTTTTCCCAAAAAGCTTCGCGATGATCCGACAATCGTTTCAGAAAGTCCTCGGGGTTGAGTGCTTCCATCGTGCACCTCTCGAATATCAACAAACGGTGATTGACTTAAGGAACCTTTTAGGTTTTAACAATACAGAAAATTCTCTTTATGTAAAGGCTTGTTATGATCAGTCCAAGCGCTGAGTTGTTTCGCCGCTAACTGAATTTTTCATGAATTCTACCGAAGCTAAATCCTACGTCGACAACCTGTATCGCGAGCTCCATCTGCACTGGGAACGGAAGATCAGTCAAGGACCGTTCATGACCCAGCTGAGAGAAGGGCGCCTGCCATTACCTTGCGCACGCCGCTTCTTTAAAGATTGGGGGCTTTTTTCCGTGGAGGTGGTTGCCTTGAATGCCGTCTCTTATTACGTTCATCTGCCATTTTTTATTAGCAACTATGATCTGCTGCCGGCATTTACGGAAAAGATCGCTGAAGAGTTGATTTCGCCCAAACCACCCGGACACACACTAATCTTGCTTGAGACCGCTGCAGCATTGGGGCTTTCTCGGCCAGAGGTTCTGGAGCAACCTGCTTCCGCGGCGGGTCGGGCTATCAGCGACTATTGCCGTCGCATTTTCCAAGACGGCTCGATCATAGAGCTCTGGGGCATGCATGTCTACGAGGAAACCCTCGGCCATTGGTCCAAACAATGGGCTGAAGCGCTGGTCTCCCACTACGGTTTGAGTCAGGAACAGGCCGCTTACTTTACTGCCCATGCCGAAGCGGATTTGGTTCACCACGACGGACGGATGGGTCATGGGCCATTGAATCGTATGATCCTTCAGCGCATCTTGGAACAGGGCCTAACAGCCAAAAAGCTGGGCTATGATCCAAAGTACTGCGCCTTCACGATGGTAGATCTTCAATCGCTCATGGAAAATAACGCCCTCACGAACCCGTACCCCTCTTGAAACCCGTCAGTTGCCAATTCGAGACCAGCAATTTCCACCCCTCAAATTCAATTTCCACGGTCGGCGGTATCATGTTAAGAACTCGGCATAACAATCGATAAACGATGTTTATCACGTCTTTACTTGGAGTCTGGCTCTTCCTTGCCCTCTTTTTTCATTCCTTCGCGGGCGCCGCTGCGCAACCACGAGGAAAATGGGAAATCCGCGCTCCCCTGCCGTCGGCAAGAACCGAAGTGGCCGCCGCGGAGCTCGGAGGGAAGATCTACCTGATGGGCGGTTATGAGAAAAACGGCGACCTTCTGGAAGAATATGATCCGGCAAGAGATAGTTGGCATCGCCGCGCGTCACTGCTCCGGCCATTGCATCATTTAGGCGCCGCCTCCGTAGGTGGGAAAATCTATGTCATCGGTGGATACATCTCCGGCGAAGGCGCGGTGAATACTGTCTATGAGTACGACCCGGCCACCGATCAATGGCGGATGCGATCGCCGATGCCGACCATGCGGGGGGCGTTGGCCGTCGGGGTGGTCGCGGGCAGGATCTACGCCATCGGCGGCGTCGGCTCTAATGGCAGAAACACCAACGCCAACGAAGCCTACGATCCCGCCCAAGATCGTTGGGTGAAACTAGCACCGATACCGACGCCGCGGGACCATCATGCGATCGGCTCACTGAACGCCAAACTCTTCGCTATCGGCGGACGAATCAATGGCAGGCATGATAAAAGCATAGCGGCAAACGAGGAATACGATCCGGCAACAGACCGCTGGCGGGTCCTGGCGTCATTGCCCACCGTGAGAAGTGGTATTGCAGCTGCTTCTCTAAACGGCAAAGTCTTCGTTTTCGGCGGCGAGTCCAATTCGGGGACCCACAATCAGACTGAGTCCTACGACCCGGTTTCAAATCGATGGCAATCTTGGGCTCCCATGCCTACTGCTCGCCACGGGTTGGGGGCGGCAGTACTTGGCCAATCCATTTACGTTATCTCCGGCGGGCCCAAGCCTGGAGCGACGTTTTCCACCGTCAACGAGGTCTTCACACCATAAGCTCATGCCCCCAGGGGCGCATCGAACCCTGGTACTGCGAAATTCTATCGATCGTCGTTTTCTAATCGCCACCTCTAAGGAAGCTTAAGATTCGGCGCGGAAGCCAAGTTAAGCCGGCCGGGAAATTCCCGAGACAAAGCCGACATGACCGCTGGAACCGGGAGAGTCCAGAGTCGCGCCTAGCTGATGGTCGAACGGTTACGAAAGCGCGTGGCAACATGGGTTTCCTAGCTTTTCAATTCTTCCGGCGCAACAAACCCGTGGCGCAAAGTGTTTTCAGAGATCGTCCGCGGCTCAAGAAATTGGATCAGATAGTCCGGACCGCCGGCTTTGGAGCCGATGCCGGAGAGCTTTAAGCCGCCAAAGGGTTGTCGTTCGACGACGGCACCAGTGATGCCGCGGTTGATGTAGAGATTACCTACGCGAAAATCGCGGCGTGCTTTGTCGATATGGGCCGGCGAACGGGAGAATACCCCGCCCGTTAACCCATAGGCTGAACGATTCGCGATTTCCAACGCATGACTGAAGTCCTTGGCTTTGATGACTGAAAGCACAGGTCCAAAAATTTCTTCGGTTGCCAACCGATGATCTGCCTTAATCTCGCTGAAGATGGCCGGGCCAACAAAAAATCCCTTGGTTGGCGTTTCCCGCTCAAGCACGGACTTCCCTTCGCGCTTACCTAGGTCAACATAACCGATGATCTTTGCGCGGGCGGCCGCATCAATGACCGGACCGATGAAATTCCTCGGATCCTCGGGCGGACCGATTTTGAGGCTCCGCACCGCTTCGACCAACCGTTTCAACAGAAAGTCGTGAATTTCGTCGACAAGGATAAGGCGGGAGGCGGCCGAGCACTTCTGACCCTGGTAGCCAAAGGCCGACTCGAGGATATGAACTACAGCTTCGTCCAGATCGGCATCCTCGTCGACGATGATGGCATTCTTGCCGCCCATCTCGCACACGACCCGCTTTACATGCTCTTGGCCGGGTTGATGATCGTAAGCCGTGCGCAGAATTTCCAAGCCAACTTCGCGAGACCCGGTAAACGCGATAAGCTGAACCGCAGCGTGCCGCACAAGGTAGGCTCCCAATTCGCCACCGCCCTGAAGCAATTGGCAGGCGGCCGGTGGCAACTCTGCTTCGCGCAGTACCTCCATCAGCAAGGCTCCCATCACAGGCGACTGCTCCGCTGGTTTTATCACCGCGCAGTTTCCCGTCACTAACGACGCCGCCGTCATGCCGGTAAGAATTGCCAGCGGAAAATTCCATGGTGCAATCACTGCAGCGACACCGCGCGGCTCGTAAAGATAAACGTTGCTTTCTCCCGGGAGTTTTTGGGTTACTCGCGGCTGACTCAGCCGCAGCATCTCCCGCCCATAGTATTCGAGATAGTCGATCGCCTCGGCGACATCGGCATCCGCTTCGCGCCAGCCCTTGCCGACTTCAAAGACTTCCCACGCCGCCAGCTCAATACGCCGCCGTCGCATGATGTCCGCGGCCGAGAACATAATCGTCGCACGCTCGCTGGCGGGCGTCCTATTCCATTCAGGAAAGAATTCCACGGCATTCACCACCGCGCGCTCCGCCTCCGCTCGACCCGCAACAGAGACACGGCCGATGATTTCCTCAGGGGCGGCCGGGTTGACAGACTCAAGCCAGTTTCTTGTCTTCACTTCCTCTCCACCTAGCCAAAGTCGGTATTCCCGAGCGAACTTGCTTCTGACGTCCCTAAGCGACTCAGCGAAGCGAGTGCGATTTGCTTCGCGCGCAAAATCTAGAAGCGGTTCATTTTGAAACGG
>AR_comb_assmDRAFT_11068398_pt1 | contig 11706 bp, 11 predicted proteins | sample ArasoioldDNA_FD_10543 | JGI IMG/M metagenome (IMG submission 10543) | reverse complement strand
GTGTATGAGTTAACAGGCGGTTTGGTTCCTTCCGGAGTTTTCTTGAATTGGTATATTGGTCCATGCCAGGTGGGATCATTTTCACCTGTCTTTGGATCATAATAATTTGGTCTTTGCCTGCCGGAAAGAAACTTCATAGACTCAAATATCAACGCAGAACTGATATAAGCTTGAGTGGCCAGTAAAGTAGTTGTTTTTAATTTTTCATTCTTAAACACGAATCCATAGGTTCCCAAACCCACCAGCACGATTGCTTCATACTGGCCACCGAACCTGGTTACATATTTACTTACCCCAACAACAGACTCATTGTTGTTTCGAATATTTACCGCGAAGCGGTTGATGGATTCGTCGGAAGCAATCATTACCCCGGTTGCCAAACCAAAGATGGCGAGCTTTGAATAGTCTTTCTGCTTTATGTGGAACGGTGCCGAGAATTGTTGCTTGATGTCGCTGGCTAATAAAAGAAAATATGTTCTCGCCGTAAGTTTGGTCACTTCATTGTAATTCTCCTGCTGGATATCATTGTGACGGTTCTTTGATGTATCGGGCTGTACCTTATTTGTACTGTCTAATTTCTTTATCAGGGTATCTTTCTGTTGAGCAACTCCAACCAAGGGAATTATCATCAAAAGATAAATTACCATTGCGTTAATTTTCATCCTTTCTTTTTTAAACCGAGACACAAACGGAATACCAGTAGTGATTTGCCGTTTTCAAGCCGTAAAAACTCAGAATTTCAACAGAATTGTGTAGAAAGATGCGCGGAAGTGAATGTTTGTTGATGAATCCGCTAATCTAACAGCAATCTATATGTGTAGACGTGGGATTAACGCAATTTTAGATGATTCTCAAGTTCTACGATACCCTGTTCAGATATCCGTTGATGGTTGTTGTTCGTTTCTTATTTTATTGATATACTCGGAAGGAGAAAGGCCGGTAGATTTCTTTATCGCGTTAAAGAATGTGGTCCGGGAGTTAAAGCCCACTTCTGAGGCAATTCCTTCAAGGGTCATCTGGTTCCAGCCCGATTGATTGAAGTTGTTGGTAATATGTTTGATTCGATACTGATTGATGAAATCATTGAACCTGACTCCGTAGACCTTGTTGAGCAAAGCAGACAAATGATGTTGAGGAATTCCCGTTTCAGAAGAAAGCTTACCAATATTATATCCTTGTTGCAAATAAGGCTTCTTCGCATCCAGGTGCAATTCAAGTACGGGTTTGTATGCAAGCAAGTAATCAAGCGAAGTGTAATTTGATGATTCATCGGCTTGATCAATTCCATCTTCAACCAACTGAAGCCCCCCCTGTTCTAAAGAGGCAGAATCAATTATCTCATTATGCTCACCATTCATCTGCAGGGGCTTGATTCTCAATTTAGGTATACCGTATAATATCTGCGGTCGGAAGAACAGATAAAAATTGAGGGTAACAAAGCATAAAATAACTGAGAGGTGAATCCCGAGAGTTTTATTGAGATAGGGTGACTGGGGCAAAAGCAGAATGAGCAATACAGAACATACAGCCATTGTCATGATCGCTGTAAACCATATCAGCCAACTAAACGAAGCGGTTCGCATGACTTCCTCTCTCTGTTCCCTGCTAGCTTTCATTAGGAGGCGAATCATAAGACTCACATAGATAAGCCCAATTACCGACCGAAGAAGATTATGCATATACGGAGGAAGCAAACCCTCATTCAATTGTGCAATTCCGCCCGGCTGTTGAAGTAAGCCTTCAATGATCGTTCTTTTTTCTGCGGCCGATTTCAGGTAGAAAGGCGTCATTTCTACCAGGTGAAGAACGGCTGGCAGAAAATGAAGCAAATCATATTTGCGGAAAGTGGTTTCATCGTTCAATACCGACCTTACATACAGGTAGCTCGTACCCAAACTCAGGTAGAAAAATGGACTGGGTATTCTAAAAAAATGGGGAAAGCTTACCAGGTTACCCGAGTAAATAAGGTATGCCTGTACCATTGCCAGGGTGAGACTGAAGACTGTGATTACGAGGAGGCGGTTAGCGTGAACCTGCGTTTTGTTGGCAAGCAGCAGGATAGAACAGATCAATACTCCCAGGCAAATGCCTGTTGTGGAAAGGACTACTGAAATCTGTTCTGCGGACATGGCTAAGGAAAAGATAATGAACGACAAAAGTACTTTATTGTGATAGATACGCCGGGTCATTTTATTTGTTGCAGAGGACTTTTTTTGCGTTTCATTTTGGAATTCGGAACATGCCTTCATGTTTTCGGAACACGTTTGGTTTGGGGCTGCAAGAGGCGGTTTCTAATTTTGCCCTGGTGTCGCATTTACATTTAATAATTCAAAGCAACCCTAACTGCTTCCCGTTTTTAATCCAATATTCGAATCCGGACCTGTGCAGAATATTGCCTTTATGAGACTGACCCCGGAATCAAGAATGTGGATGGTAACTTGTTTTTATGGATAGGATAAGGTTAATGCTGATGATTATGGACAAGCACCTGGCCCAAGCGGGTGCTTTTTTATTGGATGCCAGATCGGTAACGGTTGACAGTTGACCGTTAACAGTTTACAGTTAGGTTTCCCCTGCCAATTTTTATAATCTTTCTCACGGACTTGATGATTCTTATAACTCTTCGCAAATAAGAGGCTAGTATTTTTTTTCCCAAAGCGCATTCAGAATAATTTCATAGAGTGCTGGAGTATAGCCCTATTAGTCATTCTTTTGGCAGCGGTCTCCCCCAGGACATCATTCCCGAAATTCAAAAAAAATACAAGTATGAAAAAGCTATTATCCATTGCTGTTTACCTTCTGCTACTTTCCCCCGTAATGAAGCTGGCTGCGCAAGCGAATGCGGATGAAGAACTACAACTGGTAAGGGACCAATGGGGTGTGGACAAGAAACAGCTCATTATGCAGTACATGAAATTCAATGAGGCAGAATCCAAAGCGTTTTGGCCGGTATATGATGCATACATGAAACAGCACAAAACATTGGTTGACTCCAGGATCAAAATGATTAAGGACTATGCCAAGAATTATACAAAACTCACCGACGCAAAGGCCATCGAATTGACGAACAAGGTTTTGGATAACGATATGGCAATTTCAAAACTGCAGAAGGATTATTTCACGAAGTTCAGTAAAGCCGTTACTCCTTTAAGGGCCAGTCAATATATGCAGGTGGAGTATTACCTGCAGAACACCATCAAATCCATGATCCAGGATGAGATTCCTTTTATTGGGGAATTGGAAAAGGCGAAGAAAGATTTGAAGAATCAATAAAAGGTACAGGCCTGCCTGCCGGCAGGCAAGGTACAAGGTACAAGGCACAAGGCACAAGGTACAAGGCGCAAGAAGATTCAAATTTCAATACCAAGAAACAAGATTAAGCAAATTGTAAATTCTATTATATGAAGAAAATCATAATCGTCTGTTTGATTTTAATTGGCTATGTCACTAATGCCCAAAACATGAGATTGAATGGATATGCTTACTACGTTTTCGATGACGCGGTAGATTCCTATTATTCAAATACGAGTTATTTCAATACTACTATTAAGGGAGGATTGGTATGGGGTGCCGGTTTAGAATATATAGTTCAGAACGCCAATGGAATTGAACTCCTCTATCTGCGTCAGGATACGAAGGCGCCTACTACCTATTACAATGCAGGGGAAAAGAGAGATGAACTGGATGTGGCGATTAATTGGATCATGCTTTCGTTCAATCGTTATCAAAAATTTGACAATGAAAAGATCGAAGGATATGGTGGGCTTGGACTTGGCGCTGCGATTTTTGATGTTTCGGGCCCCGGAAGAAGCGATAACGCTACCAAATTTGCTTGGGCACTTAAGCTAGGTGTGAATATATATGCGTCCCCAAAATTCGGCATTAAGCTTCAAACAGGAATACAGTCAGCCGTGCAGTCTGTGGGCGGGAGTGTATATTTTGGTACCGGCGGTGGAGGAGCAGGAGTAAGTTCTTATTCCAGCATGCTTCAATTTGCACTGGGCGGAGGTATTGTGATTCCATTAGGCGCAGGTAAGGCGAAAGGTTGATCCAAAGACGAAAACTTTATTCATTGGTTTTCGGAGAGGTAGAATGGATGATGAATAATCTTTCCTTTCAATCTTCCTGTCAATAGGAGGCAAGCTATTCCAGGGCATTCCAGTATTTCTATCTGCCATTCGAAATTGGATGCCAGGGTTGGATGCAATTTCTTTTTGACCCATGGTGGAGGACTTTTGTTTTCTAGGCCTGCTTCTCTAATCGTTACGTTCCCGGTATAAAATAAAACAATCTACCAGAATTGAGATCTGCATTCCAGGCAATCCATTATTTCCAATAGTTACGATATACGCTGGAGGGAAGAGTACGACTTGAGGACGGCATATTCGTACAGATATTGTTCGCAAAGTTTTATAAAATATGAACGCTCTGCTGTTAGAATATCCCGCCTGGCTGGTTTCCATTTTTATTCTTTTGGCTATTCTTCTTTTTACCTGGCTCGGTGCATCATTTAAAAAATATGAAATAAGAAGAGGTAAGGAAATGTCCGTTGGCCCTCCTAGTCCGGTTGAGACTTCAATGCTCAACCTGATGGCCCTAATGCTGGCCTTCACATTTGGTATGGCGTTGACCAAATTTGAAACCAGGAGAAGAGGAATTGTTGATGAAACAAACGCTATTGAGAGCGCTATTTTGCGATGTCAGCTTTTTCCCGATTCTATACAACCGGTTCTGAAATCCGACATGGCGCGATATATAGACGCGAGGATTGCATTCAATGAGGCTGGTGCGAACAAGCTCAAGATCCGCCAGGCGCTTGATCAAACCCTGCAAGGGTATTCAACTATCTGGAATCGTCTCGCAGGTTTCTCTCGCAATCCTGCTACTCAATATCCAACGACGCAAATGCTTCCGGCGATGAGTTCAGCAATCAGTATCGCCACTACGCGAGAGGCTGAACGAATGGCAAAGGTGCCCCCACTGATTTTATTGGTCTTGCTAGTGTTGGTCCTTACATCAAGTTTTGTGATTGGATATAATCCAACTGGAGCTAAGAGAAGCAAAATCTTTACAATTGGTTTTGCGTTGATGACCACGATAACCATTTATCTCATTCTTGAATTGGAACGACCATGGAGTGGTTTGCTCAATGTAAAGTCGACCGAGCAGAGAATCTCCACCTTAAAGAAGCAACTGTAGATTGATCCATCTTGCCTTTGTGACTCATACGCGGTATGTACGAGACGCATATTATTATTATGCAAACTGAAATATTACATATTCCACCGTGGTTGTCGGCGCTGTTTGTCCTCTTCTTAATCTTGTTATGTTTATGGCTGGGTGGTATATACAGGAGATATCAATTGCGACGTGGGCTTGGGGAATTGAAGGAGGGATGGGCAGCGTTACAAAATGCCATGCTTACCCTTTTGGGATTGATGCTTGCCTTCACTTTTGGGATGACTGTATCCAAATTTGAGAGCAGGAGGGAGATCATTGTTGAAGAAGCCAATGATATCGGCACAGCCATTTTGCGATGCGATTTGTATCCCGATTCTGCCAGATCTGAATTGAGAAATTATTTCAAACAATATGTTGAAACGCGAATTGCGTACTATCATGCAGGTGGCAATGAACAAAAGATTCGAGCGACGATGGATGAAGGTGCGAAGTATACTGCCATGATATGGAGTAAGGTAATAGCACTTTCTCATGATCCTGACAAACAAGTTCGATCCATGCAAATGATCCCGGCTGTAAATGCCATCATTGATATTGCAGGTGCCCGTGAGGCGGAGAGAAATGCACAAGTTCCAAGATTGATTTTATTGACGTTGCTATTATTGACAATAACAGGCAGTTTCCTCATTGGGTATGATCAGCCGAGAACTGATCGTTCAAATATTTTTGTAGTGGGCTTTGCCGTTATGATCACATTGACCATTTATCTAATCCTTGAACTCGACAGGCCAAGAGCCGGTCTAATCAACTTACACGCGTCAGAAAAGATGATTGAGGACTTGCTAAAAATGTTGCCCTGATAAGGTGCAGAGAAATTTTCCGAAGATCAGTTTTGGAAAAGCCATTCATGGCCATTTAAGTATCTGATAAGGGGTAGATTCTTATAAAGGCATCTACTACAGATTGCTTAATGTCGGTTCTTAATTGCCGTTCTGGCAAGAAACTCAGCGTAATGATCCCATTTGATGTAAAAACGAAATAGTAATCATGAAGTCTCGCATGTTTCTCTGATTCATCGTGAGGTTCCTGGCTCTTGAAAAAATCGAGATGTGTTAACTCGATTTCGTAAAGAGCTTGATTAAATTCTTCTTCTCGCTCTTCGAAGTCCTTTCCGTGGAAGAGTTCAACTTGCATTTTTCCGTCAGGCATGATGGGTAATTGGATATTGTCGAATTTGTAAATGTATGTATCAAAGTCTAGTAAAAAACAAATACTTATTTAAGTAGAGAATATTTAACTTGGTAGGAAGAAAGCGTAATTTACCCTACTGATAAAAAACGACCGATAGTCAATGAAATCGTACAAAGAGGTTATTGTCACCTTCACTGAGTTCGTGAAGAGGGTTTATGACCAACACCTCCCTACACAATTTGGCAGCATAGCAAGTATGGGCGACTATATTAAGAGCCTAAAGCAGCAGCTTGAATTGATTGAGGGGGAAGTTGCTATGGAGAAGCAGCGATTGTTGAGCGAAGCTGCTTTGAACCCGGCTATTGATATAGATACATTGGGCGATGAGTTTTTCAATATAGTGGAGAGCCAACACAATGCGTGGATGAAAACGCATAAACCGCAGTAATGATCCTCACCTCGACTATAGTCTCGTAATTGTTTTTCTTTTTATACTTCTCTCACTTCAGAAATTCTTCAGGATTCATTGGTAGGTTTCCGCTATTTGCAAAGGAATTTTTTTTCATGACGAATGAGCTACTTAACAAGATAGCGGACTATGTGTCCAAATGCTTTGCATCAGACTCTCCGGAATATATAAAGTTCCATAACCTTGAGCACACAAAAGATGTTGTGGGACATTGCGAGGAAATTGCGAAGTATTATGACGTAGATAAAGAGAAAATATTAGTCTTGCTTTCTGCAGCTTGGTTTCACGATATTGGTTACCTGTATACAACTCCTGCAAATCACGAAGAGATGGGTGTTGAAATCATGCGATCTTTTTTGAATAGCGAGTCTTCTACAGACGATCTAAGAGAGATTGAAAAAATGATCCTAGCAACGAAACGATCTGTTCAACCGAATTCTTTATTGGAAGCCATCCTTTGTGATGCAGATACCTACCATTTTGGGACAAAAAAATTCTTTATCACAGATGACGCCGTGAGGCAAGAAACGGAACTAAGGGAAGGCAGAGAATTTCCTAATTGGCGCGAGGAATCAATTCGCCTGCTAAAAGACCACCAGTTTTATACCACGTATTGCCAGGACCATTTGAATGAAGGCAAGTGGCAAAATATTTCTATTCTTGAATCACAGGTTCGCAAATTTTCATGATCCCCATACTGCAATTAATCTGATAAAGCAACGGATGCTTTCGCCCCTTCATTTTGTTTGACAGGTGATTCTGTATTTGGAACAAAAACAGATTGCTTTCCTCCTTCGAGCATCTTTTGCGGATCTATTGATCCGTAAAGTCTGATAAGACTCGCAACTACTCCCGTCCAACCTGTTTGGTGGCTGGCACCAAGTCCTGCCCCATTGTCTCCATGGAAATATTCGTAGAAGAGAATATTGTCACGCCAATTTGGATCATTCTGGAACTTATCAGCACCACCAAATACAGGTCTCTTGCCCTCTTCATTTACAGTGAAGGTGCTGACCAAGCGGTCAGAGATTTCTTTCGACACTTCGAACAGGTTCATCATTTTTCCAGATCCGGTAGGGCACTCGATCTTGAAATTGTTTCCATAATACAAATAGTAATTGAGCAATGCACGGATGATCATTATATTCACTGGCATCCACACCGGTCCGCGCCAGTTTGAATTACCACCGAACATTCCTGTGTTAGATTCAGCCGGCAGGTAATCAACCCTATATTCTTGTCCATCTACGTGGAGAATGAATGGATGCTGCTCATGGAATTTGGAAATTGAACGAATCCCATGTGGTCCCAGGAATTCGTTTTCATCGAGCATCTTTATAAGTATTCTCCTTAATCTTTCAGGATTCACAAGCGCCAGGATACCACGATCGGCCACGCCAAAATTTCCTTTACCTGTGGGATGAATTGTTTTGAGCAGTTCCGGCATTCTTCTTAAGCGCTCAGCTACAAATGACATTGCATTCGGTATAGAATCACGCTGCCATTCTTCCACCACTGTAGTGGCGCAAAGCGGCAACAACCCAACCAGGGAGCGAACTTTGAGACGTTCACCACGGCCGTCAGGAAGTCGTAGCAAGTCGTAATAGAAGCCATCTTCCTCATCCCACATGCTGTCATCTCCTGATCGGTTCATTGCTGCGGCTATATAAACAAAGTGTTCAAGGAATTTGTAAACCATTTCTTCATAGTTGGAATCGTTGGCTGCTAGTTCAATTGAAAGCTCGAGCATATTCTGACTGAAGAGCGCCATCCATGCCGTTCCATCAGCCTGTTCAAGGCTACCACCCGTTGGTAAAGGAGCAGAGCGGTCAAAGACACCGATATTGTCGAGCCCCAGGAAGCCACCTTCAAATACATTTTTGCCGAAGCGATCCTTACGATTCACCCACCAAGTGAAATTAAGCACCAACTTGTTGAAGGCCTGCTTGAGAAAATCAAGATCTGCCTTTCCTTGCAATCCCTGGCTGGTTCGGTGGAGGAACAGCGTAGCGAATGCATGAACCGGAGGGTTAACATCGCTGAAGTTCCACTCATATGCGGGCATTTGCCCGTTGGGGTGGAGATAGGCACCGGTTAGCATTAACGCCAATTGTTGCCTGGCAAAATCTGGATCTACTATGGAAATTGGAAGAGTGTGGAAGGCAAGATCCCAGGCGGCATACCAGGGATATTCCCATTTATCTGGCATGGATATTACGTCCATATTGAGCATATGATACCACTCTGAATTCCGGGAATAGCGATAACCTCTGTGTAGCGGATTCGAATTGTGTTCGTCGAGCCAGTTGTCGCCGTCAAAGAAAAAGAACTGCTTACTCCAAAGCATCCCTGCAAGGGCCTGGCGCATTACGTTGGACTTGTCGCGGTTTACTGATGGTGGAGTGACTGATTCATAGAATTGATCTGCTTCATTCAGTCTGTCTGCAAAAATTCTATCAAATCCTTTTCCGAATGGATTGTCATTAGCTTCTGAAGTTTTCCTGGATAGCCGAATGCGAATGGTTGATTGTTGGCCTGCACCTATGTTTAGTTTGTAGTGGGCCGCAGTTTTTGTCCCTTTCCTTTCAGGATTTACTGCATCCCGGTTTCCGTGCACAACATAATCGTCAATGCCATCTTTCACATGTCGGCTTTCGTTTTTTTGTCCCGGGAAAAGTCGTTCGTGATTGGTTTCGTTTTCAGTGAATAGCATTGGCACGTCACCTTCGCAGGAAAATATAAATTCTCCCAATAAAGGATGAATAGCCGATGCAGTACTCATCGTTGTATTCGTTCTGATCAGGCTGAGGTCAGGTTTCACGGCAGCCCTGTTAGATTCTGCGATCCACGATGACCAATCATTCCTGAACCAAAGCGTAGGCAATAAATGTAAGTCAGCTGCTTCGGGACCCCTGTTAAATGCGCTGATCTTTATCAGTATGTCTTCCGGGTCAGCTTTGGCATATTCGATGTAAACATCGAAATAGCGGTTATCATTGAAGATACCTGTATCCAACAATTCATATTCCATTTCCTCTCTGTTTCGCTGGCCGTTCGTTTTCACAAGATCAAAATATGGAAATGCAGACTGTGGGTACTTATACAAAAGTTTCATGTAAGAATGCGTGGGTGTGCTGTCGAGGTAGAAATAATATTCCTTCACATCTTCACCGTGATTGCCCTCGCTGTTGGTCAGACCGAAATAACGCTCTTTGAGAATAGGGTCCTTGCCATTCCAGAGCGCGAGCGCGAAGCACAACCGCTGCTTGTCATCGGAAATGCCACCAATGCCATCCTCTCCCCAGCGGTATGCGCGTGAACGGGCATGTTCGTGTGTGAAGAAATTCCAGGCGTCACCATTTTCACTGTAGTCTTCTCTTACCGTTCCCCACTGCCTTTCACTTAAATACGGCCCCCATTTTTTCCACGGTAATTTATTGTCGCGGGCTTCTATTAATCTTTCTTTTTCCATAAAGAAATATTTAATGATTGAGAAGAGTGCACTTAACCAATCCATTCCAGCAGTCTCGAATGTGAGATGGTTCATGGAATAGGTGTATCGCTTTCCAGTGTATTTTGAATCTTCAAGGGTAATTCCAATTAAGAAATTTGAAAGTGCTTTACTTGAATGGGAGTAGAGTGGAAAATCCAATGAACGTGGCAAAATCCGGACGTATTCCCTTTTGTAAAAGCTATTGCATTTTCTTGAAATTGACTTTGTTTACATTCAGGAAACTGAGGTTTAACTGTAAAACAGATTGCTGAAGAATCAAATGTCGATTTGATCGATGAGAAAATATTGAAACTGAAAAGCAATTATAACTCAACAAATTTTTTCCTCGCACACGATTGAAAGATATAAAGCACAATATGTTAAGACATATACAATGAAAATTATTTCACGGATCCGCTAATATTTCCTACCTTAAAAATACTCATTGCCTCAAATCTGTTCTGGGCATGCAATTTTAAAATACCGGCAAATAGGAACGGTACTTTGTTCTCCTCACGCATTTTTTAGACATTGATTTTTTTCACATTTCCCACATACACTCGAGATTCGGTGGATATGCATTTTTGTAAACGAGCATCGTGCTAATATAACGTCCAATGAGGAATTCAAATTTGTTGACTACACCCCATCGTTTATTAAAGCAGCTTGCAATAACCGTTGTTCTTACGGTGTTTGTATTGGCTGGCTTTTCCCAAACCAGGTCTCTGAATTTTCAGATCATTCGCAATGAAAATAAAATAGGTACAGTGCGTTTTTCAGAAAATACCTCCGGTTCTATTGATTCTCTTAAAATGGAATCGAATGTTAAGACGAGGTTCATTTTTACTTTTATAGGATATGTGAAGGAGTCGGCAACTTTCAGGAATGGAGTTTTGTCGGAATCATCAATCTACCGGAAATTTAATGGCGATGAAAAGGCCAATAAGCAGCATAAGGCAGTGAATTCGCAGTATGTTATATCTAATGGAGAGATTTCAATGGTTATGAAGGATTATCCTATCTCTTACAATATGCTAAGTCTTTATAGCAAGGAACCGGTTAACATCAGCACGGTATATTCGGACAATTTCGAAAAATTCCTTTCGATTCAGAAACTAGATACCCATAAATACAGGATTACCTTGCCCGATGATAACTATAATATTTACCACTATATTGATGGTGTGCTTAACCGGGTTGAGGTTCATCATACTTTTTATACTGTCAACTTTGTCCTGGTAAATCAGTAGAAAACGAGTACCCACCTCTCCATCTTCCTTTTTCAAATTCGAATAATGGTTAGAATGTTTAACTTTAAATCCATAAATCAATCTTATGACGCTGGAAGAAAGTCAACGACTAACGCATAGAA
>AR_comb_assmDRAFT_10321870_pt1 | contig 11706 bp, 9 predicted proteins | sample ArasoioldDNA_FD_10543 | JGI IMG/M metagenome (IMG submission 10543) | reverse complement strand
TCCGGGCTCGGCGCACCACGCGCCTGCGAAGACCCGCGGCGGAGCCCCCGACACGCTCGCCGCTTCGCCGGCCGGCGCTCACCGAGCGGACGGGCGGCATCACCTTCACCACGGTGCAGAAGGTCACGACAGGCACGCGGGCCATTCCGTCGAGATGTTCCGCCAGAAGTTCTGGGGCACGCTAGTTCTGTCGATCCCCACGCTCATCTGGGCGCCGATGATCCAGCACTGGTTCCGCTACGCGGCGCCTGGCGGTCCCGTGGCATCGCGCTGGGTCCCGGCGATCTTCGGCATCCTGGTGTTCGCCTATGGCGGCTGGGTGTTCATCCAGGGCGCCCTCGGTGAGCTGGCCAGGCGCCGGCCGGGAATGATGACCCTCATCGCTCTGGCGATCAGCGTCGCGTTCGTCTTCAGTCTCGCGGTCACGCTCGGCTTCCCTGGCTCGGATCTCTGGTGGGAGCTGGCGACCCTGATCACCATCATGGTGCTCGGCCACTGGATCGAGATGCGTTCGATCTCTCAGGCTCAGGGCGCACTGAAAGAGCTCGCCAAGCTGCTTCCCGACAGCGCCGAACGAATCGTCGGGGAACGGACGGAGACAGTCCTGGTCTCGGATCTCCGGCAGGGAGATGTCGTGCTCGTGCGCCCGGGAGCGGGCATCCCCGCGGACGGCGTCGTGCGTGAGGGCTCGAGCGAGGTGAACGAGTCGATGATCACCGGCGAGTCACGACCGGTCCGGAAGGCGCCGGAGGGAAAGGTGATCGCCGGGACCGTGAATGGCTCCGGCTCTCTTCGCGTCGAGGTCACCGGCACGGGCGAGAAGACTGCGCTCGCCGGCATCATGCGCCTGGTGGCACAGGCCCAGAGCTCGCGCTCGCGCGCGCAGACGCTCGCCGACCGCGCTGCCTTCCTTCTCACCATCGTCGCGATCGTGGCGGCGGTCTTGACGCTGGTAGGCTGGGCTCTGGCGGGCAAGGACGGGTCATTCGTGATCGAGCGCGTCGTCACCGTGCTGGTGATCGCCTGCCCCCACGCTCTGGGTCTGGCCATCCCGCTGGTTGTCGCGATCTCCACGACCTTGGGCGCTCGCAGTGGGCTCCTGATCCGCGATCGACGGGGGCTCGAGGAAGCACGGAACGTGACCGCCGTGTTCTTCGACAAGACGGGCACGCTCACTCGTGGAGAGTTTCGCGTCGTGGAGATCACGCCCGCAGAGGGCCTGACGGCAGACGAGGCCCTGAGGCTGGCTGCGGCGGTCGAGCACGACTCGGAGCACACCATTGCTCAGGGCATCGTCAAGAGCGCCGAGGAGCGCGGGCTATCCCTCCCCAGCGCCGACCACTTTCAGGCAATTCCAGGACGTGGTGTGCGTGCAGTCGTCGGCGGAAGAGAGCTCGTGCTCGGTGGTCCGGTGCTGGTCCGCGAGCTGGGCGCTCGTACCGCTCCGGCGCTCCAGGCTGCCATCGACCGCGCTGCTGCCCGCGGCCAGACGGCGATCACGATGATCGAAGGCACCACGCCAATCGCCGTGTTCGCGGTCGCCGATGCCGTCCGGGAGGAATCACCTGAGGCCGTGCGACGCCTGCACGATCAGAGCATCGAGGTCATCATGATGACGGGCGATGCTCGCGCCGTCGCAAACGCCGTTGCGGCCGACCTCGGGATCGACACCGTCTTCGCCGAAGTACTACCGGACCAGAAGGCCTCGAAGGTCAAGGAGGTGCAGCAACGAGGCAAACGCGTGGCCATGGTCGGCGACGGCGTGAACGACGCGCCGGCGCTGGTGACGGCAGACGTCGGCATCGCCATTGGCGCGGGCACCGATGTGGCCGTCGAGGCGGGTGACGTCGTCCTGGTGCGAAGCGACCCGCGAGACGTGCCGCGGATCATCACCCTCAGCAAGGCGACGTATCGCAAGATGGTCCAGAACCTCTGGTGGGCCGCCGGCTACAACATCGTCGCCATTCCGCTCGCGGCCGGCGTCCTGGCGCCTTGGGGTATCGTGCTCCCCGTGGCGATGGGCGCGGTGATGATGTCGCTGAGCACGATCATCGTTGCGATCAACGCTCAACTCCTCCGCCGCGTCCGTCTGTGAACCACATTCATCGGGGGCGCAGCACCGAAGGCTTCAATCTCGAGCGTTCGAGTCTCGCAAGACTCTAGGATGGACCCATGGACGTTCCGCAGGTTGCATCTTCCCACCCGGCTCTCTCCAAGCTCGACAGCGTCCTGCCGGATCTGGAGTCGCTCTATAAGGACGTCCACTCTCATCCAGAGCTCTCGATGGAGGAAGAGCGCACCTCGGCGCTCGCCGCGGACCGGCTTCGCGCGGCGGGGTACGAGGTGACGACCGGGGTCGGCAAGACCGGAGTGGTCGGTCTGCTCCGGAACGGAGACGGGCCGACGGTCATGCTGCGCGCCGACATGGACGCGCTGCCTGTCGAGGAAGCGACGGGGCTTCCTTATGCCAGCAAGGTCACGGCGCAGGATGGGGAAGGCAAGACAGTGCCCGTCTCGCACATGTGCGGGCACGACATTCACCTCACCTGGCTGGTGGGCGCCACCGGGCTACTGGCAGCGGCCAGGGCGACGTGGCGCGGGACCTTGATGGCGGTCTTCCAGCCCGGCGAGGAGACGGCGCAAGGCGCAAGGGCGATGATCGACGACGGACTGTTCGAGCGCTTTCCCCGGCCCGAGGTGATCCTCGGCCAGCACGTGATGGTGGGCCCTGCGGGCACCGTGGCCGGACGGGCGGGTGCCATCACCTCGGCGGCGGACAGCCTGCAGATCCGGCTGTTCGGGCGTGGCGCTCACGGATCGATGCCGCAGGCCAGCATCGACCCCGTGGTCATGGCGGCGTCGACAGTGCTCCGCCTGCAGACCATCGTCTCGCGGGAGATCGCTGCGTCCGACGCCGCAGTGGTCACCGTGGGCGCGCTGCAGGCCGGCACCAAGGAGAACGTCATTCCCGACGAGGCCGTGATCAAGCTGAACGTGCGGACCTTCGATCCCGGCGTGCGCGAGCACGTCCTGGCGGCGATCGAGCGCATCGTCAAGGCGGAGGCCGCGGCCTCCGGGGCGCCGCGCGAACCCGAGATCACGACCCTGGACCGCTACCCGCTCAACGTGAACGAGGCAGAGGCGAGCCGGAGAGTGGTCGACGCATTTCGCGGATACTTCGGCACCGAGCGAGTGCGGGAAACCGGACCCGCGCCGGCGAGTGAGGACTTCGGCTCGTTCGGATCCGAGTGGCGATCGCCCTCGGTGTTCTGGTTCGTCGGCGGCACCGATCCCGACGTGTATGCGAAGGCAAAGAAGGCCAACCGCCTCAACGAGCTCCCGGTGAACCACAGCCCGCGCTTCGCGCCGGTCCTCCACCCCACCCTGCGAACCGGGGTCGAGGCGCTGGTGGTCGCGACGGGGGCGTGGCTGTCGGGTGGGGCGCGCCGTGGCTCGCCCGGGTCATGAGGTCCTCGCTTCCGTACCTGCTCGACCTCGCCGGCACCTTCGTCTTCGCGCTGAGCGGAGCGGCGGCAGGGGTGAAGAACCGGCTCGATCTCTTCGGTGTCCTGGCGCTGTCCTTCGCCGCGGCGAACACCGGGGGAATCAGCCGGGACCTGCTGATCGGAGCCGTCCCACCCGGGGCCATCGCCGACTGGCACTACGTCGCGGTGTCGATCGCTGCCGGACTCCTCACCTTCTGCTTCCCGGCCGGGATCATGCGCCGCTGGAGCCCGGTCCTGTGGTTCGACGCGGGCGGACTGGCGCTCTTCGCCGTCTCCGGCGCACACAAGGCGCTGGTTCATGGGCTGAACCCGTTCACGGCCACCCTGCTGGGGATGTTGACCGGGATCGGTGGCGGCATGGCGCGCGACATCCTCCTGGCCGAAACGCCGACCGTGCTGCGGGCCGAGCTGTACGCCGTGGCGGCCCTGCTCGGTGCAGCCGTCGTGGTGACCGGACACATCCTGGGCCTGCCCTCGGCCCCCGTGACGCTCGTCGGAGCGGGACTTTGCTTCGGCCTCCGCGTCTTCGCGATGAAACGCGGCTGGCATCTTCCGGTGGCGCGCAGGCCAGGATCCGAAGGTACCGGCGCCGATCCGAGCACCCGTCGCGACCGGTCCTGAGCAGGCTCGAGCCGCTTTGCCCGGGAAGTCGTCCCGTCCGGACTCTCCACGGTGCCAGGAGAAGAAGCCGCTGCGCTCACCTGGCCGGCCGGCTCGTGGCCCCGAGGATCCCCTTGAGAATCGCCAGCGGGCTGGGCGGGCAGCCAAGAACCGTGATGTCCACGGGAATCACCTTGCTCACGCTCCCGCGACTCGCATAGCTCTCCCCGAAGATCCCTCCGCACGTGCCGCAGTCGCCGACGGCGACAACGAGCTTCGGATCGGGTGTCGCACCGTAGGTCCGGAGCAACGCCTCCTCCATGTTCACCGAGACGGGTCCGGTGACCAGGAGAACGTCCGCATGGCGTGGGCTGGCCACGAAGCGGATCCCCGCACCTTCGAGGTTGTAGTACGGGTTGTTGAGGGCCTGGATCTCCAGCTCGCATCCGTTGCACGAGCCGGCATCCACGTGCCGGATGCAGAGCGCTCGGCCGAGCACTGCGAGCAGGGAGGCCTGCAGTTGCTCCCGCTCCCGCTCGACCACCTCTGCCGAGGGCAGAGGCTCGCTCACGATGCCCGTTCGCCTGATTCGCTGCAGCACGTCGAGCATCGGTCACCTCACCCGTCCTGCCCGCTGTAGGACAGGTTGAACGACTTGTTGATGAGCGGAAAGTCCGGAACGATGTTGCCCAGGATGGCGAACTCCAGCAGCGGCCAGTTCTGCCACGAGGGATCGTGCGAATGGCAGCGGCGGATCGTCCCACCGGGCCCGGTGTGCAGGGCGACCAGCACCGGTCCCCGCCAGCCCTCGATGAGTCCCAGCCCCAGACGGTCCGGCTCGGCGTCGGGAACCTCCACGGTGATCCTTCCTTCGGCCAGCCGGTCCAGCAGCAGCCGGCACAGGCGAATCGACTCCAGGACCTCGTCGAAGCGGATCTGGACGCGCGCGGCGACGTCTCCCTCGGTCCTCGTCGCGAGCCTCGTCGCGAGGCGATCGTACGGAGGCCATGGCTGGTCCACGCGGAGATCACGACCGATGCCCGAGGCACGCGCGGGTAGGCCCAGAGCGCCAAGCGTGCTGGCCAGCTCGTGATCGAGCCGCCCCGCTTCGCGGAACCGGTCCTGGAGCCCGGAGTGCTCGTCGTAGATGCGCCGGAGCTCGACGACGGCGTGCTCCAGCGTGTCCACCTGGACTCTCAGCGCCCGCGGCGCCTCGCCGGACAGGTCCCGGGCGACACCTCCGGGCACCACGAAGTCGAACGGGTAGCGGGCGCCCAGCACCTGTTCGTTCGCACGGAGGAGGTCCTCCTTCAACCGGGAGAAGTGGGTCAGCCCGAAGGCAAAGCCCGCGTCGTTCCCCAGGGCACCCAGGTCTCCCAGGTGGTTGGCGATGCGCTCTCGCTCCAGGACCAGGGCCCGCAGCGCGGAGGCACGGTCGGGAACGGTGATGCCGGTCAGACCCTCCAGCGCCGCGCAGTATGCCCAGGAGAACGCGACTGCCGAGTCCCCGGACAGTCGCGCCGCGAGCCGCTGTCCTTCCCGCTGCGCGAGCTGCTCGAAGCGTCTGGCCACGCCCTTGTGCGTGTACCCGAGCCGCTCCTCCAGCCGGAGAACCTTCTCTCCCACGACCGAGAAGCGGAAGTTCCCCGGTTCGATGGTTCCGGCATGTACCGGACCGACGGGAATCTCGTGCACCCCGTCTCCGGCCACGGCGATGAACGGGTACGCGACCGAGACCACCGGAAACCGCGCCGTCGCGGGGCTGTCCCGCCTCAGGGGGAAGAACGCCTCCGGCCAGCCGCCATGGCGCAGCCAGCCCCGCTCGTCCCCTCCTTCGGCCCGCAGACCCAGAAGGTCGGCCACACCACGCTGCAACCGATCCGCCACCGGAAAGAGAGCGTCGAGACCGGGATAGGTGATGGTCCCTTCTGGCAGCGCGTGCTCCACCACCACCAGCTCGCTCGGAAGCAGGTATGCGGCATGGAGTCGAAAACGCCGGTCGCGGTCGCGATCATCGGTGGCCCACAGGGCCAGGAGCCACGCTCCTCCGGCCTTCATCGACTCCGCCATGCCGGTCCATTGGTCCTGCTCCGGGGCGAGCAGCCGCCGCGCTCGAACATTGGCCGGCAGTGAAAGCGCCTTCACCGGTGAGGTCGACGGGGACATGGCTCAGCCGATCAACCTCGCTGCGAGGCGGTACCACTCGGCCAGCGCGGGCGGGATGTAGACGCCGAGGAGCAACACCATCAGGAGGTGGGCAAAGACCGGCAGCAGCGCTGGCGAGTGGGGCAGCGGCTTGCTCTGGGTCTCGCCGAAGACCATCGGCTGCACCCGCCCGAAGATCGCGGCGAAGGCCACGCCCAGGGCGGCGAGGAGCACCGGGGTGGCCCAGGGGTGGTCCCGCATCGCGGTGGTGAGGATGAGGAACTCGCTGGCGAAGACACCGAAGGGGGGAAGCCCGAGGATGGCCAGCGCTCCCAGCATCAGCCCCCACCCGATGCTCGGGCTGAGGACGAGCAATCCCCGGATGCCCTCCATCCGCTGCGTGCCGGCGGTCTGCGAGGCATGCCCCGCGGCGAAGAAGATGGCCGACTTGGTCAGGGAGTGCACCGTCATGTGCAGGAGGCCGGCGAAGTTCGCCACCACTCCTCCCATACCGAAGGCGAAGGTGATGATCCCCATGTGTTCGATGGAGGAGTAGGCGAAGAGCCTCTTGATGTCCCGCTGCCGCCAGAGAAAGAAGGAGGCGAGCAGCGCCGAAAGCAGCCCGAAGCCCATCAGCATCCGCCCGGGAACTCCGTGGATCGATCCCTCGGCCAGCACCTTGCAGCGGATGACGGCGTAGAGCGCCACGTTGAGCAGGAGGCCGGAGAGGACGGCGGATACCGGCGTCGGTCCCTCGGCGTGGGCATCCGGGAGCCAGCTGTGCAACGGCGCGAGACCGACCTTCGTCCCGTAGCCCACCAGGAGGAAGACGAAGGCCAGACCGATCACCCGTGGCTCGAGGCGCGCCTTGACGGCGTCGAGGTGTGTCCAGAGCAGGGCCGACATTCCCTCGCTCCCCAGGAGATCCTCGGCCGCGAAGTAGAGGAGGATGGTGCCGAAGAGCGCCAGGGCAATGCCCACGCCGCAGAGGATGAAGTACTTCCACGCCGCCTCGAGGCTGGCCCGGGTCCGGTAGAGGGAGACCAGGAGCACGGTGGACAGGGTCGCCGCCTCCATCGCCACCCAGAGCAGGCCGAGGTTGTTGGTCAACAGCGCCAGCAGCATCGCAGCCATGAAGAGCTGGTACATGCTGTGGTACAGCCGCAGCCGCCGAGCGTTCAGCCGGCCTCGGTGTTCCTCGATCCGCATGTAGGGTCGGGAGAAGAGCGCAGTGGTGAAGCCCACGAACGCAGTCAGGGCCACCAGAAACACGTTGAACGGGTCGATGAAGAACTGCTCGCGCCAGACCAGCATGGTCCCGTGGCGCATGACCCGGGCCACCAGCAGGGCGGCCGCCACCAGCGTGCCCAGGCTGACGAGGACGTTCGCTTCCGCCGCGCTGCGGCGGTGCCCGACCACCGCCAGGAGCAGAGCACCCAGGAGAGGGACGCCGAGCACGAGGAGCAGCTCCACCTCAATCCTCCTTGAGTGATTCGAGATTGTGCAGGTCGAGGCTGTCGAACTGCTCCCGGATCTGGAAGAAGAAGATTCCCAGGATGAGGACGCCCACCAGGACGTCCAGCGCGATCCCCAGCTCGACCACCATCGGCATCCCGTAGGTAGCACTGGTGGCGGCGAAGAAGAGCCCGTTCTCCATGGAGAGGAACCCCACCACCTGGCTCACCGCGTTCCGCCGGGTGATCATCATCAGGAAGGCCAGAAGGATGATCGCCAGCGCGATGCCCAGGGTGTTGCGGGTGATGGTGGTGGCCAGCGCGCTGATGGGCTGGGCGAGGCCGAAGGCAAAGATGACCAGCCCCACCCCGAGGAGCATGGTGGTCGGAATGTTGAGCAGAGGCTCCGTGTCCCACTGCGCCTGGAGTCGCTGAACCAGCCGGAGGAGGATCAAGGGGAGCAGGACGACCTTGAGGATCAAGATCAGCGCGGCCGAGTACCAGAGGTGCCGGAGCCCCGCGCTGTAGGCCACCAGGCTGGTGGAGACGAAGAGGATCGTTCCCTGCCAGGCAAACAGCTCGATCAGCCTCCGCGTCCGCCGCTGAGAGAGCATGGAGAAGGAAATGAGCAGGAGCCCGGCGGCGAAGCCGTTCAGGAGCTGGGCGGTGACAGTTGGCGGCGTGGGCATCGGGGGTCAAGCTCCGAGGAGCAGGTGCACCAGCAGGCCGAGCACGGCAAGGAGGAAGGCCATCGCCAGGAATTCGGGTGCGCGGAAGATGCGAAGCTTGGCGGAGACCGTCTCCACCAGTGCCAGCGCCGCCCCGGCCAGAGCGAGCTTGAGCAACAGCGCCACCACCGCCAGCGCCAGCGTCCCGGGGCTCGCGTGCTGCGAGGCCAGCCCCCAGGGAACGAAGAGCGCGAACCCGATGCAGGCGTAGTTGAAGAGCTTGAGCGCCGAGGCCCATTCCACCAGCGCCAGATGGCGGGCCGAGTACTCCAGCACCATCGCCTCGTGGATCATCGTGAGCTCGAGGTGGGTGGCCGGGTTGTCGATGGGAATGCGCGCATTCTCCGCCAGGAGGACCATCACGAAGGCCACGCCGGCGAAGGCCAGGCTCGGATAGATGATGAAGGGTGGAGCGGCGAGCCGGCCAGCAATGCTGGGCAACGCCGTGCTCCCCGAGATGAGGAAGGCGTTGAAGAACACCATGAGCAATGCCGGCTCGGCGAGGAAGCCGATCATCATCTCCCGTCGAGCCCCCAGCGTGCCGAAGGCGGTGCCGATGTCCATCGCCGCGAGGGCGATGAAGACCCGCGCGGTGGCGAAGAGACCGACCAGAGCGATGGCGTCCGCCACCAGCACGAATGGAAGGTCGAGCACCACCGAGGGGATGATCGCCGCGGCCAGCACCATCGTCCCGAAGAGGACGTAGGGAGTGGAGCGGAAGAGCGGCGAGGCGTGTTCGGCCAGGGCGGCGTCCTTCCAGAAGAGCTTCCGGAGCGTCCGGAACGGGAGGAGCAGCGGCGGAGCGGATCGATTCTGGAGCCAGGCCCGACACTGCGCCACCCACCCCATAAAGAGCGGGGCGAGCGCGATGGCGAGGAGCACGGCTCCGACCTGACGTGCGACGGCGAACGGATTCACAGAACGAACACCAGCAAGCCGATCAACGTGAGGAAGGCGTAGAGCAGATAGATGGAGAGCCTGCCGCCCTGGACCACGGCCACCAGATCGGCGAGCCGCTGCACCGCGCGCCCGAGCGGAACATAGAGGGCGCGCCAGAGGCGATCCTCGATGTGGATCCGGTAGCGCGGAGCGCTGTCCCACGGCGAGGGCAGCTCGCGCTCGATCCGGAAGGCCGAGCCAAAGATGTGGCGGATGGGCTGGCCGAATCCCTCGGCAGTGTCCTGCATCCGCGGGGTCTGCCACGGGTACCCGCAATCCCAGGCCGCGGTCCGCCTCACGCGCCCGTGATAGATGCGACGGACCGCGAGGAAGGTGAACCCCACCACCCCCAGGATGCCGGCGAGGAACAGCAGCCCGCTGTACGACGCCTGCTCCGGGGCGATGGGGGCGATGGCCCACGTCGCACGACCTCGATGCACCGTCGCACCCACCAGCGTCTGGGTGACAGGAGCGGCGGCATCGAGGAGCAGCCGCGGAAAGGCTCCCAGGACGACGCAACCCAGAGCGAGCCAGGTGAGCCCGATGCGCTCCAGCCAGCCTGAGCGATGGGCCTTGGCCAGCGCCGTCTCGCGGGGCTGCCCGAGAAAGATGACCCCGTAGAACTTGACCATCACGTACCCGGCGAGCGCCACGGTGAGGGCCAGGGCCGCCGCGCCCAGCGGGATGAGCATGTTGACGAAGGCCTTCGGAATCCGCGGGGTGGAGAGAAACGCCTGGAGCAGGAGCCACTCGGAGACGAAGCCGTTGAGGGGCGGGAGCCCAGCGATGGCCAGCGTGCCCACCAGAGCGGTGGCGGCAATCCACGGCATCCGCCGAATCAGCCCGCCGAGCTTCCCCAGGTTGCGCTCACCCGTGGCGTGCAGGACGGAGCCCGTTGCCAGGAACAGCAGACTCTTGAAGAGGGCGTGGTTGAGCGCGTGGATCAGCGCGGCGCTCAGCGCAAGCGCCGCGAATAGCTGGAGGCCGAAGCTCCGGAAGAAGAGCGCGAGACCCAGCGCGGTGAAGATGAGCCCCACGTTCTCGATGGACGAGTAGGCCAGCAGCCGTTTCATGTCCGTCTGGACGGCGGCGAAGACCGCCCCGAACAGCGCCGTGCCCAGCCCGATGGCCAGGGGCACCCCACCCCACCACCACTGGTCGGTGTGGAGCAGATCGAGCGTCACCCGGAGAAACCCGTAGACGGCCGTCTTCAGCATCACCCCGCTCATCAGCGCTGAGACCGGTGACGGGGCGGCAGGGTGCGCCTCTGGAAGCCAGACGTGCATCGGGACCAGGCCGGCCTTGGCCCCGAACCCGCCGAGCGCGAGGAGGAAGGCGATGCTGGCCCGGGCCGGACCCAGCGTCTGCCCCCGCATCGCATCGAACGTGAACCGCCAGCTCCCGCCCTGGAGCACGCCGAAGGACAGGAGGATTCCGATGGCCCCCACGTGGGCGATCAGCAGATAGAGGAACCCCGCTCGGCGGATCTCCGGGATGCGGTGCTGCGTGGTGACCAGGAAGTACGAGGAGAGCGCCATCGTCTCCCAGGCCACCATGAACAGGTACGCGTCGTCGGCCAGCACCACCATGGCCATGCTGGCGAGGAACACGTGGTACTGCAGGCAGAGCAGACCAGGCGCAGTGCCCTGACCGGAGCGGAAGTAGCCCGCGGCGAAGAAGGAGATGCCCACGCCGGCGGAGCCGAGGAGCAGCAGGAAGAACGCGGCGAGCGGATCGAGCCGGATGTGGAACGGCAGGTCCGGGAGTCCGAGCGGAAGCACCAGGACCTGAGCGATCGCGCCGGGAAGCAGCGCGCTCAGACCGACCAGCCCGACGGCCAGCGCCACCAGCGCGCCGAGGGGAAAGATGACCCGGGCGACGAAGCCCACCGAGTGCGGCCGGAGGAGCCCGGCCAGACCCAGGCCCAGCCAGCCAGCGATCAGTCCGAGCAGGAGGACCAGAGATGGCATTTGGCCGAAGCTCATCGTATTATCATCAGATGCGTCTCCAGCGTATCTCTGGTGAGCATTCAATGCCAATCGAAGAACGCACTGCGCGACTCACGGTCCTCATCGACCCCCGCAAGAAGGCGGCCTTCGAGCAGCTCTGCGCCGAAGAGGATGTGACCCCGTCGCAGATGGTCCGGCGGCTCATCCGCGAGTACATCGAGCGGAAGACCGGTCTCCCCTGGAGGCCGCCTGAACCCGCACAGCGAGGGAGTCCCGGTGCGCGGGGACGAGGGAAGTCTCGCGGCTGAGGGGCCGGAGACCTCTGGAGTTTGCAGGGGTACGAACAGCCCGGTATAGAGAGCAGAGGAGCCGCTGGAACGTGATT
>AR_comb_assmDRAFT_10127824_pt1 | contig 11707 bp, 9 predicted proteins | sample ArasoioldDNA_FD_10543 | JGI IMG/M metagenome (IMG submission 10543) | reverse complement strand
TTGCTGAAGCGCGCCGGTTTTGCGCGGATCCACAAATCGTTTCTCGTAAATCTTCTGCACATAAAAGAATACCTCCGCGGAGAAGGTGGCAGTGTCATTCTTTCAAATGGCAAGGAACTCGAGGTAAGCCGACGAAAGAAGGAGATCTTCCTCGCAAAGATGAAAGACTTTTATAGGTATTGACACGCTCAATGGTTAACTATAATTTTTAGGAAGCTTTTATTTTATCCAACACCCACCAATCTCCCTGCCTGACAAATGACCATTGCTCACAAAAATTTCGAACACGGTCAGAGTAGTTTATTAGTTCTTCGGTGGCGTTTTTGTCCGCGATAAATTGAATTCCAATACTCCTTATCAAGGCGGTAAAACAATCCGGCTTGTTATTTTTTCTTCTTCTCACTTCAAGTACTGCGATTTCTTTTATCATTTCATTCTTGATCATCCACTTTTTTCCGGCTTCGTTCAATTGATCAATTTGCTTTTCCAATGTTTCATAGCAGCTCACTGTGACGTACTTTCTCAAATCCTGGATATGTCCATTCGCTTTGGCTTTTTTCAATTTGAAAAAAATCATTTTTACCTGCTCGATCATACTTCCATGATCCCAGATCTTATCTTCTTGCACAAGATGACTGAGCTTGGCTCCTGCAATGGAAACTCTTAAGCTATTCCAGGAGATGTTCATGGGTTTGTTGATTTCATTTGTCGGAAACAGAAATGACAACAGGTCTTAAACATCAGTTTGTTTTCGTGCGTTTGTTGCACATAAGGCAGCATCGCTCGATACTGTCTTTGAAGAAGATTCATTAATGCGCCTGTTTGACTAGTTTGAGTCGTACAACCCGGTTTCCTTGTGTGGCCAGCATAAAATAAACTCCCGGCATATACTGTTGACCTATATGCAACGTACTATTTGGAGCAACATTCGAATGCATCGAAACCACTCTGCCCAAGACATCTACGACGCTTATTGTAACCGGGTGGGAAGCAGCACTCTTTACATCAAGCGTAAAGAACTGTGCGGATGGATTTGGTCTTGCAGAAACCACCAATTTATCCGTGCCTACCTGTTCCGTTTTATTACCAGATGCAATAGTCACAGGGCCGCCACCGCAAACTACGGTAACTGTAAAGGTACACGAAGCATCAGGCGCGACACCGTTCGACGCGGTTGCTGTTACCGTTGTGGTGCCCTTTGAAAATACATTCGGAGAGGTTATCACTGTATTTCCAATTCGATACGTAATCGATGGAGCTGGAGTTCCAGTCGCCGTAGCGGCAAAAGATACAGATGCTTTGCATCCATTCGTATTGGCAGAAACTGTTTGGTTCGCCGGGCAGGTAATTATCGGTGCGGTAGCTGTAGCCAAAGTTACCCGGTCAAATTTTGTATACGTCTTCCATTCAACATAATTCGCATTGACAGTATTGATATCCCTGGAGAGGGCACCCATAAAATCCCAGTTAACCAAGTTCGTGCTCCTCCATTGGTAAAGCGAAGCTTCAGGAATGCTGTTCGGCACCTCCGCATCAAAATAATAAAACCGCAAAGTTGCTTTCAACGCCAGGTTATTAGTAGGTACGATGTCGAAGTACCGGGCTATAGAACCGTTGGACCCAGATATCCCTGTTTGCACTTTATGTCCTCGTCTCACAATCGTATTGCCCAGGTTTGTATTTGAAGTGATTGCCGCGCCGAGATTACCTGGATTTGCAGCCGAAGGATTATTCAATGTTCGCGTTGCTTGTACAAAACCAGTTCCACTTGTGAACGCCCTGCTTGCTTCGGACTCACCCGTAAAAACGCCCGTTGTTCCAAGATCGAGAGAGTTGTTATTCAGATTTACCAATCCCCCACTAAAAGTTACGCTGCTAACAATCGACAAATTGGTGAGAAGATTCAACGAAGCCGATCCACCCTTCGCCATCACCAGCTGATTCAATGTGGTTGCGCTGCTACCTGATAGATTTACATTTAGGCTTCCCGTCAATTTTACTATTCCATTATCCTTTGTCTGTTGAAGCGTTCCGTTATTGACAATATGCATATTGTCCAGGACCAGAAATGCATTACCTGTGCTTTTGATATGGGAACCGGCTGTGAGTTGCAGTGTTCCCTGCGACCAAAGCTGAAAAGAACAAACACTTGCAACAAGTACAAGAAATATTTTTTTCATACCTGTCGTTTTACTTGTGAGCGGATATTGTTTCAACAGCTTTGGCAAGGATTGTCACCTGCTCTTTTAGCTTTTTTATTTCTTCGCTTTGGCCTTTTATAATTTCTTGCTGTTCCTGCACGGCCTTTACCAGCGGCACCACAAAAGACTCATAGCTTAAACTGTAATGGTCCGTTGAAGACTTCGGTTTGTTAATGCCACTGAAATCAAAAGCACTTTCATTCGCGGCCTGTTCTACTTCCTGTGCGATAAAGCCTGTGCGTCTCTGGTAAGTTGTCTCATCGTATGATGCCTGGACAGCGTCGGTTCCAAATTTAACACCGCGTGTGTAATCATTTAGGCGTTTCGCATCAAACTGGTAAGTGACCGGCCGAAGTTTCAAAATAAAGTCCAGTCCTTTCACATCGTCGCGTACGTTGAATTTAAAACGTCCGTCAGATACGGTTGAAAATGTGCCTGCGCTCTCCACCACTGTCACATTGTTATTTCCAATGCGCACTTTATTGCTTGCATCGACGACGGCCCCGGCCCCGATTGCTGTAGCATTGTTTAAGTTCTCAGCAGATACGTCGGCATTAAGTCCCAGCGCTGTATTACCATTGCCAGTCGTATTCGTAAGCAGAGCATTGCTTCCAATTGCGGTATTCTGACCTCCATCCGTGTTCTCATGTAACGCTGAATAGCCAACGGCAACATTCAATTGCGCATTGCTGGACACTAAACTCCCAGCACCAACGGCAGTATTGAATTGTCCGTGGATGTTACTGGCCAACGCCGCCGATCCATACGCAGTATTGCTAACTCCATCGGTATTATTTTCTAAGGCGTTGAAACCAACTGCGGTATTGTCGGATTGCTTATTTACCAATAACGAATTGCTTCCAATAGCGGTGTTGCGTTGCCCGTCAACGTTCGCTTGCAACGAACTCACTCCGATCGCCGTATTATCATTGCCGGTCTCATTGCTCATTAGCGCCTGATGACCCAGGGCTACATTGTTATAGCCAGTAGTATTAGTATATAATGACTTAAAGCCAAGGGAGCTGTTCGCTGTTCCAGTAGTATTATTAAAAAGAGCATTTGCGCCCACGGCAGTAATTTCCGAAGCGGTGTTCGCTACTAAAGTATGACAGCCAACAGCTGTACTACCACTTCCCGTTGTATTGCTAATCATAGCGTCTGATCCGATTGCTGTATTTTCTTCCCCGCTTGTGTTTGCAAACATAGCGGCCAGACCTATTGCTGTATTAGCGTTACCTGATCTGTTGCTGAATAAGGCATTGTAGCCTGTTGCAGTATTAGCACCTCCTCCACCATTGGACTTTAATGCCTCGGCGCCGACAGCTGTGTTCCCATCGCCCAGGGAGTTGGCCATCAGCGCGGAGTAACCAACTGCAGTATTACCATTCAACACATTGTTCAACAAGGCTCCATATCCAACGGCAACATTGCGTGATCCCGTTGTATTGTAAAATAGGGCTTCGTTACCTATTGCCACGTTGAAGTTTGCAAGAGACGGGTTACCTGAGTTAAAAACGTTACTGTTCAGCGCACCCAGACCGAAGGAGACATTTGTATTTACGTTATCAAGAAGCGACGAATGAACTTGGCCCGCTAGCGAGTTGTGTGCCTTGAATATTAGAGGCTGGTCATCGGTGGTCCCAATAAAATTCGTAGTGGGATCCGTACCGCCATTGCCACTAAGCGACCAAGCATTTGCAGTAGCACTTCCGCCGACCTCCGTCCAGGCAGTGCCATCAAAATAATAAAATGAATTTAGCGTAATGTCATAAACCATTAATCCCGCGGAAGGAGACGGAATCGCATTTCTATCAGAAGTACTCATTCTTGGAATAAGAATTCCCTTTGAATTTGATGAAAGATCAAGTAGAGAACTTGCGTCAGGCGAGGACGTACCAATGCCTACATTCACATTATTACCCAACACCAATGCGTTACTCTGACTAACCTGGGCGTTGTATCCTATTGCTGTGGCATTTGTCAGGCCGCCATTCGTTACGTTTGCCAGGTATCCGACCGCGGTATTATAAGAACCAGTGGCGTTGCCCAGCAGCGTCTGACTTCCAATCGCAGTATTATAACTACCTGTGGTGTTACCATACATTGAAGTATTTCCAGTAGCAGTGTTCTCTGAACCGGTATTGGAATAGAGCGTTCGGCTGCCCAGCGCGGTGTTAAAATTGCCTGTGACGTTGTTAAAAAGTGCGTTACTTCCATTGGCTGTGTTGTCCGAACCCAACGTATTATTTAACAGTGACGTACTGCCAATGGCAGTATTGGATGTTCCAGAAATGTTTGGGGATAGCCCCGAAAATCCTAGCGCTGTATTACCGTGCGTTTTATTTATAAAGCCCGAGGGGATACTATGTACTCCGAAAACAAGATTCTGGTCATCGGTCGTTCCAATGAAGTTACCAATGGAGTTAGTTGTGGGGTCAGTATTGGCATTGCCATTAAGTGACCATGCATTTGTGCTGAGCTTTTCCCACGAGGCGCCATTCCAATAGTAAAACCCAGGAGTTACGGGATAGTCGCCCTTAGTAGCAACATTATTATAGACAAGTAAGCCGGTAGCCGGCAACGAGACGGGACTCGCCGAATTGGTTGCGCTTAAAGCCAGGCGTGGAATCAATAAACCTTTTGTGGTGCTCTTGACATCAAGCATGGCGCTGGTATCTGGTGTGGAACCATCACCATTAATGCCGACACGTTGTGCGTTTACCATTGAAGAGGTTAAGAAAATCACTACAAAAAATAGGATGCATAACTTTCTCATAAGTGAAAGTTTAGAGGTTAAGAAAATTGCGTTCATTCTAATGAGAGCCAGTCAGGACAATCGTAGAATCCGGAGCGATATTTTATAGGCGGAACGGTCAACAACGCTGATGCGTGCGAACATTCAAACTGGTTACTTATTGAAATTAATCTTCAGATCACGGGCGCCAATCTCACTTTTCATTAACGGCGGCAATAATTTCACTAAAGGAAGGTTACCAAAAAAATAAAGCTCGAAATACGAACGCCGAATTTATTATTGATCAATTCATTTTTTTCAAGACAAGAAAGTAATTTTAAGATGCAGCCAATCGATAAAATCATGTTACGCCTGTTCTGCATAATGGTGTTGGTGACGTTTTGTGAGTTCTGCACAGGACAGGAATTCAAGGAGAGTGATTTTGTTCGCTATACAAAACTTGACGGCTTATCTCATAACTACATAACGGGGATCGTGCAAGATTCCATTGGGTATTTATGGATTGGAACAAACAAGGGCTTGAACAGGTTCGACGGAAAATCCTTCACAAATTATTTTAAGGCTACAGAAAATTCACCCATTCCGGAAAACTCGATTCTTTCTTTAACAACCGACGGGAAAAATGAAATCATTGGTGCCACGCGCGCAGGTGCTTTCGCCTACAATCCCACCTCGAATCAGCACAAATATTTTGTGGTGGCCGCAGACTCCATGATCTTCTTTTGGACCAACCAGGCGTGGCATGCTTTGAAAGATCGAAATGGTAATTATGTTGTATCAACAAAAACCGGGTTGTATGTTTTTAACCCTTCTGGAAAACTCATTTGCAGGTATGACTATTATCGACCTGATGACGCAGGCCGGAAGGAACTTTGGTTTGGAAACTGGCTTAACAGTTTAGGCAATGGAACTATTTTCCAGGAAAATAGTTTATCAGGCTCTTTATACATCCCAACAACCAATACGATCGATACACTGTATTCGGCAAAGACGAAAAAAATAAAATGGCAACCATCATGGAAAATGGGTGATGAACGAATATCTTTTCCGGGTCGCGATGATGTATTATTCCTTCCCAACACGGAAACTAAGTCAATTGACATTTATAACCTGGCGACCGGCAATTCATCTTCCTATCCAGCTCCTTCTTCTATTCTTTCAGATATCGATTGGTATAGCAGGTTGTACTACATCAATGATACCTTACTGGCAATTACCAGCAAGGTGGGCGGGTTTTATCTTCTTAAGTATTCTGCGGCCAACCACAAGTTGAGCTGCAGCAGCAAAAAATATTTTGCAACGAAGTACTGCACTTCCATTTTCCGGGATCGTGAAGGGAGGATATGGATAGGTACAAATGATGGATTGTATAAGCAAAATATTCGAAATCCTTTTTTCTCTGTCGAAGACCTATCGCTCCAGTTTCCCGAAGTTTTAAATACCGGTATTCAAAGTGTGTTTTTTGTAAAAGGAAAAACACTTGTTGGGCTGAGAAACGACGGGGGGCTTTTGCTCTTAAATAATCAAACAAGAAAAATAGAACGCCGTGTTAGCTTCGAAAACTTCGGACCGGGCAGCAATACGATCAACTTCCTGTTTTTGTATCAACCAGACACGTTGTGGCTTGGAACAGGTAAAGGCATACTTTGGCTAAATGTAAATAACTATTCCAGCGGCAAACTGAATTTCCCTGGCCAGCCTGACTGGATGTATGGTACTAAAACCAGAAATTATCTACAAGACTCAAAGGGCAATATCTGGTTATCTTTCGGAGAATTGAATAGCCTGCTTTTGTTTGACCGCAAGGAACATAGATTCCATGATCTTTCGACGAGTTCATTGCTGAGAATTACTTTTTGTTTCAGCATGATCGAAGATAAAAACAAAAATGTATGGATTGCAGGAGATGGCTTGTGCCGCTGGAATAGAAGCAAAAATAAAATTGATACCCTGATCCCTTTCCCCAAGGTAAGCAAATCGCTTTTCAATTATATGCAGATTCTTGATTGTGATGAAAACAATAGTCTATGGCTTACATCTTTCGACAATGAGATTCTGCAATACGATTGTAATGTCAATAAGATGTATCTGCGCTTGCCCGAAAACAGCATGATCGATGGATACTCTGTTACCAATTCGGGGATCATAAATGACCGCATCTGGCTCGGAATGGCAAACGGCATTTCTGCCTTCAACATAAAGGATTATTCTATTCAGCAGTTCAATTATTCTGACGGGCTTCCTTCAACCGTAGTTACCTCTCATCGTAAAGGCAGTTTTTACAATGAAGAAGGCAACCGCTTCTATTTTGGTGCTGGCCGTCATCTTATCTCATTTATTCCCGATGTTAATCTTTCGAACAAACCTTTGCCAAAATTCTTTATAGAAGCAACGCGTCTTAAACAAATTCTTTCAGAGCAAATAAGCTTGCCCTATTCGCAGAATGATGTTGAATTAAGGTTTAATGTCATCAATTTTACCGACCCTGAGGAAAACAGGTTTGCCTATCGTTTATTAAATGAGAACGATAGTGCCTGGCGTGAGTTGAATACCAGGAATGTTGTTATACTGAGTAAACTGTCACCAGGAAATCACAGCATACAGGTAAAACTATATTCAGTAAATAATCGTTGGCCGGCACAATCAAAAATGGTGGACATAATTATCACACCTCCGTTTTGGAAAACCAGCTGGTTCATTTTACTGATTGTCTCATTTCTTATGGGAACTACTTATTTTTTCTATCGCAGGCGCTTGCGTCAAATTCAACAAAAAGCAAACCTCGACAAACTATTGGCGCAAACAGAAATGAAGGCACTGCATGCTCAAATGAATCCGCACTTTATTTTTAATTGCCTGAATAGTATTCGGGAAATGATATTGAACAACGAAAACCAGCAGGCGTCCCACTACCTAAGCAAGTTCGCTCATCTTATCCGTATCACATTAAATCAATCCTCCCGGCCATTTATCAGCTTAAAAAATACAATTGATTATCTCCAGCGTTATGTTGAGATGGAAAAAATCCGAATGGCGTGTTTTTCTTACACCATCCATGTGGATAGGTCCATACCGCAAGAAGATATCTTTTTACCCCCAATGTTGATCCAACCATTTATTGAAAACGCCATTTGGCATGGAGGCCGCGGTCAAAATAAAACCCTGCGGCTCGATATTCGCTTTGTGCAAAGAGACGGCAAGCTACTCTGCATTGTAGAAGACAACGGTATGGGGATTAAAGCTTCGTGGGAGAACAAAAAGGAAGGAATGTCAGATCATAATTCGATTGGCATTGCCAATGTCAAGCAAAGAATTGGAGTGCTAAACGAGAAATATAATTTGAACAGCCGGGTAACTATTGAAGATAAATCTGACCTGCCTTGGTATGATGAGCCAGGCACCATTGTAACACTTTACTTAGCCATTAAAAATAACTTGTCGTGATTTTGAATACAGTATTAGTAGATGACGAACCACGTGGTCTGAATTCAATGCAAAAATTGTTGGAACTGAATTGTCCGGACGTAAAGGTGGTTGCGAGCTGTAGTAGCGTGGATGAAGCCATTGAACAAATAAATGTACTGCAGCCGGATCTTATTTTCCTGGACATCGCAATGCCAGCAAAGAATGGTTTTGACTTGTTACGAGAACTGAAAGAGTTCAGGTTTGAAGTGATCTTTGTAACGGCGCACAACCAATTCATGATTGAAGCTTTTCACGTGAGTGCCGTCGATTACCTACTGAAACCCATTGATGACGAATTACTGGTTGATGCGGTAAAAAGGGCCAAGAAAAGAATCATCGAAAAATCCGGGAGCAAGAACATCGAGACATTCCTGCACAATATGCAGCAGCGGCAATCGGCGCACAATATGAGACTTTGCATCCCATCGCTAAAGGGCTTCCAGGTGGTGGAGCTGGATGATATTTTATTCGCAGAGGCGACGGGAAATTACACAAATTTTTATTTCTCCAATCAACCGTTCATCTGCACATCAAAACCCATCCATGAATACGAAGAATTGTTAAATGATAGCGGGTTTGTTCGCATTCACAAATCCTATCTCGTAAACCTGCTCCACGTAAAAGAGTATTTAAAAGGCGAGGGTGGTTCAGTTATTCTCACGAACGGAAAGGAAGTAGAAGTAGCAAGAAGAAAAAAAGAAATCTTCTTAAGCAAGATGAAAGAGTTCTATAAGTTTTGAAACAACGCCGTTGATAAATTCAGAGTAGATATTTTTGCCCGGTGGATCACAACAAGCCTATCATCCTTTTCGACGGTGTTTGCAATTTTTGCAATACAATGGTCAATTTTATTATCAGGCAGGACAAGAAAAACGTTTTCCTGTTTGCCACGCTGCAATCCGAATCCGGAAAAAAACTGCTCGAGCAATATCACATTAACTGGCAACACAGCGACTCCTTTGTAGTAATTGAAAACGACAAGGCGTATATGAAATCAAACGCTGCACTTAAGCTTTATCACAAATTACCCTGGTATTGGAAATGGACGCAGGTGTTTTGGATCGTTCCGAAAACTATTCGGGATTGGGTTTATAATGTTGTTGCTAAAAATCGCTACAAGTGGTTTGGAAAAAGACAAGAATGTATGGTTCCTACGCCAGGTGTGAAAGATAAATTCCTGGATTAAGCGAGGTTTTGTTTTTCTTCCAGTTTCTTCAACTGCCTTGCAGCCCACCATCTCATAAAAAGTCCCATAAGTATCCCATCCGCGGGATAAAATAAGAATGCCGAGAACACCTCGTTCCTTTTGGGTAACTTCCACTCAGTGATTGCATCAAATAATAATACTAATATGGCCACGGTTATTCCCCAGCCAATGACGCCATAAAGCAAAACATATTTCCCTCGAGGTATTCGAAGATCATCCTATACCGTTTTACCAGGCGCTGCCCCTTGGCATCCAACATAATTTTAATTTTCTGTTCCAAAGGTAAATAAACCTGTGTGTCCTGTCCTGAAAGACAAATCCCTATTGCAAATTGATTTCCCCTTTCATAAAAAATACGCACTCTCCAGCGATGGAAACCCTTTCTCCGCAATCAGCCACCCATAGCTCACCGCCACGTTGAGAAAGTTGTCTTGCACGCATTTCCTTTTTTTCAAGCTTCTCACTCCAGAATGGAATCAGTTGAGAGTGCGCTGAACCCGTAACAGGGTCCTCGTCCACTCCTGCAGACGGTGCGAAGAATCTTGAAACAAAATCGACGTCTCCATTTGCCCTGGCCGTGATAATTATCTTTTCCCCGTTCTTTTTGATCGCCGGAAAATTTGGATCAGCGTTTCTCACATCCGCCTCGCTATCCAACTGAATTAAAACATCACGGTGCTTATACACACCAACAATATTTTTGACGCCAACGATTTCCTTCAAATAATTTGGATCATCCTCGACTTTTCGAGGTTTCCATGACGGGAAATCCATTTGGAATAGATCGCCGCGCTTTTTAATTCGAAGCTTGCCACTTTTTGAATGAAACATGATCTCGGGTTTATCATAGCCCATAATACTGTAGAGTACAAATGCCGACGCTAGCGTTGCATGCCCACATAGGTTAATTTCGACAGACGGAGTAAACCACCGAATGTCAAAAGCTTCGCCATTTCCTCCTTCATCGCCCGCCCGGTGTGGAACGAAAAAGACCGTTTCACTAAGATTATTTTCCATTGCAAGTCTCTGCATTAAGTCGTCATCCACCCACTTGTCCAGTGGAATCACAGCTGCCGGGTTGCCACCGAATAATTTACTGGTAAAGGCGTCGATTTGATAGAGAGTAAGTTTCATGCAACGAAGATAATATGGAGGGCGCAACAAGCCATGTGAAAGCTGATGAGCGGTAAAGGCTTATTGCTGGAAGCTACAAGCTATAACCCATAGGCTACCAGCCAGCCGATTCAAAATTTTGCAATGCTCAATTTTTGAATTTTCAGCGGTGTGAGCAAATTTGAACGTTCACAGGAAAATTTGGCTTGGTGCTGTGACCCTCGCAATCTGGCGAAAAAAATTACCACAAAGACACCAAGGCGCTAAGGCTCGCAAAGTTTTTTTCTTTGTCTCTTTGCGCCTTATTACCTGTTCCATGTTTGTTGACTTAGTAGTCAACTTTTTTCAGGATGAGACAGCAAGAAGAAAAACCCCCGATGAAAATCGGGGGAACAACTAAAAACACAAGTCCGACAGTTATGAAAATTTATAGGGAGAGGATTGGTGACAGCTGTGAGCCATGAGTTTTGAGCTCTCAGCTCGAAACTCGAAGCTCGTGGCTTAGTCGGGTTTCTTGCCATCAAGAAAAGTATTGAGCGTGCTAATTTGGGTGTTATTGTTTTCGTCTTTCTTTACGGTGTAATTGCTGTAGAAATTCTCAACTGCAGAAATTGAGCTACCGTACAATTCCATATTGCGGCGGATATAGGCCGGCACGTTTTCAAACTCACTATTCGGGTCAACACTGTTTACGTTGAATGACAAGTTGCGCAACTTGTGCAAACGCTCAGTGGCCCTACGTTTTTGCTCCTCTGCTTCGTCCTGCATCGCGGGATCCTCAGCAGCAGAAGACAATGGTGTTTGAGCTTGATGGGCCAACGGCTCATCCGCCGCAGGAATGTCGTTCCGTAAAACCATTTGCATATCGCAAAGAGATTCTTCGCTGGTATGCGTCGGCTCTTTGTGCGGAACCGGTTCTTCGGCAGAAGGCATTGAGGTGAATACCTCTGCTTGTGATTCTGCGTA
>AR_comb_assmDRAFT_10516485_pt1 | contig 11709 bp, 7 predicted proteins | sample ArasoioldDNA_FD_10543 | JGI IMG/M metagenome (IMG submission 10543) | reverse complement strand
TTACGCCGGAAAATCGACGCTCAGTTCCCGATGAAGATAGGCGCGCGCCTTCTGCCATTTCCTTTTCACGGTACGCTCCGATAATTTGTGCAGCGCCGCAATCTCGCCAAAGGAGAATCCGCAAAAGAACTTCATATCGACCAGTTCAGCCAGTTCTGGGTCCACTTCTGCCAGCCTGTCTAAGGCTTCGCTGATATGCGTCAGTTCGCGTGGGTCCGCCGAAGCCTCGATCAGGCCACTCGCCAGCGATGTCAGTTCAAACTGTCCGCCTCGCTTCTGGGCTTGCCGGTTCCGAACGTGGTCAATAATCAGACCCCGCATTACTCGCGCAGCATAGCCCATAAACCGCGCGCGATCGGGGAACCCGGTGCCGCTGCGCTTTGCCATGTCGAGATAGGCTTCATGCAATAGAGTCGTCACACCCAGAGTGAGTCCACGCCCCCCTCGAGCCAGCTGCTGCCTCGCCAGACGGTGCAGTTCAGAGTAGAGGGTCGTGAACAAGGACTCGCTCACTGGCCGCATTCCCTTTTCTGCCGCCTCAATCAGCGAAACTGAGGTTGATTCCAAGCAGTCACCTCTCAGGCATTCCGCCGAGGGAAGGCCAGCAAAGCGTTGATGGCAACCGTGTTTTCCTTTGCAGTCGAACCTTGCGAAATCCATATGAAGAATGGGATGGAGTACTTGCTCTGAGAATTGAGGTTGACGATGACGTCCCCACTCCCCTATTGATCCCGGGGAACGACAGTGGGACCATGGTCGTTGTGTAGCTTATAAGTTCGCCGGCTCCGCTGTAATCCCAGGCAGCAATGCCGCTTCCCGCCGAGCGGGTAAGGGATCATCATTGTGAAACGACCCGCCGGTTCCGTCCAGCAGGATCCCGTTTTCTCCTGAGCCTCCGTTGGTTATTTGCTTATATGACCCTGTCACCACAGCCGGTTAGGAAGCACAGTGTTTGCGGGAGCAAAGCGCCAGTGGGCGAGACGCATGGCGCCTCGTCACCCACAAGGGATAGTGCGGAACCAGGCTGAACCGTATCATGTACCCTTGAGAAAGATTCGCGCCGGAGCAGCCTTGCACGGTGCAAATCCCCGGTTCCTCAAGTTCCTCAAGAGATTCACTGAGGTACAGTTATCACCGTAGCGACCGAACCTAGGTTGCCAGCGAGATCTCTGACGCTGACAGTGATCGTGTAGTGTCGCCCATCCTTGTCGCTGTCATTTCGCGAGGCCTGCAGCCAGACAAGGAACGCATAGTGACCCCAACGATCGACCTTCACGCGCCCGCTCGGTTGGACTTTCCCGTACTTGTCGACGACTGCGAACGTCGCACTATTGAAGTCGACGCCGGACAGTTTATCGGTAGTAGCCCCGTATATCGTAACGGGAATCATTTTGCCGGTAGGAGGGAGCACGGAAGGGAAGGCGGAGATGCCGACGGCGGGAGCCGTCAAGTCGATGTTCACAGCCTGGTTCACCTGCGCGCTGATGTTGCCCGCGTTGTCGAGCGCTCGGAAGCCAACCGACGTTGTACCCTCGCCGCTGACTTCGGTCGAAGCAGCGCTCCCCGCGGCCACCGACACCGGACCTTTGTTGATCCAGTAGCGGAGTTGTTCGATACCGCTACCGGAATCGGTGGCACTCAGATTCACTGTCACCGGACTGGTATTGATCCAGCCGTGCGCGTTGGCGGCAGGATTGGTAGCAATGGATGCGACCGGAGGTACCAGGTCAACATTCACGGGAGCGGGCAGCAGCAGAATGCCCGTTCGTGCGGCCAGCGTAACAGCCACGTTGCCCCCGGTGACGGAATAATTTGTCCCCGTCAGCGCATCCTGTAATTGCGTGCCGTCGCCGAACAAACCGCTGACCGGAATGACGGCGTTGTTGCTGGCTGACCCGTTGTTCATCGCGATCACAGCCGTTACGCCGTTGAGGACTCGGGCATACGCGTAGGTGTTTGGAGCGGTGTCAGGTTGCTGCGTGTCGCCCGTGAGCAGCGTGACGAAGGATCCATTGCGTAACACCGAATACTGCTTACGCAGATGCGCCAGCGTTGTGTAATACGACTGAACTCTGGAATCAGGCGGGCCGTAAATGGTTGGATCGCCCGATTGATCTAGCCACGGATACGGCGGGCGCGTGTAGGGATCGCCGATGGGCCCGTTGCTGCTACTGGCGAGCGACGGCGAATTCACGGCGACTTCATCGCCGTAATAAACCATGGGCGCTCCGACGTAGGTGAACTGGAACAGCGCAGCGAGTTCCAGACGTTGCTTGGCTTGCACCAGACCTGTGTCGCCGGTTTCGGTCATTACGTAGAGCGCGCGATTGACGTCGTGCGAGTCGAGCAGGTTCAGCATGGAGGCTGTTGCCTGCGGTGGATAGTCGTCGCGCACAGCTCGCACGGCATTATCGAACTGGCTTGGTGTCAGGCCCGGAATGTCGTTCGAGCCGTTGTTGTTGTCGTCGTGCCATTCGGCGTTGCGCACAAATCCGGTGACGTTCTTTCGGAAGCGATAGTTCATGACCGCATCCAACTGATCGCCAGCGAGCCATTGACTCGCGTTAGGCCAGATTTCTCCGATCAATGGACCGTTGTCGTTATACGTCTTGGCATGGGTGCGGTAATCGACCCACCAGGAATGAGGGAAGTTGCCGTCGTCGGCGACATCGAAGCGCCAGCCCGACGCTCCCTGGCCGAACCAGTACTGCGTTACGTTGCCGGGTGCGCGATAAAAGAAATCCTTCACGGCGTCGATTCCATGGTTGAACGTCGGCAGGCTATCGAGCCCGAACCACCCGATATAGTCGCCCGTCTGGCACGGCACATTGTTGTCAGTGAAGTTGAACCAGGTGCGCCATTGCGATCCGAGAGATAGGCACGCGCCGACGTTTGGGTCGGTCCCACCGAGACGGTTGTAACGATCGAAGTACATGCCGTCGGACGAAGCGTGATTGAACACTCCATCGAGAATCACGTGCATGCCGCGACGCTGCATCTCGGTAGACAGCGCGGTGAAGGCCGCGTCGCCTCCCAGCGCAGGGTCAATGTGCAAGTAGTTGTCAGTGTCGTAGCGGTGATAGGAACGCGCCGAGAAAATCGGGTTCATGTAAACGGTGTCGATGCCGAGCGACTGGATGTAGTCCAATCGATTCTGCACGCCCGCCAGATCACCACCATAAAACTGGTTGCTGTACTGACCGGAGCAAGCAGAGTTCGGATTACGCGGATCGCAGATTTGCGTATTCCACTGTTTGTAGGTGAACGCTTGCTGGTTTCCGTAGTAGACAGGGCAGCCTGTCTTCGCTCCGGAACGGCAATAGTCATTCTTCTTGTCACCGTTACGGAAGCGGTCCGGCAAGATGTGGTACACGTTTGCGTTCTGCAGCCACGCCGGCGTGTGGAAATTAGGATCGTACACAGTGATCTGGAACGATGCGAATGGTTCGCCGTCCGTCGATGCGCCGTTGCCGTCCTTGTGAACGTTATCGTTGTCGTCCAGGTAGTCGTCGCTGTACCAGCCGTTCGTCTGGTCGCGGTTGACCTTGAACTTGTAGTAATAGACCGTTGGAGTGGATGGCATGGTAAGCGTCACCTTCCACGCGTCGTACTCCGTGCCATTCACGGTGAAGTTCTGGTCGAAGGGCATGGTCGTATCGACGGGACCAGTGGTGGTGCCGGACCCTGTATCGAACAGATACGCGCGAGCAGTCACGCCCCAGATTCCACTGGAATGTAGCGTGCGAAAGCGGAGCGTCACTGGGGTGCTCTCTGGGACGGCGCCCTCCTGATCGCGATAGAACGGGTCAAACGTGTTGTGGTAGAAACCGGCCTTGTCGTCGCCGCTGAATCCCGCCGGCTGCTCGTTCGAGAAGGGCGGCGTGCCGGTGCCGTTGCCCGTATTGCCGACGGCGAAATACTGCGTAGCGGTGGCATTGGTTCCGGCGAATCCTCCGATATTGTTGTCGGTTGGGATTTGGCCATAGATGTAGCCACCGCTTGAAGTCAGGTATCCAAAGAACACGAACGAGGAGGGAATTGAGGCGCCAGTGATGGCGCTCCACGGGATGGCCACTTCTCGCGTGTTTTGGTTACTGCCATTGTCTGCATACTGCCCGTAATTGGCGGTTGATCCGGACCAGCCGCCGCTGCCATCGGAGTTGCGATATTCGCGGTAGCCATTCTTGATGTAGGTTACGAACTTCGCCCGAAGCGGCAGCGCCGAAAAGTCGGTTCCGTCGTAATTGAAGCCGGTGAGATCGCCATCGGCGTCGGTGCAACATGTGGCGGGATTCTGCGGATTGGCGGAGATGTAGATAACCGCCGCTTCGCTGATATTGGCATTCACGATGCCGACGTAGAGGTTGGTCGCGTCCCACGTCATATACCAGGTCTGGCCGGTATTTCCGGCATTCGCAAGCGAGTTGTTGCTTCCGTATTCGCCTAAGGCAATATTTCCGTCAATCGTCGGAGTTGTCCACTGCGCGCAAACCGGAACGACGGACACAACCACTGCCGTCAGGACTCGAGCAAGCCTCAACACGAATGCACGACGCATCGCAATCCTCATAGATTTCTCTGACCTCTTTGAAAGTCAGTCGGAAGCTGCACACGGTTCTTGCCTAATGAAACTGCGAGTGAGGTTACAGACGTCGGGGTCTTCCCGATGGGCCCGTGGAACTGGAGTCGACTCCGGCGGCCAACAAGGGAAAAATTGTACCGCTAAGTTCTCGCACATTCGCGTCATATCTGCAAATGGAAACATTTCCCAGCTTGCCACCTCGTCTCGTGGTCCAGAAACGGGGTTCCAGTCCTCGAAGGCGACTTCTGGCCCTGTGGCTTTCCTTGGTTCAACTTCCGCATTGCTCGTGATCCAGGCCAACCCGGAGACGTACCGGGAACAACACGAAAACCTGAAGCCGACGCTGCGCTCTGCTTTGAAAAGCTGGGTGTATAGTGTCGGCTACCAGAAGCAAATATGGAAATCGGTGCTAATGTGGGCTCGAACCTTCCGCGCAAGCTCGGCTTGATCGATGCGCTGGCAATCGTGATTGGCATGGTGATTGGTGGCGGGATTTTTCTGGTGCCTAATCTGGTCGCCCGGGAGCTGAAATCTGCGACCGCGATTCTGGCGGTTTGGGTATTTGCCGGAGTGATCTCGTTCTTCGGCGCGCTAGCATGCGCCGAGCTTGGCACTGCCCTACCATCCACCGGTGGGCAATACGTCTTTCTCCGCGAAGCCTACGGTCCGCTGGTCGGATTTCTTTGCGGCTGGTCCATGTTCTTGGTTGCACGGACTGCGCAGGTGGCCTGGCTGGCGGTAACGATGGCGATGTACATCTCCTATTTCTTTCCGCTATCCGCGCTGATGTCGAAGTTGCTTGGGATCTTCGCGATCGCGCTGTTCACCGGAATCAATTATCGTGGCGTCACCGCCGGGGCAATCGTTCAGAAAACGTTCACGCTGGCTAAGGTCATCGGCTTGCTGGTTATCATCTGCAGCGCCCTTTTGTGGGGCAGTAAGGCGGCGTCGACTACGGAAGGAGTTGCCGGAGGAATCTCAGTCAGCAGGTTCGGGGTTGCGCTGATCGCATCGCTGCTGGCCTACGACGGCTGGGTGCAGCTAACCTTCGTTGCCGGCGAGATCCGCAACCCGCGGCGGAATGTGTTTCTTGCGCTCACTCTGGGGTCGGTCGTATGCATCGCCATTTACTTGCTGGCGAATATGGCTTATTTGCGCGTCCTCCCGATCTCGGAAATCGCCGCGAGCGATCACGTCGGTGCCACGGTGGCCAGTCGCGTGCTCGGTTCCGGCGGAGGCAGCCTGGTTTCGCTGATTATCCTCGTGTCGATCATCGGGACCCTGAATGGCTGTTTTCTTACCAGTCCGCGGATTTATTTCGCCCAAGCGCGGGATGGCCTCTTCTTTCGGAAGTTCGCCGAGGTGCATCCGCGGTATGAAACGCCGGGATTTTCGATCCTGGCTCAAGGCCTCTGGGCGGCCGTGCTCGTCGTGAGCGGCTCCTATGAAACTCTCCTCGATTACGCGATGTTCGCGATGTGGTTCTGGTATGGTCTGATGGTCGCGGGCGTAATCGTACTGCGCTATAAGCAGCCGGATCTCGCACGGCCTTATCGGATGTGGGGATACCCAGTAACGCCAGCTCTGTTCGTGGCGATCGCGTGCTGGTTCTTGGTGAATATGCTGAACACGCGAAGGCTTCCTTCGGTCGCCGGGCTGCTCTTGATCGCGACCGGAATTCCTGTCTACTTTCTGTGGGCCCGCCAACGCAATCAAGCCGAATCCACAACAAGCCATAGACGTCATCGGGTGCCTTCGTGATGTATTCGCGGTACCAGCGCATAATCTCCGCCGCGTCTTCCATCGGCCACATCCCGGGGGCATAATTTCCGCCGGGTGTTTGACGCAAAGGTCAAATCGAGCCGCACTGATCTGACAACTCTGAAATCAGTGCTACCGTGCGGGCCTGGGGCGGGCCTCGTTCTTGTAGACCACTCCATCCTTCATCACGAAAACGACACGGCGCACGGCGGTGATGTCCTTCAGTGGATCACCATCAAGCGCAATGATGTCGGCATTCAGCCCAGGCGTGAGCGTGCCGATCTGGTCAGACATGTTCATTGCCTCGGCGGCAAGTGAGTTCGCGGAGACTAGAGCAATCATCGGGGCGATGCCCCCTTCGACTACACGGTTGATCAGGTCTTCGACATTGTGGCCGTGCATACCAGCAAGCGAATCCGTACCGAAGACGATCTTCAGACCGGGAATCCTGCGTGCTCGTTGGATGACTTCCCGGGCGAGGGGCAGCAACTCCTTCATCGGCTCGAACTCTTGCGGCGTCTTAGGGAAAAAGGGCGTACCGGCATAACGCGCACGGTTGTCCAGATAATTCTGGATGAGCTGCCCGGCTTGAGGGTCGAAGTAAATGCCTTTCTCGGCCATCGAATGCAGGTCGGCGTCCGTCGCGCCCAGACCGTGTTCGATCTGCGTGCAGCCGGCGGTGATAGCCCCGTGCACTGCGTCGTAATTGGCGTGGACAAGCGTACGCAGGCCGACCTTACGTGCTTCGTCACAGGCTGCGTCGAGGACCGGCTGAGGAATCGTTTGCGCAGTTTGGCGCATGCCAGCCGAAGCATAAATCTTCAAGAAGTCGGCGCCGGCATCTTTTTGTTTGCGGACAAAGGCGCGGACTTCGCCAGGCGTTCCGGTCTGCTCGCCGCGGCCCACGATGGGCTCGGCGATCGACAATATCCGTGGCGCCGGCAGACCGCCGTGGGCGGCCGCCTCGCGAAGGGCCGCGACGCCGTCCATACTCTGGATCGTGGTGAAGCCGGCGAGCAGCGTAGCGTAAGCGTTCGCGGCAGTGCGATAGGCGGCTTCCGGTGTCGTGGCGCCCATGCCGGCGTTCTTACCGTCCGGTCCGAAGCTCGACGTGATATGCACATGCGCATCGATCCAACCTGGCATCACGGTGAGACCACGCAGGTCATAGTCGATTGGCGACGCGTTGCGATCGATGGCGGTGATCTTTGAACCAGAAACGACGAGGCGGGTATCGTCTAGGACCTTCCCTCTGCCATCCAGGGCGCGGCGTACGGCGATGACAACGTGATTCTGCGCTTCCGCGCATTGGCACAAGCCGATCATCGCCAGCAAGAGAACAGAACTCGCGGTACGCATTCGGCCTCCGCGCGAGAGAAACATTGACCCCGAGAGCCCCGCCTGCTTGCGGGTCTGTGTGCGAATATTGTGCCAGATTGCGCCGGATCTTTCTGCTGCGGCACTGTGCGTCTCTGACTTTGCGGCGAAGGGGATTTTGGGCAAGCAGGCCAATTTCCCGAAGCTGACTTTCTGGCTCCTGATCTGTTTGAGTAATCTTCGCAGCTTATGCTTAGCCGTGCGCATAAGGCCAGCGCACGCTGTAACATAATGCAGCGCTCGCGAGCAAATCGAAAATGCACGATTTGTTTGATTCGCCAGGGCGCTCCGTATAAAACAAGGCATGAACAGTCTTCTTCTCGATCTTCGCTACGCCTTCCGGGTGCTCACCCGGTCTCCGGCGTTCATGGCGATTGCGGTATTGACTCTCGCGCTCGGGATTGGTGCAAACACCGCACTGATCACGGTTGTCAACGGAGTGTTGCTGAACCCGCTTGCGTATCCGCATTCCGACCAACTGGTCGCGATCTATGAAAGGATTGCCGGGTACGACAGTGCTCCCATCGAATATCTAAACTTCCTCGATTGGCAGCGCGACAGCCGCTCGTTTGCCTCGATGGCCGCATACCGCAATGAAGACTACAACTTCATCGGCAACGGAGAAGGCGAGCGTCTGAGCGGATATATGATTTCGGCCGGCTTCTTCAATACCCTCGGTGTAGCGCCCGTTCTTGGCCGCACGTTTAGAGTCGAAGACGATCAACTCGGCGCCGCACCGGCTGTCATACTGAGCGGTGGGTTCTGGAAGCGCAAATTTGGCTCCTCGCCGGACATCATTGGCAAGCCGATCATCTTGAACGGAACTGCGTACACCATCGTCGGCGTCATCCCCGACACTTTCAGCTTCTACGGCAACATGCGAGACGTCTACACGCCCATCGGGCAGTGGAGGGACCCGTCATTCCGCGATCGACGCATCTCGGTGAGTGCTCGCGCGTTCGGTAGGCTGAATCCAGAAAGCACACTCGCCCAGGCGCAAGCCGAGATGGAAGAGGTCGCCCGCAACCTGGCCATCGCTTATCCCGAAGCCGACTCCGGCAAGACCATCAGACTGGTCTCGATGAAGAAGGACCTGGTCGGCAACGTCGAGCCCTTGCTGTTCGTGCTGTTGGCGGCTGTGGGATTCCTGCTCCTGATTGCCTGCGCCAACGTTGCGAGCCTGCTGCTGGCACGTTCGGTCGCGCGGTCGCGCGAGTTCGCGATTCGCTCGGCGCTGGGAGCGAGCAAAGCGCGAATGATTGGCCAGCTCCTGACGGAAAGCATCTTGCTTTCCGGAGTCGGCGGAGCGCTTGGCCTGTTGCTTGCCTACTGCGGAACGAAGACGCTGCTTAAGGGTTTACCTGCGGTATTACCGAGAGCCAATGAGGTTTCACTCGACTCCAAGGTGCTGCTCTTTACGCTTATATTATCGCTGTTGACCGGAGCGACCTTCGGGCTTGCGCCTGCGCTGAAGGCCACGCGAACTAACCTGCAAGACGTCATGAAGCAGAGCGGACGCGGTTCGAGCGGCTTCCGTCATCGGCTGCAGGGAACCTTCGTCACCGTTGAGATCGCATTAGCGCTGGTTCTACTGGTGGGCGCCGGCCTGATGGTACGCACACTGGCCGCACTATGGCGAGTCAATCCGGGATTCAATCCGAATCGCGCCATCACCTTCACTTTGTCGCTGGCGGCGACACCCACTACGACTTCCGCTGAAACCCGATCCCGCCTGCGTTACTTCGACGACAAGATGCGATCGATCCCGGGCGTGCGCGCGGTATCCGTCACGCTGGGTTCACGCCCCATGATTCATGACTCTTCGCTGCCGTTCTGGACCGAAGGCGAACCCAAGCCCGCCAAGGACAGCGATATGCATCCAGCAACGTTCTTTCTCGTCGAGTCCGGCTTTCAGCAGGCAATGGGAATCACCTTGCTGCGCGGCCGCTTCGTAACCGACCAGGACAATGAAAACACGCGCATCGTGATCGATATCGACGATTCGTTCGCGCGTACTTATTTCCCGGGCCAGGACCCCATCGGGAAGCGCATCAACTTCACGGAGTTCAACGTGCAGGCTGAGATTGTCGGCGTCGTCGGACACGTAAAACAGTATGGACTCGATGCCGACCCCAAAGGCTCGATCCAGGCCCAGTTCTTTTATCCTTTCATGCAGCTTCCAGAGAAGCTTATGCCACTGGTCGCAAAGTCCGTCGCGGTCGTGTTGCGTACACAGGGCGACCCAACGACGATCATGGGGCAGGTTCGAGAGACGGTGAAAGAGATTGACCCGCGCCAGGTGATCTACAACGTTCAGACAATGGAGGAGGTCGTTGCCACCTCGTATGCCGCGCGTCGGCTTACGATGATTCTGCTTGCCGCGTTCGCCGCCCTGGCGTTGACGTTGGCCTGTGTCGGCATCTATGGCGTGATTTCCTACTTGGTCGGACAGCGTACTCAGGAGATCGGCATTCGAATGGCACTAGGAGCGCAACGTCGCGACATCTTGGTTCTCGTGCTCGGAGAAGGAACAAAGATGGCGTTGATTGGTGCTGCAATCGGCATTGCTGCATCATTGGCCTTAACCCGACTGATGGCGAAGCAACTGTTCGGGGTCAGTGCGCACGATCCCTTAACCTACGTGAGCGTTGCTTTCGTTCTCATGCTTGTGGCGATTGCCGCGTGTTACGTTCCTGCGCGACGGGCGGTGCGAGGTGATCCTATGGCGTCCCTACGTTGCGAATAACTTGACCTCCCACTAGTGTTCAGAATCCCTAAATGTCACTTGTTGAAAACAGGCTCAGCATGACGTTTCCCGTCACGACGAAGCATGAATCGAGGGCTCAGGCTGATCTATCTGTCGCAAAAACTTGACGGCCTTTTTCACGGGAGGCCGTGTCGTAGCCTATCGGAACCGGACAGAATGCTCAGCAAGCATTCGCTCGTCACATGGGCCAGAAACGGGGTTCGAGTCCCGTCGTTCCCGCCCGCAATTTGGGAATATTTTGTCGTGGTTCATTCGGAAAATGCACGGGCTGAAAACCTTCGCGCAACCGTTACGACAAACGGAGGTTCTTTAGTGACGCGCGAGCGACCCCGCCACCGATATTCGGCTTGATGATCAATTCGAGTAACGTAACATTCGCAAGGTCCACTTGGTACTCTTCAACCTCGCGCGTCGATTCAGGTGGGCTGAAATTCCATTGCTGGCGCACAATCTCTTTGAGGGAGGTGTCGCCATTCGGAGACCAGCGCAAAACGAACTCCTGGGTGCGTCTAGTTTCGCTTTCTTCGAAAACAAGGTATATGCACTTGAGCCTCTGGGGCTGATCGAAGACCAGCGAATGGTTTGATTCCCCGGCGCCTCCGCGCGCCAGCCTCGCGTATCTCCTGCAGTGAATGCCAATTCGACAGGAAAATTCTTGTCCTCCGACGTGACCTCGACTACCGCTGTACGCTCTATATCCAACCAGCCTTCTCCGCGGGCTCGAATTGTCTCTGGAGTCGGAGGGATGAGACGCTTTCGCATGAAACCAAGTCTACTCCTGTCTTATGTCTCCGAGAGGCCTTCAATTCAGCTTGTCCTCGTAATCAGGCGGGAATCAGGTCTCCGGGGCCTGGTGGGGGAACATACTCGTCTGTCGATCGCCTATCAGCAGAAAAATAAAGGCCCTTCGGGACTGGTCAATAGTGACCAGATTCTCCGCGCGGGAGTCTTTACCCTAAAGGCAAGCCTCCACTTCCTTCTCTAGCGATCAACATATCAATGATGACGCGTGACCTCAGGGGGATAACATGACCGAAACCCGCGAATTTCAGGACGGCAAAGAGAGCGATAAGCGCGGTGTCCAAGAAGAGGGCTCGCTCAAAGGTGATCGACCTTGGGGAAATGCAGCATCAAGCCTTGAGAATCGCGTAGAGGAGCGATTCGGGGTTCTTCCAAATTTCTTCCGCCTCGCACCTGAGACTCCCGAGATCACTGAGAAACT
>AR_comb_assmDRAFT_10032062_pt1 | contig 11709 bp, 12 predicted proteins | sample ArasoioldDNA_FD_10543 | JGI IMG/M metagenome (IMG submission 10543) | reverse complement strand
TAAGCAAGTGGAAAGACCAAAGCTGAAAAGGAGAAATCATCCAGCCTAGTGGTATCATCACTCCATGACCATATCAACCCCTTGTGGAACTACCACAGCCCAAGCCGCGGCTAATATAGCATTCATCAAATATCGCGTGGCAAAACTCGATTGAACTGACCACAAGGTTCGTTTTGAGTCAGATCGGCCAATCGCTCTTCTATGTCTACTATCTACAAGAAGTTCCTCAGTGAACTAACTCGACTGAGGAACTTCTTTCGTTTCGTAGCGAACCCTTCTTTTATTTGGGGCCTGCTATCTACCGACTACCGAAGCTCGCGGAAAAATTCACGGACATCGTTGAGCCATACCTCGGGCACGGTGAGGGCTGCATAATGGCCACCATGCGGGTACTCGGTCCAACGCACGATGTTATTACTCGCCTCGCCATATTTGCGGATGGCAATGTCACCATCCTGGAAGACAGCGACCGCGGTGGGCACACCGGAATTTCCTTTTGGTGCCCAGGCGCTTGGGTCGTGAGCGTTCTCGTAATACATTCGAATGCTTGAAGCGGCAGTGCCGGTAAACCAGTAAATCATGAAGTTGGTTAAAAAGCGCTCGCCAACTTCGGCTGGATCCATCAATTGTGTCACCCAAGCCATCAGACCAACCGGCGAATCGGACAGGGCATAGGCTACCAACTGCGGCTGATTGGACTGCAGCAAGTTGAAACCGAATTTCACCTGTAGGAACTCTTGCATAACCTCCAACCGTTTCTTTTCGGCTGGCGTAAACTTCGCAAGATCAGCTTCGTCGACTGGACCCATTGGCATAAAGCCCATAGTTGCGGCGTTGACGTGCAAACCAATGAACTTCTCAGGGGCCAGGCGGCCCATCTCTGGGCCAATGATCGCGCCAGCGTCACCGCCTTGCACAGCAAATTTATCATACCCCAAGCGGTCCATCAGTTCAATAAAAGCCTTACCCATACGAATATTGTTCCACCCGACTTCTTTAGTCGGGCCAGAAAATCCATATCCAGGCAACGAGGGGATGACTACATCAAAGGCGTCTTCAGGCCGACCGCCATGGCTGACCGGATCGGTCAGCGGTTCGATATGGTGAAGGAATTCGATGAACGAGCCCGGCCAGCCGTGAATCAGCATGAGCGGTATGGTGTTCGCTTCCTTGGATTTAACATGAATGAAATGAATGGTTTGGCCGTCGATTTCGGTCGTAAATTGCGGGAGCTTATTCAGCTCTGCTTCTTTTTTGCGCCAGTCGAAACGCAGTGCTTTTTTCGCCAGATCTTTTATGCTGGCGAGTTCAGGTCCGCCATAATTTTGCCCGGGGATGACTGCTGGCCAAATCGTCTTTTTGATGCGCTCATGTAGGTCGTCTACTTGTGTCTGCGATATTTTTATCTTAAAGGGTTTGATATTCATATTCTCTCCTCTAAACAGCAGTAAAAGTATGGTGCGATTATAGAGGAGATATTTTGGCGTGTCTTGAATGTTAACGACAAGTTTTCCTAGACCGGCTCCCCCCTGTATTTGTTTCCATGTGAAGTATAGCCTGTATAGCGCCTGAGCATTCGGGTCATATGCGGCAGATCCGCATAATCGAGTTCATATGCCACTTCAGATAACGTGCGACCTTGACGCAGCAGCTTTACAGCCGTTCGGGCACTGTTGATTTGCCTTACTCGACGTGGAGACATGCCAATGGTTTTTATAAAATATCGCTGAATGGAACGAAGCGACATATCCACAGGTCGATTTTCAAGTACATCCCTAATAATGGGATCAGCTTTTAGGCAACCCCGTTTCTCCTGCTCAGCTACAAATTCGTCAATATTCTCGTATGTTGGAAATTCCCAAGTTCTCCCCTGCAGGACAAATGTGTCTTCCGAAGGCGTGGGTAGGAGTACTCCCCCATTGAGCATCGTTGTCATCGGAATACCTGTAAACATCGCCCAAGGTTTATAACATATACCAATGTGTTTATCACCGGAAAAATAAGGAACCTGGGCTGTTTTGAAGGCAGGACCACATAGTAAAACCTTCGTTTTCTCGTCATGAGTTCTAGTGAAAATCATGTCCCAACTTGCATCGGCTGATGCGACATACACTCCATCGGTTGGTTTTTCCGAGTGCCAAAGAAAATCGACCAGAGGAGATTGGGACAGTTTTTCCTCGCGCATAGAGCTCATGAGTTATTCCTCCTTGATAGCTGGTGGACCATCAGATACAGAAAACATTCTTATTATATTATAGGCGATCAGATGCATCTTTGTTTCCCAGTAGTGATATCATCGCCGTATGACTACTGCCACTGCCCAAGCCTTCGCGAATATATAGATTGATCTTTGCCAAATTTTCTCTTCAGAAAAAAATAAGCTGGGAGCACGTGCTCCCAGCTTACCCATGATTAATTCTGATTATTACGGCTTGCCGTCCCAGTTGCCAGCAATGGGCATGTCGCCAGGGATGCCCAGGTCGAGGATGATATTCGCAAAGCCGTTGGTATTGCTATTACGCAGGTAGAACTTGGCGTTACGGTAGATCCCGATGGTCGTCGTGCCATTACTATCCCAGTCACCTACTACCGGTTCGTCCCCTGGCAAACCATAATTGAGAGCAATGTCTGCCGGGCTCATCTGGTTTGTGTTCTTTAGGAAGATCACACCACTACTCGGTCGGAATACCTCGGTTCACATATCACTCCCCACATGAAATAAAAACTTCAGAAATTTTCGAGCTTCTGAGGTTTTTGACTGGTCTTTTCATTCTGCTCTCACCTTTCGGTAGAGTGCAGGAAACTTTTAAAATATACTATAATAAACGGAAAATCGGAAATTCCGGATTTCTGGAGAACCCTATGACCACCTTACAGATAAGAGGCAAAGGAACGATTACTCTTCCAGCAAGCCTCCGCAAAAAGTATAACCTGGAGGAAGGCGAAGTTTTGACAGTGATAGATCTTGGTGAAGGAACTATCTTGCTAAAACCAATGATGTCGCAGGTCAATAAACTTTCTCGACAAATTGAGAAGAGACTAAAGGAAGAGAATATTTCCCTGGATGATCTACTTCAAGCGTTAGATGAGGAACGCAAGACGTACTACAAAAAACAGTATGCCAAAAAGTGATCCATAGGACAAGCATCGATGCCAAAATACAATATCTTTCTTGACAGCAGCACCCTGATTGCCGGTGCAATTTCGGAATCGGGTGCTGCTCATGTTCTTCTCAGCCTTGGAGAGAGTAGAGACATTCTCTTGATGGTTAGTGAACTGGTTATTCAGGAATCTGAACGATCTATCGCTAGAAAATCACCTGGTAACCTCAACGATTTGCGGAAACTGATCAAGGCAACTAACCTTCGAATTGTTGCTAATCCTTCGAAGGAAGAAGTACAAGCAAATCTTTATATTATTAATGATCCAACCGATGTGCCTATATTATTGGCCACCATGAAGGCCAAAGTGGACTATCTAGCCACGCACAATCGTAAGCACTTCTTGGATGATCCTAAGGTGTCGGAACGCTCGGGATTGAGAATCGGAACACCCGGTGAAGTACTTGCCTGGCTGAGTGACAACTTATAAGTTCAAAGAGATGTATTTCTCGTGAAGGTTATGTTTTGTACTTCAGGTAGAAAAGAACATTTTGTGTATCTGAATTTTGATATTGCTGAACGAACAAGATCAAGGTTTTTTGCTACTTGGCAGATATCCGGAGAACATCAGTTATTATCTACCGATTCGATGGCCATGCATCCCTTATCGATGTGCAAACATAAGCCAACCATAATTTCAAAACCGTTTTCACGCATGATAGAATCACATCCATGACCCACGCTGAACAAATCGCTTTCCAACTGAACGTCAAACCATCGCAAGTAACTGCTGTGATCAACCTGTTGGATGATGGCAATACAGTTCCCTTCATTGCGCGTTACCGCAAAGAAATGACCGGCTCGCTGGATGATGAACAAATTCGCATCATTGCAGATGAACTTGTTCGGCGGCGCGTGGTTGACGAGCGCCGTACAGCTATACTGGGATCTATTAATGAACAAGGCAAACTCACAAATGAGCTCCGAGAAAGTATTAATGCAGCAGTCACCCTGACTGCCGTGGAAGATCTGTACGCACCTTTCAAAAAGAAACGCCGCACGCGCGCTTTGATCGCACGTGAAAAGGGATTGGAACCACTCGCTGAATTGATTATCGAACAACCTCATAAGGGCTCACCGGAAAAAATAGCTGAAAAGTTTCTCAATGACCAAGTGACCAATGTACCTGATGCTTTGCAGGGCGCGCGTGACATTGTGGCTGAAAGAATCAGTGACAACGCGAAGGTACGCGCGGCCGTGCGCGAAAAAGCATTGAGATTTTCAAGGATGCATGTTGAGAAGATAAAAGATGCTGTGGACGAAAAAGCCGTATATCAATCCTACTACGACTTCGAGACTCGCGTGGATCGCTTGCAGCCTCATCAAACCCTCGCCATCGCGCGCGGCGAGAAAGATGGTATTTTACGCGTGCACATTAATGTACCTGAACGCGATTGGCTGGATGCAATTCAAGCTGAATTTGAGCAGGATATCCTCTCACCGTTTGCAGATCAACTTGCCCTTGCAATTCAGGATTCAGCTGACCGCTTATTGTTACCGGCTATCCAACGCGATGTCCGCCGTGAAAAGAATCAGAGCGCTGATAACCATGCCATTCAGGTCTTTTCCCAGAACCTGCGTGCCCTCCTCACCCAACCGCCTCTCGCTCATCACATCATACTTGGCATTGACCCTGGCTTTCGCACGGGTTGCAAAGTCGCCGTTGTGGATGTTACCGGTAAACTGCTCGATACTGGCACAATCTATCCGCATGAACCAAAGAATGATTGGACTGGTTCTATCGCTGCCCTGCAGGATATGATCGATCGCAATCATGTCACTCTCATCAGCATCGGGAATGGTACAGCCTCGCGTGAAACTGAAAAGCTTGTCTCGGAGTTGACGCGTAACGCACGGCAGGTTAAGTACTTAATCGTCAATGAAGCTGGCGCCTCTGTTTATTCAGCATCGGCTCTGGCGCGCCAGGAATTCCCGGATCTGGATGTTACGATTCGGGGCGCCGTTTCCATCGCGCGCCGCGCGCAAGACCCCCTGGCAGAACTTGTTAAAATTGACCCAAAATCGATCGGCGTGGGAATGTATCAGCATGATGTAGATCAGAGCTCGCTTACTCATGCACTTGACGGCGTGATTGAGACTGTTGTAAATAAGGTGGGCGTCGACGTCAACACTGCCAGTTCGTCCCTGCTCACGCATATTGCGGGAGTCGGTCCAAAACTCGCCATGAACATCACCGCTCATCGCGACGAGAACGGTCCATTCAAATCACGAGCCGCGCTTCATAAGGTAAGCGGGTTCGGTCCCAAAGCTTTCGAACAGGCTGCAGGTTTCCTACGAATTCAAAATGGAACGAACCCTTTGGATGCATCTGCAATTCATCCCGAATCCTACAAAATCGCCGATGCTCTTCTTGCTCGTGCGGGACTTTCTGCAAGCTCTACGCTAAGTGAACGGGCTTCCATGCTTGATGCTTTGACGGCAAAAATTCCACTGGAAAGACTCGCCGAAGAAATGAACTGCGGAGTGCCGACGCTCAAAGATATTCTTGAACAACTGGTTCGCCCAAGCAGAGATCCGCGCACGGATGCTCCATTGCCCATCCTGCGCTCAGATGTTTTAAAAGTGGAAGACCTTGTGACAGGACTACAGCTGAAAGGAACCGTGCGAAATGTCGTGGATTTCGGCGCGTTTGTTGATATTGGTATCAAACAGGATGGCCTGCTTCACCGAACACAAATCCCCATAGGTACAGTTCTCAAGGTTGGCGATGTAATTGATGTGGAAATCCTGAAGATTGAAAGTGAACGTGAGCGCATAGGATTAGGATGGGTCAATTAATAATGTTAAATTCTAAATGAATTGTTAATGTAATGGCGAATTCTGAACAATATAGGAATCGATAGCCAGATCGGCTTTCTTTTAGTGACTTCAAAAGGGATACATTCTCCGCATAAGGTATTTGGAGTAACTTTGCCGCGCGCTGCTTCGCTTCTTCAGGTCTGCGGTCATAACGAGCCGTGGTCTGGATGTTCGAATGACCCGCCATTTTTGCAACGATAGCTATATCAACACCTGAGTCCAGCAATCTACTTACAAATGTCCTTCGAAGATCATGTGGAGTGAAATATTTAACAGCCGCTTTTTTCGCTCGAACTTTGAGCAGATAATAGATGGATTGCGGTGAGAGCCGGCGTCCATAGCATAGACTTCCGCCTCTTTTCATGGAAACGAAAAGCTGTCCAGCGTCCGTTCCACGAAGTTCGAGCCAATTCTTTAGTGCGGCAAGCGCGTCATCTCCAAGATAAGCATTACGCTGTTTAGATCGCTTACCCCGAATCATAAACTTTGCGTGATCTAGGTTGTAATCCTCTAGGTTCAGTTTGGTGATTTCTTCCTGGAGAAGTCCAGCCCCAAACAAAATAGCAATAATAGCCGCGTCGCGGATTCCAATCGGGCTTCCTTCTTCTATGCAGTTCAGGATGAGGGATGCTATTTCTTCCGCCAAGAGTTCTCTACCTGGCGGCAGTGTTTCTCCACTAACAGGTGATAAACGAGCTGCACGGTGATAGTCTTCAGCAGACATCTAACCAAGCAACCAGGTCTGTTCCATCACTCCACGCAAGGCAGATAGGATACGATTGGCAGTAGCAGGGGCATAGCTATCATCTCTTTCAACTTTCGCTGAGCGTCAAATTGCGAGAGCAACCCGCATTGCACACAAGTTTTCAAGATTCCAACGGTTCCGATCAATTCAATCCCGTGGAGTTTGGCAGCGCGCCGAGCAAATTGATCATCGGTCGCCAGGATGGCACCTCGTACGTCAGTTACTGCTAGGCAACTCCGTTCTCCCCTTTCATGTTCTGGGAACATCTTTTTTCCAAGAACCTCTTCCTCGGAAGACAAGTTTATGGTTTTAAGTTGGGTCCAGTCCTCGGGCGGCAACTTTCCACTCTCTACGCCAGCAGCATATTCTTCAAGAACTTCTTCAGTTTTAGCGACCTGATCTCCCCAAAAATCTCTAAATATTGGTGTAAGTCCTACTAGGGCGAAGTCGGTTAGGATGGTAGTGTCAAGTCGAAGCAGCAAAGTCATTTTCTCCGCAAAGACCTCTTAATCACGTTCATCTCATCATCGAGCTCTTCTTATGATTCGGTCCCCATCCGTATTGGTACACCTGATCGCATCAAACGTACGTGGAGTTCGGGAGGACTCATCCCTAGCAGTTCAGCCGAACGCCCTATACTCAAATGCATTTCTAGGTAATGGCCCATTACGAGATTAAACCGATCTTGATCCGTAGGATGGGACTTTAGAATTGATTCAGAGATTTCTACATCTTGTTCGTATTCTTTCGGAAAGCCAAAGAAATGCATTGCCGCCCTTTGCAGCTGAAAATCGATAATATCCACTATTGCTACTTCGGGCTGACCATGGTTTTCTACCAGGACGGTACAACCACGTTGAGCCTCACGAATAACCTGGTGAGTACTGCGCGCTAGGTCAGTTTTGCTAATTCGTTGTTCATAGTGCATGATAGCCTCCTCTGTAAAATATGTATTTTGTGTATTTTACATATTTTCGGAGGTTTGTCATTCTATTTCTTCCCCATCGAATTGCATAAGTGCTAATTTCAGATGCCAAAACCCTGTAATGAATTAAGGCACCCCACAAATCAAAGGTTTTGGCTAGCTAGAATTCCTTCGATCTTTAAAATTGCGATCCGATTGGCAGATTTAACCACTTCTTCTATTTCATCCTGTTTAAATTATCCTCAGGCCATATCCACTTAACCTCGAAACTTACAATCGTGACTTGTGATGGCGAACTGCAGATCCTTTTCAGCGAACGCGAGGCGCAATTGATTGCAAACCTACCCATCAAGCCTTTTACAGCTGAAAAAGCCAGCCGGATCTGGAAAATGGATTTGACCGAAACGGGCAAGGTGCTGGATGAACTGTCCAGTCGCGCCATTCTGGTGGACGTTGAAAGGGATGGTAAAACCACCTACGTTCTGCCGCCGCCTATGGCCGGATTTTTTGAGTTCTCAATGATGCGCCTGCGCGGTGATGTGGACCAGAAAGTACTGGGGGAGTTGTTCTATCAATATCTCACCGTGGAAGAAGAATTTGTCCGAGAACTGTTCGTCAGGGGTGAGACCCAGCTTGGACGTGTGTTCGTGAATGAGCCGGTTCTTTCACCAGAAAACGCTCTCCATGTGCTGGATTATGAACGTGCCAGCGAGATCATCCATAACGCCAGTCATCGTGGAATTGGCGTATGTTACTGTCGCCACAAAATGATGCACATGCATCGTAACTGTGACGCATCGATGAATATCTGCATGACGTTCAATGGCACAGCCCAGTCATTAACAAAGTATAGATATGCCCGCGCTGTGGATATCCGCGAGGGGATGGATCTGCTTCAACAAGCTTATGAACAGAATCTGATGCTATTTGGCGAGAATGTGCGCGAGAGTGTCAACTTCATCTGTAACTGTTGCGGATGCTGCTGTGAAGCGATGATCGCCGCCCGTAAGTTTGGCATCCTGAACCCCGTACACACCTCCAACTTCTTGCCTGTTGTGGAGCAGTCAGTTTGCAACGGCTGCGGCAAATGTGTCAATGCCTGTCCGGTGGACGCCATGACACTGGTCTCCACCAATGACCCACATCATCCCAAAATGAAAAAAGCCAAAGTGGATGAGGACGCCTGTCTGGGATGCGGAGTATGCATGCGCACCTGTACCCACAGTGGATTATCTTTACGCTCGCGCCCAAAACGGGTCATCACACCGATCAACTCCGTCCATCGCACTGTGATGATGGCAATCGAACGCAGCGATCTGCAAAATCTGATCTTTGACATCCGCGTACTATGGAACCATCGGGCCTTGGCGGCTGTCCTGGGAGTGATCCTGCGCCTGCCGCCCATCAAGCAGGTCCTGGTAACTCAACAGGTGAAATCGCGTTATCTGGAATATCTGATCACTCATATTCAACCGGTTATAACGGAGCGGCTATTCGACGCCTAAGGAATTGAAAGGAAATAATTAGCCAGGCTGCAACATTAGATCACGGATCTGGTCAGCATAGGAAGCAGTATCCGGATCATCTGTAACGAATTGTGTTCAAATTAGATTTCTGATTAGGATAAGGTACTCGAATTAACTTTGCAGCACGCTGTTTCGATTCTTCACCTTTACAATCATAACGGGCTGTTGTTTGTTGGTTCGAATTAAACAAAAGAATAGGCTTGTTGTATAACAATTTTGCGATTGGAGTTGATCCAATGGTAAAAAGCGATTTGATCGCTCATCCTGTCTCGCGAAAAGTGGCCTATTGGCCGCCTGCCCCCTTCTGTTGAAGGACACGGGCTAGCCAGGCAGGTTATTTGTTTGGGGCCAACGACTCGCTTAAATGCGAATTTACATCTATGAAAGCGCTGCCTTTGTCAAGGGTTGGAATAGAAATTGCATAAAAAAATATCTCCTGGATGAAACACCATCAGGTTTATTGCTCACTCAATCCGGTCCTGCCGGATACATCTATACGCGGTCCAGCCGCAAGAGTATGTTCAGCAAGCGTGTCGCAATCAAAAGACGTATCTCAAAGGATACAGAAAATTACCGCGCTTACGCTTGCTTTGGCAAGACCTTCTGGCGAATGGGTTCGCGATAAGGCTCTTGTTTTTTCAAGATCCAAAAAGTGGCTTCTGCGAGATGGCGTGCCACCGCACCAACAGCCACCGAATGACCTTTGCGCTGTTTCACTCGCGCATATAGGTAGGTCACATGCCTGTGCTGCCAGTGAGGCTTCAGGCCATATTGAGCAGGAGCGTTGGCAGCTTCGATGAAAGCCCATTTGAGATAATGGTTGGACTCCTTGGGCGTATGGCCATAGCGGACCTTGCCACCGCTACTTTTCACTGCAGGGACAGTGCCTGCATAACTGGCCAGCTGCTCAGGTGTGGAGAAGCGTTCAATGAGACCAACCTCGGTGCCAATGACAATCGCGAGAATATCGCCCACACCGGGAATCGTTTTCAACAGCTGCATTTCGGGAGTCAACGAGATCCGTTCTCTCATCCGCTCTTCCATAGCCTGAATTTGACCCTGCACGCCTTCTAGAAGCTCTAATTCCTGCTGCAGGCAGTTTTTGCGTTTCAGAAGGCAACTGCTCGATCACCTGGTTCAGCTGGCCGGACCATTTTGGGGCGAAGATATCGCTCTGGGTGGGAAGGCTGAGATTGTACTTGGCCAGCGTAGCATGAATGCGGTTCTTCAGGGCGACCCGGATCTTGCACAACGCCATGCGGGTCCTGGGCAACTCTCGCCCATCACGAACTTCACTCGGGGCGATCCAGACCGTGGGCAGCGTGCCATTCCGCAGTAACGTTGTCAACCCTCGCGCATCCAGCTTATCGGTCTTGTTCACATTACCCATCATCGCTTTCGCTTTCCCGGGATGCGTCAGTAGTGCTTTGCAGCCTGCCTGTTCGATCTCCTCTACGATCCAATACCAGTTTCCAATGCTTTCCAGTGCCACCGGTGTCCCTTCCGGAAACTCGCTCAGAAAGTCCCGAATGGCACCTCGCTCATGCTCTACCCGCACTTGTTTGCAGCGAGTTTGATCTCCTTCGCAGACCACAAACTGCGAATAGTGCTTGTGAGCATCGCATCCTATGATATAACTCATTTGGCTGCTCCTTTCCTGTTCACTAGGTCTTCCACATATAGTGTAGCAGGTGGGGCAGCGCTTTCATATAATCAAAAGTAAACGGAATGGCATAAGCCGGAGAAATCGATTCAAATGACATAACGCATCATATCAAGCGTGACAAGCCCAGGTGCAAAGATACGCTTCATTACAGTCATTATCTGCTCTGGTGATTACCCTCATAAGCACTAAAAGGTGTATCGGCAGAGTAGACATACTTGCTTATTCCAAGAAAGGAAGGTGATCAATGCAGGAACTGGGGAGAACTGATGAAATAACATGTCCACATTCCTCTCGTTTCGTTACATATATTGAAGTCTTGGATGAAACGTGTGCCCCGTATTGACCTGCCAGGGAGAACTGGCGTAATTAGCGGTTGCGACCCGCTATCTTAAGTTATAGGACACGGCTCGCTTCAAAAGTGAGATTGAGTTATTACGGAAGCGCATTGTTAATGTAGTCAAGGACATTCTATGAATCGTGATCTGTTTGTGCGTTCTAAAGCCAACCCGATTATCAAGCCTACAGATTTGCCTTTCAATGTGAATGGCGTGCTGAATCCTGGTGTCGCCCTGGTCGACCAGGAAGTCGTGCTATTGCTGCGCATTGAGAACCGACGAGGTATATCCGGGTTGTATGTGGCGAGGAGCGCAAATGGCGTAGACGGGTGGCGTATCGAGCGACAGGCGCTTCTGGAGCCCAGGCTGGCCGAATATCCATACGAGAAGTGGGGTTGCGAAGACGCACGTGTGACCCAAATCGGCTCACACACCTGGATGATTGCCTACACAGCGTATTCACCATTTGGGCCCGGCGTGGCACTGGCAAAAACAGAGGACTTTGTTTCCGTAGAGCGGCTTGGGTTGGTG
>AR_comb_assmDRAFT_10162847_pt1 | contig 11710 bp, 13 predicted proteins | sample ArasoioldDNA_FD_10543 | JGI IMG/M metagenome (IMG submission 10543) | reverse complement strand
TCGCGCACCATGGGATGGAGCAGCCGCGCCGAGTTGCCGATGATCTCCTTCGACGCCTGGCCGCGGACGCACAGGAACCCCTGGCTGTCGGGATTGTCCGGATCGCCCTTCACGGACAGCACGCGGCCGTCCTCGATCTCGACCAGCATCCCGCACAGGGTCGGGTGGCAGTTCATCGGGCACATCGTGCGGACCACGGTGCTCATGGCTTCAGTCTAACCGGTCTTGGCTACGCGGGGCGCCATGCCCGCTGCGACATGGCGTCGACGTCGCTGATGACCTCGACGACGGCCGGACTGTTCGAGGCAAGCGCCTTCTCGAGCGCCGGCCGGATGTCGTCGGGCCGCTCCACGCGAATCCCGACGCAGCCCATGGCCTCGGCCACCCGCGCGAAGCTCACCTCGTGGCTGAAGTGCCACATCTCCTTGGCGCGGCCGCGCTGCCGGCCCTTGTAGGCCGCGTCGAACAGATGCTTCTCCTGGTTCAGCGCGTAGTTGTTGTTGACCAGCATGATCGCGTTGATGTTGAAGCGCGCGGCGGTCTCGAGCTCGGCGAGGTGATAGTAGAAGCCGCCGTCGCCGCAGAATCCGATCACGGGCCTGTCGGGCAGCGCGCACTTGGCGCCGAGCGTGGCGGGGAAGCCCCAGCCGAGCGAGCCGGCGCAGCGCAGGAAGCGCTGATCGCGCTTGGTGAGCCGGATCATCTGGCCGGTCCACATGCCCGAGTGGCCCGTATCCGACAGGACGACTCCGCCCTCGGGCAGCCACTCCGAGATCTCCTTGCAGATCCGCTCCGGGCGGATGGGCACCGCGTCCGAGTTTCGCATCCGATCCGATTCCTCTCGGTACTCTCGGACCAGGCTCTGTACGCGGCCGAGCCACTCCGTGCGAGGCGACGACGTTGTGACCTGAGCCATGAGCTTCTGCAGGGTCACCTTCGCGTCGCCGAGTAGCGCCGCCTGCAGTGGATAGTTGCGCCCGAGCTCCTCGGGCTCGATGTCGAGCTGCATCGCGGCGACCCCTGGCTTTGGCACCTGCCAGTTCGTCGTCACCTGTCCACCGGCGTGGCTGCCGATGAAGAACACGAGATCGGCCTCGGCGACGACGCGGTTGGCGCACCAGCGCGAGTACGTGCCCGGCACGCCGACGTTCAGCGGATGGTCGTCGGGCAGCGCGGCTTTGGCGTTCAGCGACGTCGCGACGGGAATCTGCAGTCGCTCGGCCAGGGCCACCAGCTCGGCCTCGGCGGCCGACCAGATCACCCCGCCGCCGGCCAGGATGACCGGCCGTTGGGCCCGGGCGAGGACTTGAGCCGCAGCGCGCACCGCATCGGGCTCGGGTTCAGGTCGGAACGCCGGCACCTTCATGAATCGCTCTTCCCACAGCGGCGTCAGCTCCGCTTCGCCCTCGAGGATCTGCGCGTGAGTGCCGGCCATCTCCAGGTGCACCGGGCCCGGCGCCGCACTCGTCGCTGCGCGGAACGCTTGCCGCAACAGGTCGGGGAATCTCTCCAGAGCATCCACGTGGAAGTTCGCCTTCGTGACCTGCTCCCACATCGGGAAGTCTTCGATCTCCTGGTACGTGTGCTTGTAGCGCGACGCCGCGGTGACGCCGCCCGTGAGCGCGATCACCGGCGAACATGCCATGTAGGCGTCCCGCAGCCCGGCCGCCAGGTTTGCGGACCCGATGGTCTGAGCCAAGCAGATGCCGGCGCGCCGCGACGCGCGCGCGTAGCCGTCGGCCATGTAGGCCGCTGCTTTCTCGCCGTGAGTGACGACGCGGCGAATGCCCATGTCCTCCATCTCGGCCATCGCCGGCAGCATGATGGTCGGGACGAAGAACACGTGCGTCGTGCCGTACGCGTGCACCGCCTCGGCGAAATAGCGATCACCCGTCATGCGCGGCATCGCGACCTCCTTCGAGCAGCTCGGCTCGAACCTTTGGCTCGAGCGGGAAGCCGAGTATGTCGCCGCTCCCAATGGCTGTCACGTCGAAAATCGGGTTGCTGGAGTCCGTGCACCAATGCTCGTCGGACTCTGCGCTCTGCTAGACTCTGGCGCAATTCGCGAGGGGGTTCGCTGGTGGCCTCGTTCTTGAGCACTGTGCCCGAGCTGATGGACGCAGGACTGCGCGGCGCCCGACTGCCGCGTGGGCGCTCGCTCGCGCTGCGCCTGGGCGCGATCGGGGCATTCCTCGCGCTCTGGAGCCTGCTCTCGGGCGCCGTGGTCGTGTTGAAGCTCTTCAATCCGATCTTCCTGCCGGGCCCGTGGCTCGTGCTCGGCAACGTGCTCGACATGGCTGTCCGCGGCCAGCTGTGGGTGCACCTGGCAGCGACGCTCGAACGAGTTGCGCTGGGCTTCGGCACGGGCGCCGCGCTCGGCGTCGGGCTTGGCCTGGCGGCCGGACATCTGAATCCGGTCCGCTACGTCGTCGAGCCGCTCGTCGAGATGCTCCGGCCGATCCCGCCGCTGGCCGTGCTGCCGATGTTCATCGTGTGGGTGGGCATCGGGGAGACCTCCAAGATCGGGTTCATCACGTATGCGACGTTCTTTCCGATCTTCCTCACCACCGTCACGGGCGTGCGGCAGATCGATCCACTCCTCTTGCGGGCGGCGCAGAGTCTCGGCGCGCGCGGCGTCGGATTGTTCACGCGCGTTATCCTGCCGGCCGCGCTGCCGGACATCTTGACCGGGCTCCGGCTCGGCGTGGCGCTGGCGTTCTTCGTCATCGTGATCTCCGAGTTCATCGGCGCCGAGCACGGGCTCGGCTATCTCATCAACGACGGCCGCAACTTCTTCCTGGTACCGCAGATGCTCGGCGCCGCCGTGGTGCTGGGGTTGCTCGGCTACGCCGGCAACGCGCTCGTGCGGCTCCTCGAGCGGCGCCTGAACCGCTGGCAGCACCCGGCGTGACGATGCCGCCAAAGATCCAGATCCAGCGCGTCGGCAAATCGTTCGGTGCGGCGAACCGCGCGACGCCGGCGCTGGGCGAGATCGACCTCGACGTGGCCGAGCGCGAGTTCGTGTGCCTGCTGGGCCCGTCGGGATGCGGCAAGTCGACCTTGCTCAACATCGTCGCTGGATTTCTCGGGCCGACCACGGGCACCGTGCTGGTCGACGGGCGTCCGGTGCATGGACCAGCGCCCGATCGTGGCGTCGTGTTCCAGGAGTACGCGCTGTTCCCGTGGCTCACCGTGAGCGGCAACGTGGAGTTCGGCCCGCTGCTTCAGTCGCGCCCCGCGGCCGAGCGGCGTAGCACCGTCGAGCGCTATCTCAACCTGGTCGGGCTCAGCGCCCACGCGGACAAGTTCCCGGTCCAGCTCTCGGGCGGAATGAAGCAGCGCGTGGCCATCGCCCGGGCGCTCGCGAACAATCCGTCGGTCATCCTGATGGACGAGCCGTTCGGGGCGCTCGACGCGCAAACGCGCGAGGTGCTGCAGGACGAGCTATCGCGGATCCAGCGGGTCGAGCACAAGACGATCCTCTTCGTCACGCACTCGATCCGCGAAGCGGTCTACCTGGCCGACCGCGTCGTCGTGATGACGTCGGCGCCGGGGCAGATCAAGCAGATCTTCCCGGTCAAGCTGCCGGAGGTCCGCGATCGCTTCGCGCCGGAATTCACGCAGTACGAAGCCGACATCACGCGCGTCGTGAGAGAAGAAGTCGCGAAGGTGCGCGAGTGAGCGGCGCGGCCGCGCGGGCGGTGCCGATGCTCGGCGCGCTGGCCGTGTGGGCCGTCGTCGCTCACGGCAACGCGTGGCTCGATATCGTCAACCCCGTGCTGCTGCCGACGCCGCTCGAAGTCGGGCGAGCCGGTCTGGAACTGGCGGCGAGTGGCGAGCTGATCCGTCACTTCCTCACCTCGCTCGGCCGTGTTGCTCAGGGCTTCGGCCTGGCGGCGGTGGCCGCGCTCGGTCTCGGGCTGCTGGTCGCGATGTGCGTGCCGCTGCGACTCATGATCGAGCCGGTGATCGAGTTCGTGCGGCCGATCCCGCCGCTGGCGTTCCTGCCGATGTTCCTGGTGTGGTTCGGCCTCGGCGAGGCGTCGAAGATCGCGTTCATCGGCTACACGACGTTCTTTCCGATGTTCGTGGCCATCGCGGCCGGCGTGCTGCGCGTCGACGTGGTGCTGTTGCGGGCGGCGGCGAGCCTGGGCGCCTCGCGCGCGGACCTCGTTCGCCGCGTCGTGCTGCCGGCGGCGCTGCCCGGCATCGTCGTCGCGCTGCGCGTCGGCTTCGGCCTGGCGCTGTTCGTGATCGTCGGCGCCGAGTTCATGGGGGCCGACGCCGGCCTGGGCCACCTGATCATGGAAGGCCGCACGTTCTTCAACCCCGCGCAAATCGTCGTCGGGGCCCTGGTGCTGGGCCTGCTTGGATCGCTGATCAACACACTGTTGCTCGTCACCGAGCGCCGGCTCATACGCTGGCGCCCCGAGGCCTGAAAGGAGCTCCGCATGCGTTTCGTGCTCGCTCTCATGATTTCGTTCGTCGCGCTCACCGGCCCCGTGCTCGCGCAGGGTAAGCCCGAGCTCGCCGAAGTCGACGCCTGGCTCGTGCGCGACGCGCAGATGTCCTCGCAGTTCGCCGTCGCGGACCAGCTCGGGTACTTCAAGGCCGAAGGCATCAAGGTGAACCCACGCTGGTACATCGCGGGCACCGACCTGCCGTCGATGTGGGGCGCCGGCAACATCCATCTGGGCACCGCGACCGCCACGATGGTGGTTCCCATCGCCGCCGCCGGGCAGACGATCTACAACATCGCTCCGCAGAGCGACGTCGCCGGCACCCAGCAGATCGTGCTCGGCAAGAAAGGCCAGGAGATCGTCCGGTCGCCGAAGGATTTCGAGAAGGTGAAGATCGGCATGCCGAAGGGCGCGTCGGTCACGATGGCCATCCAGGCGATGGCCCGCGACACCGGGGTCGACTTCAACAAGCTCCAGTTCGTGAACCTCTCGCCGCCCGACGCGGTCACCGCGCTCGCCAAGGGCGACATCGACGCCATGGCCGCCTGGGCGCCGTGGGTGTTCAACGCCGTGAAGCAGGGCGGTGGGAAGGTCTACTTCACCGGCAATCGCAGCTTCATCCCCGGCAAGGAAGGCGCGGTGGACTGGCTCCACGTACACGCCGGCGTGGTGGCCAGCGGCGAGATGCTCAAGAAGAACCCCAACACGTTGAAAGCCATCCTGCGCGCGCTGCGCAAGGCGACCGACACGATCAACACCGACCGCGAGGCCGCGGTGAAGATCGTGGCGCGCGAGACGAAGGCGGACGAGGGCCTGACCCGGGACATCATGGCGCTCAACGTGTACTCGATGGAGATGAACGACCGGATTCCCAAGGGCATGGGCGAGTTCGTCGACTTCCTGCACTCGCTGGATCGCATCAAGCAGAAGTTCCCGCCGGAGAGCGTGATCTACACGAAGCTCCTCGAGGAGACCGACCCGGCGCTCGTGAAGTGGAAGTCGAAGACCGAGATCAAGTAGACGCGGGCAGCCGGCGGCCGCATCCCGTGGCCGCCGGCCTCACCCGCCGGGCCGGCTCAGAGCCCGATGGTTCAGAACCGGAACGACACGCCCAGGAGCATGTAGTGCGTGTTGATATCGGTGCTCACGTCGGTATTGCCGCTGAACGTGAAGTTGGGGCTGAAGTGGGTGTACCGATACTCACCGAACATCGCGATGACCGGTGTGAAGTGCCAGGCGACGCCCCCGGCAACCTTCACGCCGAGCGTCGTATCGTTGTTGGTCTGACTCGAGGACCCGAAGTTGTTGTTGTCTTCCGCGTGTGCGACGAAGATCGCGGGCCCTACCGTGATGTACGGCTGCAGCTGCCCTCTCGGAAATTTTGGGCTCCTCAGGAGAGGGAACCGGATCAACGCGTCGATCCCAACTGTCCAGACGGACAGATCCAGGTCGTCGAACACACCGTTGACGCACTCGTTCGCGCACACGACCCGCGTTTGCCGGCCGATGTTCGGCCTGAAGTGTGAGAGGTCGAGCCCCACGCCGAAATTGACCGGCCCGATCTCGAATGGAAACCAGTAACCGCCGCGCATGCCGCCGGCGAACGAGTCGTCGAATTTGACGTCGAGCGTTGTCACCGTGCCGCCATCCGAGCGAGCCTCGATATCGTGCTTCTCCGTGAACGCGCCGCCGAGGTAGAGGTCAAAGAACCACTCGGCCTCGGCAGGCGGTGCGACAACGAGCGACGCCGCGACCGACGCCAGCATCAGGAATGATTTCGTCCAGCCGAGTAAGCGGACCTGTCCGGTGTGCATGAGCCCCTCCTGTCGGGCGCGAGATACCGCGCCGAACGCGGTGCGAGCAATCGGCGCCAGTGCGACCGATCGCCGTTAACCCTGGAAAATACTGACCTGACACGGCCGACAAGTCGCTCAGGTGAATGGCCCATGGCGCCTGCGGAGAACCCCTGAGAATCCGCATTGCCGCCCCATGTTCGAATGGAACGATGAGACCGCGCGTTCGTCTAGCGCTGGCGCTTCTGGCGTTGCTTCCGTTCGCAGCCGGGTTCGCCCTGCAGGACAAGTCCGACACGCCTTCGGTCGAGCCGCCTCCCGGGAGCCCGGCGCCCGAGCCCGTCGTCGCCGAGATCCGGCAGGCGCTCGATGGCGCGATCTCACGATTCGCCGCGATGGACGAAGCCGGTGTCCTAGCGTACGTCTCACCGCAATACCGGACCGGGACCCTCACGAAACGCGGGATTGCCGAGCAGCTCCGGGCCGTCTTCGCGATCCATGATCAGGTGAGGGCGCGCGTGCGCATCGACGAGGTGCGGATGGTCGGCGATGTCGCCTGGGTCTATTCGACCGGCGCCGTGACGGGCCGTCTGCGCTTTGTCGGCGGTTCGGTCCCCGTGCTGTCCTGGCAGCGAGAGCTAGAGGTGGCCCGCCGCGAAAACGGGAGCTGGCGCCTCTTCGGCTACCAGCAGTGACGTGAACCGGACCGACTACTTCTTGCCGGGAATCGCGACGAGGGCGTTCGGGACGCCCCAGCCCGGCACCGAGAGCGTCAGCGACGGGAGTCTGACGACGAGCTGAGTCGACGGCCCGCCGTCGAGATTCAAGGCGTCCGCGCACCCGAGCCCTGCCTTCTCCGGCGGGTCCGCGAGGAAGCGCGCGAAGGCCGTGGTCTCCGCTTTGCTCACCACGACGATGGCCACGCGATTGCCGGCGGCGCAGACAGCGGTCCGTTCGGCGAGCTGTGGCTTGAGTCCGGGAACACTGCCGCCGACCACCAGGCGCGGGAGGCCCTGGACGACCAGCCGCTGCGCGAGAGGATCGGAGATAGCCGAGCCGAGAACGATGCGCGCCTCCGCACCCGCAACTACGAGCGCGCCCCAGCTCGATCGTTTGCCGGTCGCAAGCACTCGTCCGTCGCTGACCGCGAGGCCCATTGCGCGGCCGTCGCGGTCGAAGAAGCTGCCGTTCACGGCGACAACGGCGGGAAAGGGCACCGCGATCTGCTCGACGGTTTGTCGCGGCGTCTGACCAGAGGCGGGGACCAGACGAAGCTCAGCTTCTCCGAGATCGATTCTGAACGCGTGGCCCCAGAAGGTGTCGCTGTCGGCTGGATGGACCTCGAAGGCGGCGTAGCTGATACCCGGCGCCACGGCCTGAAATCGCGGCGGCTCCTGGGCTGACGAAACGGCAACGCCGCTCGAGACCGTCAGGAGCAACAGCAGCGTCTGGAGACTGGCGGCTCTCAGGAGGGCTGAGCTTGTTTTTGGCGTCCGCGATATTGCGGAGGAACAGCGTCGAGGCGATCGGTCCAGTGCGTGACCCCGTCGCTGTCGGTCCAGCTGTAGAGCTGGCTAGCGCGCCGCGCGGCCGGTTTGCCCGAGCGCGATTCTTCTGAGGGCGGCGCCGTCGGAGGATTCGGAATCCAGGCCCAGGTGTACGGCGTCGACACGCCGTCGCCGCGCAGCTCGTAGCGGCCTGTCGCGAAGTTCACGACGTCGGGAGCCGATGGAGCGGGCGGGATCAAGACGGCGGTGCTTGGCGGCGGCGCATAGGTCGGCGGCGGGCTGTAGCTCACCGGAGGGGTGTAGCTGACGGGCGCGCTGTAGCTCGCCTGCGGATCGTAGGCGAGCGCGGGATCGTACGCCGGCGCCGGATAGTAGGGCGGCGCCGCATAGACGATGCCCGGGCCGGCGGCCACGACACCGAATCCAGGGAACGGGCGGAAGCGCTGCCGCACGAAAAACTGAGGCGGAAACGGGACCGCGACGGACCGGCTGACGCCCAGATTGGCGCCTCCGACCACGGGGACACGACCGATACCGTTCAAGGTGGAGCCCCCGACGACCGGGACACGACCGACGCCGGCGGTAGAGAAGCCACCGCGTTGCGCTATGGCAGAAGCCGGCGCAACCAGTACACCCATGGCCAGCGCGGCCGCAACGACCATCGGCGCGATCTTCACCGTCAACCTCGCTCGCGCAATCTGCCCCACGTCGAAGACACACCGAGTGTGCGCTCATGCGCTGGGAGCGTCAAGTTACGGCGGCCGGTGCAGTGGAACTCGCCGTGGTGGAAGCGTTCGGCGTCTACAGCGGCACCGCGCTGTAGTCAGCATGGCGGAGCCGACGCTTACCCAGGCGCGTGATGCGCAGGCGGGCGCCACAGTGCGGATCCGGGCTCGCGATCTCGGTGTCGGTCGTCATCCAGTCGTTGGGATGGGTCGGCCGCTGCTTGGCCGGGATGAACGGGAGTACCGCGAGCATCGCGTAGAGGGAGAACGACGCCTCGCGGCCTGGTGGAAAGACGATGCGGCCACCGATCACGTCGAACGTGTCGCCGGGCTTGGCGTGCATCACGAACGGCTTGCCGCTCTCGACGACCTCGACACGCAGGTCGTAGAGCTCGAATTCGTCGTCGGCCGTCTGGCTCATCGGCGCTCCTTCTGGGCCGCGGGCGGCGCATCGGCATAAGGGCCGTCGGCCGGCGCACCACCCGCATTCTGGTTCTTCCACATGATCGTGCTGTGCGGTCCTCCCTCGCGGCGCTCGAGGTCGTAGCAGTCGCCGAGAGGCCCCTCCGCCTGCGCGACGACCTGCGCGATCGCGCGCCGATCGGCGTCGTCGAGTGACACGGCCCGCACGAGGCTGTCGAGATGCGCGGCGTCGCGCGCGCCGACGATGGCGGCGGCCACGCCGCGCTTGTCGAGCACGTACCGGATCGCGACGCTCGCGAGGCCGACGCCACGGCGCCTGGCGATCGTATCCAGCGCGGAGAGGAGCTCCTGGAATCGGCGCCAGCCCCCGAAATCGTCGATGATCAGCCGATATTTCACCAGCGAGCGATTGGCGAACGGCGGACGCGGCTCGGGCGCCCCGAGCCAGCGCTCGGCGATGAACCCGCCCGCGAGCGTCCCGTAGCACAAGAGCGCGATGCCGCGCGCGGCGCAGAAGGCGGCCAGTCCGTTCTCCGGCCGGTGATCGAGCACCGAATACTGGAGCTGATTCGTCGCCACGGGCACGCCGGCGGCGACGATCTCCGAGAGCCGTTTCGTGTCGAAGTTGGTGGTGCCGATCAGCTCTACCTTGCCGGCGGCTTTGAGATCGGCGAGCCAGTGCATCGCGTCGATGTAGCCAGGCACGCGGTAATCCCACCAGTGGAACTGCACGAGATCGAGGCGCTCCACGCCCAGTCGCGCGAGCGAGGTGTCCACGATCTGGTCGACGTCGCCGCGCTCGAGACGCGGCAGCGACTCGAGATCCGGCACGAGCTTGGTCGAGATGCGGATCCTCCGGGCGTGATCGGGATGGCGCCGCCGGAATTCACCGATCAGCTCCTCGACGCCGACGTAGTGATCGGCGCAGTCGAAGAGCGTGATCCCCGCTTCCACGAAGCGGCGCATGTCCTCGATCGCCGCCTCGCGTGCGTACGGGGCGCCGTGGCGCGCGGCGAGCTGCCAGTTGCCCTTGGCGAGGCGCGAGACGACGAAACCCGGTGCGAGCGTCACGCTCTCCAGAGCCATCGCACGATATTAGCCTTTCCCACACGCGCGTTGGGCACGACGCAGAGCCGGTGTTACGCTCTCCGAGCCATGACCGGCCGACCAGCTCGTCCTCCTCGCATCGCGCTCGCGCCCGGGCTCGAAGTGCCGCGAGTGATCACCGGCCTGTGGCAGGTCGCCGACATGGAGCGCGACGGCCGGCCGCTCGACCCTGATGCGGCCGGCAAGGCGCTCGGCGAATACGCCGACTCCGGGTTCGACACGTTCGACATGGCCGATCACTACGGCAGCGCCGAGATCATCGTGGGCCGCTACCTGGCGGGAGCCGGCCGCGGACGCGCGACCGCGTTCACCAAGTGGTGTCCGCTGCCAGGGCCAATGACGCCCGACGTTGTTCGCGACGGGGTCCAGCAGCGGCTGGATCGGCTCGGGCTTCTGCGCGTCGACCTCTTGCAGTTTCACTGGTGGCAATACCGGCACCCCGGTTATCTCGACGCGATGCTCGAGCTCGATCGGCTGCGTCGTGCCGGCCGCATCGGCCACGTCGGCGTGACCAACTTCGATACCGACCATCTCCGCCTGCTCGTCCAGCACGGGATTGCCGTCGTCTCGAACCAGGTGTCGTTCTCGCTGCTCGATCGCCGGCCGTCGGGACGCATGACCGAGCTGTGCCGCGCGAGCGGCATGAAGCTCCTGGCCTACGGCGTCCTGGCCGGCGGCTTCCTCAGCGACCGCTGGGTCGGCCGGCCCGAGCCGACCGAGATTCCCGACTGGAGCAAGTCGAAGTACAAGCGCTTCATCGACGCGATCGGCGGCTGGGACGTGCTGCAGGCGGTCCTCGGCGCGGCGAAAGCCGTCGCAATGAAGCACGGCGTCTCGGTCGCCAACGTGGCGGCGCGCTGGGTGCTCGAACAGGAAGCGGTGGGCGCGGTCATCATCGGAGCGCGGCTCGGCGAGCGCGAGCATCGTGGCGACAATCTCGCGCTGTTCGGGTTCGCGCTCGACAACGCGGACAAGTCCCGCCTGGCCGAGGCGCAGTCGCGGATGCGCGAGCTCCCGGGCGATTGCGGCGACGAATACCGCAAGCCGCCCTTCCTCACCGCGTCCGGCGATCTGAGCCACCATCTCTCTTCGCTGCCGCGCGTCTTCGAGGCGAGGCCCGGCTTTGCCCGCCCCGAGCGCCGCGCCGTCGACTCGGGCAGCCGCTGGGAGCCGATCGCCGGCTATGCGCGCGCGGTGCGCGTCCGCGACCGTATTCTCGTCAGTGGCACGACCGCGACGCACGGCGAAGGCACTGTGGTGTGCCCAGGCGACGCGGAGGGGCAGACCGTCTACATCCTCGACAAGATCGGCGCCGCGATCGAGGCGCTCGGCGGTGAGCTCGGCGACGTCGTCCGCACGCGCGTCTACGTCCGCGATGCGCGGTCGGCCGAAGCCGTCGCGCGTGTCCACGGGCGCTATTTCGGTACCGTGCGCCCCGCCAACACGCTCGTGCAGATCGCCGGGCTGGTCGGCGACTACGACGTCGAGATCGAGGCCGAAGCGGACGTGTCGCGATGAGCGCGCGAAAATTCGTGTCGAGCGGATCGCCGTGGGAGGAGCTGGCCGGATACTCGCGCGCCGTGGTCGACGGCCGCTGGGTGTTCGTCTCGGGCACGGTCGGCTACGACTTGCGGGCGAAGACGTGGCCGCCGACAGCCGAGGCGCAGGCGTCGACGTCGCTCGACACGATCGAG
>AR_comb_assmDRAFT_10261229_pt1 | contig 11711 bp, 13 predicted proteins | sample ArasoioldDNA_FD_10543 | JGI IMG/M metagenome (IMG submission 10543) | reverse complement strand
GAATACCACCACGCGATAGCCATAGTGGAGAAGTTATTTAATTCTTAATCCTAAGCCGGTTATTTACGGGAGCATTGCTGCGCGCCTAGCTGGGGTGCCGCGGATCGTGAACACTGTGACTGGGCTGGGCTATGTATTTATGGCACACCGACCCTGGCTGAGACACTTGGTGGAATGGCAGTACCGCGTCGCGCTGGCGTGTGCACATGTGACGTTCTTTCAAAATCGTGATGATCTGGAGTTGTTCCACCTGCGCCGGCTGGTCAAGCTCCGGAAGACGGTGCTGGTGCCTGGCTCCGGAGTTGACTGTGCATTTTTCACGCCATCGTGTGCCGATAGGCCAACGTCGCCAGCAAAACCTCTGACCTTTCTGATGGTGGCCCGTTTACTCCGTGACAAGGGCATCTATGAATTTGTGCAAGCGGCTACAATAGTGCAACGCGATTTTCCCCACGTGCAGTTCCAACTGTTAGGCGGGCGCGATGCGCGCAATCCCACTGTGGTGTCGCAAACAGACCTCGCCCAGTGGCAGACTGCAGGGCTCGTGACGTGGTTGGGCGAAGTGGCGGATGTGCGTCCAGTCATTGCCCAAGCGGACGTGGTGGTGCTGCCCTCGTATCGCGAAGGTACCCCACGAGCACTTTTAGAAGCTGCGGCGATGGGGAAACCATTGATTACAACGGACACGGTCGGCTGCCGAGAGGTAGTAGAGGAGGGGGGCAATGGTTTGCTTGTGCCAGTGAAAGATGCGCCAGCCTTGGCGCGTGCCATGGTTCGCATGCTCAGCGACCCGGCCATGCGAGAACGTATGGGAAAAGCAGGACGTGAGAAGATGGAACGAGAGTTTGACGAGCATATCGTACTTGACAAAATTCTGAAGACGTATACAGAGGATGTCCTATGAAAGTGCTCATCCCTGGGTAGAACTACCGCCAATCGTATCCTGACATAGCTCCGCTGCTCACGGTGCCAGGCTCTACACCCACACGCAGGGAACGACTACCCTTAGGGATACTGTCGACGGTTGTGTACCTCTCGCACTGCCCCAGTCTTTTTGCTCATGACCCGCCACTCATTGACTTGGATCTGCAAGAGGTGGTCGTCTCAGTCCCCACAGCCTGGTGGGTAAGAGGTAGCTGCGTCAGCAAGCTCTCTATCGTCTTCCCCCCTTGAGCACTTCCTGGGGTAGTAGCTCCAGCCCCACAGCAGCGTGAGGCGTGGGTGTCCCAGCCAAGAATGCCTCGGCCCATACCCCTACCTTCGCTTCCAACCACTCCCAGTTCATGTAGCGTAATACGGTGGGTAAGGTTGCCGCGCACAGCGGCTGCCGGTTAAATACTGCACCCGCGCCAGCTGTGTCTCGGATAGACTCTTTGGCAGCCCACAAGCAATAATCGCAGAGCAGTGCCCCTATGCGCTTCAGATGTTCTACCATGACGACCTTCTGTGTTCTGAGCTATCGCGGGAGCCTCAAGAAGGAGGAGCCTTTTGTGTTAGTTGACCCATTCACACAGCCTCTCTGGTACGCTATTCAGACGCGCTCCTGGTACGAAAAGCGCGTGCGGGATCAGCTCACCGCCAAGGCAATTCGTCCTTTTTTGCCCCTGTGGCAGAAGCGGAGCCGCTGGACCGACCGGATGAAGCTGATTGAACTGCCCCTGTTCCATGGCTATCTCTTTGGTTACTTTACACTCCAACAAAAGCTCGAGGTGCTCACGACGGTCGGTGTCACTCGCTTGGTGAGCTTCAATGGAGAGCCGGTGCCTATCCCCGAGGAGCAAATCGAGGCCGTCCAAACGCTGGTCACCCAGCAGCTCCATTACGACCCGCATCCATATCTCGTCGAGGGCATGCGGATGCGCATCACCCATGGCCCCTTAGCCGGGGTCGAAGGCATCCTGGTCACCAAAAAGTCCACGGCGCGCTTGATTGTCAAGATAGAGTTGATCCAGCGCGCAGTGGCGGTCGATATCGACAGTAACGATGTGGAATCGCTCGGGTGCTAGAGGACATGGGCGCCTTGGCTACATGGTGTGGGCCATGTGATGGGTCTGCGACGAACGGGCACCCGACCACTCGACGCGGGTTCGACATCGCTGTCAGGTCCTGCGGCGTATGGCGAAACAAGTGTTTTGCATTCTCTATACGATTTTTGACAGCACTTCCACCCAGAGGGATAATTCCGTGTGTCGGCAGGGACACGGTCTCTCGTCAAGAGGCTGGTACAGTATGAGGCAGCACGGGTGAGAAGAACATATGGCAGACAACATCACACATGGCTTAGCAGCAGCTCTGCTTGCACAGGCAGGGTTGCGGCAACGCTATGGTACGTTAGCGACTGTCGCGCTGCTCGTGGGCTCAGAGCTCCCCGACTTCGATGCTCTCTTTGAGCTTGGGGGGCCCGTCTTTGGCTTTGTGCACCATCGTGGTATCACGCATTCTCTGCTGGGCGGCGCCGGGCTCGCGCTGCTCGGCGCCGCGCTGCTGTGGAGCGTGTGGCGTTCACACCCCTATTGGCGCGTGACGTGGCTGGTGTATCTTGGGGTGCTCCTGCACATCGGGATGGATTACCTGACGTCCTACGGCACGCAGATCTTTCTGCCATTTTATACCGGCCATTATACAGCTGACACTGTGTTTATCGTTGACTTCACCTATTCAGCCCTCATGCTCACGGGGTTGCTGCTCGTCCGTATGGTACACCGTCAGCGCCAGGAGCGGTACGGGAGAGCGAGTCTCATCTGGGTGGGGCTGGGAGGCGTCGCCTGGCTGGCGGCTCCCTTACTTGCGGAACGTCCCCTGACATTGCTGGCCCTGCAGAGTGCCGGACTGCACGTGACAGCCTTTGCCATAGTCGTCGGACTCATGGCTTGGGTCTGCCGGCACTGGAAGGAGTCCCGTGCCGTGGTGCTTGGCCAGGTCGGAGTAGGGGCGGTACTAGGGTATGTGGCTCTGTGTGTGGTGACCCATGCTGTGGCGCAGCACCAGATGGCGCGCATCTTAGGACCACAGATGGCGCATGTACGGCGCCTTGCGGCTCTCCCTCTCCCTGGGGGCGGGCCGTTACAGTGGCGCGCTATCGCTGTGACGGACACGTCCTATCTCGTCAGCCATGTCTCCATTTTCCCAGGGAGTGTGACAGCGCCCCAGAGTATTGCGAAAGGCCCAGACGCAGATAACAGTGTCATCCAAGCTGCTAGTCGGTACGGTCTGGTACGTGTGTTTTGGAATTTTGCCCGCTTTCCGGTGATCGACTACTATGTCCAGGATACCGAGACCATCGTGCGGTACACCGACTTGCGCTTCAGCGGTGATGGGCGTAACCGCAGCTGGTTTGACCTCACTATACATTTCGACCCGACTGGACAGGTGCTGGTCATCGAGTTTCTCAACCGCCTTTTTCACCCTACTCATCCTGACTTCTGAGCCCCGCCCAACGACTCGTAGCAAGTAAAAAAGCCGCAAAAAATCCCACAAAGACTCCCGCCCCAAGAATGGTCCTATACCCTGCCGCCGCGGTATCCATATGCGGAGCGTATAGCACCGTGACAAGATATCCAACACTGACGCCAGCGGCGAGTGACCACCCGCTGAGACGCACTAGGGTCCCGAAGAGTTGGGCCAGCACGCCTGGCCCAACCTGGCAGTGCCACAGATAAGCCACGCACTGGTCCCCATCGAGCAAGGCCAGAAGCATGAGACCAGCACTCAGACCAATCCAGAGGTTCGGCGAAGAAGCCGTGAGGAGCAAAGCCAGGGTGAGGTTGACCACCCCAACCCCACCGCTCCAAACCACGAGCAGCCGTACACCCGTGAGACTACCGAGTCCTGCCAAAACGCCGGCGAAGAGGGCGAGCACCACGATGCCGCGCGCCTGCGATAATAAAAGGGGATGGCAGGACCAAAGCAAGGTGAGCAACCCTAACCAGATGCTCAAGACAACCTGTTTGAACAGCACCATACTACGCATCTCCGGAGCCATTAGAAGGGCCTTTGACGCCAGCGCGGACTCGATGCCATGGCTGGGTGGAGGCCACGCAAGGGATCGGCAGAGTCCTGCAGGACGACCGGCACGCCGGCACGGCGGAATTGCTGCAGGCGCAGATCCATCTCCAGGCGCCACAGGCGTGCAATGGCGTCGGCCTGGCGTGGCTGGCGCAGGGGCGGCATAACATACACTGGTGATAGTACCACCAGCACCAGTTGAAAAGCCCGCGCCAGGAGATCGTGTAAAGCGGTTTCCAGGCGCGGCTCAAGCAGGGTGGTCAGGACAAAGATGAGGGCCCCTGGCGGCATCACCCGTGGCGGAATGAGGGTCACATCCTTGGTCAGATAACTAAAGTGGGTGCGCGTCTCCAGAAGGGCATCGAGGAGGCGATACAATTGCAACTGGCCCACCGCCGGTGGCACCCAGGTACAGACACCGCCGTAATTGATCAGGCCCACACGATCCTTGCAGTACAGGTAATGCGCTGCCAGGGACGCCGCTGCCCGGACCGCCACGTCCAGCGTATTGACGCGCTCTGTGCCAATTGATACGAGTGTGTCCAGGAGGATGACGACATCGGCGTTGCGCTCACAGTAGTAATCGTTCACGTAGAGCTGCTGCCGGGCCAGGGAGGTGCGCCAGTGCACACGCCGGAGCCGATCGCCGCTACTATACTGGCGTATCCCGGCAAACTCCAAGCCCTCGCCGGCACTTGGGGAGACGTAATGGCCAAAGGAGGCATAAGTGTGCAGAGGCGGCAGATGCCGCGGCAACGGTACAATGCGCGGGTACACACTACAGACCTGATCATGCGGGGACTCGAATAACCAGGGCTGGAGATCAGTCGCCGGGTGGACCCGGCCATACAACCGTCCCAGGGTATACTTGCCGCGTTGGGCAAACACTACGGTATGCTGAAACGTGCGCACCTCACCAGGGCGCAGCGTACAGACGACCCGATTATTGCCCGCCACACAGGTGGCTTCACGTGGCAGCACATGCCACAGTTCTGTGGGTGGCACGGCGGTTTCGGCCTTGATCGTCATCTCCACGGTGATGGGGTCGCCCTCAAAGGCACGTTGCGGAGTGACCTGGCAGTGCACCGTGAACACTGGTGTGGGGCGTCCTACACGGCTATACAGCAGCGCGACGGCGAGCGGTAAGACGGCGCAGAGGGGCTCAAGACGCCGGCTTACCGTGCTCAGCAGGACACCTGTCAGCAGCAGAATGAAGTAATAGTAATTGAGGGCGGCATTGCGCCGCTGCATGTTCACACGTCGACTTTCGGGATAGGGGTGCGCTCCAGAATGTCCCGTATGACATGCTCAGCCTGGATACCCCGTACCCAGAGTTCAGGTTTTAACAGCAGACGGTGCGCCAGCGCCGCTGCGGCCATGGCCTTTACATCATCGGGCAAGACAAAATCCCGTTCCTGTAGCATGGCATGCGCACGTGCCAGCTGATACAACGCCAGTGACCCCCGTGGCGACGCCCCAATCTGCACATGTGTGTGCTGGCGCGTGGCCGTGGTCAGGCTGACGATATACCGCTCGATAGGATCACTGGTATGGACGTGCTCAACCGCTGCCTGTATGGAGAGCAACTGCTCGGCGTTCAGGACCGGACGCAAGTCAATGCTCTCCTGCCGTCTGGTTCCACGCCTCGCTAAAATCTGTCGCTCGTCTTCCGGGTTCGGATAGCCCACACGCAGGCGCATGATGAAGCGATCAAGCTGGGCTTCAGGTAGTGGATACGTTCCCTCGAGCTCGATTGGATTCTGGGTTGCCAGCACTACAAACGGTTGCGGCACGGGGTACGTGGTCCCCTCAATGGTGACCTGACGCTCCTGCATCACTTCCAGGAGCGCTGCCTGAGTCTTGGGGGGGGCCCGATTCACCTCATCTGCAAGTACCAGGTTGGTAAACAGCGGGCCGGGACGAAACTCAAACTCGCCCAATTTCTGGTTGTAAATGAATCCCCCAGTAATATCTCCTGGTAGGAGATCAGGGGTAAACTGAATGCGCTTAAAGTCCAGGCCAGTTACCTGGGCCAGCAGACGTGCCGTGAGGGTTTTCGCCAGACCCGGGAAATCCTCGATGAGGATGTTGCCGCCACTGTATAGCCCAAGTAACAGATGCTGGAGCATCTGCTCTTTCCCAACAATGGCCTGTTGTAAAGCGTCCAGCACCGTACGCGACAGCTTCGCGGCTTCGACAATCTGCATCACAGCGCCTCTACGCGTTGTAAGATCTCGAACACCGTGTCAACCCGCCGCTGACGCTGGCAGTAGCGCGCCCACAGCCCGGTCGTTTCTGGGCGCTGCAGAAAGTCCAGGAGCATCGGGTCGAGGTGCGCCAGTTGCGATGCGGTGAGCGCTTCCAGCTCCATATCGGGCACACCACTGACACGGAAGGCGATCAGGTGTCTGAGGCGGGGCTTGAGCACCTCCTGCACATAGTGCGGATCCTTCCGTACACTCTGGATCGCGTCAGCAGTACTAAAATGTCTCTCCAGTCCTGGAGGCGATGGCGCGACCGTCGTGAGGGTGTGCCACGGTGGGATTTCGGCTGGCAGGCGCCGCATGACACGACGGGTATACCTACCCAGGCGAGTGCAGAAGAAACATAGCAACCCATAGAAAATCACGAGCAGGATGAGGCTCTGCCAGTAATGGTTGAGCAGCAAATACAGCGGGATGAGCACCAGAGCAAGGAGGGCCATTGTCCCGGCGTCATGCAGGAAGCGCGCCGCCGGCGTGAGAGGCTCAGACATGTGCCGCATGCGTGTCGTCCTGTTGCAGGGAGGTCTGCAGTTGTTCGAGATAGGCCATCGCGGTACGTCTGGCGGTGTCGTCTAACGGGTGTAAGCTATAGCGGGCCAGTTCAAACAACTCCACTAATCCGGTAAAAGCGTCCGTGGGCAGGGCGAGATCTTGCAACGCTGTCCCCATGTACTCTTGCGGGGTGAGATGCTCGTAAGCTGGGACCCCGTAGTCAGTCAACAGATGTTCGAGACGGGCATAGCAAGCAATAATAGCCTGGCGTGGATCAGTGTGCGACCGCAGTTCCTGCAAGCCCGCCGCGACGGCGCGCTGTATCTGACGCGGACGCGGGTCATCGGCAGCGCCCTGGAAGCGCGTCTTGCCCCAGCCTTCATATAGTATCCAGAGACCAAGCAGCCCGAGTCCGCCATACACCAGGACGACCATCGTGAACATGGCATAGCCAGTGGCTGGAGAGTGGACCTGCTGCACCAACGACTGTGTGCTCGACAAGAGTTCCTGCGCCATGCTCATCTGCTGGCGCAGGCGTTCGAGGAATTGCGACACCTCTGCACCATGGCGCATGAGCCAGACAAGACCCAGGAGCACCAGAGTCAGCGTCCCCAGGGTACTGACCAGCGCTTGCCAGGGGGGGGTAACGGCCTCGGGTTCCCGCTCCAGGTCGCGTGCCAGCCGCCGGCGTTGGCGGAAGGACGCCAGGAGCGTGCAACCGACGCCGAGTATGATGACGACAGCCATAACGATATAGAGCGGCGTAGGTAAGGCGGGCACTAGCAGCACACCCGGCAGAGCGGCATCGCCGAGTTGCAATGTCGCAGACAGACCACTCAGGTACAGCATAGCACCTAACAGGGCTGCGCTCAGGAGTAGTCCTGACATCACCTGACGTTGGCGGAGCGGGGTCATGCGATCATACGCCTCCTGGAGAAGAGTGAGTGGGCAAGGGGACAACGAGGGGACTGTACACGAAGCGCACTGGCGAAGCAAGGGCCAGGATGCAGGGTGCCTTGAAGGGCACTAGCCTGATTCAAGCGGCCCTACGATATAGCCGGAAAGTGGCTCTTTCAAAGAGCCACTTTTTCGCCAACGATTTTGCAGAGCATCACCAGCGGAGGCCACTGCAATACTTATGCCGCACTCCCCTTGCACATAAGGGCCGGCGATACGGAGGAGAGACATGCTGCGACTGCAGAGGTTCGCTAGAGGTATGACCCTCCAGCATCTGACCGGACTCGCCAATGGCTTGCCGAGGCTCCATTACGCCTGGGTCATCATTGCGGTCGCCTCGATAATATGCATGATCACCTCCCCCGTGCGATTCGCCATCAGCATGCTGGTGCCCTACCTGCAGAGTCCCCAGGGGTTTGGCTGGAGCTACTTTGCGATCTCCATTGCCTTTGCCCTGCAGTGGCTGGCTACAGCGCTCATCAGTCCGCTGGTGGGCTGGCTTGAGGAGCGGTATGGAGTCCGTCGCACCATGCTTCTGGGGACCTACTTGTTCATCCTGGGCATGGTGCTCACCGGCAGCATGACCCGCCTCTGGCATTCTATCTGTACTTTGGCATCCTTCTGGCCGTCCCATTGACGATCTATCAGGTGACTCTGGTGGCCGGGGTCGCTGTCTGGTGCAGGACACACATGGGTGTAGCGATGGGCATCCTTCAGGCCGTACAGGGCCTGGGAACGGTGGTGGCCATTCCCCTGGTCGCTGTGCTCTTTACCCATTTCGGTCTGGCATGGGCGTTTTGGGGACCTGGCCTGGTGGGCGGCGCCCTCGTGCTTTTGCTGATCCGATTGTTTCACAATGAGCCGGCGCAGGTCGGGCTACGGCCCCTCGGGGCCGCACCTGACGAGCCCATTCAGCGGTTGCATGAGGGGTCTATAGGGCGGCTCCGGGCCAGGATCTTTCTCCGACAAGCCCAGCGCACCGGGGCGTTCTGGAACCTGATTGGTATTCACTTCTGGGGTTGCGTGGGCCACAATAGCCTTCTGCTGTTTTTGCCGACGATCGCCATGGCACGTGGCCTCACGCCTGGTCTGGCCGCCAGCGTCTATGCCACTCTGAATGCCAGTAGTCTCTTCACGCGGTTTGCGGTACCGGTGGTGGCAGACTACCTCGGGAGCAAAAAGGTCATGGTGTGCTGTTTCAGCATGCAGACCTTGCCGATCCTCCTGCTCTTTTTTGCTCAGGATGCCTGGACGTTCTTCCTCTTTGCCATCCTCTTTGGCATTGGTGTGGGGGGAGAAGTGCCCATCTTCCCCGTGATTAGCCGCCAGTATTATGGCCACGCCCCCATGGGGAGCCTGTATGGCTGGCAGAACATCGGCAATGGCGTGGGTATGGCACTGGGGCCAGCCCTGGGAGGCCTCATCTGGACTCAGACAGGCGACTATACAGGGGTGCTAGTCCTCTCGTTCGGGGCGAGCCTGGCTGGGGTGCTGTCCATCCTGGTCCTGCCCGGTACCTCCTGCTGTCTGCTGCCGCACTGGGAGGAGCAGCTCCCGCCTGAGGCCCGCTCGGGCGCGATGCGGCATGCGGAAAAAGATTCAGAGCCGCAGGCCGCTTCCTGAGTCGCAAGCGGCTTGCACCATCCAGGAGGCTGTGTCTCACTCACGCAGCCCTCGGCGGGCCTGGCAGGGGCTCGACCAGGAAAACTCGGCCATGGGCTTGCAGGGGTGGGACCGCCTGCTCTGCCACGATACGGTGGCGAAATATTCCGAACACCGAGGAGCCGCTGCCAGACATGAGTGCTCCTTCCGCCCCAAGGCGCAGCATCGCGTCTTTGAGAGCGGCGATTGGCGGATAGGCGGGGAGGACCGCGCGTTCCAAATCATTGATTATCAACTCGCGCGAGGGCCACTGCCCGGGGGGCAACTGCTGTGGTTGCGTCAGGGGTGCACCAACGGGCGGCAACGCGTCAAAACGACTGTACGCCCAGGGGGTAGACACGCTGAAGGGCGGTACGACAAGCACCACAGGGCGCGCCGGAAGCGGCGGGACCGTCATGATACTATCGCCAATGCCCCCGATGCGTGCTGGGCGACACGGGATGAAAAACGGCACATCGGCACCCAGGCGCGCGCCAAGCTGACAGAGGCGTGCTTCGGTCCATCCCAGGGCCAGCAGGGTATTCAGACTTTTCAAGACCGTTGCGGCATCACTACTGCCGCCTCCCAGGCCAGCCCCTGCGGGAATGCGTTTGCGCAAATGAATATCAAGGCGCGCCCGCAGCCCTGCCTCTTGACATACCAGGGCTGCAGCCTTGTACGCCAGGTTGGTCTCGCCGCCAGGCACTGTAGGATCGTCACAATGCACTACCAGTGCAGCCCCGGGGTTCGCGGTGCGCTGCTCTCCAGGTGCCACGGTAACGTGGATGTCATCGTACAGGCTGATCGGTACCATCAAGGAATCAAGGAGGTGGTAGCCGTCTGGCCGTCGGCCGACGATGCGCAGATACACGTTGATTTTTGCCGGGGCTCGGCTCTGCATAGTACGCATACGTTGGCCCTTGTGAGACAGCCGTGCGGAGCTGGTGTGAGCGGCATCATTCCCCTAGGTAGCGACGAGCACGAGTATAGCATACGGGACGCCTGGTGAGGCGTCTATCCCTCGCCCTGTAAGACGAGTTGTGGTAAGATGAACCGTTAGGCATTCTCTCCTGACCCGCCCATCTGCGGCACCAGATAGTAGGAGCACGATGGACATCGTCACGCTGGGGAATGGTACTGGGCAGGCCACCCTCCTGTACGGGCTGCGCGACTATGCCTGCGAGGTGACTGCCATCGTGGGGGTCACCGATAATGGTGGCCATAGTGGCCAGCTACGTCGCCTCCTGCACGTGCCACAGGTTGGGGATACACGCCAGTGCCTGAGTGCGCTCCTCGACGCTGAGTCCGTATGGGGGCACCTGCTGCGCCACCGCTTCACCGAGGGGGAACGGTGCGGCATAAGCGTGGGGAATCTGATCCTAGCGGCTCTGGCACAGCGCCACGGGAGCTTACACGCTGCAGTGGAGGACGTGCGCCAGGCGGCAGGTCTCAGGCAGCGGGTTTTTCCTGTCTCTGATGGCGTTACCCACATTGGCGCTGAGTTGGAGGATGGACGGTGCATCATTGGGGAATGGGAGATCATGCAGCGTCAGCCCCAAACGCCGATTGTCAGGCTGTTTCTCGACCCGCCTGTGGCACCTCATCCTGCTGTGCTCGAGGCGATTACAAGGGCGGACCTGTTCGTGATCTGCCCTGGCTCGTTACTCACGGGGACCATCGGAGTGCTCTTGCATCCTGGCATGCGGGAAGCGCTGACCGCGAGCCAGGCCCCATGTATTTATGTGTGCAATCTCATGACCCAACCTGGACAAACTGACGGCTATACGGCACGGCAGCATCTCGCGGTGCTTACAGCCTATCTGGGACGCCACGTCGAGGCCGTCGTGCTCAACAATGGGCCACTACCCGCCGCTATCCGGGCCATCTATGCCCAGCATGGTTCATATCCTGTGGTGCAGGATCTGACGATGGTTGACGCGCCGCTTTACTGTACCGACCTGGTGGCACGACCTGACGCCACCACGCTGCACACCTATGTGCGCCCTCGGGGGCCCGGTATGGACGTTGGGTTGCATCTGATGCGGCATGACCCAGGGCGCCTGGCAGCCCACATTATGGCAATTGCCGCACAGCCTCTGACGCGCTTCGGGAAAGGGCAGGGGTAATGGGGAGGGGTACAAAACACTACCTTGCGTGCGCGCGCTGCTTTTTCGTTGACAGGCATTGTACCTGCTAGGTATGATGCAACGGCTTACCGCATTGGTGCGCTAAGTTATTGATACACAGTATGTCTGGTCTGTAAGGACGAGGAGACTAGGGAATGCTCTCTGACAGCACGCTCGGGGAGTTCTTTCGAGCGGCCATCGACATTCCAGAGATCCCCTTTGGCGA
>AR_comb_assmDRAFT_10716477_pt1 | contig 11715 bp, 10 predicted proteins | sample ArasoioldDNA_FD_10543 | JGI IMG/M metagenome (IMG submission 10543) | reverse complement strand
ACTGACGTGCGGCCCGTCCTTGACAGCGAACGTCACGATCAGCGCGCCGGTCAGAGAAAGCGCCGACGACGTCGTAATGAGCGCCCGCCACGGGAGGCTTGTGCCGAGCCAGGCAAGCAGGTGTGGAAACGCCGATCCGAGTCCGACGGCGCCGACCACGACTCCAAGCGCCATGCCGCGACGTTCGAGGAACCATCCGGCGGCGATCTTCATGCCAGGCGGATACACCCACGCCAGCGCGACACCGGTGAAGAAACGGAGCGGAATGATGATCGAGGACGAAGGGGCGACGACAATCGCGGCGTTCGCAAGGGCGCCGGCGACGCAGCCCAGCGCAAACAGGCGCCGCGCGTTGATGGCGTCGGCCAGGTTGCTCAAGGCCGTCACCAGCGTGCCGGTGACGAACCCGGCTTGCACCGCCATGGTCAGCCAGGCAAGGCCGGCGGCGCCGAGATCGAACTCGCGGACCAGCGCCGGCGAGGCGGCCGTGGCGGAAAACCACAGCGTCATACCGAGCAGCTCGGCAAGCGCCACGCGCGCGAGCATCCGCTGCGGAAGACTCAACGCACCTGCGTCAGGGGAATGGCCCTCGGACCCTGCTTGAAGCTCATGGCCGCGAGCTGCACCGCGAGATGGTGCGCGGCGGCCCGGAAGGCCTGCGCGGCCGGCGACTTCGGCTCGCCCACGCAGATGGGAATCCCGGTGTCGCCGCCGATCCGAATGGGTTCATAGATTGGGATGGCACCCAGATACGGCACGTGCATCTCGGCGGCGAGCTTCTCGCCACCCCCTTTGCCGAAGATGTCGCTCTCGGTGCGGCACGTCGGACAGATGAAGTGGCTCATGTTCTCGATCAGTCCCATGGGATTGATCTGGAGCTTCTCGTACATCTTGACGGCGCGCCGCGTATCGGCAAGCGACACCCCCTGCGGCGTCGTCACCAGCACGGCACCCGCAACCGGCACGCTCTGGCTCAGGCTCAGCGCCACGTCCCCAGTGCCCGGCGGCAGATCGACGACGAGGTAGTCGACGTTGTCCCAGGCGACTTCGCGCACGAACTGCTGGACGACGCCGTGCAGCATGGGACCGCGCCAGATCACCGGTGTGTCGTCCGACGTCATGAAGCCGATCGATACGACCTGGATACCGTATTGGTCCGCCGGCACCATCCGCTGTCCGTCGGTGGTCAGCTGCGACTTCACGCCGAGCATCATCGGGACGTTCGGACCATAGATGTCGCCGTCGATCATCGCGACGCGCGCGCCGGCCTGGCTCAACGCGATCGCGAGGTTGACCGACACGGTGGTCTTGCCGACGCCACCCTTTCCGGCGCCGACGGCAAGGATGTTCTTCACGCCGGCGACCGGCTGCTTCGAGATATCGGGAACGGCCGCCGTCCGAACCTTCGCCGTCATGGTGACGTCGACGGTGCTCACACCGGGTACGGCTTTCGCCGCCGCGCCGGCCTGCTCCCCGACCTGCCGCCGCCACGGGGAGCTGAAGACGACCTGCTCGACCGTGAACGAGACGCGCCCGCCGTCGATCTTCAGGTCCTTGATCTGCTTGAGCGTGACGATGTCCTTCCCGAAATCGGGATCCTGGACGGTTTTCAGCGCATCGAGAATTGCGGCGTCAGTTACCACACATCACCAGTTCTATGTACGGTCCGCGGCCATCTGTCCGACCAGCGGAAGCTTGTATTCCTCGCCCTGATACGCCTTGAACATCATGAACAGCCACAGGAACGCGGACAGCGGAATGACAATGAAAACGACCAGCAGCGCGCCGAGCAGCGGCACGATCTGCACCAGGATGTCCACCAGCACGATGCCGGCGAAGAGCAGCGTGGACTGCATGGCGTGAAACCGGACGTAGCGGTTTTCCTTCTCGACGAAGAGGAAAATGATGCCGGTGACGAAACCCACCAGGTAGCTCAACGCCGCCGCGACGTTGGCGTCGAACCCGGTCGACGTCTTCTCAGTGTGCCGCGGTGCCATGCTCGAAGAGGGTGCGCGCGTCGTTGTGCAGGAGCACCCAGAACGTGTAGATCGCCAGCGCGGTGCCGAACGGCAGCACGAACAGGTTGACGATGGCGAGTGCCAGCGCCATGGTACGGCCAGGCGTGCGGTGCTTTCGGAGGAGGCGGCCGGTCCAGGCGTTGGCACAGCCGCCAATCGCGAGGGCCGTCGCGAAAATGACGAACAGGATTGCCGTCGCTCCAGCCGCCATGGAATCCGCTGCCGGCGCGCGCGCGATCGCTCCCGCGGCGGCCGCGAGGAACAGCAGCGACAACGACAGCAGCAGCGCGAAGCCGCCCCAGGTCAACTGAAGCAGTCCGAGCAGATTGACGTGGGACCGCACCTACGTATTTTATGTTGAACCGATTTTGATGTGGGCGTCGATGACCGCCGGGCGTATGCCTGGTGCGGCCACGCGGAACCGGATGCGCGAACCGTCAATCACGCCCGGCGGCACACGCAGCCGGACGGCTTGGCGCGTGGCGCAGTCGCCGGCACCGGCGCAGTCCGCGCACCAGTCGTTCCACACTTCTCCGCGGCCGCCGCAGGTGGCGCAGGTGCGGCGGACGGGCACATCGAGGCGGACGATCGCGCCCCAGAACGCTTCCTGCGGCGTCACGACAATGTCGGGGCCCGCGTCGGGCCGCGGCGCGTCGCCGAAGAACGACTGCCGCATTCGATCCAGAACCGCCAGGACGGACGGAAAATCGACGTGCACCTCGTCGGCGAGGCACTCCGCGCCGCCCACCGACAGCTCGTCGCCCGAAATATCGGGATGATACCGGCGCGTGAGCTGGCGATGCGCGCGCTTGATCTCGTCCGCGCCCGCATCGCGGGAGACGCCGAGGATGTCGTAATAGTCGCGCACGCTGGAATCAAGTTACCATGCCCGCCAATGGCTGACATCAAGGAATGTCCGCTCTGCGGCGAAACGATGCGGATGAAAACGTCCGAGCGAACGGACAACGTCCCGGGAACGGGTCAGACCACGACGCGGAACGTCCGCGAGTGGGTGTGTCCCGAATGCGATTACTGGGAGGAGGCCGAGGGCGGCGAAGGGATGATTTAGCGGGCGCCGAGCGTCAGGAGCATTTCCTTCCGGACGGCATCGTCGAAATCCTCGAACTTGAGCGCCGTTTCACACTCATCGCAGAGCACTTCGATCACGGCCGGGCGGCCTTCATCGTTTACCTCCACGCGCGCGTCATCCAGGCGGACGACGTGCATCTGTAGAGTCTTCACGAGGAAGTTATGGTTGTTCCCACAACTCGGACAGGTCAACGGCATGGGTGAAATTGTATGGAATGGATCGGGCAGAACGCAATGAAGATCGGTGTAATTCGCGTTCTTTACTCGTCCTCTTCCTCATCCTCGAACTCGGATGGGTCGCCGAGGCGGAGAACCTGACCCGACGCATGACCTGCGAGGATGCAGTGCGGCCCCTTCGCCTCGAGCGAAACGACGGCAACGTCCCACGGACGGGCGCGGTAGGCAGCCGCCACACAGCCGCACGGCAGCCCTTCGAGCGCTTCGAGCTCGAAAACGGTGCCTGTCGGCCTGACAGAGCTGATGGACGCCGTTGCTGGTGTTGCCATGTGCCCTACACCTCCCCGCCGGAATCCGCCGGTGCGGATGCCGCGTGCCGGCCCTCACTGCAATCTCGGGACCAGCTACCGAGTTAGACAGGGGATCGTCCCTTTTGGTTCCCTTCCGGAGAGAAATTCAATCGGTCCAATAACTTGTGGCGGATGCTCCCTCGACCGTCCGCTTCCGACCAGGTGCCGCCGTCAGGAGACACCTGCACGGCGTTTCACGGGCGAAACGCGCTCGGATTACAGAAGTAGCTGAGAAAAGAGGGGTTACGGGATCCGGCCTGCCGTATGTGCCGGAGCGTCACAGCAGCAACAAGACGGTTATTGTCATTACGGGTGACGTTTGTCGGCAACTCGTCCAGTTACGGCGGTCGCTGGGAACATCATTCTCACCGCGTGCACCGATGTGTCCAGCGCCTGTTCGCTCGCTTCAACCACTTCCAGGGAGCCGTCGGCGTGACGCCGCAGGGTGCCGACGAGACCTCGCCGGACGGTCCCGTCTTCCAACATCGAATACGGCACGTTGAAGCTGACATCGGCGCGGTCGGATTCCGAGACGGCCGCGGCGGAGGACGGCAGGTCGCGGTCAATCCGCGCGATACCCGGCGCCACCAGGGGCAAGAACCGGTCGCCGCCCGTCGGCGGTTGTGAGACCGGGACCGGCGGCAGCTCGTCCGTGTCCCTGCAGATTGTGAATCCATAGGCGCTGCCCTGTTCCGATCTCCAGTCCACGCGCGATCCCGTTTCCTGCGCGGCTCGTGCGAAGAGAGAACGCATCGATTCCGGCAGCACCTCGGCGAGACATCCGCGACCCAGCGACAGGGCGCCGTCCTTCAACGACGTGCTCAGGTAGAGCCGATCGCGGGCACGCGTCAACGCCACGTACAACAGGCGCTTGGTTTCCTCGCGCTCGCGGAACCGTTCCTGTTCGTCCATCTCCGAGACGAACGGGCCAACGGATACATCGTCGGTCGACACACGGACCGGCCGCGGCAATCCGCTCGCGCCTCTCGCAAGGTTGACCACGAAGACAATCGGAAACTCGAGTCCCTTGGACGCGTGGACCGTCATCAAGTTGACCGCATCGAGCGCCTCGAGGACGGCATTCGACTCGTCACCCGCGGTCAGCGCATCGAGATGATCCGCGATTCGCGCCAGCGTGGCGTAACCGCGATTCTGGATTCGCCGGATGAGGCCGCGCATCTTTTTCACGTTTTCCCACGCCTGGTGCAGGCGTGGACCGCGAAGCTCGTAGGCGTAAGCCGTGTCTGGCAGGAGTTGCTCGATCAAGTCCGCGGGAGAAACGCGATCGACAAGAGCGATCCATGCAGGCGCGTGACGGCGTATCTGTTCGAGCGCGCGCCTGTCGTCGTCCTCCAGTTGCGCCACGGTCACAGGCAGTACCGGGCCGGTGATCGCAGCCGCGAGACCCGGCGCGATCGCCGCAAGGGCGTGGTCCGAGAGGCGGACAAACCGGGATCGCAGGAGAGCCGCGGCCCGGAGTTCCGATGAAGGATTTGCGAGATACCGGATGAGCGCCGACAGATCCTTGATCTCATCCGAGTCGAAGAATCCAAGTCCCTTGTAGACGTAGGTCGGAATCCCGCGCGCTTCGAGCGCGGCCTCGAATTCGCGGTGGCTCGATCGGGAACGGAACAGGATGGCGATGTCGCCCGGCCTCGCCTGCCTGGCCAGGCCGCTTTCCTTGTCACGGACCGTGCCGGTCGCGAGGAGCCGTACGATCTCGGCCGCGACGGCTGCCGCGCACGACTCGGGGTCCGATCCGGTCACAACGCCGAGTACGTCATCCGTGCTGGCCGCTTCAACCGGGAATCGGTCCTCGTCGTCGTACTTGAAGTCATCGGGCCGGCTCGCGAACCGTCCGATGTCGGAGAAGACATCGTTGACGAACGCGAGCAGCCCGGGCACCGCCCGGAAGCTGCGCGCGATGGTGCGGCGGCCGCTCGATCCAGGACGAAGCGCGGAGATGAACCCGCCAGCCTCCTGCAGGACCGCGACCTCCGCGTCGCGGAAGCGGTAGATGGACTGTTTCCGATCGCCGACGATGAAAATGGACGGCTGCGCGACGAGGCCGATGCCTTCGCCCCAGGCTTTTACCAGCAGCGAGATCAATTCCCACTGCTTGCGGCTCGTGTCCTGGAACTCGTCCACCAGCACGTGGTGGTAGCGCCCCTCGAGGCGGTAGCGGCTCTGCGAGAACTCGTCCATGCGCGACAGCAGCTCCACGGCGCGCTGCAGGACGTCGGAGAAATCGAGCAGCGAGCGGTCGTTGAGCGCCGTCCGGTAGTTGGCCAGCGCGATCGCGAACATGCCGCGGATGCCACGCGCCAGGACGACGTTCAGATCGCGGCTGAACGCGCGAACGATGTCGCGCACCGCCGGCCCGAGGCGCTGGACTTCGCTGCGATGCCGCTTGCCGGCCTCCGGCGACGGATAGTCGTCGTTCGTGTAAGGGTGGATTCGTCCGGAGCGTGGCGAGCCGTCGGCGTTGAGGAAGTGCGCGGCGGCGCGGTTCATGAGGCCGCGGACCGCGGCGTTGCTGGCGTTCTTGAACGACGGCAACTGGCTGAGATCGCGGACGAGCAACTGGTATCTCGGGTGGTGAACCGGACCGTCCGCGAGGAACCGCGCCTGCCCTCCCGAAACGGTGCGCATCAAGTCGACGAGGGCGTCGATGCCGCGATCGCAGACCGTGCCGGCGTCCAGGCCCGACGGGCCTCGCTCGAGGAAGCGATCGAGCACATCCCACGCGACCAGCCGGCGCTGCAGGAGATACGCCAGCCCTTCACGCGTCCGGTTGAGGCCGAGTTGCGCGAGCACGAGGGCGATGTCCGGCTCGCGCTTCGCGCGCGAGACAAAGGTGGCCAGCGATCGATCCAGCGACTGGTCGACGATGCGCGGAACTTCGGTTTCGTCGGCCATCCCGAAGCCGGGATCGAGATCCGCCTCGAGCGGGAACTCACGCAGCAGCGACAGGCAGAACGCGTCGATGGTGCTGATTTGTATGTCCGCGAGACGGTCGCGAATCGCGGTCCAGCGTCCACGGTCGAAGGTCGATTGCTGCGCCGCCCGGCGGAGCTCGCGGATGATGCGCTCGCGCATCTCGGCGGCCGCCTTCCGGGTGAACGTGATGGCGAGGATATTCGCCGGATCGACCCCGCGCGCAAGCAGGTTCACGTAACGGGCCACCAGGACCGAGGTCTTGCCGGTTCCGGCGGAGGCCTCCAGGACGACGTTGTTGGCGGGATCGCGCGCGAAATCGCGAGCCGCGGTGTCGGGATCCACCGTGGCAGCTTGCGGGACCGGACGATCGAACAGCGATAGCTGATCGCTCACTGGAGATCGTCTCCCACGTAGTCCTTACGGCAGACGCCTGGATACGCGCACCAGTTGCACAGGAAGGGCTCGTCCGGCTGAACGGGGAACTCTCCGCGTTCAACGGCGTCCACGACCGCCAGCAGCCGCTCCTGCCCCTCGGCTACCGCCTTCGGCAGATTCTGCAGCTCGACGAAGGGGTTCTTCTCCTTGAACGCGATGTAGCCGGCGCGCGACAGTTGCCACGTCCGGCCGCCACGGCCTTTCAGCGCCTGGCCGGCACATGTGCCGTAGACCGGCAATTGCAGCGACCGCTTGCGTTCCGGCGCGCGCCCGAGCTTGTAGTCCACGACGCGGAAGGTTCCGTCGGCAAGCAGGTCGATGCGATCGGCTTTCGAACGAAGGGTCACGGCGCGCACGTCTCCACCCGTGGCGAACGTAAACGTGCCTTCGAGCTGGTATTCGAGCAACCGCTCGAGGACTGGAACGTTGTCCTCGATTTCGAACGCAAACGCGCGCTCGCCGAAGCCCGCGGCGGCGGCAGAGCCGAGGAGCAGCGTCCGCTCGAGCGCCCGATCTCCTTCCGGCAGTTCCGCGAGGTGCCGCTCGGCGACTTCGTCGAACAACGTCATGGCCTCGCCGACGTTCGAGGTCGTGATCGCGCCGCCGCCGGCGCGCTGCCACTCCTCGAAGAACGTCTCGAATACCTCGTGGACGAAATGGCCGCGCTCCTGGGCCGTCATCCACGCCTGCTCGTCGCGTTCTTCGGGCAGCCGCAGGATGTGCGCGGCGAAATACTTGAACGGACACTCGAGATACCGCTCCAGCCGGCTGACGGCATACACCGCGGCCGCGCGAGGACCCGTTGTCCCGCGGAACCGGGGCGCGTCGAACGCCCGTCCTCGTCGCAGCTCGAGCCAGTCCGCCGCGGCCCCCGACACGGCATCCGCGGCCAGCGGGCTCATGGCGATCGCTTCGTGGACGAAGACGCGCGCCGCGATCGCGCCGGGCGATTTGACCAGGCGTTCCACGGGCAAGCCGACGGCGTCGATGTCCTCCAGCAGCGGGGACGGCGACACGATCGCGTCGTCTTCGAGCGTGAACGTTGAGAGTGCCACACGCCGTCGAGGGAGCTTCAGCAGATCCTGGAAGCGGGCTCGCGCGGCGTAGAGACGATCCTGGTCGGACGGCCACCCGAGCTGCGCCAGCAGCGACTGTGGATAGAAGATGCTGCGGCCGCCACGCTCGGGCCAGTCGGTTTCGCACAGTCCGACAATCCGGAGTTCGTCCAGGTCGGCATACGGCGCCGCCGCGGCGTCGATCAACGTCACACCTTCGTTGCCCAGCCGCGGCGAAAACGTCTGGCCGTCGATCCAGCGCCGCACCGCGCTCGACAGTTCCGCGATCGACAGAGCACCGTGGTCGTGGCGCACATGCGCCGCCCGCAGCATCTCCAGCGCGGTCAGTACGGCGGCCCGGGCGCGCCCGTGTCTCGCGGCCCATGGCGCGTCGTCCGGCACCTCGCGCTCGCGCCGGGTGATGAACGCGACGAAAGCGTCGATCTGCGCCGCGGCCGTGGGAGCCGCAATCGCCTCGGAGAGCTCGCCGGCCAGCGCCGCCGCGGCACGCAGCGCGCGATCGCGGCCCGTTGCCCGACTGGCCGCCGCCGCGATCGCCGACAGGCGATCGACGCCCCCGAGATACTTCTGCTCCACCAGCCAGACGTCCAGGGCGTGAACGTCGGCAATCGTGACCGCCTCGTCGCCCTCTTCGAACGCGAAGTGCGGCGACCGCAACAACTCGACCAACGCTCCGCGCGTGAAATTGGCAGCCACCGCGCTGAACACCAGGTCGACCGCCGCGGCAAACGGCTCGCCGGCGAGCGGGAGCGAGTCGAGCGCCTGGTAGGGCACGCCGCCGTCGGCGAAAACCTGGCGGGCCAGGTAAAGGTACGGCAGCGGGCGCTGGAACACGATTGCCGTGCGGTCGAGGACAGGGGGTGTTCCCGGCGCCAGCTTGAGCGCGCGCACGAACTCCACCAGTTCCTCTTCGCGGTCGCGGCAGACGAAGGCGCGGGCGTCGCCGTCACGACTGTCCGGCACGATCAGGATCGGCAAGGGCTCGTTGAGGGCCGCCGGCCGCGCGTCCTCGATGCCCGGAAAGATGCTCTCGTGCAGCCGCTCGTGGAATCCCGTCTCGAGAAGCGCCTCGGTGGCGACGACGTCGATGGCCTCGAGATGGGGCATGCGCGCCAGCAGATCGAAATCGGCCGTCCATAATCCGCGACGGTCCGCCGCCTGGTCGGGAACGGTGACGATCACGTGGTGGTAGAGAGGCAGCGCCGATTGCAGGGCGAGCGCGCGGACGTGATGTTCGTCCACGCCCGGAACGTCCTGGAGCGCGGCTTCGAACGCTTCGAACGTCACCGTGAGAAAGCGCGTCTGCGCGAGGAGCCTCGCGGCGCCGCGATCGTAGTCTGCTCCGGGCTCGAGCGAACCGGTCATCAGCCGGTTGAAATCGGCGACAGTCCGGTGACGCCGCCGCAGCTCGTCGTAGAGCGACAGGATTTCGACGATGAGGCCGGCGCGGAGGTTGAAGGGCGGCTCGATCCCGGCCGCATGCGTGGCGTTCGCGCACCGGCGTAGGATGACTTCGCGGTCGAAACCGGTCAGCGCCGGCGGGGCGCCGGGAAGCCGCGCGCGCAGTGCCGCGTAAAACTCGTCGCGCGTCAGGATATCCGGAAGGACGAACCCTTGCGTGCCGACAGTCGGCTGCAGGAGCAGCAGGTTCTCCAGCGTGCGCCGCAACTCCTCGCCGGCGCCGCGCGAGGGCACGAGAATCGCCTGCGCGCGCGCACGGATTGGATCGCGCGAGACCGCGCCGGCAATCGCGCGCTGCCACGCGCGCAAATCGGCTGTCCTGATCAGCCGGGTGACGCGGGGCGTAATCACGGCTGGCGAACCGTCTGGGGCTGTGGAGGCGCCGAGAGTTGTTTCATTTCGTCCAGGGCGCGATCCAGGAACATCAGCGCGCCGGAGGCGGCGGACGAGGCCTCCCACGCGGTCTCCATCTGGCCGGACATCACGGCGCGCTGCCGGGCGTCGGCCGCCCGCCCGGCGAATTGCGCCGCGCTCTTGAGCAGCCCGTGCACCGTGCCGCCTTCGACCGGGGCCTCGATCACGGCCAGCAGTTTCGTGGTCGCCGAGGCGCGCGAGGCGAGCGAGGTCAAGCGCGCCGCCGACGGGCCGGCGAGGCGCTTGATTTCGTCCAGCGAGACACGCGAGAGGCGCAGCAGCTCGAGGGGCTGCGCGATTGAAGTACGGAACTTCTGGACGGCCACGGCGCGGGCTGCCCAGTTGTCGCGCGCCAGACGCAGGCGGCGGGCCGAGTCGAGGTGCGTATCCAGCATCGCGAGCAGCGACGCCATCTCCTGCGGCCGCCGCTGGCCCAATCGATCGTCCTCCGCGAGCGCCCGCCGGATGACGCGCTCGACGCCCGTGACATCCGCGGCCTCCGAGTAGCGGCGCGCGCTCTGCAGAGTCGTGCGCGTGAGACGCGTATACCCTTGCGTGGCGCGTTCCTCGATGGCGAGGGCCTCGCTTGCCTTGTCGCGCAGCGGTGTCGCCCAGCTCGTCACGGCCGAATCGCCAATCGCGCCGGCTGTCGACAGCACCGTGACAATCGACTGCAGCAGTGAGGTTCGTTCGACGGCATCGGGCAACAGGGTCGCCGCGCCAAGCGCCTGCTCGACCGTCTCGCGAAATGTCGGCGGCGGCAGCAACTGCACAGAGGGCGGCGCCGCCAGGTTGGCAACGAGGCTCAAGTCAACGTTCTTCAGGCCTGCCTGTTTCTGCGCCTCGGCGATGACATCGTCGAACATGGACGCCATCTCGGCCACACGCTGCGCCTGGTAACCAAAATGCTCCGCCGCCCAGCGCGTGACGTTCTGCCGCGCCTCGACGGCCATTTCCACCTTGCGCGCAGGTTCCGGCGTCAAGGTGATCTCGTTGAGCGCCCGGGACACGGCTTCGGCGAGCAGGGCCAGATCGTCCGGTCCGCGCGTCGCCGCATATTTGCTGGCGCGCACCGATTCCGCGTAGGCGTCCGTCCGTTCCCAGTCCACCGACTCGGCCGGCAGGCTCAACAACTGGTTGCTGCTGCCGACTGGCAGTGACAACACGACGCGATCCGCAACGCGCGCGTATTCGCCGTAGCTGACGACGTTGGTTCCATCACGCAGGAAAACACGGTAGAGCGACTGTTCCGCCGCATCCTGGGCCCGCGCAAGCACCGGGAACGACAGCAGAAATGCCATCACGAGCGCCCGGCGAAACTGGCCTGTGGAAAACATGTGGATGAACAGTGGAAAGCTTGTGGACATTCTGACACGCCAGAAAAATTTTTGGGCGCGATCGCCTCATTTCAGCGATCGTGCTGCATGTGGATGCGCCTTCGCGCCTCCTTTCGCTTGCGCACCCGGACGACGACGCTCAGAATGCTGACTCCCGTGACCGTGCAGCGCTTCGAAGAAACGATTAATGGCCGTGAGTACAGGATCGAAGTATCCGCGGTCGGCAGCAATCGCTGGCGCGCGCAAATCGCGCGCGCTCCGGGTGGATCGAGGGCGATGATGCCCTTTTACGGGCACACTCCGGACGAAGCCGTCCAACATCTGAGCCGCTGGCTCACTTTGAATCACTCCCGGACGACGACCCCTCAGGTATAGTGGCGCCATGCGCGCGCCTCTGCTGTCCTCGTTCGCCGCCGTT
>AR_comb_assmDRAFT_10164809_pt1 | contig 11719 bp, 8 predicted proteins | sample ArasoioldDNA_FD_10543 | JGI IMG/M metagenome (IMG submission 10543) | reverse complement strand
TATTAATGAGGATACACAGCCTATATTTGTTAATTTTAAAGACAAAGAAAATGAGGAATATTTCAAAAAGCAACGTGCCAAATGGAATAAAATGTTTCCTGATGATAAGATTAAGGAGGCGAATATCAAAGTTACCCAATCCGATATCAATTTTGTAATTGAAACAATGACCTTAGAAGCGCAGCATGACAAAACTTCTATCAAACAGCTCTTCTATGGCATGGCTTCAGCATTCACAAGGATACCAATACCGCATAACTTAAACTCAAAGAACTCTGGAGCAGGAAAATCATATCTTCTGAATCTGGTTGCTGAATACTACCCCTCTAAGAACGTAATGATGTTGACAGGTTCATCTTCCAAGGCTCTACTGCATAGAAACGGTATAATGGTCGTAAAAAACGAGGAAACTGGTATACTCGAGGAAGTCGAACCAAGAGTTGAAAGTTTGGAAGATGAATTACAAGTCCTGGGAAATGCGGAAAAGAAGGACAAAAACAGGATAAGAGAAATTGAGAAAGAAATCAAATATTTGAAGAAAAATCAACAAAAACTAATCAATCTCGATAATACAATCATCATCATTCAAGATACACCGGAAGATTCGGTCTTAGTGAATCTAATGTCCCTCCTAAGCCAAGACAGTCAGAAAGACCAGGAGTATATCTTTGCTGACAAGTCCTCATCAGGGAAAATAATTCAGGGCTCTAATATTATTAGGGGCATGCCGGTTTTATTTACAACTCGAGTAATTGATGACACGAGACATGCTCGATTCGAAGAGACGAACAGGAGGTCAATAAACGTTACCCCTAACGTATCCAAGGAAAAGATTGATTCAGCAAATAATTTGATTGCCTCCAAGTATGCTTTGTTACCAGAGGAATATGATGAAAAAGTAGTTAGCAGAGAGGATAAACAAAAAGCAAGATTAATTGTTTCACAAATAGTTGAAAAACTTAAAAAAAATACTAAGTACCTAGGACCCAAACAGTCAGGTGTAAAAATTCCATTTGCTAATTCGATAGCCCATTGCATTCCTTCGGACGATGTCTGGTCCATGACTGTCCTGGATAGAATGATGCGTTATCTCTCTATAATAACGAAGGTAAACATTGACAATAGGTCCAGATTTATTAATATCCAGACAGGTGCGGTTTATCCCATTAGTACATTTGAAGACCTTAAGGAAACATTAGAGTTAATGGAAAGAGGAGGTAGTAACGTTAGACCCTATATTGCAGATTGGTATAACAGAGTCTTTAGACCGGCCTTTGATGCATTGCCCGAAGAACCCAATAGTAAGGTAGTAGAGAATAGGGATAAAGAGAGCACGATAACTGAGGAGCGGAGAGGCTTGACAAGTAATGACTTAGCAGAAAAGACAAAACAACTTTTGAAAATTCCTAAGCCCAGTGCAGATGAAATGCTAAAAAAATATCTTTATCCACTTCTAAATCAGGGTATTATAGACAAGGTCCAAAGTCAAATAAATAAGAACAATAACCTCTATTTCCCTTCAGATGAAGAGCACAGCATCTTTTCACTGTTTACTAACGATAAGGAGAATAAAAAGAACCAAGAAGATTTTAAACTCAAGCTGAATGAGGTGGCATTCTATCCGTCGACGAGAGCTCTTCAAGAATGGTTAGGGTCAGCTCATGTCAAAGAAAAGCATCACGTAGAAGACCTGCCTAAAAAAATTCAAACTTACCGACTCGTAGACCCCGACGGAAAGGAAATTAACATAAAAGAACTTGTCGAGAATTATCTTTCTAACCCTGAAATTTGTTTTGTAATACCAACTAGTGCTGTTTAAGAAAATTAAGTTTTTTGCAATATCCTTTTGGCGTGATGCTTTTTGCTTACCTCACTGGTGAAATGCGTTAACGAAAGAACATTGTTATAGAACTGCTGGCGTCCATGAGCGTACTTTGGTAAATAATTTTTTCTATCTGGGCTATCCAGAACCTACAAAACAGAAAGAATAAAGCTCAGTGAGTATAATCAGAGAATGTCCTTAATTCGGACAATGTATAGAGGTAAATGACCGCATGGGAAAAGTAACAGGAAGAGAGAAAGCCGCGCTGGACCAACTTGTATTAGATTGCAGCCTTTATAACTTCAGTGAAAAGGAAGCTCTAGAATATATTAAAACCAGGTTTGGAAAGGGAATATCTGACAGAACTTATAGACGATATAAGAAAAATATAGATAATGGTAACATGGCTCAAGGTTGGATGAATTACTTTGCTAGAATTGGGTTTGTGGTAATACATCAACAAATATGTGAAGGTGCAAAATATTTACTTGAATCCTCAATGCGTGGCCTTCTAAAAGAGGAGAACAAAGAAACTAGAGATGAATATTTTATACTGAAGTTAAAAGAGGAGATACGGAAGGAACTCTATCAAGTAAGTGAGTTCTCTCTCGGAACACCTGTTTTAACAACTATTAAAGAAGATATGCAAAAACTTGAGAAAAGGCTACAAGAGAAAGACGAAATGCTTCAAGAGAAAGACGAAAAGTTAAGAATAGAGAGTATGCGTAATCAGGCTATAATGTCGCATTGATACAAGAAATCTTGGATGCCCATTGGTTACTCAAACTTCGTAAAGACCCTCCAGAATTTATATTTCAAAGCAAATTTTATCGCTCACATTTCTTGTTTTAGTAGAATGTGATGTATGTTACTATTTTAGGCCTAATATAACACTAAATCAATAATCTTTATTAGAATCTTTCTAAAACGTTTCTTATTGAATATTGTATTACCGTTGGGACTATTTTTAGGGCTTGGTGTAATTATTCTTTCAAGTGCATATGGTGAAAAACAGACCGCAGATATTATTTTTCTAACTCCAAATGCAAGTGCAAAATCATTCGATGAACATCAATTCAACATAACTATTAGCGATATGGCATTCAAAAAGAAACTATGTAAATCTGCAAATTGTTCAATTGAAATAATTAAACTTAACGATAATGGTTTACCCACAGGGCTAGTACTCACTCCTGAACCCAGTACTCAACACATGAATTCAGGAGTGGATATCAGGATTCATGATGCTGTAAATGATGGTACATCAGAAACTGAACGAGCGTTTAAGGAAAGATGGAATATTTGGGCTAACTGTGATATTAAAGGCATTGAAAAAGGGGCTTTTGTTTGTGGGCACGATACTTTTGATACTATAACATTGTCAAACAAAATTCTAGGTACAGAATTAATGCTTCCTTTAATTGATGGACGGTATAACCAAAATACAGATACAATGAAATTTACTGCTAATTTTAAATAAATTGTGTAATTCACGACTTTAAATAAAACATTGGAATTTCTTCAGGGATACTCCAATTGGAGTTATGATGTTGGAAAGGATTATAGCTGACATAAGATTCAACAAAAGTAATGAATTTGAAACAAAATCTTTCAACCTGACCAAGTACTATGAAAGGTAATAACAATAAAACTAACATCCTGACAGAAAGACAGAAGGCAGTACTGGAAACTATAAGAATGCGGCTAACAGAAAATGAAGCCCTAACATATCTTAGAAATGTAGGATTCGAAACATCAGATACTACATGGTACCGAGAGAAGAAAAAATTGGAAAAGATGAAACTCGAAAGACTATATCACATAGCAAAGATTGGCTTTGAAGACCAACATCTTGAAAGAATTGATACTTGCGAATTAATCCAAAAACTAATGTGGCAAAATGTCAAAGAAGAAAAGGAACCGTGTAAAAGAAATCAAATTCTCAAAGACATTTTGAGTATACAGCCATACCTAAGTGCATATTACGATTCCACAATAGCAGTAATGAAAGAATCAAAATTCATGAAAAGGCACTATATCCAAGAATTTGAAACGGACAAAGATATTGAAATTATTACAAATTCAAGAAATTAAAAATGAAAGGCGGAAATAGGTCACGCATATTACAGACCATTCTGTATATATTTAGGTAATCTGATTCTAGTGTTTTAGATTGATTTGATGTTTATTTTTCAGTTGCGTTGACACGCAAATTGTTTACACTATTTTTAAGATTTTTATTGTTATATTTTACCAATTTTTTCAGCATGCGACACTCAGTTTCGATAATTTTTAGATATTCATCTAGGTAATCTTTCTTTAGGAAGTCTATATAGAACGTCTTTGTTTGATTAGTATACGATGGCTGATATTCATACTCAAGTATAACATGCTCTACCTCAGATAACCTAATTTTGTGATTAACAAGATGACCTCTATACATGTTCCCTTCGAATATAATAACTGGATAGTAGAGGATTATGACGGGATTTCTCTTCCCTTTTTTGTATCTATCTCTTATTATTGCTTGCCTTCTGTCAATATCATACGAAATAAATTTCAGAACTTGGCTTATTCCTTCGAATATTTCATCCTTAACTTTTTCCTGCTTATTACCAGTATTCTGTGTTTTACCAATTTTTACAACTGCAAAATTACGTGAAATATCATTGTGAGGACTAATTGTATCTGTTAATTCTTTACCATAGTGCAGAGACAACTTTTTCTCATAGTTCCATAAAATACAATGCTTATCGTAATCTCTTGAAATGATTTGTCGATGGTCAAGTATCTGGCCTGAATACTGACTTTGAACAAAATGTTTCATGGGAAAGAACACCCAAGCCTTATTATCGCTCTTCTTACATTCTATCACGATATCTATTGAGAGATACTCTATATCACCACCAATAAATACTTCAATAGAAGGAACGAGGATATCTACCGACCTAGCTTTCTTTTCATCATTATCAAAATAGTATTGATTGTTCATTACATGGTAGTTCTTTCTGAGCTCATTAGTCACGTATAGTTCTAGTGGATATCCTGTACGATTTACAGCTTCCTCTATATCCTTAACATTAACTGGCATTTAGAAACTATTAATTATCGAGCCCATAAATTTTTTGCATTCATTTTTGAGTACAATCTACTTCACATATTTAAAGTTCTCTCGCTTCTATGAACGTAAAGTCTCCTTTCTCTTCTTCATTGTAAATATCAAATCCCTGCTGTTGGATTAATTGTTTGAGTTTTGATAATCTTCCCTTCATAGCTTTTGTGGTTTCTGCAATGAGTAAATATCCATTTGTTGCTAGACATCTTTTTGCTTCTGCGATATAATCCGGCCAATTCTTTCCCATTAATGATAGAGAAAATATTGCGATATCAATAGCTTCATCTGGTAAAGGAACAGACTTAATATTACATGCACTTACACTATCATTTATTGCTACATGGTCAAAGCTGTAGACTCTATTCTGTCCAAATTTTTCTGATATCTTTGCTTCACCACAGCCAAAGTCACCTATTAGAAGTCTAGGAGATAATTGTTTGATTCTTTTTATGATTTCCTGGTAGGGGATTATAGCCCAACTCTTGCGAGCTTCTCTGTACTGCCTATGATACTCCTCCCATTCCTTCGGGTCCTTTAACATTCTATGATGCGTGCTTTCAGAATTCTCATTATTAATTTTGTTGTTTAATCTGGTAAAGTCTCCATACTTTATTACCCTTTTCTTTATTTCTACTGGTGTTAATTCTACATTAAGGTCTCTTCTTACAACAGTGGATATTTCACCACGTTCAAGTCTCTCTAACCACTTGACAGCCTCCATAGCGGCCTGTTGTGGTGTGATAAGATTTTTCTCTGGTAATCTCCCATCAACCGCACAATCGGCTAATGTGCGCTTAAATTGAATTCGTTTCCACTTTAGGTCATCATATTGATAACCACCTATAGTAGCCTTTACTAGATAGACATGAACTACGTCCCTAATCTGGCCTTTTCTAACAAGTCTGCCGATAAGCTGTTGATACTGCGCATTAGTCCATGGCAGAGTGTTTATTATGAGCCGGTTGCAAATATGTTGTAAACCATCAACACCAACGGAAAGAGGACGCGATGCAATCAATACTTGAACTTTTTTATTTAGGAATCTTGTGAGTCCTGAACGGTCAAATCCAGTATAAAGCGCATGACAATATCCAGCATGTTCTACAGCTAGGGATAATTTTTGGATAATGTCTTCCACATATTCAGTGTAAATTATTGTTTGACCGTCAATCAATTTGATTATTTCGGGAATCCGCGCATCTGTTAAAAATTTCTCAATAGCTAGTGGATTACTCTTGAGATGGCGTACAGATATGTCAGTGGGTTTGTGTGCTGTTACACCAATAGTATGGGTATCAATATCGACAGAATATCTGGGTAGCTCCCTAATCGATATTGTAGACAATTTTTCATAAAGCGTTACGGCGTTTGGAATGGTTGGTCTAACTGCAACATCATCATATACTTTTCCAGATATCAACTCCAGAAGTGACCTTCCTTCTCTAAGATTATTAACAACTGGGGTGGCAGAAAGGCCCAAGACCTTTACATTTGGATTCATTTTTCTAATCCCCGTCATAAGGCCATCAAGATTTTTGCGTCTTTGACTAATTTCTTCTTCATTCCTTATCTTAGTAAAATGAATTTCATCCAATATAATAAAATCTACTTTCTCCTTAGACAGCTTTATTATAAAATTCGGTGACTCTTCTTGGCTGAATTTGTCATAATTCAGGACTGCATATTGGTATTCCTTTTTTGAGTATTGAACATCAAATGCATCTTTTCCAGTAGTAACCTTTGAACTTGGAAAGGTGTCAAGAATATTTCTCTTCCACTGCTCTACAACGTCATTGGGACAAACAATAATTGTGACTTTACTATCAATTACTCTACTTGCAAGAATTGCAGAAAGAGTCTTGCCTGCGCCAGTACCGGAAAAGTTACCAAAGTATGGCAGATTAGTAACTTTATACGCTACATAGCGCTGCATTAATGTTGGTGGAAAGGGAAAGGAATAACCTCCTGGTATTTTTAATTTTGTACTGCCATCATAATCCTCCAAGAAAGTATCTATTACCGTATCATGATATTTGTTCCCATTTTTCCCCATCTGTTTCATCTTTGTAACAGCTTCATTTTCATTTGTGAATGCACATTTCCATAATTCATCTACAGAATAGTCAAGGTAAAATTGCATAGCTTCTTCATCAACATTGATAGATTCGAGAACAAGTGTATGAGAAAGAATCTGTTCCACAGTCATATCGTCCTGATAATCTAATGGGTCGTTTGGTTCTGTCCTCCTCTGTAGTTCAGGGGCGGATATTATTTGGATTTCATTTTGTATATCTCGTACTTTAGTGGTAACACTTGAAAAGTCAGGTGGTGTTTCAGAATCTGATTTTGCGTACTCTTCTATCATTTTTTGACCGACTTCAGTGCGACTTGCATTGATTAGATTTTTAAAGAAGTCTGAATGTCGGTTATCTCTAACTCTAAGGTTGAGTAAACCTTTTCTGAGTAGAAACGAATAGAGAACCGCTTCATCCCATTGATAGATTACTTTACTCTTGATTAAATCTCTTAGTAATTCTTTTACTTTCTGAACTGGCCATTTAATTGGATTTGTAACACCTGTTCCCAACCAATCTCCATAACCTTTCCAATATTTTTTGTAAGTTCGCTTAGGATTAGACGGTATGTCCAGAGGTTTCTTACCTGACTTGCAATATTCTTCCCATTCCTCTACATTATTAAAGTTCAATTCCTGGACAAATTTTCTTGCATCACTAAAATTTCTATATCTCATGTTTTGTGGCGCAACAGCATTAGTCCCCAACCAATCTCCAAGATTCTTCCATTCCTTTTTGTACGTTCTGACCGGATTGGATGGTATGTCCATAGGCTTCTTACCTGATTTATAATATAACTTCCATTCCCTGAAACTTTTCAAATGTAATTTGTGTACATACCTCCTTGCTTCTTCATATGACCTAAACTTTCTTTCCTGATTGGCGATAGTGCCTGTACCCAACCAGTCACCCCAACCATTCCATTCAGTTTCATATACTGCATCAGGCCTTAGAGGTAAATCTGCTCGTACATTTTTAGTTTTATAATAGCGCTTCCACTCCTCTCTGTTTATTAATCCCAGTGAGTGGACAAATCTTTTTGCGTTTGAGAAAGACATGTACTTTCTGTCGAAGGTTGCAATGTTACCAGTACCCAACCAGTCGCCCAAATTCTTCCATTCTTTTCTGTAAACTAAGTCTGGTCTACTTGGTATATTACTGGGTTTTTTACCCGAGTTGATATACTTCCTCCATTGAGATTGGTTTTCAAGTTTGAGGTTCTGGACGTATCCTCTTGCTTCTCCGAACTTTAAGTAATTTCTGTCGAAGGTTGCAATGGTACCTGTTCCCAACCAATCTCCATAACCTTTCCACTCTTTTTTATAATGAGTCTCTGGATTTGAAGGAATGTCTGCTGGCTTAGCTCCTGATTTTGCATAATCTCTCCATGCATTCCGTCCTTTCAGTCCTAGATTTTTAACATACATTCTGGCATCATCAAATGACTTAAATTTCCTATTGAAAACTGCCACTGTACCAGTTCCAAGCCAATCCCCCCAACCATTCCATTGATTTTTGTATGTCTGGAGAGGATTTGATGGCAGATTAACAGGTCGGTTTCCCGATTTACAATATTTTCGCCATTCATTTCTACTTGATAATTTAAGATTGTGGACATATTCCCTTGCCTCAACAAATGGAAGGAATTTCAAACATTAAATGCTATTATGGAGGTACAAAATATGTTTTTAAATATTAATTGTGAACTAGTTCTAAATCCAGCTACAATGAATATCGCTTTATTCTGAGTTATCCTTCTTTCTCTAGGTCAATCAACATAATTTCAGACATCTCCGAGCTGTCATTTCTCAGTGTAATATTTTCAGATGATGAAAAGGCTATTTTTGCCGCATCTCTTGCAAACAATGGATTATTATTTATTAAAATTTTGCCATTTATTAAAAAGAGATATAGTTCTCTTTCAGGGTTCGAATTGTACCAAACTTCATTTTCTGAGTCCAATTTGCTGATGTATAAATTGACATCTTGGTGTATCTTTAAGGCAGATGTATTTTCTGATTTTTTTTCGGAAGTTACGATTTGTAATATTTTATTTGTGTATTCCTCATTGGCAATATGTCTCTTCATGATTGATGGGGTTAGACTGTATTTGCTGGGAAAAATCCATATTTCTAATAGCCTGGCTGGTTTGGTAACAATTCGCATCGAAGAGATAACTCCAATTCCTGAACTAATTAGAAATAAATCACCAGCACGCAAAATCTCCTGAATTCCTTTATCATTTTTATAACTTAATTCACCTTCGACCAAGTAGAGTAGTATTTCTATATCCCTGATTGAGCCATATCCTAAATTAGTAACCCTAGAATCCAATAAATATTCGTTAAATACCCTCAGAGGGCCTATGTTCATTTTGTTTGTGTCAAAGAATTCCGCAAATGAAAAATGAAAATATCCAACATTTTCTTCTTGAGAAGAATAATGCTCACTGGATTTTATAATTTCTAAATCCATTTAATAGTTCATTGACAGACTGATTTCCTAATTAAGTTATTCAATCTCGTCCGAACCTAAGTCTTCATAAATAACAATTTTAGATAGATGTAGCAATAATATTAAAAGTAGCACAGATATGATTCAATTTGATGATTATTAACATACCCAGCCACATAGAAAATATGCTGATTCCTAATCTGCTAAATTGGGAAAAAATCACTCCTTTGATTCAAAAAATACCTAACGATTTACTTCAAGTTGCACATAAAACCGTCGAAACCAAACTTCACTTTGCTAATATGCAATTGAGTATTTTAAATCAAGTATACAATCCTCCTTCGTCATTCGAAAAAAATCTAATTAAACGCTCAATGTTTGAAGGCATTATTGTGAATTTGGTAGCTGCACTTGAAGCAGTTGCTCATGTAATAAATCAAATTTATGATTTGAATGTTAGTTATAAACTGGTTTCTATCGACCATAAAAAATATCTTGAGGTTAACGGAAGTTGCCTTAGGTGTAAAGTATCAGTTGTGAATCAAGGACTCGGGTCCCTATTAGACGAATTTCTAAAGAAAGGCTCCCCTATTAAAAATTGGTATCAAGCAGTCATAGAATACCGTCATCAAATTGTTCACAGACCTCATTATATTGCAACACAAATACTTGGGGTACCAGGATACTTCATACCAGATGACCCAAAAATAATTCAACCTAAAGGGAAGACTAAATTTGATGAAAAAACAAAGCAATTCATAATGCCAAACTTTACTAAAATGAGAGAGCTAAGGGACTTTTCTGAATACTCGTTTTCAGTAGTGCTAAAAATTATTGATGGCATCTATCTGGCAATTTTGGAGGATAATAAATTTAAACTCAGAATGGCTGACATTTTTAATTTTTAATCTTATCCTCCACCGTCCTTAATAATCGACTAAAAATAAATATTTGAACTTTCCTGTAAATTAAAATGAAATTATATATCAAGTAAACGCCGAAAATTCCTAATACATGTCAAAAAAGATGATATAGAATACAAGGGATTTGTTTATATCCCTATGCCCTTCCAATTAATCTTAACAATAAAAAAAATCCTGTGAACTGGCTAAGAATTGCTTTCAGAAAGATATGTATTATCTAGTAAACTATGAAGTAAACCTATGTCTAGTAAGGTAATACAGCCTGGCGAAGAATTAATACAAACGGTCAGAATTGAATGTACTTTACCATCAGGGAAATTATCGGTTGGGACGGGATTCCCTTATGTGTTTTTGACTCGAAAAATCGGCGATAATACAAATTGGGGAATAAGAACCATAGTAACTAATAAGCATGTGATTCAACACAACGGCGTAAGGGTAAAATCAGGTCATTTTTGCCTCAATAAAAGAGATGCGAGAGGCAAGTGCTCATTCGGTAGTAAAGTCCTGATTGAATTCAAAGGTGAAGAGTGGATAGAGCATCCTTCAAATGATGTAGACTTAAGTGTACTTCCAGTTAGCAACTATATAGACAAATTAGAGCAAAAGGGTGAAAAGCTGTTTTTTGTCAACGGTTTGCATGAAATTGTTCCTGCGAATGATATCGGATGGAGTAGAATTGGCCCATTAGAAGATATAGTAACTGTTGGATATCCTAACGGACTGTGGGATGAAGAGAACAACATACCTATTGCTAGAAAGGGCATAACTGCAAGTTACCCGAATCTAAATTACTTGAATAAAGAACAATTTGTTGTGGACATGCCTATATATCCTGGTATTTCAGGTTCTCCAGTATTCGCAATGAGTTACGGCCAAGAGGATTACGAATCAGGCGGTTGGGGCATAGGTGGCAAATGTCTCCTGATTGGAATTCTCTATGCCGGATTAAGATACAAGGAAAAGAAACCAGGTGCAGATTTATCAGTAATTCCCACTGATGATAGTCGGTCTGACCCATACGAATTAATGAGTAACTTAGGAGTAGCAATCAAATCGACGAAATTGAAAGATTTTGAAAATGTTTTTGTTTCGAGACTTGACGATGAAGATAAAAAATATTTGAAAAAGGCAGACACCTATGAAGCTAGACGTCGAGAAAAGTAGACATCTCACAAAGGTACTACAATATCGCTAACACAAATCTCGATTTTGGAACGCATATTAAACCAATTTTGCATACAAAAGTAAAACCTATAGCTTAGTGATTCATAATTACCTTAGGAACCCACTTTTAGGACCGATATCGGCACGCATCCCTTCCGGCCCA
>AR_comb_assmDRAFT_10153968_pt1 | contig 11719 bp, 9 predicted proteins | sample ArasoioldDNA_FD_10543 | JGI IMG/M metagenome (IMG submission 10543) | reverse complement strand
TCAGCTCGAGACCTTTCTCGTTGTTGGCGAGCGTCTCCGATCCGCGATGCACGATCCAGATGTGATCGCGTTCGTCGGCCCACACCCCGATCGCGTTGCCGAGCACCCAGTGATTCGGCAGAGGTTTGGGCCACGCGAAGTCGACCTCGAAGCGCGGGGCTTGCGCCGCGCCGCGTGCTTGCGCGGCCACGGCTCGCTCGATGGCGGACTGCGCTACCCCGAGCGCAACGAGGACTCCCACACCCACGACGACGCCGGCCAACCGCTGCGGTCGATTCATTGAGACGTCCTCCTTGTCAGACGGGCGAATCATAAACGTTTCGCAACCGTTGCGCGGCCGAAATTCCGCGGCAACAGGCAGCAGGTACATCTGCTCCTGCACCTACGGAATTCACCGTTGAGTCATCAGGCTCAGGAGTACGAATACATGAAACTCTCACCTCATCAGGCCATTGCGTACATGCTGGTCGTCGGCGCCGGCGTGTTTGCGGCCGGCACGCGCTTCTCGGATTACACGCCGCTCGCCGCGTCCGCCGGTCCGGTCCCGCTGGCCGGAGAAGCCACGCCGATCACGTTCGGCAACCCTGACTTCGAGCAACGCACGCTCTCGAATCGCGCGACCCAGCTCGCCGAAAACGAACCGAACGACGGCTCGTGGGATATGAACACGACCAACGAAACCGGGCCACAGAAGGGGCGGTTTCTCTTTACCGTGTTCGAAACCGGCAACTCTGGCGTGCAGCGCACGGACCTCGAAACCGGCGTGACGGACACGATCTGGCAGAGCCCCGTGCCGGGCAATGCCAGGTCGTTCGACCCGTGCTACTGGACGCCGTGGGGCACGCTCATCGTCGCCGAGGAGAGCTGGGAGACCGCGGCCGCCGGATCGACCAGCCCGTACGGACGGCTCTTCGAGCTGAAGAATCCGCTGACCGCACCGGGCATCACCAACCCGGTCGGCCCCGACAGCAACGACGGCGCCGTATTCGTCCACGCCAACGTCGTGCCGCGCTCCGCGCATGAAGGCATCCAGTTCGACACGGACGGCAACCTGTATTTCATCGACGAGCTCGATGGCGGCAACATCTACAAGTTCACGTCGAAGGCCAGTTGGGGCGACGTGATGTCGGGCAAAGCGGAATACTTCGATGCCGGCCAGACCTTCGTGCTGCGCGTCGGCAACGGCAACACGCCGAACGCGACCGGTCCGCTGACATGGGTGCCGATCACCGATATCAACGGCGTGGCGCTGCAGGGCGCGATCACGATCACCGATGTGAGAGGCGTGACGTCGGTTGACGCGCGCAATACCACCAACAAGCCGGAGTTCAAGGGCACCGACTATCAGCGCCCCGAGGACATGCAGATGCAGACGATCGCCGGCAGCGACTATCTGTACTTCACGACGACGAGCACCCACGAGGTCTATCGCGTGGACCTGCGCCGCAGCTCGATCAGCGTCTTCGTCAACCGCAACACGATTGACCTTGCCACCGGTGCCGCCGTGGGCACCGCGCTCAACAGCCCCGACAACCTCGCCATCGATCACGACGGCAACATCTACGTCGTCGAGGATCGCAACGGCGGCACCGACGATGACATCTGGTTCGCGAAGGATCTCAACGGCGACGGCGACCTGCTCGACCAGGGCGAGGGCATCGGCCGCTGGGCGTCGAACGGCACGTCCGGCTCGGAGTTCACGGGCCTCTACTTCGACCCGACCGACAAGCGCCGCGCCTGGGTGAATATCCAGCATCCTGCTTCCGGCAACGATCGCACGATCGAAATCACGATTCCGAAGTAACACCACCTCGGCAGCGCGGTGCGAACGAGGCATGTCGCTTGCATTTGCCAATGCAGGAGAACGACATGTCGAACACGGGTTCCCTCGCTCGCATCGCGCTTCTGATGGTCCTGGGTGTCTCGCTCGCCGGCTGTGAGGTGATCGGCGGTATCTTCAAGGCTGGCGCCTGGGTCGGCGCCCTCGGCGTCATCTTCGTCGTCTTGCTAATTGTGTTCGCGGTCGCGAAGATGAAGGGCTGACTATTCGGTCCGCAGGCTGGTCGCCGGATCGACCCGGCCGCGAGCTGAGCCGATCCCCGATCCCTGATCCCCGATCCCTGCCTTATACTTCGCCCCGGGGGACATCCATGTGCGATCAAGATCATTTTGAAGACGACCTGAAGGAATACACCGCGGGTGGCGCGGTCAGCCGCCGCGATTTCGGCGCGCTCACACTGGGCGCGGGCATGGCGTTCATCCTGCCGCGAGCGGCCGATGCGGTAGCGGTGACGGAATCGGAAGTGAAAATCAAGACAGCGGACGGCACCTGCGATGCCTACTTCGTGCATCCGGCGAGCGGCGCCGCCGCCGGCGTGATCATGTGGCCCGACATCCTCGGCCTGCGCCCGGCATTCCGGCAGATGGGCAAGCGCCTCGCGGAATCCGGTTATTCGGTGCTGGTCGTCAACCCGTTCTACCGCACCAAGCCCGCGCCGGTCGTGCCCGACGGCGCCAAGTTCAGCGACCCGGCGATTCGCAACGCCGTGATGCCGCTGGCGGGGACGCTCAACGCCGCCACCAACGTCACCGATGCGACCGCCTACGTCTCGTTCCTCGACAGCCAGGCTGCCGTCGACAAGAAGAAAAAGATCGGCACGATGGGCTACTGCATGAGCGGCCCGTTCACGATGCGCGCCGCGGCCGCCGTGCCGGATCGCGTTGGCGCCGGCGCCTCATTCCATGGCGGCGGGCTCGTCACCAAGAATCCCGACAGCCCGCACCTGCTCGCGCCGAAAATGAAGGCGCAGTTCCTGTTCGCGATCGCCGACAACGACGACAAGCGCGACCCCGACGCGAAGACCATCCTGAAGGACACGTTCGCCGCGGCCAAGGTGCCCGCGGAGATCGAAGTCTACCCGGCCGCGCACGGCTGGTGCCCGCCGGACATGGAGACACACAACCAGGAGCAGGCGGAGCGAGCCTGGAGCCGGATGCTCGTGCTCTTTGGAAAGGCGCTGGCGTAACTCCCGGAGTCCCCGCCACGCGGACTTTGCGTGGTGGGGTGGCCTCAGGCCACACCACGCATCGCGGCGAGGCGGTGAACGACCATCACCGTCCTCGCCACGATCACACCGCCCGGATCGCTCACCGGATTCACGGGCACGAACAGGGTCGTGCCTTCGCGCCGCGCCAGCACGTTGTTCACGACCATCGCGCGCATCATCCAGACCGCTGCTTTCACGGAGGAACACTCAATGCCTCGCCACCCACCTTCGCCAAGGCTACGGTGGGCAAGCCCGCGATCGTCGCAAGGTTCGATGAGCGGCGATACCGATGCCATCCTGGCGAACAGATCGGCGATTGCGCTCTTCTGCGCGCGCGACATGTGCCCCATCCAGTAATGCGTCGTCTTGGCGATGACGGTGACGACGTTCTTGATTTCCTTGTCGAGCGCGAAATGCGGCGCGGCCGGAAGCAGCAGGGTGCGGCCGTCGCGACGCGCGGCGACGTTCTCCATCACGATCGCGCGCAGCAGCCACGACGCCATCGTCTCGCTGTAGCAATCGACGCTCACCCAGCCGGCATGCGTTGACGGTTGTGCGGGCAGCTCGCTCGCGAGGGTGATGCCGCGGCAAATCTCGTCGACGACTTCGTCGTAGCGCGAAGGCGCCGCGTCGATCGCGTCCCGGCTGCCCGGCGCGAGCAGCTTGCCTTTGTGCGGAGGCCCACCCGCCATCGCAAGATCGCAGAAGCTGCCCCAGATTTCATCCCACGCGACCTTGCCGTCCGGACCGTACTTCAGCCCGGCCGAGCCCATCGGTTTGGGCTCGAGACTTTCATAGGAGTCCTGGTAGGTTTCGGGCAGCAGCACGCGGAGTCGTAGATCGAGCTCCTCGAGTTCGCCGCGATCGTTCTCGCGCATGGCTTTTTTAATCATATGAGGCGAGATACACTCATCACCTAATTTCGTTCGGGTCGTCCGTGGGATATCGCTTCTGAATAGGTTTCATCGATGAGCGACATGTGGATGCTGGCGATCGGCGCAGCCATCGCCGGTCTGGTGCAGGGGATTTCCGGTTTCGCATTTGCAATGGTGGCGATGTCGCTATGGGTCTGGACCATCGACCCGATTCTCGCGGCGCCCATGGCCGTGTTCGGCGGCTGGTTTGGACAAGTCATCTCGGCGCTGCGAATTCGCCGCGGTCTCCAGCTCCATCTCCTCTGGCCGTACCTGTTGGGCGCCGCGATCGGTATTCCGATCGGCCAGCGGCTGCTCCCTTACCTCAATCCCAATGAGTTCAAGCTGGTCCTCGGCTCGCTGCTGGTCGTCTGCTGCTCGGCGATGCTGGCGACGGCCAGGCTTCCGCACGTCACGCACGGCGGCAAGGTCGCGGACGCCGGCGTCGGCCTCCTCGGCGGCGTCATGGCGCCGCTCAGCGGCTTCAGCGGATTGGCCCCGGCATTGTGGGCCTCGCTGCGCGGCTACAACAAGGACGAGCATCGCGCGGTCCTGCAGAACTACAACTTGATCGTGCTGTCGGCGACCGTCGCCTCGAATGTGTATTACGGACGGCTCAATCGCGGCCACGTCCCGCAAATGGCCGTCGTTGCCGGTGCGCTCGTCCTCCCGGCGATCTGGGGCTCGAAGATTTACGTCGGGATGAGCGCGGCGGCGTTCCGGAAGACCGTGCTGTGGCTGCTGGTCCTTGCCGGCATCACGATGCTGATCGCGGCTGCGCGATCGATGCTCTAAAGCTACTTTCGGACCGCTCGGAGGATGGCGGCGGCGACGTCGAGCCCGGAGAGCGCCGCGCCTTCCATGAACCCCTGCGACTCGTAGAACGAGTTGGCGTGCTCGCCGGCAAAGTACAGGTTCTCGACCGGCAGTCCCTCGAGGCCGGCCATCGTCGTGAACTGACCCGGCCGATAGCAGGTGTAACTCCCGAGCGTCAGCGGATTCGACGGCCAATGCTCGAGGTGAGCCACGAGACTGTGATCTGGCCGCCGCGACGCAACAGCGGAGGCGCCTGGAAAGACCAAGTCAAGGGCTGAGAGGAACGCTTCCGCCTCGGCCTGCACCGCGGCGGGATTCATCGCGAAACCGCGATCGCCGCTTGCATAGTCGGTCAACAGGCCTCGCGCCGCCGACGCCCGCGCACGATTGGTCTCCCACGTCAATTGATGTTGCGCGAGATCCGAATAGGCGGTTCCGCTGCTGTTCTGAGCGATCCAGGGGCGACCGTCGAATCCCACCAGCAACTTCGCATTCGCGCCGTATCCGAGCGTATTGATGGCCGTCCGCTGCGCGATCGGAATACCCAGGTTGGAATTGAGCGCAACATGGCGCAGCACGCTGAAGGGCATCGCCAGGACGACGATATCGTGCGTCGCAGGCGTGCCGGTCTCGAAGCTCAACTGAATGGCACCGCTCGAGGTCCGCCGCGCGGCCACGAGTCTTCTGCCCAGATCGACCGGGCGAAGCAGTGACTGGGTCAACCGTTCGGCGATGCGGTCGTTCCCGTCGACGACGTGATAGCGCTCGTCGCTGAACACGCCGAAGGGAGTGAACTTCGAGCGGCGATCGGCGTGGATGAACAACAGGAAGTTGAGACAGCTCTGCTCGCCGATCTCCAACCCATACTCGCCCAGGTAGGCCGACGTGATCGCGGCGCGCGCCACCGGCCCTGCCGCCACGCCCGCCGCGTTGTCGCCATCCAGGTAGGCCGCGAGAGAGGTGTTGTCGAGGATGACGTCGTCCGCCGTCGGCGACGACGCCGTGACTTCGGCCGAGAGCCGGCGCAAGTCGGCGTGCATGACGGCGACGAACTCGCGGAACTCGTCGACGACGACCTCCTCGGGCACGAGCTGGCCGTCGAAGAAGTAGGTCGTGTCGCCGGCTTTCTTCGACACGTCCTCCAGCGCCAGGTCGAAGCGCTTCGCATACCCCAACATCGTCGTGTGCGTCGTGTCGATGAACTCGCCGCCGCGTTCGCCGACCTGCTGAGGGAAGAAGCCACGCAGCGACCAGCACCGGCCTCCGGTTCGCAGGCCGGCGTCATACACGGAGGCGACGATGCCGCGGTTGGCGAGGGCGTCCGCGCAGGCGAGACCCGCGAGGCCGGCGCCGACGATGCCGACGCTCGGAGCGGTGCGCGGTGGCGCCGATGCGCGCAAGCGTGCCAGCGGAGTGGCGATTGAGGTCACCGTGGCGGCTGCGCCTGCGCGTCCCACCATCTGCAGCCACTCACGCCGGCTGCGGCGTGCCGCGGACGCGAGCGCGATGCCCTCCTCGGTCGACAGCCGTCGCGCTTCACAGACGCGGGCAATGGTCAGCGCACGGTGGATGCTCGCGAACAGCGGGGAGCGGGACATGGACATTCCTCAGCGTCTCACGATTCAGCGCTACTGTCCGCTGTGAGTAATGCGAGAACGCCCTCGTTGCCCGATGGGCACACCCTGGCGGAGCTCATCGAAAAACTCAGGACGACAACGACGGAGTTCTCCCGTAGACGCCGAGACGTGTGCCGGAAGCGGAGAGCCAGACGGCTGGGAGTATCGCGGTTGGCGGCGCGAGGGCGCGATCAATCCTGAATGCCAATTACTTCGTCGGCGCGAGGCGCTTAAGCTCCTGGTCCCAATGCTGGACGAGGATGAGCGCCGGCGAAGCGTCCGTTCCGGGCGCTTTGATCATCAGGAACCGTTGGCCGTCGAGCGACACGTCGTACGAGCGCCCAGAGTTGCGGGGGACATAGTAGCGCCGCTCGAAGAGTTTGGTCGGCGCGCGGTTATTCCAAGTCGCGCCCTTCGCCTCCACGGACACCTGCAGTAAGGATCCGTCGACTCCAACATAGAAGAGTTCCTTGCCGCTGGGCGCCCAGAGGGGTCGCGTGCCACCCGCCGTCGAGACACGCGACTCTGGGCCGTTGACGTTCGGAAAAGGTCGAACATAGATTTCCTTTGAGCCCGTCAAAGTTGATTCGTACGCCAACCACTGTCCGTTCGGCGACACGGTTGCCTCGGTTTCGTGGACCCGCGTGTCCACAAGCGAAGTCACGCGGTGCGTCCTATCGAGAGCGAGCTGCAGCAAGTTCAAGTCGCGGCCCGTCGCGCTTTTATTTTCGAAAAACACAACGCCGGTTCCGTCCGGGGTGATTCCGGTGGCAAACTCCGGCTCGCTGCTCTTCGTCAACTGCTCAGGCTCGCCGGTGCCGTCGGCAGCTTGCCACCAAAGATTGAAGACGCCGCTCCGGTTCGAGCTGAAAATAATCCGCTTGCCGTCCCGCGTCCAAAGCGGGTGCTGGTCCTCGCCCGGATCGCGCGTCAGCGGCGTGAGCATCTTTCTTTCAAAGTCCCAGATCCAAATGTCGTTCGTCTGATCGTTGCACCAAACTGCGACGCGTTTTCCGTCGGATGAGAGACGAGGCTGGAGGTAGGCGCGCGGCGGCGCATCGATGGCCTCCTCTTTTCCCGTTCGGTCGACCCACACGAGCGTGCGTGCGTTCGTCGCAACCCCTCCCGGAAGGTCCACGTACACGAGTGTCCCGTCATTGGCTATGGCGAGGTTTCCCGCTCCTGAAGCCGTCGTCGAGGGCAGCGGCATCATCGAGACCGACGTACCACGGGTCTCGAGCCGATCGACATCGAAGGGAATCGCTCGTACCGCGCCCGCCGCGATGTAGACCAAGTGCCCGCTGCTGGCGTAATGTGCGTCGATGCCATGCTCGAGTATTTTCTGCGTCCTTGTGGGCAAGTCGAGCACAGCCACCTGGGCTGCATCGACGTCGCCCGTTTGCGACGTAATCGTAAACAGAACGGCGTGGCCGCCTGGCAGAAGTTCTGGCCAAAGATGACCGGCTTCCCCACGCTCACGGTCGGGCCGCGTCAACGGGGCGGGCTCTCCGCCACTCGCCGAGACGCGCTGCAACCCCGTGCCGGGACGGTCGGTCGCGAAGATGATCGTGTCGTCTGCCGCCCACGTCGCACCCCGAAGAATCCCGTCGACCCGGGCGATCGTCTGCGCTGCACCGCCCGTGATCGCGACCTTCCGGATCTCGAAGGATGTGTTGGCGAAGCCGACCCATTGACCATCCGGTGAGAGGAATGGCAGGCCTGCTCCACCAGTTCCGGTCGTGATCGCGACGGGCTCGAGCGCATCGAGAGCACGAACGAACAGTTGCGCGCCGTTGTTGCCGGAATAGACGAGCCGCCTCCCATCGGGCGAAAGGGCTATCTCGCGGCCTAAGCCGGCCAGCGCCGGCGCCGCTGTGCCGGAAAACGTGATGGTGCTACGCGTCACGCCAAGTGGCGCGGTCCGGCGCCACGGCGCCGCGATGACAAGGACGAGCGCCAGTCCCGCTCCCAAAAGCCCAACGATTGCCCAAGGCAGCGCACGCACCCATGCGGCCTCTTGCATCGGCAGGCTTATCGCACTTGCGCCACCGCTTAATGTGAGCGCTTCGTCCATCTCGAGCCGCGCGTCCGCGGCATCAGCCAGGCGGCGCCTGCGATCCTTCTCGAGGCAGCGGCGGAGCAGGCGACGAATCGGTATTGGCGTGCTCGCCGGCAGCGCGAGCCAGTCCGGTTCTTTTGTGAGAATGTGCGCCAGCGTTTCAGCGACATCCTCGCCGCTAAATGCGCGCCGGCCGGTCAGTATCTCGTAGAGCACACATCCGAACGCCCAAATGTCCGCCCGCTTGTCCGCGGGCCGTCCCTTCGCCTGCTCAGGCGCCATGTACGCAGCCGTGCCGAGAATCATGCCCGCTTGCGTCATTGCCGGCGTCGTGATGGTGGGAGACTGCGTGATGTTGGGCGACGAACCAGTAGCGACCTCCATCGCCTTGGCGAGGCCGAAGTCCAGCACCTTCAGCGTGCCATCGGGTCGCAGCTTGATGTTCGCGGGCTTGAGATCCCTGTGGATGATTCCCTGCTCGTGTGCCGCTTCGAGGGCTTCGGTAATCTGCTTCGCGATGGGCAGCGCCTCGTCAAGCGGGATCGCGCCGAGCGCGATGCGCTGCGACAGATCCTCGCCCTCAACGAGTTCCATCACGATCGCGCGCACGCCGCCACTCTCCTCGAAGCCGTGGATGTGCGCGATGTTCGGGTGATTGATGGCCGCCAGCGCCTGCGCTTCGCGTGTAAACCGCGCGAGCCGGTCGGGGTCGTTGGCGAACGAGTCGGGCAGGACCTTCAGCGCGACATCGCGATTGAGCTTCGTGTCGCGCGCACGGAAGACCTCGCCCATCCCGCCCGCGCCGATGCTGGCGATGACTTCGTAGACGCCGAGGCGTGTGCCGGGAGTGAGAGCCAAACGGCTCGGAGTATAGCGGCAGCGTCGAGAGGACGCGATTAAATCCCGGCGGTTCGCGACAAGGCGTCCTTGATTACTGCGGGAATCTCAACGGGACGACGTGTTTCGCGATCGACGTAGACGTGGACGAATCTTCCAATCGCGCACGGCTCCTGGTCATCGTCGCGAAAGAGCGCAATGCGATAGATCACGCTCTTCGTGCCGAGCCGCTCGATGGCGATGCCGGCGTGGATGGTATCCGGGAAGCTGACCGCACTCAGAAACGTGCAGCTCGATTCGGCGACGATGCCGATCGCCGGCAGGTCGCGGATGTCGGTGCCGGTCGCTTCGATCAGGAATCCGTTCACCGCGGTGTCGAAGAACGAGTAATAGGCGACGTTGTTGACGTGCCCGTAGTGATCGTTGTCCATCCATCGCGTCGGAATGGACCGGATTACGCGGAAGTCCCCGCGTCGAGGCGACGGCGCGTCACCCACTTCGACGTGACCCCGCACCTTGTCGTAGACTGCCCGGCATGCGGCATAGTCTAAGCCGGTTGGCTCTCGTCGCTGTCGCGCTTGCGTCGTCAAGCGCCCTGACGGCCCAATCACCATCGATGTGGTTCGGCGTGCCGTTACCCGCGGGCCTGAGCGATCCGCATCGTCCGATACTCGATGTCTCGTCGCTCACGCCGGCGCCGGCGATCGTTCCCGCGGGCGAAGAAGCGCATCGCGATCTGACCGGCTGGCTCATCCGCAAGGATCTCGAGGCCATCGTGGCGTATTCGAAAACCGATCGAGCGCACCAGAAGGCGTGGGGGCGCATCACCGGCTTTCGCGCCGCCGATGAAACGCACGCCTGGGTGTTGCAGCAATTCAACGCTGCCGGTCTGCGCGGTGCGGAGACGCAGACCTACACCGCGACTCAGGCCACGTGGTATCCCAGGAACTGGTCGGTGAAGCTCGTCGCGAACGCCGCGACGGGATCTGGCTCACGCGATGTCATTCTCGAGTCCGCATTTCCAACCAGCGGATCCGAACTCGCCCAGGGTCCGCTTCGCGCGCCGCTGGTGTTCGTCGGCGCGACGACGGACGCGGCGCTGCCGGACGTCGATGTCAAGGGCGCGATCGCCGTCCAGACGCTGCATCCTCAAGCCGGCGCGTTCTCCGAACGCACGCGAACGACCGAGCGCGCGCGTGAGCTCGCGAAGCGCGGCGCCGTCGCGGTGCTGAACATCGTCGAACAGGCCGGCAACATGCACGTGCGCGACTTCAGCAACTGCGGCGTGCCCTGCTTCAATCTCGGCACGGACGACGGCCGTTTTCTCACGACGGTGCTGGAACGGGCAAAGGCGAACGGTGCGATCAAGGATCTGCGCGCTGAGATCACGCTCGATACCCAAATGCTCGACGGGCTTAAGGGCCACAACACCATTGGCACCATCCGCGGCCGACTGGAGGAGGAGACGGTCATCGTCAACGCGCACGCCGACGGCTGGTTCGATGCGGCGGGTGACAACGGCGACGGCCTGGCGGTGCTCGTCGCGCTCGCGCGGCATTTCTCGAAGCCGGCGAATCAACCGGAGCGGACGTTGCTCTTCGTCGCGAGCGGCGGCCATCACGGCGGCGGCATGAACGGTCCCGGCAATCTCGTCACGATGAATCCGCAGCTCAAAGGCAAGGTGGTGCTCGTCCTCAATCTCGAGCACATCGCGCAGCTGCGATTCCAGAACGATCCATTCCGCGTCGACGCCACCGAACAGCCGATGGGATTCGGCATCTCGAACGAAGCACCGGCAATCGCCGAGGTGGCGAAGCGCGGCATGCAGCGCTATGGCTTCAACCTGCGGCCGAATTTTTCGAGCTCGATCGCCGGCGATCTGGGCGGCTACGCTCCGCTCGACGTCCCGCGCGTGCAGGCGATCCATTCGGGGCCGATGTATCACACGAGCGGCGACACGCTCGACACGATCTCGACGCCAGGACTCGAGCGCGCCGCGCGCTTCTACGCGTTCTTCATCAGCGAGATTGCGCGGATCGATCGGGGCGCCCTGAAGCCTTGACAGGCGCTCGTCGCGATCCCGCCTGGACTGCCGGCTGCGGCCTCCCCGGACTACGCGGCGTCGCTGAGACGCGCGATTCCGATTTGAAGCCGAGTCCGAGCGGAATCGCGCGTGCAATCCGGTTCACTCGACGCGGTTTCGGTGACACCCGGTCCGTGTCTCTCAAGTCGGCCACAGCCGGCAATCCAAGCGGGCTCGTGACGAGGCGGCAGCGCGCCAACGCCCTGCAGCGCGACAGGACGGTCATCGTCAGCTTGACGGATTCGCTATTTGTTCATTATTGTTTAGTAAATGGCACGGGAGTTTCTGGGAGGGTTCGAGTTGCTGGTGCTGCTCGCACTTATGAAGCTCGGCGACGATGCGTACGG
>AR_comb_assmDRAFT_10114764_pt1 | contig 11719 bp, 10 predicted proteins | sample ArasoioldDNA_FD_10543 | JGI IMG/M metagenome (IMG submission 10543) | reverse complement strand
GAAAGTTTTTCTTCAACTGAAAATTCTTTTACTTGTGCCATTTATTGTTTATAGTTTTTGTTTTACGTCAAGTACCGGTTCACACTCACGATTTGCTACTCTCCTGTAAAATACCTCACCGGGTTGGTTTTTACCTCTGTTTTGAGGACGGCAAAGTTAGGGAATTTTCTCTCTAAAATTTCAGTTAAAAGGTCTATGGTGAACTGCTCGCTTTCGTAATGACCAATATCAGCAATCACCATACGCCCGTTGGCGTCGAAAAATTCATGGTACTTCATATCAGCGGTAATATACATGTCGACGCCGGCAGCCAGAGCTGAAGAAACTAAAAAACTCCCTGCTCCGCCGCATACCGCGACTTTTTTGACCGGTTTGTTCAGCAAAGAAGTATGACGGACGACCCTAAGATTAAAGGTGTTTTTTATATGGTTTAGAAAGCTAATTTCATTAACAGCTTCGTTGAGCTCCCCTACTACACCGCTGCCGACTCGCTGGTGCTTGTTTGCCAGGTTGATGACGTCATAAGCAACCTCTTCATAAGGATGTGCGGCTATCATAGCGGTCACAATATCGTTTTCGAGCCACGACGGAAATATCACTTCGATCTTTATCTCATTTTCCTGGTGTTGCTTGCCGACTTCGCCGACATAAGGATTTGTTCCCTCGTGGGCTTTAAAGGTCCCGGTCCCTTGAGCATTAAAACTACACTCACTATAATCCCCGATGTGTCCGCCACCCCCCTTGAATATAGCATCACGCACCTGTGCTGCTTTGTCGACAGGGGCAAAAGTGAAGAGCTTCTTTAAAGTGCCCTCTTTCTGTGAAAGAATGGATTTATTCGTAAGGCCAAGCAGCGACGCTATTTTTCCGTTCACGCCGCCCAGCACATTGTCAAGGTTCGTATGAATAGCGTATATGGCAATACCGTTTTTGATTGCAGCTATCACAGCCTTTTCGACGTAATTTTTTCCATTGATCTTTTTTAGTCCTCCGAAAATGATCGGGTGGTGAGCTATCAAAAGATTACAACCTTTACCAATAGCTTCGTTGATCACTTCTTCTGTAGCATCAAGGGAGCAAATGATCCCACTGCATTCCCAACTTTTGTCACCTATTATCAAACCTGCATTATCATAATGTTCCTGTAGTGAAGGATGAGCCTGGGATTCTAAGAATGAAATGACGTCCGAAACTTTCATTTTGGAAAGTTAAGACTGTTTATTCGGAGTGCATTTTTGATGATTATCTGCAGGGGCGCTTACTGGTGAAACAAAAATTTCAAAAAAGATTTGAAAAAACAAAATCTTTCGTACTTTTCGGTATCCATCCGCGTCCCCTGCGATGACTTCCGCCCTCAGTTCACCATTAAAACCCTTGATATGCGAAGAAGTAACTACGGTTATTTGCTGCTTGCATTGTTGGTGATAACAGGATTAGCAGGCACCATAACTTCAACAAGCATTACAAGTAAAGAAAGAAAATTAGTTGCGGGTTATCTTAAGGATACGAAAAATGATGTTTTGAAAAGCGTAAAAGAGCTTTCAAATTCACAACTCAACTTCAAAACCTCGAAAGATAAATGCTCGATCAAGGAGTGTATTTATCATGTTGCTGCCTCAGAAAAAAATTTGTGGGAACTCATGCAGGCTACCCTGAAGCAACCGGCTAATCCCGAAAAACGGTCGGAAATAAAATGGACGGACGAGAAGTTGCTTGAAGCGGCAGATAACTGCACCCCAGAAGAGTTTAAACTGAAGAAGAATTCCTTTAAGACAGTAGGAGAAGCGCTGGAAAGTTTCAAGACTACCCGGGCAGAACATTTTAAGTATATGAAAGGCACTACCGAAGACCTACGAAATCACGTAGCTCAAACATCCTATGGATGGCTTGATTGCTACCAGCTCTGCCTTTTGATATCGTCATACAGTAAACGTTATCTGCAGCAAATCGAAGAAATAAAAGCCGATCCAAAGTTTCCATCCCGTAACAAAGGGGATGTGTACCAAAACTAACTCAAGGTTGAAAAACCTCGGCCCCAAAATTCCCGTAAGAATGAGGGGCTTTTTTGTTGTAAATAATTAGAGGACAAATTCAATCGTCACCTGTCGTTCTCATTCTTTTTGTAAACATCAGGATCATGTTTCTGCATCCATCGTTCAGGCTTATCAAAAGGAGTGAACCCAAATTGTGCGTATAAGCCATGAGCATCCCTTGTAGCTAATGTAAATCTTCGCAGGCCCTGCAATCGCGGATGATCCATGATCGTCGCGATCAACCATTTTGACAGGCCTTTTCCTCTTTCTCCGGGTAAAATGAAAACATCGGCGAGGTATGCAAACGTGGCAAAGTCACTTATCACTCTTGCAAAACCTATCAACTTATTGTTGCGATATATTGCAAAACAAAGAGAGTTATCAATACTCTTCTGTACTATCTCTAGGGGAATACTCTCAGCCCAATAGGAGCGAGAGAGAAAATCATGAACGATCTCAACATCAATTTTTGATTTATCGGTAGTTAATAAGTATTCGCCCCTACTCCACTCGGTTTTTTCCATGTTCAATATTTTTCGAAATAGAATTAATAGATCCGCGTCTTAAAATGCTGGTATATCCGAATTGGAATACCGTCTTTTCTTGGTAAATTAGCTATTGCACATCCGAAGGTGAATTTATATTTTGTCGTTCCAATTTCCATGAGACCTCTTTTAGTTATATTAAGTCTGGTATGCCTGGTCGGCTGTAAAAAAACGATTGAGAAAAAAGCCGAAAACGCCATCATGAAAGCGATGACAGATGGCCAGTGGGCAATTACGAGTTTTATTTCCGACGGCTCGAACATTACCAATGACTTTTCAGGCTATCGTTTCCAATATTTTGATAATTACACGGTGGACGCCATCAAAAATGGTACGGTCGAAAACACTGGCAACTGGGACGGAGATGTGTACACCATGAACATCGTTGCTAACTTTCCCAATGCCACAGACCCACTGCTTTTATTAAACGGCACCTGGCATATTACCGACAATAGCTGGACTTACGTAGAAGCCACAATGACCACCGGAACAAATACAAAATCATTAAGACTTGACAAGCAATAGCGACTGTGTTTGATTAAACAATTTACCCCAAATCTGGTCTTAAACTTGTATCTTACTGAACCCGGGTTTACCCGAAGAACTAATCAAAATTTAGCCGGCCGAAAAGATGTGATTATGATATACAAAAATTATCACCATCAAATAGTTTTTAAAACTAAATTCGTTCTTTTCCAGGCCCTTTAAAAACTCTTGAATGCCAAAACCGGGGAATGTCTTTTCAAAACTAGTTCTTGCTATATCATTCTGGATGGCCACCACGGCCGTTCAGGCGCAAGACCCGGTGGCAAATTTCTCGGCTAATAACACATCAGGCTGTGCACCGCTACGCGTAGATTTTACTGATCAGTCAACTGGATCGCCTACTTCCTGGACTTGGGATTTTGGAAACGGTCAATTGTCGCAGAAGTCCAGTCCTACAGCTACGGTTGTGTATACACAGCCGGGCACATATACAGTAAGATTAGTCGTGAGGAATGCTTCGGGTATTGATGATGAGATCAAAACGAATTATATCACTGTATTTGCGTCGCCGACGGCTTCTTTCAAAGCAAACTTAACGACTGCGTGTGCTCCGGCAACAGTACAATTTACCGATCTGTCAACACCTCCACCGGGCAGTACAATAACCGGCTGGGCCTGGGATTTTGGAGATGGCGGCACGTCCGTTCAACAAAATCCTTCCCACGTTTATACAAACACCGGATTTTATAATGTTTCCCTACAAGTCAAAACCAGTAATGGATGTACGAGAACAGCCGTGGCCGGCAGGTACATTAGGGTTGTGGGTGGGGTTGATGTTAATTTTGGATTTATACAGCCTACAACCTGTCAACCTCCTTTTCTTGTCAATTTCCATGACCAATCCGCTGGGCCCGGAACGCTATCTTATGTATGGAATTTTGGAAATGGAGCTACCTCAACAGCAGAAAATCCATCCACGATTTATAACGCCCCGGGGACGTACACAGTCAAGCTCTCTGTACAAAGCGACCTTGGTTGCAGCGGTACAACCACCCAGGACGTTGTCGTCGAGGGCAAAACCACTGATTTTACGGCCCCAGCTAATATTTGTGTTGGTCAAACGATCAACCTTCTAAATAATTCGGTTCCTGCACCGGTTTCATCTTCGTGGACCTTTAGCGATGGCACGACATCTTCTCAAATTAATCCTGTAAAAACATTTTTGAGCGGGGGCACCTTCCAGGTTAAGCTGGTTAATAATTATGGCAATTGTAAGGATTCGATCACTAAGGATGTAACGGTCATAACCTCACCGACAGTCGACTTTTCAGTTGATGATAGTATTTCTTGCGATGCACCCTCTACAGTTCAATTCACGGACAAAAGTCCTGCAGCTTCCACCTGGCTTTGGAATTTTGGTGACGGCAGTACGTCTACTGATCAAAATCCAAATCATACATATTCCGCTCCGGGTTTTTATGATGTTACATTAACCATTACCCTCGCCGGCGGATGCAGCAATAGCATTACTAAAAGCCAATACATCAAAATAAAACCTATCGTCGCGACTATTACAAATGCTCCTGCCGGAGGTTGCGTGCCATTTACTTTCAGCCCTATTGCAGACATTCAATCAATTGATAGTATTGTAAGCTATTCCTGGGATTTGGGTGAACCAGGCGCCACTTACAATACACAATTTCCAACGCACACTTATAATTCTACAGGAACTTATGCAATTAGTTTGACGGTAACCACGCGATCTGGTTGTGTAAAAACGATCACATTGCCAAGCGGTGTAAAGACAGGAACAAAGCCAACTGCAGATTTTACTTTTGCTCCAGATAACACTTGTGCCAGCACTCCTGTCCAGTTTACAGATAATTCCACGACATCACCGGGAGCCGACGTTCAATGGAATTGGAATTTTGGTGACGGAGGAACTTCTTCTCAGAAGAACCCAAATCATGTTTTTACCTCTGCAGGAACGCTAAACGTTCAGCTAACAGTATCAAACAATGGCTGCGAGGATGATGTGATCAAACAAGTGACTGTTCTTCCTCCAGTCGCAAATTTTGGCTATACTGTTAACTGCAGCAACCATTTGACTGTAGCGTTTCTCGACAGTTCTCAAACAGATATTGCCTATGGTCCTATTACTTATCAATGGGACTTTGGAGATGGCAGTACGTCCTCAGCTCAGTCGCCATCACATAATTACTCCTCTTTGGGAACATATAATGTAACTCTGAATGTAACAAATGGAGCTTGTTCTTATTCGGCATCGCAAACAATAGTCCTTGCTAATGAAGCAGCAGATTTCACAATCAGTAAAAATCCTGTTTGTAAAAATGAGACCTTCACCTTAAACGCTGCCGGAATCAATCCGGCTAACATAAAGAACTACACCTGGACTATCGGGGGAACGACTTTGACGAGTGCGAATGGGAGTATCGATCATAGCATCGATACTTACGGCAGTTACGATGTAAGCCTAACTATTGAAGACATTAATGGATGCACAAGTTCAAAAACGGTTGCAAACTATATCACAGTAAACGGTCCAGTTGCTAAATTTTCGAGCAGTCTTGGAAACTGTATAAATCAACAGGTGAATTTTACAGATTCTTCGGCAACAAATGGGGTTCCTATCACAGAATGGATGTGGGATTTTGGAGATGGAACGCAACAAACGTTTACCTCGCCTCCATTTTCACATGCTTATTCACAAACCGGCAGCTATAGTGTTAGTCTTACCGTAAGAAACAACGTAGGTTGCACCGACAAATTCGCGATAAACAACACAGTGCTGATCACTAGTCCTATTGCGGGCTTTATGGCGGATACCCTGTATTGTCCTTTAGCCCCTTTACAGTTTGTTGATACGTCAACAGGTTTACAACTGTCATACAATTGGGATTTCGGAGACGGAGGCACTTCGACACTTCAAAATCCAACCCATTCTTATGCGGCCGGGAACAATTCTTATTCAATAAAGCTTGTGATCACAGATACCGTTGGTTGCCGCGATTCAGTCACTAAGGCGAATTATGTTAACATTCGTACTCCGACAGCCGCCTTCGATATTGAGGACACCTCCGGCATATGCCTTCCGCTGCTTACAACTTTTTTGTTCAAAGGTGTCGACTATGAGAGTTTTTATTGGGCCTTTGGTGATGGAGCGTCGACTAATGCACAAAGCCCCTCTCATTTTTACAACGACTATGGAATCTTTACTCCGAAACTTTTTCTCACAGGTCCGGGAGGCTGTGTTGATTCAGCGCAGGCAACGGTCAGCGTATACAATGCGCGTGCAAATACCCAAATAATCTCTGATCCAACTTCGGCTTGCAATTCGCTTACCGTCAATTTTGATATCACGGCACCGCCAGGCTTCAAATATGAATTCGATTTTGATGATGGATCAAGTGATTCATCCGGTCAAGCAAACCTGACTCATTTTTATCCAGCGCCTGGAAATTTTTTCCCGGGCCTAACCATTACGGACGACTTCGGATGCCAGGCCCGGATCCCTTCCGACGCCATTCACGTTTACGGAGCAATTCCTCTTTTTGGCAAAGACAAAAAAGAATTCTGTGATACCGGCCTGGTAACGTTTAAGAATTTTACTCTGAGCAATGATCCGGTCGTTTCAACACTATGGAATTTTGACGACGGAAGTACGAGTACGAACGAGCAACCCACACATTTTTTTGGAAACCCTGGATTGTATAGTATATCCTTAACTGTAACCACCCAGAACCAGTGCGTCAGTTCTTACCTGGACACTGTACGTGTTTATAAAACGCCCGTTGTCTCTATCACAGGGAAAGACACAATTTGCATTAACAGCAGCGAACAATTTGCGGGAGTACTGACCGCTCCCGATTCAACGATCACGTGGCAGTGGTCTTTCGGAAATGGCGCCACTTCGCAAGTGCAAAACCCGTCGGTTGCTTATTCATCGGCGGGAGACTTCACGATTCAACTGGTAGCTGCAAATAAATTAGGTTGCTCTGGATCGGCAGATCATGCAGTGAATGTAGTTCCGTTGCCTACTGCGGATCCTGTTACAAATCCACTCACGGTTATTTCCGGGGGTTCGGCGCAACTTAATATGAATTACACAGGTCCTATCATCAGTTATAACTGGTTGCCTTCACAGCATCTTGAATGTACAGATTGTCCACAGCCCGTCGCTACTCCGATGAAGACAACAGACTACACCGTCGAGGTGCAAGACAGTCATGGATGTAAAAATTCCGGCCATATCACTGTGAAAGTGGTTTGCGGTGATCAAAACTTTTTTATTCCAAATACTTTTTCACCAAACGGCGATGGAGTGAACGATGTATTTTATCTGCGCGGCTCGGGTTTGTTCAGGATTAACAGCTTAATGATTTTTGATCGCTGGGGTGAAATTGTTTTTGAAAAAAAGAACTTATCCATAAACAATCCGTTGGATGGCTGGAATGGAACTTATAAAGGGAAAAAAGCCAAACCAGATGTATACATTTACCAGATCGAGATCGTGTGCAACAATGGAGAAACGATAAAGTATGCCGGCAATGTGGCTTTAATACAATGACGTAAATGAAAAGCAGACTTAAAATATTATTCGTCTTTTGTTGTTTATCGCTTGCGCTATTTATCCATGGGCAGGACATTCATTTCTCACAATTCTTCCAGGCCCCACTGCTTCGCAATCCTTCTCTTGCCGGAATATATACAGGCGACATAAGAGTACAAACTGTATATCGTGATCAATGGAACAGCGTAACCAATGCTTACAAAACAGCATCGCTCGACGGCGAATACAAAATGCCTGTTGGAAAGTTAAATGACTTCGTCACTGTCGGTATGCAATTATTATACGACAAGGCAGGCACCATTTCGTGGACTTCCACTTATGTTTATCCTGCGATCAATTATCATAAATCTTTAAGTGCGGAAAAAAATCGATACCTCTCTATCGGGTTCATGGGAGGTGTTGTGCAACGCAGGATCGACAGGTCGAGAGTTACTACAAACTCGACTTATGACAATGGATCAGACGGTGAATCTTTCACAGATGCCTCTTACCTATATGCCGATGGAAGCGCAGGTATGAGTTATAATTCAAATCTTAATGATAATCCCGACAACAATTATTTTTTGGGAGTGGCTTATCATCATTTTAATCGTCCAAACGCATCTTTTTATCGAACTGCAAACATTGAACTTTTTCCAAAATGGGTTTTCTCGGGCGGCATTCGCTTTGGCGTTTCAGACTATGCCTATGTTACTTTACAGGCAGATCATTCGATGCAGGGAGCATACAGGGAAACCGTCGCGGGTGGAATGTATGGTCTGAAAATCGGAGGCGATCACGACAAGCCGGATTATATTATTCACGCGGGAACTTTTCTGCGCTGGAACGATGCGATCATTCCGGTATTGAAACTTGACTACAATCCTTTCTCCGTCAGCATCAGTTATGACGTAAACATTTCAAAATTGAAACCTTCGAGTTATGGACGTGGTGGGTATGAAATTTCAATATCGTATATAGGCATCAGGGAACATAATTCCAGCCTTGATGCTGTCCGTTGTCCAAAATTTTAAGATCAACCCTTCGACAAAGGAGGCACCGGCCTGTCTTCTTCATTAATAAAATTAAAGACCAATGCTGCCAGGAAACCACCTCCGAAACAAGCAACCACATAGAGCCAGATATTTTTTAAAGCAAATGCCTTGACAACTGTAGCGCCTACTGCTACAGCAGGATTAAATGCACCCCCAGAAATGGAGCCAAACGTTGAAGCCATTGCAAATACTGTAAACCCGATAGCCAGGCCATAAAAACTATTTCCCGTAGTTCCTTTCGAAGTTGCCACATTTAACACAACATAAGCCAGGGCAAATGTTCCTATCAGTTCACCAAGAAAGGCCTTAAGTACCTTCCCGCTCAAGTCCATAGTGGCAACGCCCACATCCCCAACATACCATCTTGCAACAAGCGCGGCAACGATCGCCCCAATTATTTGGGCCACCATATAACCAATTGCATGCTGGGCAGAGACCTTTCCTCTTATCAATACTGCTAAAGTCACGGCGGGATTATAGTGAGCCCCCGAAATATGGCCACCGGCAAAAACCATTACCATTAATGTAGCACCGATCGCAGCGGCATTGCCTGTTAATGCTACTACCAGTACAAGAAAAAAAGTTCCAATAAATTCAGTGATATATTTTCGCATAAAGAAAAAGTTTTGGCAAAGAGAAAGTTAAATCAAATAAATTTAACCGACTAAATAAATCCATATGAAAATTAAACCAGGTCAGCAGGCTCCCGATTTTTCTTTGTATGATTCAGATAAGAATAAGATCACACTTTCTGATCTAAAAGGTCACAATGTACTGCTGCTTTTTTTTCCTGCTGCGTTTACCGGAACATGTACCAAAGAACTTTGTTCTGTTAGAGACAACATTGGTTTGTATAATAATGCTGATGCGAAAGTGTTCGGTATTTCCGTCGATATGATCTATTCCCTTTCAAAATATAAAGAAGAACAAAAACTTAATTTTTCTCTTTTGAGTGATTTTAACAAAGACGTTTCAATTGCATATGGTTGCTTGCACGATACTTTTTCTTATGAAATGAAAGGTGTTTCCAAGCGGGCAGCTTTCATTATTGATAAAGATGGTATTGTCCGGTATGCAGAAGTGCTTGAAAAGGCTACAGACCTCCCAAATTTCGATACCATTCAAAAAATCCTGCAGTCCATTAAACCTACTGCTAATAATTAAATCTCATTCCTTTAAGTAATTGAGTTAGAAAGGTTTTGACCAATGGTATAAATACGTTGCAGGAATCAAAAAAAGGGATTATTATTGGGAGATTAAATGTAAATTTGTTTTCTTGAAAAGACTTTTACCTATAATATCTTTTATTCTATTCTTAACCATCCAAATGCAGGGGCAATCTAGAGTCCCGCAGGATGGTGGTGAGCATATTATTAAGTTCTATCCCAACCCTGCTATTTCATTTATCACTTTCGATCTTCAAACAAGCTCTGACAAAGGTTATGACATGCAGATCTTTAATTTTCTTGGAAAGATGGTATTTGAGCAGAAAAACATTGCTACAAAAACTACGATCAATCTCAATGACTATAGCCGCGGTGTTTATATCTATCAACTACGGGACCACGACGGAAAAATTCTCGAATCCGGCAAGTTCCAGGTCTCCAAGTAACAGCACCTCGATCTCCATTATTTATTTTATTGCACCTGTACGATCAAGAATTTGAGGTATTGTGTATTCTCAATTCCGCGAATTACCGGATGATCGGCTGACTGTGTCTGAAAAACGACTTGCCTGATCTTTCTTCTTGCATCTTTTGCAGCCATGTCGATGATCTGTAAAAACAATTCGGGTGGTACCAGGCTTGTGCATGAGGAAGTAACCAAAAAACCTCCTGGTCGTATCAATTTCATTCCCCTGAGGTTAATCTCTTTATATCCTGTTATGGCTTTTTGAATCGTTTCCCGGCTTTTAGTGAATGCAGGCGGATCAAGCATGACCACATCATACTGCCTTCTTTCCTTTGACCATTGCTTTAGCACATCAAAGGCGTTCGCGGTTTCAAATCTAACAACGTCCTGCAGTTGGTTCAGCTTTGCATTTTCTATGGCCTGCCCTGTTGCATTCTCCGAGATATCGATTCCGAGAACCGATCTTGCACCATAGTGGGCAGCATGTATCTCAAACGTGCCTGTGTAAGTAAAAGCGCCGAGTACCTCCGCATCTTTCACAATGTCACGAATAGCACGACGATTGTCCTGCTGGTCCAAAAAATAGCCTGTTTTCTGTCCGTTTTCCAAATCAACATTAAACTGCAGTCCATTCTCGTTAATAACGATCTTTGTATCAAAGGGTGCTGATAAAAAACCTTTTTGCTGAGAAAGACCCTCAAGTTCCCGAACAGGCACGTCATTGCGCTCATAAATACCTTTGGGTTTAAATACCTGGTTGATGGCTTTTACAAAGGCCGGCTTCCAGGCATCAATTCCCAGTGCCAGCGTTTGAATTACAAAATAGTCATTAAACTTGTCGATGATCAATTGTGGTAGCTCATCAGCTTCCCCAAAAACTAGGCGGCAATTTTCAATGTAACCCGTCTTTTTTCTGTAGTTCCAGCATTCCCTGATCTTGTCGATGAAAAACTGTTCATTGATCTCAACTTTCCTATCCCTGGTCAACAATCGAACAATTATTTGCGACTTTAAATTAATATACCCCTTGCCTGCAAATTTTCCGTTGTCGAAAAAGACTTCAACGATGTCCCCGGCATTGATTCCCTCATCTGTCTTCTGCACTTCATTCGCAAATATCCATGGATGTCCATTGGCTATCCTGTTTGAGATCTTTTTCTTCAGATAAACCCTTTTCATAATCTGCAAGATAAGAACAACAAGATGCAAGGCTTAAGAAACAAGGTTCAAGGCCATGCATTCAGGTTGGATCTTATCCCCTCCGCGCTTGCTCTTTGTGCCTTGATCCTTACATTTTCCCCCTCTGCCACTTGTTCCTTGTGCCATGTACCTTTTATCTTGTTAAAGGTCATTTTGTCCCTAAAACTTTGCTTGGCAATATTATTGACGACCTTACCT
>AR_comb_assmDRAFT_10306730_pt1 | contig 11722 bp, 10 predicted proteins | sample ArasoioldDNA_FD_10543 | JGI IMG/M metagenome (IMG submission 10543) | reverse complement strand
TTAATATCATCGTAGCCGATCGGCCAATCATCACCCAAGCCGTCGATACTTTTTCTTTTGAAATCTTTTGGACCAAATCGCAATGAAATACGTCCCCAGTGATTAGTTCGCCCTCCTAACATACGTGCGCGCCACCATTCCCATTTTGTATCGCCATCGTGAGTATAGGGTTCCCCATCAATTTCCCATCCCCAATAGGAGCCATCAAAATCTCCGAAAGGACGAAACTTTGTGCTCGCACCGCGACGTGGTGAATCCCATGGATTTTTTAATTGGCAGGAATTCTTTGCAGGATCGTACATCGGCCCCGCCTCCAGCAGGCAAACCTTCAAGCCGGCGTTCGCCAATACGTAAGTTGCCATTCCGCCGCCCGCGCCGGAACCTATAATTACTGCATCGTATTGTTTGGATTGTTTCTTAACCTGGAAGTCTCCCATCAGCAGTTATTTTAACAGATAGAAATGAGCCATCAATTTACTGGATTCATTTTTTATACGGCAAATAAAATGGGTATAATTTTCTCAGAACTAAGAGAACATGTGAATTCTCAGCAGAACAAAGAATAGTTGGGACGGAGAGATGATTTATTTCCTGCTAGCCATTTTATCCAGGTTATAGCCGATTAAGTAACCTACCACGCTGCCGACGATTGCACCAATAACAAGAGACGCGATGCTCCCCGCGGCGAAGTAACCTATTCCCAGCCCGAAAATCCCAAGAAAAATAATAAAAACTGTCGTGGCTGTCTTGCGTTTGGATTTTGAACCGACAGGGTGATACTGCGCCGGATGATATTTTTTGTGCCGGTGGTGGCTTCGAGCCATAACTTATTTTTTAGCAGGTAATGATTTGACAAATTTGAGCGAGAAGTCGAACCACTTATTTAAACCTTCACCTTTCACACCTTCGCTACTGACCAATGCCCATCCCTTCATTGGTCGCCCGGTAATGTCAAAAGGGCCAACGTATTTATCGGCGGTCACTTCAACAGTTAATTTGGGATCAAAACGAATGATAAGGTCGTTTTTGTGCACACCTACGCACATATTGCCGTTGAGAAGGTAGCCTACACCTCCAAACATTTCCTTGCGCGTAAACCCTTTTTTATTCTTTATGAGTTGGTCGATTCTTTTCGAGAGAGCTTCGTCATAAGCCATATCGTAAGAAAGTTACACTATTTCTGCAATTGAAAAAATAATGTGGACCCGGAGTTGAGAACTCCTCTTTTTATAATTTAAGAAATGAGTTGTTCCATCGGCTTCTGCACCAGCTCTTAAATCTTATAACATTTTTCTTCACCGGCGATTCCGGTGTGCAACTAATGTAGTACAAGTAGAAGGTAATAATAAACAACAGTCCAAATATCCAAAAGGGTATCATAAGATCATTTTACGGGTATTAAACCAAATTACATTCCAATTATCAGCGTATGGCAGAGGAATCTTACCCCCATTTTGTAGAGAAATCTTTACGAACTGTACTGAAAGTGTGGAAGAAACTTTTTTGAATTATGAAAATCTTTCTTTTAAGTAATTCACATTTCAAAAATCAGAATATTCGGCGGGGTACAAAAATGTGATGTCGATGTGGGAAACGTTATTTTGATACTCCGGCATTGCAGACAGTTTTTTCCAATAAGGATCGTTGCCGAATATTTTCCAGTGCTCGTCCCTGTCTGCCTTATTCTCAAAACTCGTCATATACATAAGGTTGGGCATTTTGCTACCCGCTAGCACACTGCTGTAAAAAATCGCATTGAAGTTGAGTCTTTTGAAAAGACCGATTTCGTCGCCCTGGTTAAACATTTCCACCTTGTTTTCAAATTTTTTCTCTGTCGCACTTTCATAGCTTCTCAGTTCGTAAACCCGGTCCTTTTTTGCGCCCTGCAACGTTGGCAACTGCATTTGCGGAGCCAATGGAAAGGCTTGCAATAAAATAGTTTCTATCCTTGCATAAGCTGGGTTATTGTGAGGACAATTGACGTAATCAGCCGCAGCGGTTTGAAAAGCCGCATCACCCCTTAATTTCTCAGGAAGCGTTATTAGCATTTCCAGAGATTTTAAAGGCATAAACACGTACATCACCTTGTCGACTGCTGTGTCGTTTGCCCACGATTTGAAAACGCCAACTTGCTTTATGCCAATCCGGTGAAGAGATGGCAACAAGGCATTCTGAAAATAATTGTCCAGTATTTTTTCCTGAGCGCTACTGGTGAAGTGGTATACTGTCATCTGATAAAACTCTCGTGGTGATTTTTTTTCGGCTTTCCAGGATGTGTGAAGGAGCAGCACAAATAGTAATATGACCGGACTCGTTTTAGTCAAAAAGTTCTTTTTCATTTTTTAGAAGGATTTGATTCAAGTAATCGAGGGTAAAAATACAGTATGGTCATTAACCGAATATCCAGACTCGAACAATCGTTAACTTTGCGGGTTATTAAAATCTATATGAAAGAGGTATATATTGTTTCGGCTGTACGTACCCCAATTGGGAGTTATGGGGGTTCGTTGAAAGATATTCCCGCTACCAAATTAGGTGCGATTGCCATCAAATCAGCTATGGACAGGGCAGGCGTTAAGGCAAACCAGGTCGACGAAGTTCTTATGGGTTGTGTGTTGCAGGCAAACCTCGGCCAGGCACCAGCTCGGCAGGCGGCAAAATTTGCCGGGTTGCCTGACAGCGTTGTTTGCACAACGGTGAACAAAGTGTGTGCAAGCGGCATGAAAGCAATTTCACAAGCCGCGCAGAGTATCATGCTCGGCGACAATGATGTCGTTATAGCGGGAGGTATGGAGAACATGAGTGCTGTTCCTTTTTATGTCGAGAACTTGAGGTGGGGAAATAAATATGGTGACACCAAGCTAATCGACGGGCTCGCCAAAGACGGATTAACGGATTGCTATCATGGATACGCCATGGGCTGCGCCGCTGATCTCACCGCAGTGAATTATAAAATTAGTCGTGAGGAGCAGGACGCATTCGCCATTGAAAGTTACACGCGTAGCCAAAAAGCGTGGAACAACGGAAACTTCAAAGATGAAGTAGTACCGGTTGAAATTCCTTCACGTAGGGGTGATCCAACAAGATTTGAAAAAGATGAAGAGCCCTGGAATGTAAAATTTGACAAGATTCCGGGACTCAAGCCTGCATTTGGAAAAGACGGAACGGTAACTGCTGCCAATGCAAGCACCATGAATGATGGGGCCGCAGCTCTTGTCTTAATGAGCAAGGAAAAGGCGGAGGAGCTAGGAATAAAACCGATAGCAAAAATTATTTCTTACGCCGATGCGGAACAAGCGCCGGAAAAATTTACAACTACGCCAAGTATTGCTGTACCTAAGGCGGTCAACAAGTCGGGATTAAAAATGAGTGACATTAGTTATTTTGAGTTGAATGAAGCATTTAGTGTTGTCGGAGTTGCCAACATTCAATTAATGAAATTAGATCCTGCAAAAGTAAATGTGCATGGAGGCGCAGTTTCACTGGGGCATCCGTTGGGTGCGAGTGGCGCGAGAATTATAACCACGCTGATAAATGTATTGAAACAAAACGATGGGAAATATGGAGCCGCAGGAATTTGCAACGGCGGAGGGGGCGCCTCTGCAATGGTGATAGAGAACGTGAAAAGTGAAAAGTGAAACGTGGAGGAGTGTTCTCTTTTCACGTTTCACTTTTCACGTTTGACTATGCCATGTCATCTTGTAGCGAACCTACTTGGTGCTTAGGTCTGCACGAAATGAGAGCAATTCGCTCCACCGGTTGTCAACACATTTTGCGAAGTCAGCTAAGTACATATCCCACGCGCCGGCTCCGTGTGCCATGTTGTATCTTTCGGGCATTGGCTTTCTGTAACCATCTGCCATTTCTTTAAGTCCATTTTTTAATCTTGTTACACTTAGGAATTCCGGGGCGCCAGACGTTACGGCTTGATACACTGCCACGGATTCGTTCCCGGCCTGCCAAACTTTTTTCATCTTGGTTTGAAGCTCAATAACACCCTTTATCATGCCTGGCTTTGGAAACACGTGGCTGATGACTATCTTATCACTGTAATCGGTTAGCTGAACAGTACTGAGGCTGTCTACGAACTGCACGTAACCCGCCCCGCCACGGTCCACAGTGTAGATCGCGACGTTCTTATTCCAGTCGTTGTTGTGCTCAGTACCAAGATTTCCTCTGCCATCAAAGGCGTCCCAAGTGGTGGGTCCCTCGGCAATCATGTATCCATTGGCATCAGGGCCGGTTTGAATATCGAAGACCCTCCATGCCCAGTCACCCTTGTGATATTTCTGAACATGAGCAGCAAGCGCTTTCTCAAATTCTAGCACCTTGTCTGGCTTGGCAAAAACCCTGGTGACGTTTAAGACGTTTTTTGTTTGGCCCATTCCTAATACAGGAACGAGAAGAAAAAGAAAGAATAATCTTTTCATTTTGTGGCTTTTTTAAATGAAGAAATGAAGGTGGAAGTTTAAATAAGTAGGAAGAATGGAAAAGATAGGAAGAATAAACCACAAACAGAATATATTTCACTTTGTTTTGATTATCATCAATAAAAACATGGCACGATTGCCTTCTCGGAACCTGCCTAAATAAAAATTCTTAATGTCCATTAAATACCAGTGTTAGCAAAACTTTCTTGTTGCACCACAGTCCACCGAACGCAGAATAACTTAACTGCTGGACCAAATTTTTTGGTTCAATATAAATATTTTATAATGAGCTTTCCCTTGGCAGGTCTGCGTTTGTATAGTCCAACGCATATTTTGCTTAGTTTTGGAAGTTGCTCGTCGCTAATATCTGGATCATATCCTCCCAAATAGCGAAATTTACCGGTATATCTCGGTTCAACAATTGCGAACCCCAAGGCAACGGTATCCTCTAACGTGTTTTGAATAATTTCTAACTGCCTAGATGCTGCAATAGGTTTGTGCATAACCGAATCTTGCAAGTTGTAACAACTATCTTTAAGCCCAAATACCATTAGAGTACCGGACGGTTGCGAATTAGAATCACAAGAAAAAACGGTGAAACAAACTAGAAGTGCCAAAATTAATTTCATTTAAAACTTTTTTGTGCGTCATTGATTCGTGGAACTGTTGAACTGTCCGCGTCTAATTTTGAGTTGACTTTTGACATGAAAATATTGTCATTAGAACAGTCATTGGCATGGATAAGACAAGGATCCATACATGTTTTTTTTTCATAAATGACAGTTTGTTAGCTTAAGAATACGAGAGCAAACAAATGCTGCTAAAAAATCGAGAAGTTAGGTCACGTGAACGATCAGAAATGCTCTACATCTGAGAGAGAGTAAATTCAAAGGAAATTTGATAATTCTAAGGTAAGTGGAAATCTTCAATGGAAGAATGACGCAGTTGTTTTTTGTTAACCCGTTTACTAGCTGTAGCAAAGATCCGGATAGCCGCGCGGAAAGTGTGATTTTTCGTGCGCATGGATGGCTTATGAAAGCGTGGTGGGGACACCAGGTGGCAATCGTGATCCACGAAATGGATAGAACTGTGAAGCGCAATAATGTCAGTTGTTTCATCTTGTAAAAGACTTGGTAAGGAAATTCAAATGTCAAATAAAAAAAGGTGGCGCTATGGCCACCTTGGGACGGTTAAAAAATTGGTTTTTATAGTTGTCTAATAACTTTTGAGCTGCAATAATTTTCCTGTGATTTGTTTGTCGGCTATTCTGAAAACATATACCAGGTTGCCACGCTGGTGCATGGGCAGGCTTAAGGTAAAGTTTTGTCTACCGGCCACTACAAATCCCCGGAACACTGTTTTTATTTTTTGCCCCATCATGTTATATACTTCTAAGGAGCCCTGACCGGCAATTTTAGTCTCGATTACAAAATTTACCTTGTCGCTATAGGGGTTTGGATATGCAGTCACTACAAGAGCAGACGGAGTAGATGTCGATGTCTCGCTCATGAGTGCAGTTCTGCTAACTTGTGTGATTACCGGTGCTATTGGCGCGGGGAAAAGCGAATCACATGTTTGTTTATTCGCATAGAAATCGAGGAACCTGCGCCCTTCATCAAATGCCTGGTTAATTGCATCCACTGCATCGTTCACGTCAGCATAAGAAGGAACACCGTTGACACCCGGCGTAAGTGTACCACCAAGTACGCCATTCGCAAGGTTCAGCAGATCCTGAATGGAGTTATTTGCGCCCAGGTAATTGATGACATTCTGATTCATCAAGATCGACTTCACCGTATTGCTATTGCAAGTCGTTACAGGCGTAGCATTAGGCCCGCAACCAATCATTGCCTGTGTCGTTAACCAACCACTTTCAATGTGGAATAATAATAATTTTCCATTCTCCCATCTGGCATTTAACCCGAGTGTGATGGTTTGGGATAACAACACATTATTAATCTTTCCTTGCTTAGTTAAATATGTAGGACTTACAAAACATCCCGTGGTTATAGTACATTGCCCGGCTGGCAGAGCAGTTGGCGTACTACCTCCCGGCATGGTTTGATTCAATTTATTTGCGCCGCCATCGGTAGCAGGAACCGTGACGGAATTGGTTGTACCGGTGACCAGATCCACAGGGTTGGCAGGGATGCCTAATAAATATTTGATTGTATTCACAGGCGTAGTTCCCAAACAGCTTTTACCATTCTTGGAGCCGTAGTAGCCTTGTGTCAACGTATAGAAATAGGAACAATCAAATTCGTGAACAATCCCGTTAGCGGTTTGACTCGTGCAATACGTGGGTGCCAGGCCAGTGCCATACACATAATAAGTGCCTGAAGCAAGACCGGACCACGTAAGAGCCGCGCCTGTTCCAGTTTGAGGCCCTTGTACATCACTGTTATCGCTTGCAAGTTTTAGTTGATAACTCACACCTGGGTACGAACTACTCAAAGTAATCGTTCCGCTATTTGGTGTGGTACTGCAGAAATTGCTACCTGCGATTGCATATACCGTGGACTCTGGACTAATTGTTATAGTCACGGTGTTACTGGTACTACTTGAGCAAACGCCACCACTTACGATTCTGCGGAACTGCGTAGTTTGTGTAAGTGCACCCGGCAAATAATCTTTGCTGGTTGCACCCGAAATGTCTGCAAAACTTCCACTCGTTTTTGATTGCCATTGATAGGTATAACTTCCGTTACCGCCCGTTGCTGTTGACCCCGTTAAACCGCTTGGTGCATTTCCGGAGCAGATAGTTTGATTGGCTGCAATCGTATTATTGCTGATCGGCTGTTGAATCGTGATCTTGACAGATGAGGAGTTGGCCACATCGCAGACTCCGCTTTGTACTATGGCGCGTATCCATGTGTCTTGCGTTAATCCGCCGACACTCGAACCTGCTAGAGTAGTTGTGGTATTGGTTATGTCTGTTACTCCAGATGTGAAGTTCGATGAGGTTGACTTCTGCCATTTAACAACAGATCCGACATTACCACTCAAAGTGAAGTTACCGGAAGGCTGACTCCCGCTGCAGATTGTTTGATCTGCTGCAACAGTACCACCAACCGAGGTCGGATTAACTGTTACTTGCACGGAAGCGCAATCTGAATTACCGCAATCTCCTTCTGCCCTCACGTAATATGTCGTCGTTGTAGTTGGGTGTACACTAATGGTAGGGCCTGTTCCGATCGATGCACCACTTCCACATCCACCGACATACCATTTCCATGCAGCGCCGGTCCCAAGCGATCCGCCCACTACGCTAATGTTTGTGCTACTTCCGGTGCAGATAGTAGGAGAGGCTGCAGTTGCGCCGGTTGGACTAGTTGAAGGCGTCTTCACTGTTACTGTCACTTGTGCGCACGTCGTCGTTCCGCAGTCACCCTCTGCTCTCACATAATATGTTGTTGTGGTGGTAGGGCTCACGCTTAATGGAGAGCCGCTGCCAACAAATGTTCCGCCGCAGGAACCAGTGTACCATTTCCAGGTCGCATTTGTGCCCAATGATCCACCGCTTACACTCAAATTCGTTGAACCGCCCGGGCAAAAATTGTTGCTACTTGCAGAAGCGGACGAAGGAGCAGTCGATGGAATACAACATGCCGTCACAGAAATCGTGTGCGAAATGGAAGCCGTATTGCTATTTGCATCGGTAACGGTCAGTGTCACTGTTTTACTGCCATAAGTTGAGTATTCATGTGTGACTGAATCGTTCGATGTAGTTAAACCAGAGCCATCTCCGAAATCCCAGGTATAAGAATACGGCGTTTTACCACCGCTTGTTGTGCTTTTAAATCCCCAAGTTCTATTCGCATTCGTACAACCTTTTTCCGAAAATCTAAAGTCAGGTGCTAATGGTGCCGCCACCGTAAAGCTTTGATCTGCATAATAGCGGCATTTTGGAGCAATGCCTGAGCAATTCACTGAGCCATCATTATTCAGATGGGTGCAAATATTTGTGGAAGGCGCCTGGTTGTCCCATGCTGTATATACATGCTGTAATGATAATGTGGTGCCACAGGTATAACTGAAGGCCTGATCCAATATTTTCGTGTGTGTGCCTTGGGTAAAATCCTCGCCGTAGCACTGATAGACCTTTTGTGCAAAGACATTGTTTACGTATAAATCGCCGACAATCAAAAATCCATATCGTGTGTTCGCCGTCGCGTCAAAAGTAACTTTCAGTTTCACGGAAAGGGTCGGTTGGCCGGGAATACACGTGGTGGGGATTGGATCACCATTGGCAAGCACCAATTCCACTTTGGTTATTGTCATGTCCCCCGAGGTACAATTGTCGTTGGGACAAGACCCTTGTCCATAACTTTTCGAACCAAGGAGCAATGCAGCTACGATCCAACAAAACGTTGTCAGGAAAATCTTTTGAAACATCAAACGATAACTCCATTTCAAAGTAATCGCTTGCCCATACTTACCCGGATTAAAGAATAAGCCGTTCGAAGGGTAGATTAAACTCTTCATAATTTAATTTGATGGTGAATAAAATTTATTTGCCCAATTAAAAAGTTGAGAGATACTGATTCACGGGGGTAGGGATAAAATGGCGTCACTATGACATTGTTTTGAACAATGACACAGGCGTTTGTCGGTCATTCAAATTGGAGGCTCAACATCGAGGATATAAAAAGTACGTGGCGCATACGTGGCGGTGTCATTCGATAAAAGCTGCCCGACGTTGCTGATTTTTCCAGTGATTTTAATTTGGGAACTTCAACGGAGGTGGATAGAAAGAATTTCTAAGGAGAGTGAATGAAAGCGCTAAACTAGAAAGTAATTTTTAGTTTTCAAAGCTGTTGACGGATTTTTTTTAATGTGTTTGTCATGAATCACGCGACAGTGGCTGCTTTTAAGCTACTGTTTCAACTCCATCTTCATCTTACTCATGACGTCTTTCTCAATCATCTTTTGGGCCAATATGATCATGTTCTTGAAGGCCTTAGCATGAGAAATGCCGTGACCAATAATGACAGGTTTTGCAACACCAAGGACGGGTGTGCCGCCATAATTTTCGAAGTTGAAGCGATCAAAATATGCGTGTTCCAGGTTTTGTCGTTCACTGATCTCATACAAGGACTCAGCAAGTTTTAAGATCACATTACCTGTGAACCCTTCACAAACTATGACATCCGCTTTATCAAGCAGTACATCACGACCTTCAATGTTGCCGATGAAATTGATATGCTTATTTTCCTTGAGAAGGGGATAAGTTCCTTGGGCAAGTATATTTCCTTTGCCTTCTTCTTCTCCTACGTTGAGCAGTGCCACCCGTGGGTTTTCAACTCCCAAAATTTGTTGAGCATATACCGACCCCATTACCCCAAACTGGTTTAGTTGCTCAGGTTTGCAATCTGCATTTAGTCCGACGTCGAGTATCAGGCCCGTCTTCCCATTTTCCTTTGGAATTACGCTTGAAATGGTTGGGCGTAAAACTCCTTCGATAGCTTTGATACTAAACAATGCGCCTACCAACATTGCCCCAGTATTCCCAGCGCTGATAAATGCATCCGTTTTTCCTGACGCCAATAAATGAAACCCGATGGAAATGGAAGAACGCTGTTTGTCTTTTAACGCTTTTGTTGGTGACTCATGCATGTCAATCACCTGGTCCGCATGGACAACCGTGATGTTATCGTCCGGAACATGGTGCTGCTGTAATAGGTCTTTTATTTGTTGTAGATCCCCAAAGAGGGTAAGATGTGCAGGGTGGGTTTGTTCAGCCAGAAATTGCGATACACCTTTTACTGCTTCTATCGGCGCGTAATCGCCGCCCATTATATCCAGCCCAATATTCATTTGGTAACTATCAAAAGTCAAACTCCAGATCCCGGCTAATCATGCCCACTGAAATTCGACGTGCTCCCGATTATTTTTTTGCGGCAGTCTTGTCAGCTACAACTCTTCCTTTGTAATAAAGTTTGCCTTCGCTCCAATGTGCGCGGTGCCGAAGGTGCGTTTCGCCGGTAGTAGCATCCGTGCTCAGTGTTGCGGCTTTTGCCTTGTAATGCGTCCTGCGCTTCGCGCTTCTTTGCTGGCTATGTCTGCGTTTCGGATTTGGCATATCTCAAGTTTTGTGAATTGTCAATTGTCAATCGTGGGTATTGTGGCATCGGGGTATTGTGAGATTGACAATTGACAATTGACAATTCACAATTCACCATTCACAATCTAATTTTCAAGATCTCTGAATTTCTCAAGTCCCTTCCAAATGGGATTCTCTTTGTCTGCCTTATCGGATTCTAATTTCTTCAACATGTCCCTCGCCTCTGTATTGCAATAAGGCCCGTCCATGTTTTCGTAGTTACAGGTCTTATGCATTGGAATACTCAGGTTAATGAACTCGTAGATCCAGTTTTCTACGCTTATGTGGCTCTCATTCCGGCTAATATAATATACATCCGGGTCATCTTCCTGCTGATTCATCAGGTCAGCTTCGTCCATCATTTTCACAATGATGTTAAACTCATCCCATAGTTCAATCGGAAGACTGTTATTGCAACGATCACAGGTTACTTCGAGTTTGCCGCCCAATTCAAACTTTAATAGCATGAAGCCATTCTTTTTGTCAAGGGTTAGCTTTACCCGGGCATTGCAGTTTCTGAAATCTTGCTGTTGAAAATCGTCAAAGAACTTATCCGTGATTTCATAGTTGAACTCGTGAATTCCAGGTTTTAGCCCCACAAACGCTATCTCGTATTCCCTTCTGTGGCTCATCATTAGCTTTTTCCGACAAAATAAGGTCCCGCAGGCACTAAATTCGGAGGGGGGCAAAGGTAGGGGATAAATTGCAAAAATGAGGACTGATTTTGAATTAATTTATCCGTTTAACCTAATTTAAAGGCTGGATTTTTTATGCGGCAATTCCTCGGAACTATCTTAGAAAGAATGATGAAGGCATGGAGTTGGGTCACTCTGATCGTTCTCGCTATTCTTATCAAACTTTCCTCGTTTTACTCTGGTTTTATTGAGCAATATTATGCGAATGGGATGTACCCCGTGATTTCAAAAGTCCAACGATTCTTGTTTGGGTGGTTGCCTTTCAGCCTGGGAGACCTTATTTACGGTTTTTTTATCATTGTCATCCTTGTAAAAACCTGGCAAACCCTAAGAGTGTTATTTAAAAGGACATATAGCCGTCAGTTTTTTCTCGACGGCTTAAAGCAGATCATATTCTTTTTTCTTTTTGTGTATGTTCTGTTTTACATCCTGTGGGGTTTAAACTACAGCCGCAAAGGCATAGCCTCACAACTTGATTTAAAAATGACTCGCTA
>AR_comb_assmDRAFT_10292726_pt1 | contig 11722 bp, 16 predicted proteins | sample ArasoioldDNA_FD_10543 | JGI IMG/M metagenome (IMG submission 10543) | reverse complement strand
GCTCGTCCACTGTTTTACGCCAAATCGGTAGCAATTCAGTTCGTTACCGAGGTTGATGAGGCCCAGCGACAGGCCCGCCTGTTCGAGTATTCGGAGCTAAACACCGCTATGGCCCTTACTTGGACCAAGGTGCCTGCTACGCCGGTAGAAATCGATGTAACTGTTGGCGGGTCGCGTCCGGTAGGCATTTTCGGACCCATTACGGGTACCGAATTTGAGGAAGAATTCGAGGTTAAGGCCCGATTTACCCGTGAATTCTCGATAGAGGTACCAGCAAGGCTGAGAGTTGTTCCTGCGGTTACTCAGTTCGAGGCATCGATTGCAGGAGAGGTTAAATTCACCCGAAATGTAGCATTTGCGTACCCAGGCACTCGGATGGTTGCGCTACACTATAGTCAAGTTTTACAAGAAGACCGTGAAATTCTAGAATTAATGGACTTAGGAATAATTTAAGGTGACTAAAGAAGAAGTACGGAACATGCAGCGCACCCTTAATGCGTTTACACACAAATATCTTAAGGGTGTTAATCCATTGATGGTGGATGGTGTACGAGGCCATGCGACTAACGTGCGTATCCTGCAAGTTAAGTATTACCTCGGTTATTCCAAGTATGTGAAGTCAAAGAAGCACCCGAATGGACGCGATGCGTCGTGGCGTCCACTCACGGTACGCCGTATAAGGCATCCTCGCTCCCGTAAGCATTCAAGCGTCGAGATGATTGCGGCCGGTATTTACCGCCGTCGCAAGCAGCATATCCGTTACAGGCAGCAGATCATTAAATCCCACGTAACTTCGGGTGTTACTCGCTACGATGGCGTACCTGTCGCTGCCTGGCTTGTGCCTTATTTAAACTATGCGAGGCGAAATGGTTGGCAAGGACGCCTAGTTTCTGGCTGGCGTGATCCAGCTTATTCTGAGTCTCTTTGTTATCGAATGTGCGGTGCTCCGACCTGTGCAGGCCGGTGTGCCGGTAGAACTTCTAATCATGCGGGTTCAGTTAAACCTCGTGGTGCCCTGGATGTATCCGATTACGCCCGTTTTGGGACGATTATGGCTAAGGCACCGCTTTCTCCGCATATTTTCAACGCGCTCGGATGGCGCGATCCAGTTCACTACAGCGCCAGTGGGCGCTAAACATAAAGGAGGGTAGATGAACGAGTTTCTATATGCACTAGTAGGCAAGCTCCCCGTATCGGTACAGCCGTATGCGAAGGCGCTTGTTCCGGTTGTGGTTGCTGCTGTAGCCATTGTTGTGCAGCTTGTTGAGACGGACACTTTTGACACGTCCGAACTTTGGACCGCTGTAAGCGCGGCTGTCCTAGTTATTCTCACCTATGCAGTGCCAAACCGTGGCTATGCCCCGGTACCAGAAGAAGAGTAAAGGATAAATAATGGGGATATTTTCTGTCCCACCGAGTAAAACTATATATGAATACAAAAAGGGCGATCCTGATGGTGTTGGAGTTGCGGCCCTTCAGGTCGCCCTCAACGAGACAGGCTATGAGCCTGAACTAGTTGTTGATGGTAATTTTGGTGACTCTACTGATGTCGCTGTAAAGCAGTATCAGCAGTCCAAAGGTCTATATGTGGATGGTGTTGCGGGTCTAAAGACGCAGACCAAGCTGGCTGACGGTTTTGGCCGTACCGCTAAAGCTCTTTATCAGCTTCCTAGCGGGCTTATCTATGGTTTAGTTGAGGCGGAGGCCGGGTTCCGTATCGGAGCCGTCAACTGGTCCCAGCCCGGAGGTGTAGATTGCGGTTATGTACAGCGCCGTGTCTATGGTCCCCCGTGGAACGAGGCCGAGGTTAAAAAGGCTTTTGACTCCGAGGTTCAGATCAATAAGTTTGCCGAGGATACTCGTAAGCGTTACGATGCCTTCACGGATAAGGCTAAATTCCCCGGCGTTCAGAATAAACCTAATCCGACTGAGTATGCATGGCGACTAGCGTGCCTGTACCATAACTGGCCCTACGCTGCGGAGCGCCTAGGTAAGGGCTTCCAGTTGAGCGATACTAAGCCGAGCGATCCATGGTGGCCAGAAGGAGTTACCTTCGATGACGGCCAGCCAGTTCTCACCTATCGTGATTGGGCAGCGTTTTATGCCATGGGGTCTAGTCTACATAGACATGAAGGGCGTGTAGTACGTTACGCCTTCGGTGTTCCGTCTTACAATTATGGCTAATAGAACTAAAGGCAAAAAGAAGTCAGCCGCAGCAAAGCGCGGTCATAAGAAAATAAACCATCGAAAGTCTGCTGCTGGTTCTCGTAAAGCCGCCTTTGCCCGGTGGGGTAAGAGGAGAAAGAAGAAGAAATGAGCGTAAATCTGCGGGACGGGTCTACTGTTGATGACCCCCGTTTAGGGCGACTTAAAGAATACGATGAACGCAGTAGATCGTTCAGCATTGCGCCCCTATTAAAAGAGGTTGAACTACGCTCCCCACGCACTCGCTACTGGCATGTGCCATACACGCTCGATCAGGGACAGACGAGTGCTTGCGTAGGGTTCTCATGGACCCACGAAGCTATGGCACAGCCAGTAATCGTTCCTAACCTTGATTATGATGATGGTCAGAGCGTTTACAACGCCGCTAAGAAGGTAGACGAGTGGGATGGCGAGGATTACGACGGCACTAGCGTACTCGCAGGCGCAAAGGTCATGCAAAGCCGGGGCTTCTTCATGGAGTACCGCTGGGCTTACACCATTGACGATCTAGTTCTCGCGCTTTCTCACCAGGGTCCGGTTGTGCTGGGTATTGAGTGGCGAGACAATATGTATGACCCTGACGACGATTTCTTCCTCAATATTGGTGGAGATACTGTCGGTGGCCATGCCATTCTTGCCTACGGAGTCGTCGTAGACTCGGAGGGGAAGCCCGAATATGTGCTTCTACACAATTCGTGGGGTCCAAGCTGGGGCCGCTACGGAAATGTCAAGGTTCGCATTGCGGATATGGAGCGGCTACTGCTGGAAGGTGGAGAGGCTTGCATACCAGTAGGAAGGCGCTATCCGTAATGAGTGCTGCTGATTCCTACTGGGAGGCTATTGAACTTGGTCGCCTACCGATTGCGCTAGTTATTGAGACTGAAGAAGGCGTAAGAGGAATCGCTACGGTAGTATTCGGTGCAGAGGTTACGGCCTCTAGTGATGTATCTAATCCAGATAAGAACATCATGGAACGCTGCAAGTCTATATGTAGGGCTACTCTCATTGCTAAGAAGCGTGTCGAGTCTGAGTTTGAGGGCGTAACTGTTGGGCCGGGTGCTTACTAATGTATGATGCTCCGGACCCGCAGGACGGCCGTGAATTCTGTCCATTTTGCAGCCAGTATTGCTATCGTATTGAGGTAGCAGGACACACGCAGTGTGATAACTGTAAGCAAGTTATCGAAACCTGCTGCGGCGGCTAGTATTATCTGATATCCTCTCGGCTGATGCCATTTGTCAGCTTCATAATCCCTACGCTGGGCCGGGATTCTCTCTGGGATACGCTTGAATCTCTAGGCAATCAGACCGATGATGATTGGGAGGCTCTCATTGTCTTAGACAACGGCAGTCTCCTAAGTGATAAGGCATTTACAGCCGTATCTGCTTACGGTAAGACCAGCCTATTAGTACCCGACATTAAGGGTTCAGCGGGTCTTCTACGTAATTACGGAATGGAGAAGGCTGATAGCGAGTGGGTCGCGTTTGTAGACGATGATGATACGTTGGACCCCCATTACGTAGAACATCTTAAACAGCATGTAGAAGACTACCCCTCAGCAGACATAATCCTATTTCGTATGCTACATCCTAAGTATGGGATACTGCCTCGGGAACAAATCCCCACAATTTCTCAAGGTTTGGTGGGCATTTCTTACGCATTACGCGCAAGGATTAAACCAAAATTCTTGAAGGAGGAGGTTGTAAGCGATACGGACACGACCAAGAATTTACATGAAGACATAGAATTACTACGCGAACTTCGTGACAAGGGCCACGAACTTTACATTTCAAGGCATGTTGATTACTTGGTAGGTACACATGATTAGTCTGCTTGTACCTACTAGAAAGCGCCGCAAGGAGTTCCTTCGCTTCTACAACTCAGCGATGGAGATGGCTGACAACCCGGAGGATGTGGAGGTCGTTGCGTATGTAGATGAGGACGACTCCACTTACAAGAACATCGATTTGCCTAGGCTAAAGTTCGTTAGTGGAGAGCGGGTAGTGCTCAGTGAGATGTGGAACATCTGCTGGAAGAACGCTACTGGACCTTATTTCGGACACATGGGAGATGACATTGTTTTTAAATCACGAGGATGGGACACGAATGTCAAAGAGGCTATTGATAAATACCCTGGGAAAATTGCTTTTGTATGGGGCGATGATATGGCTCCCACTGGTAGGCAGCAGGTTTTCGGTACTCATGGTTTTGTTCATAAGAATTGGACGGACGTTACTGGGCGTTTTGTTCCGCCCTATTTCGTTTCTGATTACAATGATACGTGGTTCAATGATGTGGCGGATAAGCTCGAAATTGGTGAGTATCTTCCGCAGGTAAAGACAGATCACATACACTACATATGGGGCAAGACCGGCCAGGATGAGACAACCCGCGACCGGCTCTACAGGCACCAGCAGGAAGACCCGGAAGGTCTGTACTACAGCCCCGAAATGGAGTGGGAACGCGATCAGGAGGCTTTTGCATTACGTATGGCTATAGAGAAGGCGACCGGCCAATCACCCAAGCTATCCATATTGATAGCAACCATTGTGGAGCGTGCCCCGCAGTTCAAGCAGTTAGTGGAGCGTACTCTCTGTCCACAAACTAAGGAATTTGAGAATCAGGTAGAGATACTTGCTTACTGGAATAACGGGGAGCAGCCGCTAGCGAACATCAGGCAGGCGTTGGTAGAAGAGGCTAGGGGCGAGTACATCTGCTTCATTGACGACGACGACATCGTGCCTCCGTATTACGTGGAGAAGATTCTCAAGGCCATCGAGAGCAAGCCTGATTATGTGGGCTGGCGAATGCAGGCCTATCTAAACGATAGACAGCTTAAGCCGACCTTCCACTCTCTTAAGTACGACAAGTGGGATGAAGATGGGCACGGTTTTTACCGCAACGTCAGCCACCTTAATCCCGTTCGCAAAGAGAAAGCGATGCTAGAAACCTTTAAGCCACGGAAAGGTCAGCCAGAAGATGTACAGTGGGCCAGAGCAATGAAGAAGTGGCTTCGCACTGAAGAGTACATCGAGGATGTCATGTATCACTACCGGCATAATCCTCGGGATAGTAAGTGGTTAGGAGGATGGAAGACGCTGGCTGAGGGAAAGCGTCCTGCCGTCAAGTGTGCTGCGTTTCGCTATCATCCCGACTGCCCGATGGCGTACAAACTTGAAATCAAACGAGCAGAGTTAGGATATACCGGACCAGGACCAGCCCCATGAATAAGAAATTTCTAATTACAGGTATTACTGGCACCGCAGGACAAGCCTTTGTTAAAGAGCTATATCCAGGGAACGAAATTGTAGGTATTGATCGTAATGAGAATCGGATAGCCTGGATGAAGTATTACTACCCGAACATTAAGATATACACGGGCGACTTCTCTGAGTACAGGTTCGAGGGTGACGAAAACCACATCCTGCATCTAGCTGCCATGAAGCACATAGATCAATGCGAGAAGAATCCGCGAGAAGCAGTTATCCAGAACGTAGTGAAGACTCATAAGTTGCTAGAAAATGCTTGTGACCAATTAGGTTACGATGAATATTTATTTACATATATGTCTACCGATAAAGCGTGTGATCCCGCATCTATTTATGGTTACACCAAGTATCTAGCGGAGAAGCTGGTGCTGGGATACAACTCGCACGTAGGTTCACCGGCTCGGGTAGTCCGCTCGGGTAATATCTACGGATCGAACGGCTCCGTCGTACCTCTCTGGCAGGAAGCAATAGCGAATAAGAAGCCGATCATGCTCACTGACGACAGTATGAAGCGGTACTTTATTACGCCGGAACATCTTGCCAGACAAGTAACCGAGGATGTCCTCTTCGCCACTTACGTGCCGCACGTATACATACCAGAAATGGACAAGCATGTGACTATGGGCGAAGTCCTAGACGATCTGTTGGCCGAGGCTGGATACGACCGAGACAACTATCCTGGCGGCATCATCGTGACTGGCCTACGCCCTGGCGAGAAGATGGAGGAGGCTCTGCACGCCCAATGAGCAGTCCCAGTAATATGTTAAATAGGTACAGGGCTACCTATGATTGGGCCGGTAATACTATCTCGCACAAGCTACGCTACCGCTTCCCGCAGGGAAAAAGTATCTTGGACGTAGGAGCAGGGTGGGGTAAGTATCGAGATTTGTTTCCAGACTACATAATGCATGCCTGCGAGGTTTGGTGGCCTTATGTGGTAGAGGAAATGCTCGATGCCCGCTATCAAAAAGTATTCTTACAAGATATTTGTGATCTAGCGGCGAGTGGTGAGCTTGAATATTACGATGCCATGATCTTTGGCGATGTGTTCGAACACATAGAGCGGCCGAGAGCGAAGCAATTGCTCAAAGATATTTGGGATAAATGCGAAGAGGCATACATTGTGGTGCCGTATATGTACGAGCAGGGGGAGGTAGACGGGAACCCGTTCGAGGCACACCAACAGGATGATCTAACCAAAGACCTTATGAAGAGAGAATACCCGCAACTTAAACTAGTGGACTCTGACGGAGCTAAAGGACTCTATATATTAAATAGATGAACGTAGGATTTATTGGATTAGGAAAATTGGGGCTGCCCGTAGCATATGCCATAGCTGCACATGGCCATCGGGTGTGCGGAACAGATGTGAACCCAGAGGTTCGTGAGTACATCGAGGGCCGCAAGAAGGTGCCCTACCAAGAAGAGCAGCTAGAGAAGTACATGGAAAAGGCCCAAGTCAATTGGCGTACAGACGTTACAGACGTTGTACATAGCAGCGACATAGTATTCGTAGCTGTACAGACGCCACATGAGCCAGAGTACGAGGGCACGACAAAACTCACGGAAGATCGGGCTGACTTCAACTATGAGTATCTAGAGAAGGCTGTACGTCAGGTACGCGAGGCGGCGGACGGACTAGGCAAGAAGATCACTCTAGTAACTATTTCTACCTGTCTACCGGGCACGTTCGAAAGCCGGATAAAGCCAGAACTTTCAAGCAATGTTCATTATGTGTACAATCCATTCTTCATTGCTATGGGCACGGTAATTCACGATTTCCTCCACCCTGAGTTCGTCTTGGTGGGCCGTGACGATATGGTGGATAGCAAGGGTGATGGCTATGAGAAGCTAGGTAATTTGTACTTCAACCTTAATCTCGGCCCGCTATTTGTCACTGACGTTCGTACCGCCGAGGGAATCAAGGTGTTCTACAACACGTTCATCACCGCTAAGACGGTGCTAGCCAATACCTACGGGGAAATGGCGCACAAGCTGAACATGAATGTAGACGATATCTATAAGGCACTGGGCATGGCTGGCGACAGAATTATCTCTACCAAATACCTGAAGGCTGGTATGGGCGACGGCGGCGGGTGTCATCCACGGGACAATATTGCACTCAGTTATCTTGCCAACAAGATTGGCATGAGCCACAATTTCTTTGACGATCTGATGATGGCTCGTCAGGACCACGCTGAGTGGCTAGCAGACTATTGCCTACAGTACGGTAAGCGTGTGCTGATCCTCGGCAAGGCTTTTAAGCCCGAAACAAATATCGAGACAGGCTCTCCCTCAGTACTGGTTGCTAATCTCCTAAAGGAGAAGGGCGCTAGTGTCTCCCACTATGAGGACCTTGATACGCTGGACTCTGGGCCGTTTGATGTAGTCTTGATCGGCACTCAGCATGAGCGGTACAAGGCCTACGAGTTTAAGCCTGGTATTACGGTGATTGACCCATTTAGGTATATACCTGACAAAAAGGGTGTCAATGTAATTAGGCTGGGCGAATGAGAGAGATATGGAAATGGTGCCCTGACTGCCGCGCTTGGAGCGTATCGCGTAAGTGCGTTGTATGCGCTAAGGATTTGAGAGAGGAGAAAAATGACAGCGATAGCAATAGTCCCGGTATACCTGCGTGACGGGTTCGATGCCTCACATGCAGCTAAGACTATCCAGGGCTTAATGAGTACCTTTCCAGGCAGGGTCTATGTAATTGATGACGGCTCTCCCAATCCAGATATAAGGGATGAATTTAGGGATTTTGTCATAAACCGTCGTGATGATTACATATTCACGTCTAAGGAAAACACCGGATTTGCTGACACCATAAACCTTGGGCTACGGATGGCTCGTAACCAAAAGAAGGACGCGGTATTAGTCAACGCAGATATCGAATTCATCCGTAAGGACTGGTTTGAGAAGATGGATGCCACCGATGCTGAAGTTGTTGGCGCTCGTCTGCTTTTCCCGAACGGGTTAATTCAGCATGCCGGAATTTATTTCAGCTTGATTGCACGACGCCCGGAGCATATTTTTCGCCTTGCTCCTGGCTCACTTAACATGGCGAGAAAGGAAAGAGTCTGTCCTGTAACGGGCGCTCTACAACTAATTAGATATGAGACACTCAAAAGCGTTGGCTTGTACGATGACAACTTTAGGCTGGGGTACGAAGACTTGGACTACTGTTTACGAGTCTTTCACTCTGGCGGCAAGTGCGTTTACCAACCGGAAGCGGTAGCGATTCACCACGAAGGACTTTTCCGTAGGAGAGAGGGAAAGGCTGCGGAATGGTTTGATGAGTCCTGGCTATACTTCGGCCAGAAGTGGGAAGGAAAAGACTTCACCGCTTACATGCCTACTCTGATTGGAGAAGATAAATGGGGCTAGATGAATTAGACGAACGTAGACGTAGGATAGAAGCTGATCCAGTAGCCTATCTCCGCTCGATTGGACGGGAAGTTTCTATGGAACTAGGAGATATCTCTACAGAGATTGATAAGAAGCTTAGGCCACATTGGGAGAAAGCTCTTAAGCGCGAGAGGGCTGAGAGGGCTACGCTGAGGCGGGTAGGATTTCCCTACAAATCTCCACTCAGGAAAGTTTGGCGCTGGTACGACGATGTAATGTGGATGCCAGAACCGCTAGATGAAGCCGTTTTCAACGTGATTGCCAAAACTATTTGTCTAGTACACAATCATACGCCGTACACAGAGATGGATAATAAAACTATTGTGTGTGCTATTTGTCGTAAAAAGTTAGGCGAACATGAGGCATAGTCCTAAATGTAAAGAATGTAACTGGATACTCTCTTTTGAGAAGGAAGAAGGCCAGTTAGGCTGGTATTGGATCGCTAAATGTCCTAACCCAAATTGCGGGGTAAAAATACATGAGCCTGAGTAGTGAAGATGTACTTTTCCTAGGCCGTACACATTCGGCTGTCTCTTGGTATAGGACAGGAAGCCCTGCTCTAACCCTTGGGTGTGACTGGAAGGGAGGTTACGGCCCTCCAAATGACTACACAATCCTTGCTGACCTTAGCCGTAACCCCTTCGAACCTCCGGAGTACGAAAAGTACAAAATTATTGTGCTGCAACAGGCGTTTGGGAAAGACTGGCAAGCGCAGATATATCGTTGGCGAGATAAAGGAATTAAAGTTCTATATGAAATCGATGACTACATTCATGGAGTCCACAAAATCCCAGGCCACGCTGGGGCTAAGGCTTTCTCAAAGTCTAGTCTCCCACTGTACGAGGCCTGTATGGTTGCCGCTGATGGGCTGCTTTGTTCGACGCAATTCTTAGCGGATAAGTATAGGAAATTCAATGAAAATTCTTGGATATGTCGTAACGGAGTTGAAGGATACCGTTACAAGGACTTGGAACTTCCTAAACGGGAAGGGATTCACGTAGGCTGGGCCGGTGGTGAAGGCCATCAGGGTAATGTTCTACCCTGGGTGCGCCAGCTAGAGCAATTAATGCTTGAAGATGAGCGGATTAACTTCTTCTGCGTAGGCTTAGACTTCGTAAAGGATATGAAGAAGGAAACTCAAGAACGGGCTGTACACATTCCCTTTGTGTTAATGGAGCTATTCCCTGGTGTGCTATGCAACTTTGATATAGCTCTAGCACCAGCAGGTAATAGCTTCTTTTATAGAGCTAAAAGCGATCTACGTTGGCTTGAGACAGGCGCTTTAGGTATTCCTCTCGTCGCCAGTCCAATTGTGTATCCAGATATTGGTGATGGTCGCACGGGTTTACACGTAGATGATCCACTAGAGGCTAAACATGCCGTCAAAACCCTCATCAATAACGAGGAATTGCGCCTAGAAATAGGCCATAATGTACGAGAGTATGTACTCAATAATCGGACAACTGAACATACATGCTCGGACTGGGAGACGGCTTTCCTCGCCGTCACGTAGAATTGCATTCAGTATGTGGTCACGCTATACGGTTGGCCAGCGGGAATTAATCCGCGAAAAGAATATTCAAAGAAAGGCTCCTAAACTTGTCTACACCACAGGAGAAGGGTCGCTTGTTCGAGAAGATATGGGGCAAGCTACTCGGAACAAAACCTCAGCCCGGATCAGGAAACAAGTGGTACGCCAAGCTTGACGTAGCCGATGCCCGGTTCTTGTGGAGCCTCAAGCATACGGAGAAGAAAAGTTTCTCGCTCACTCCTGCGTTAATGAAGGAAGTGGAAGAGGAAGTAACCGGAACTACCATTCCCGGTATCGCCGTAGATGTTGACGGACATCGTTTTGTAATACTAAATGCAGACGATTTTCTGCGCTTTTGTGAGAGTGGTGAGTATAAATACATCGTGCCCTCCCGCGCAGAACAGAAGCGTCAGCAGGCAAAAATCCCCACATTATTTAGAGAAGACTAATAAAAACGGTTACAATGTGAGTAACCAATGTGGGGTTACCGCAAGAAATCTCGCAGCAAACGTAAGAAGAAAAGGAGGCGGAAACGTGGCAAAAGGTGAGAAGCAACTCGTTCGTATGCAACGCATGCGTGCTGCTCGCAAGAAGCGTGCCCTCGGGCAGAACCGCTCGCTAATGAAGCTGGGTAAGGGTAAGAAGTAATGGCTTACCCAAAGAAGCGTGGAAGCGTACAGACTAATGTACGCAAGAAGGCTGAGAAGGCCCGTGTTAAGCATCGTAGTTCGCTTAAGCGTCTGGGTCAGAAGGGCAGCGGAAACTCCGTGCCCGGTCGTGCCGGTAATAAGGGAGTCTAAATGGCTACGCCCACCTTTCGGGCAGTTGGCACCGCAGTTTATACAGCCAACAGCGTAGTTACTCCTACTAACTTAACGCCAACTAAGAACGCCGCCACTCAGAATGGTGATCTAATGTTGTGTGTTACTGCATCACGCTCGAATACTGCGACCGTATCGACTCCTACCGGCTGGACATTGCTGACGGGTTTCCCCGTGACAAGTGCTACCGCCTCGGGTGGGAAGATTTATGTATTCTCTCGTATCGCTGACGGTACGGGCAACGATGCTCCGACCGTGACGTGGACTGGCCTAGCCACTGGTACTACTGGTGACTCTGCTAGCGCCAGGATTCTAGCGTGGTCGAACGCTATCACAACGCAAGCGGGTACAGTTCCGGCCGCTACAGATACAGCGGCTACTACCTCTTGGACGCTGCCAGGGATTACCACGACTAATCCAAATGCGCTTGCGGTAGGAATATCGGTAAAAATCAGTGACGTAGCGCAGACGACTACGGTTACCAC
>AR_comb_assmDRAFT_10127447_pt1 | contig 11724 bp, 10 predicted proteins | sample ArasoioldDNA_FD_10543 | JGI IMG/M metagenome (IMG submission 10543) | reverse complement strand
GGCTTCTACGTCGCCTTCATGCCGCTCTACGCGCTCGGCCTGATGGGCATGACGCGGCGCATGAACCACACCGACAACGCCGCGTGGACGCCGTACCTCCACATCGCTGCCATCGGTGCGGTCATCATCTTCGCGGGCATCGTGTTCCAGGTCGCGCAGCTCGTCGTGAGCATTCGTCGTCGCGAGCACAACCGCGACCTGACGGGCGACCCGTGGAACGGCCGCACGCTCGAGTGGTCGATCCCGTCGCCCCCGCCGGCCTACAACTTCGCGCGTGTGCCGGTCGTGCGCGAGCTCGACGATTTCTGGGAGCGCAAGCGCCGCGGTGAACCCCCCGACCGCTCGCCGCTCGAGCCGATCGAGATGCCGCGCAACACCGGCGCGGGCTTCGTGACCGGCATGCTGTGCCTGGTGCTCGGGTTCGGGCTCGTCTGGCACATCTGGTGGCTCGTGGCGGCGGCCGCAGCCTGCGTCCTCGCGACCGTGATCGTGCACTCGACGCCGATCCGTCGGCACTTCGAGATCGGGGTCGACGACATCCGCCGCGACGAGCGCCTGCGCCTTTCAACCCTCTCTCGCGGAGCCTGACCATGTCTTCCAACGTCGTTACCGTCCCCGCGCGCCTCGACGCCGGTGCGGTCGCCGCGAACGTCCGCCGGTCTGATGTACCCGTCAACCCAGTGTTCGACGGCAACACGACCCTCGGCTTCTGGGTCTACCTGATGACCGACTGCCTGCTGTTCGCGGGCCTCTTCGCCGCCTATGCCGTGCTGGGACGCGAAGCCGCCGGCGGGCCCACGGGGAAGGAACTGTTCGAGCTGCCCTACGTGCTCAAGGAGACCGGCTGCCTGCTCGCGAGCAGCTTCACCTACGGACTCGCGACGCTCGCCATGCAAACCGACCGCCGCACGGGCGTGTTGGGTTGGCTCACGGTCACGTTGATCCTGGGTCTCACGTTCCTCGGCATGGAGTTCGGCGAGTTCAGCCACCTCGTCTCGATCGGCGCAGGACCGGATCACAGCGCCTTCCTGTCGTCGTTCTTCACGCTGGTCGGCACGCACGGGACGCACGTCGCCTTCGGCTCGATCTGGATGCTGGTCGTGATCGCGCAGGTCGCGAAGTTCGGCCTGAACCGGACCATGCGGACACGCCTCCTGTGCCTCGGACTGTTCTGGCACTTCCTCGACATCGTGTGGATCGGTGTCTTCAGCTTCGTCTACCTGATGGGAACCCTCTGATGGATGCCTTGTCGACCCGTGGCCAGCCCGCCAGCTACGGCGGCCACCTGCGCACGTACGTCACCGGCCTGGTGCTGGCCGTGCTCCTGACGCTGATCCCGTTCGGGGCGGCGATGGATGCCGGGATCGGCCGCGACACCGCCCTATGGGCGATCGTGATCTGCGCGGCGGCGCAAATGGTGGTGCACCTCGTCTTCTTCCTGCACTTGAACCGGCGCCCGGAGCAGCACTGGTACCGCATATCGATCGCCTTCACGGTGCTCGTCATCGCAATCCTCGTCGTCGGCACGCTCTGGATCATGGGCCACCTCAACCACAACATGATGGCCATGCCTGCCGTCATGAACTAACCCGGAGAGAACATGCAAGTGTCTGAAAGCACCACAAGGCCCACGGCCCGCGCGACCGTGAGTCGCCTGTTCGTCCTCGAGCTGAGCGGCGGCCGCATCTTCTCGGTGGATACCGAAGGTCGCGACAAGCAGGTCCTGGTCACCGATTGCTACCTGCCGGACGGCATCGCCGTCGACGTGGCGCGCGGGCACATCTACTGGACCAACATGGGCGACCCGAAGAAGAACGACGGCTCCATCGAGCGCATCGATCTCGATGGCAGCCATCGCCGCACGATCGTGCCGCCAGGAGGCACGCACACGCCCAAGCAGGTGCAGCTCGCCGGCGACAAGCTCTACTGGTGCGATCGCGAAGGCATGAAGGTCATGCGCTGCAACCTCGACGGCTCGCAGGTCGAGACACTGGTGTCGACGGGCTCGGGCGACGAGGACAGCAAGCACAGCCGCAACTGGTGCGTCGGCATAGCCGTCGATCCGCTGCACCGCCAGTTCTACTGGACGCAGAAGGGCGGCGACAACGCAAACGAGGGCCGCATCTTCCGCGCCGCCCTCGACATGCCGGCCGGCGCATCGCCGGCCGATCGTCCCGACATCGAGCTGCTCTACGCGGGGCTGCCCGAGCCCATCGATCTCGACCTCGACCTCGAGCACCGGATGCTCTACTGGACCGACCGCGGCGATCCGCCGCGCGGCAACACCGTGAACCGGGCCCCGATGGACATGGCGGAGCGGGATCGGGCCGCGACCGAGATCGTCTGTTCCGACCTCATGGAAGGCATCGGCATCGCGCTCGACGTCAAGGGCGGTCGCATGTTCATCACCGATTTCGGCGGCAACGTCTTCACCACCGCGCTGAACGGGTCGGACAAGCGCGTGTTGATGTTTGCGCAAGGCAACCTCACGGGCATCGCCTACGCGCCTGTGCCCGCGACGAGCCGCTGACGGCCCGCTCTCCTGTTCCTCAGGTCATTGCCATGGAAGGATCGCATCTCATGTCGTACGACAAACCCATCCGCCGCGTCGCCATCGTCGGCACCGGCGTCATCGGCGCCAGCTGGACCGCCCAGTACCTCGCGCGCGGCCTCGACGTCGTCGCCACGGACCCCGCGCCGAACGCCGAGCAGAAGCTGCGCGCGTACGTCGACGAGGCGTGGAAGGACCTCACGTCGATCGGCCTCGCACCCGAGGCGGCACGCGAGCGCCTGAGCTTCACGACCGACATGCGGGAGGCGCTGGCTCGCGCCGACTTCGTGCAGGAGAACGGTCCCGAGCGCCCGGACTTCAAGATCAAGCTCTACGCCGACATGGACGCGGCCGCGCCGCCGGACTCATTGATCGCCTCGAGCTCGTCGGGCATCACGCCGAGCGTCATGCAGTCGAACTGCAAGCTCCCAGAGCGCGTGCTCGTCGGCCATCCGTTCAATCCTCCGCACGTCGTTCCGCTGGTGGAGATCGTGCCGGGCAGCAAGACGTCGCCTGCGGCCGTCGAGCAGGCCGTCAGGTTCTACACCTCGCTCGGCAAGAAGCCGATCGTGCTGCGCAAGGAAGTGCCCGGCCACGTCGCCAATCGGCTGCAGCTCGCGCTCTACCGCGAGGTGCTCTATCTCATCGAGCAGGGCGTGGTCAGCGTCGCCGATGCCGACGCGGCGGTGAGCTGGGGGCCGGGACTGCGCTGGGGCCTGATGGGCCCGAGCCTGCAGTTCCATCTCGCCGGCGGCGCGGGCGGTATCGAGCACTTCTTCGCCGGCGTCTTCGAAGGGCTCCTGCCCGTGTTCAAGACGCTCGGCGATCCGAAGATCACGCCCGAGCTGAAGCAGAAGGTGGCCCAGGGCGTCCTCGCCGAGGCCGGCGATCGCTCGGTCGAGCAATTGTCCACCGAAGAAAACCGCATGCTGGTCGCGCTTCTCGGCGTGCGCTCGCAACACACCGCGTGACCGACGTCGCCAGGCGGGCTCGATCAGAACGGCGCGCACTGCGGCGCGCCGACCCCCTCTATTGCGTCAGCAAGCCCTTGCGGCGCGCGATCACCACGGCTTCGGTGCGATTGCGCGCATAGAGCTTGCCGAAGATCCGCTTCAGGTGGGTCTTCACCGTCCCCTCGGCGACCTGCAGCTCGTCGGCGACGCGCCGATTGCTCCAGCCGCGGGCGATGCCGCTCAGGACCTCGCCTTCGCGCGGCGTCAGCGCTTCCTCGATCGCCCGGCGCGTCAGGCGGCCCTCGATCGAAGGGTGTGCTTGCGCAGGTCCTCGGCGCAACCAGCGGATGCATGCGACGATCTCGGACACGGGGGCATCCTTGTACAGATAGGCGCCCGCGCCTGCGGCGATGGCGCGATCGAGATCCGCGTCTGCAACGATCGTCGTCACGATCACGATCGCCGCCTGCGGGTGGCGCTCGCGGATCTTCAGCAGCGCGCCGACGCCGTCGAGCGCGGGCATGCGCAGATCGAACAGGCCGATGTCGGGGCGCGCCTCGTCCCAGAGGGCGACAGCCTCGAGGCCATTGGCCGCTTCGCCCACGACGACGAGGTCGTCGTGCGCTGACAACAGCGCGCGCATGCCGGCGCGCAGGATCGGATGGTCATCGGCGATCAGGAGGCGAGTCGGTTCGTTCATGGCATTCGGCTCCGCGGCCGCCGATTCCCGGCGGACCGGAGCAACCATACCCGCGGCGAGTCGCCTGGGGATGCGCGTCGGCAGGGACCGCGAACCCTGCTTCGGTACGGCTGCGCACGATCGCGCGCCGCGCCGCCGACGGAAGCCGTCTCAGTGACCCTGGAACACGGCCTTGCGCTTGCCGAGGAACGCCTCGGTGCCTTCGCGCTTGTCGTCGGAGCTCGTGCAGATGGCGAACATCGCCCGTTCGATGACCAGCGCTTCGGCCAGCGGCGCGTCGGCGCCCCGGTTCACCGCCTCGAGCGCGAGCCGGGTGGCGAGCGGGGCGTTGGCGGTGATCGCATCGACGATCTGCTGCGCGCGCGACAGGAGCGTGTCGGCGGGGACGACTTCGTTCACGAGGCCGATGCGCAACGCCGCCTGGGCGTCGATGACCTCCCCGGTGAGGATGAGCTGCAGGGCCATGCCCTTGCCGACCAGGCGTGGCAGGCGCTGCGTTCCGCCGTAGCCCGGGATGACGCCCAGCTTGACTTCGGGCTGGCCGAACTTCGCGTGCTCGGAAGCGATGCGCAGGGTGCAGGCCATCGCCAGCTCGCATCCGCCGCCGAGCGCGAATCCGTTGATCGCCGCGATCACGGGCTTGCCGAGATTCTCGATCAGCGACATGAGGCCCTGGCCGACTGCCGTCGAACGCTCGGCCGCCAGCGCATCGAGAGCGGCCAGCTCGCCGATGTCGGCACCGGCGACGAACGCCCGTCCTGCGCCGGTGACGATGACGCCGTGCACCCCGGCGTCGTTGCGCGCGTCGGTCATGGCTTCCGTGATCTCGGCAACCGTGGCCCGGTTGAGCGCGTTCATCGCCTGCGGCCGGTTCACCGTGAGATACGCGGTGGACCCTTTCTTCTCGTAGACGATGGAGCCGAAATGGTCGTAGAGCACGTTGGAATAGTCGATGTCGGGGGCGTTGGTGTGCTGGGTCATTGGGATGCTCCGAGTGGGGCCGGTTCGACGATGAGGCGTGCTCCGCGCTGGCCGGAGAAGTAGGACCACAGCCATGCCACTGGAACACGCAGTCTGTTCTGCATCTGCGGCAGGTACGCGATGTGGATCAAGGCCCACAGCCACCACGTGACGAACCCGCTCGAGCCGAAGCTGCCGCGTTGCAGCAGCGCAAAGTTCTTTCCGACCACGGCCATCGAGCCGCGATCGAAATAGCGGAACGCCTCCGGAGGCTCCGACGAGCGGATGCGCGCGACGATCGACCGTCCGGCGTGTCGCCCCTGCTGGATCGCCGCCTGCGCGATGCCGGGAACAGGGTGGCCGCGGTCGAACACCGATGCGATGTCGCCGACCACGTAGACCGCGCTGTCGGTCGGCAGCGCGAGCGCTTCGTCGACCCGGAGCCGCCCGGCCTTGTCGGTCTCGACCCCGAGCGTGCCGGTCAACGCGGGCGCCTGGACTCCCGCGGTCCAGAGCACGGTCTTGCTCTCGATCCGCTCGTTGCCGATCGTCACGCCGTTCTCGTCGACCGCGGTCACCAGCGCACCCGTCCTGACCTCGACTCCGAGCTTCTGCAGGTGCGCCTGCCCATCGGCCGCCAGCGATTCCGAGAAGCTGCCCAGGATGCGGGGCGCTCCTTCGAGCAGCACGATGCGTGTCTGGGCGGGGTCGATGCGCCGGAAGTTCGAGCGCAGCGTGACACGCGCCAGCTGCGCGATCGACGCCGCCAGCTCGACCCCGGTCGGGCCCGCGCCGACCAGCACGAAGGTCATCGCACGGCTGCGCTCGATGATGTCGTTCGACAACTCCGCCCGTTCATAGGCGCCGAGGATGCGCGAACGCACGAGCTCGGCATCCGCGAGGGTCTTCAGGCAGGGCGCGTGCGCGCGGAATTCATCGTGACCGAAATAGCTCGGCGAGACGCCGAGCGCGAGGACGAGAAAGTCGTAGCCGATGGTGCGCCGTTCGAGGCCCGGCGAGACGATCGCGACTTCGCGCGTGGCGCGATCGATGGCGACCACCTCGCCAAGAACGATCGAGACGTTGCGCTGCCGTTCGGCCAGCTGGCGCAGCGGCGCGGCGATGTCGGAGGGCGCCAGCAAGGCGGTCGCGGCCTGGTACAGCAAGGGCTGGAAGATGTGGTGGTTGCGACGGTCGACCACGACCACGTCGGCGTCGCAGAAGCGCAGCTGGTGCGCGGCGGCGAGGCCGGCGAAGCCGCCACCTGCGATCACGACGCGTGGTCGGCGGCGGGCTCCTTCCGTGGCAGGAGAAGGCTGAACGCTCGCGGCAGCCACCGCCGCGCTCGACACCGGCGTTTCTACCGTCATCACGCCTTGCCCTGGTCGAGCGCCACCGTGTGGCTTGTCGCCAGTTGGCCGACCTCTGCGGCCGAGAAGCCGAGCTCGCGCAGGATCTCCTCGGAATGCTCGCCGACGCGCGGCGCGCGCCGCGGCTCGGTCTTCTCCACACCGGCGACCTGCAGGGGGCTGCTTACCGTGAACTCCGCGCCGACCGACGGGTCGCGAACCGGCATGAAGATCTTGTTCGCGTGCATCTGCGGGTCGTTGACGATGTCGTGCGCGTTCTGCACGACGCCGAAGATCACGCGTGCGTCGTCCAGCGCCTTCTTCCAGTAGGCGAGCGGCTGGCTGGCGAAGAGCGGATCGAGCACTTGCACCAGCGCGGCGGCGTTGCGTGCCAGCTCCTTGCTGTCGGCGAAGCGGGGATCCTCCGCGAGCGCCGGCTCGCCGATCGCGTGCGCGAAGCCCGCGAAGTCCTTGCCCTGCACGACCAGCATCAGCCAGCGGTCGTCGGACGTGCGGTAGGGATTGATCAGCGCATTCGGCGGGTTGCGCCGGTTGTGCTGCGGATAGAACTTGGCACCGTTGAGGGCGCCTTCGATGAATTCGCCCGCGGCCCAGGCGCCTTCGGCGATCAGCGAGGTGCCGACGCGGCCACCCTTGCCGGTCTTCTCGCGCCGGTACAGGCCGGTCACGATCGCCCCGTACAGCGTGCTCGCGGTGGCGTGGTCGCCGATGCCTGGGATCGGGATCGTGGGCGGGCTGTCCTCGTCGTGGGTGACATGCATGAGCCCCGAACGGGCCCAGTAGGCCGTGATGTCGAAGCCGGGCTTGTCGGCTTCGGGCCCGTGATCGCCGTAGCCCGAGATGTCGGCGTAGATCAGCCGGTCGTTCAGCGGAGCCAGCGTGTCGTAGTCGAGGCGCAACCCCTTGCGCACCTTGGGCGGATAGTTCGTCACCAGCACGTCGGCCCATTCCACGAGACGCTTCATCACGTCCTGCGCGGCCGGGTCCTTGAGGTTCAACGCGATGCTGCGCTTGTTGCGATTGACGAGCTGCCACGGGTAGTTGCGGTCGCTCGCCGGCAAGGGCGGCGTCACCCACAGCATCCGGTGCGGATCGCCGATGCCTGGCGGCTCGACCTTGATGACGGTGGCGCCGAAGTCGGAAAGGATGGTGGCGGCGGCCGGTCCCGCGATGAAGCTCGCGACGTCGACGACCTTGAGCCCACTGAAGATGTTGTCTTGTGCCATGGGGGTCCGCAGAGTGGTGAGGTCCAGGTGCCGGGCCATGTTCGGCGCCGCATCGTGCCGCAGCGTCCCTCGTTGGTAGCGACCACCGCGCGGCCATGTGCAGGGCCTTGGGTTGCACCGCACGGGACGTCTCTGCGGATCGCGACGTTCCTACAGTGGACGGCGACATCCGAAGGAGAACGTCCAATGGGCGGACGCATCGCATCCGCGCTCGCGCCCCAGCCGCGGGCGGCTTCCGCAGCGCCTGACGCGCCGCGCCGCTTCGCCCGGCTCTACGCCCTCACGAAGCCGAAGGTCGTCCGACTCGTGGTGTTCTGCGCGGTGATCGGCATGCTCCTCGCCGGGCGTGAGGCGTTCGACCTCGTGCGCGCCGCGTGCGCGACGGCTGGTATCTGGCTCATCGCATCCGCCGCGGCCGTCTTCAACTGCATCCTCGAGCGCCGTGTCGACTCGCGCATGACGCGCACCATGCGCCGCCTGAGCGCAGATGGGCATCCATCGGTCGGCGCGGCCAGTGCCTTCGGCGCCGTGCTCTGCGGGGCCGGTTGCGCGGTGCTGTGGATGGGTGTGAACGGGCTGACCCTCTTGCTCACCCTGGCCACCTTCGTGGGCTACGCCCTCGTCTACACCCTGTGGCTGAAGCCGAGCACGCCGCAGAACATCGTGATCGGCGGCGCCGCGGGCGCGATGCCTCCGCTGCTGGGTTGGGCCGCGATGCGCGGCGATGTCGGCGTCGAGGCCTGCATCCTCTGGCTCGTGATCTTCCTCTGGACGCCGCCGCACTTCTGGGCGCTTGCGCTCTATCGCCTCGACGACTATCGCCGCTCGGGGTTGCCGATGCTGCCGATCACGCACGGGTCGCTGCACACCCGCTCGGCGATGCTCGCCTACAGCGTCGCGCTGTTCATCGCGACGCTGCTGCCCCTGGCGGTCGGGATGAGCGGAGCGGTGTACGCGGTGTTCGCCGTGCCGCTCGGTGCCGCGTTCATCTGGCGCGTCTGGCAGCTGCGCCGGCACTACTCCGACGCCCTAGCGCGCCGCATCTTCCGCTACTCGATCCTCTATCTCGCCGTGCTGTTCGCGGCCCTGCTCGTCGACCGGGCGCTGCGCGGCTGGTAGTACCGACCGAGCACCGCGACCGAGCTCGCGGCGTGACGCACTCGTCAGGCTGGCCTGACGATTGACTCGCAGTGCATTGCAGATGCAGCACACGGCGGACGCAACGCAACCGATGTGCAACGCCGGCCGTCGATGCTGACGGTCTGAATCCGACATCGACCAAGCGAGGGATGCGCGAATGACTTCCGCTTCGATCTTTCATCAACCTGCGGCGCTGGTTGTCGTCGCGATGACCCTTGCCTTGCAGGCCTGCGACTCGGCGCGGCCGGCCACGCCGCCGGCCGCGCCCCCTGCGGTCTCGGTCACGACCGTGCACCCGACGAGCGTGCCGATCACGATCGAGTTGCCCGGCCGCACGTCGGCGTTCCTCGTGGCGCAGGTGCGCGCGCGCGTCGACGGGATCGTGCTGACGCGCGACTACCGCGAGGGCGACGACGTGAAGCTGGGCCAGCGCCTCTACAAGATCGACCCGGCGCCCTACATCGCCGCCCTGAACAGCGCGCTCGCCGCCCTTCAGAAGGCCAAGGCCAACCTCATGTCGACCACGGCGCTGGCCGAGCGCTACAAGAACCTCGTCTCCACGAACGCGATCAGCAAGCAGGACTACGACAACGCGGTGTCGAGCCGGGGCCAGGCCGAGGCCGACGTGGCCACCGCCGAGGCCCAGGTCGCCACGGCGCGCATCAATCTCGGCTACACCGACGTGGTCTCGCCGATCGCCGGCCGCACCGGCCTGTCGCAAGTCACGCAGGGCGCCTACGTGCAGGCGAGCGCCGCCACGCTGATGACCACGGTGCAGCAGGTCGACACGATCTACGTCGACCTCACGCAATCGAGCGTGCAAGGGCTTCAGCTGCGGCGCGACATCGCGAACGGGCAGCTCAAGGTGAGCGGGCCGGGCCAGGCCACGGTGACGCTGATCCTCGAGGACGGCAGCCAATACCCGCAGCCGGGCGCGCTCCAGTTCACCGACATCACGGTCAACCAGGGCACCGGCTCGGTCACCGTGCGCGCGACCTTCCGCAACCCGAAGATGGTGCTCCTGCCCGGCATGTTCGTGCGCGCGCGCATCGAGGAGGGCGTGGCCCAGGGCGCGTTCCTCGTGCCGCAGGTCGGCGTCACGCACGACCCGCAGGGGCAGGCCACCGCGCTGGTCGTCGGCCCCGACGGCAAGGCCGCCACGCGCACCCTGCAGCTGCGCGGCACGCGCGGCGACGCCTGGATCGTCGACGGCGGCCTGCACGACGGTGACCGCGTGATCGTGGGAGGCCTGCAGAAGATCCAGCCCGGTGCCGTGGTGCAGGCGAGCGAGGCGCCCGCGTCGGCGGCGACGGTCGCGGTCTCCAAGGCCGACTAAGCCTGCGAGGCGCACCCCATGTCGCGCTTTTTCATTGCCCGTCCGATCTTCGCGATCGTCATCGCGCTGCTCGTCATGCTCGCGGGCGGGCTCTCGATCCTGTCGATGCCGGTCGAGCAGTACCCGACCATCGCGCCGCCCTCGATCCAGATCTCGGCCAACTACGTCGGCGCCTCGGCCGAGACCGCGACCGACACGGTCGTGCAGGTGATCGAGCAGCAGATGAACGGGATCAACAACCTGATCTACCTGTCGTCGAACGCCGACGACACCGGCACCTCGACCATCACGCTGACCTTCAAGCCCGGCACCAACCCCGACATTGCGCAGGTGCAGGTGCAGAACAAGCTGCAGCTCGCGATCCCGCAGCTGCCCGCGGCCGTGCAGAAGGCCGGCATCAAGGTCACGCAATCGAGCAACGGCTATCTGCTGATCGTCGGCTTCGTCTCGGGCGACCACAGCATGTCGCGCTACGACATCGCAAACTACGTCGTGTCGCACCTGCAGGATCCGCTCAGCCGCGTGAACGGCGTCGGCAACTTCAACGTGTTCGGCACCCAGTACGCGATGCGCATCTGGCTCGATGCTGACAAGCTCAACAACTACGGGCTGACGCCGGTCGACGTCTCGAACGCGATCACGAACCAGAACATCCAGGTCGCGGGCGGCCAGCTCGGCGGCACGCCCGCGCCGGCAGGCCAGCGCCTCACCGCCACGATCACCGAGGCGACGCTGCTGCGCACCCCGGAGCAGTTCGGCGACATCCTGCTCAAGGTCGACCCCACCGGGGCGCAGGTGCGCATCCGCGACATCGGACGCGTGTCGCTTGGCGCCGAGACCTACTTCATCGACTCCAAGTACAACGGCCAGCCGGCCACCGGCATCGGCATCCAGCTCGCGCCGAACGCGAATGCGCTCGCCACGGCGACCGCCGTGCGCGCCAGGATCGCGGAGCTGCAGCCGTACTTCCCGCACGGGCTCGAGGTCGTGTACCCGTATGACACGACGCCGTTCGTGAAGGTCTCGATCACCGAGGTCGTGAAGACGTTGCTCGAGGGCATCGCGCTGGTGTTCCTCGTGATGTACCTGTTCCTGCAGAACCTGCGCGCGACGCTGATCCCGACGATCGCCGTGCCGGTGGTGCTGCTGGGCACGTTCGGCATCCTCGCGGCGCTCGGCTTCTCGATCAACACGCTCTCCATGTTCGGGCTCGTGCTCGCGATCGGCCTGCTGGTCGACGACGCGATCGTGGTGGTCGAGAACGTCGAGCGGGTGATGGCCGAAGAAGGCCTGTCGGCGCGCGACGCGACGCGCAAGGCCATGGGCCAGATCACGGGCGCGCTGGTCGGCGTGGCGGTCGTCCTGAGCGCGGTGTTCGTGCCGGTGGCGTTCTCCGGCGGGGCGGTCGGTGCGATCTACCGCCAGTTCTCGGTGACGATCGTCTCGGCGATGCTGCTGTCGGTGTTCGTGGCGCTCTCGCTCACGCCG
>AR_comb_assmDRAFT_10381652_pt1 | contig 11725 bp, 12 predicted proteins | sample ArasoioldDNA_FD_10543 | JGI IMG/M metagenome (IMG submission 10543) | reverse complement strand
ATATATATTGTTACTACCTAATGTATCACTATTAAGCATTTCTTGTGTCACTCACTTGATCGTTCAGTAATACTATTCATCTATCTCTTCGTATTCATAAAAAGGTTTAATTCTTTTATTATAAAACTTGCCCGATGATTTCTCTAACCCTATCTCTTTTCTATATTCTTCCCAAATGTCTTCGGGAACATCAAAGTAATGATACACTTTCCCGGTTTCTTTAAATTGAACTTCTAAAATTTGCCGGCTTTCAGAGTAGTTAATAAAACTTGTGATGGACGATGAAGGTGTATAAATCCTGTTTCGGGGATTCAATACTTTAGATTGTGTTTTCATGATTCTATCAATGCTGCGTTCACCGCCTGTTTTCATTGGATAAGGCGCTTGCCTGTTCCAGGAGTGTGGACACATCTTCCTCCCTGATCTTCCATGCCATCTCATGATTAATTATGGAAGTATCGAGCACCGTACGGTTGGCATAATTTACAATGTTGCTCCAGTCTATTTCGGGATGAGCAGTTTTATAATCCGACGAAATTTTATCTGCAGCTTCGCTGATTATTTCAATATTTCTAACAACGGCATCAATGGTTTTATCATCGGCGCTAAAATCATAGTAGCTCATGCCTCTTGTATACATTAATATTTTGTCAGATGCATGTATAATATCTTCTAACAGCAATTCTGTTGTTCTTGATGGCATAAATAGAGGCTTTTTTCGATTAGCAATTTCAGCCAATAAACTTTATCAAATCTACAAAGATTACATTCACACAGATTACGCCATTCGTAGTTTAATTATTAAAAAAGTTTATCGGCATCCTCTACCAGGAAAGCCACAGTAATTTGTGCAAAGTAAGTGGAGAATACAATTCTTTCCTTCTTCTTAACTTGTGCCAAAATTTTTATAGTGACAATAGAGGCGTTATATCAAATCTTTCTTCAGCACTTTTCTATACAAACTGATACAAGAAAATTGCGGCAAGGTGATCTTTTTTTTGCTCTGAAGGGTCCCAACTTTAATGGGAATGAATTTGCGTTAAAAGCACTGGATGCAGGCGCAGCTTATGCAATTGTTGACGAAAATATCTCCGGTAATGATAGAAGGATCATTAAAGTAGCTGATGCGCTTGAAACATTGCAACAACTGGCAAAATACCATCGTGAGCAATTTAATATTCCATTTATTGCAATAACAGGCAGCAACGGCAAAACAACAACAAAAGAACTAGTGCATGTTGTGTTATCATCACACTATAAAACTTATACAACCCAGGGCAACTTAAATAATCATATCGGCATACCGCTTACCTTATTGCGCGTTCGGAAAGATGCCGAGATGGCAGTGATCGAAATGGGTGCTAATCATCAAAAAGAAATAGAAAATTATTGCGTGTACACACAACCCACGCATGGCATAATCACTAACTGCGGCAAAGCGCACCTGGAAGGTTTTGGCGGCATAGAAGGTGTACGAAAAGCAAAAGGAGAATTATATGATTTCATCAGGGAACATAGCGGTACCATTTTCGCATTTGATGATTACGACTATCTGCACAGCATGAGCAACGGCATAAAAAATATTGTATGGTATGGCACATCAAATGGCGAAATTACCGGCCATGTTCTCAAAAATGAACCTTTCCTGGAAATTGATATTACAAAGGGCGCTTCATTTAACAAGGTGGAAACGCAATTGATCGGTGATTATAACTTACCTAATATTTTATGTGCGATAGCTGTTGGTAAATATTTTAAAGTGCCGGACAAAAAAATAAAATGGGCCATTGAAACCTATGTTGCTTCTAACAGTCGTTCGCAGTTGATCGAAAAGGGCACAAACAGGATCATTCTTGATGCTTATAATGCTAATCCAACCAGCATGAAAGCTGCGATTGAAAATTTCTCAAAAATGCATGCAGATAAAAAAGTACTGATGCTGGGCGCGATGATGGAATTAGGCAAAGAAAGCGTTAATGAACACAAGAATATTGTTGAGCTCATTAACCGGCATCATTGGGAAAAAGTGGTTTTGGTAGGTGGAGATTTTGATCAGTTTAAAAATGATCACTGCTATTTTAATAACTCAACGGAAGCAAAAGCATGGTTTGAGCTGCAGCATTTTGAAAATACCTACATGCTTATAAAAGGATCAAGAAGTATGCAGATGGAAAAGGTTCTCCCTTCGTCCTCCGAAGAGGTAAGAGAAATTACATGAATCATTAATGCAACTTTTTAGAAGGCCTTAGCGGTATAATCTTTGAGGCAAACTATCTATAATAATTCGAAAAACTTTTGTCATGGACGCAGCACAAAAAAAAGAAACATTCCGCGATGTTATCAATGGCGATAAACCTGTACTGGTAGATTTCACTGCTGAGTGGTGCGGACCCTGTAAAATGATGAAACCGATCCTCCAGGAATTACATCAAAAAATGGGTGATAGTTTGCGCATCCTGAAAGTTGATGTTGATAAGAATCGTGAAGTAGCAAATGCTTTTAATATAAACGGGGTGCCTACACTAATACTTTTTAAAAAAGGGGAAATGGTATGGCGTCAAAGTGGTGTTATGCAGTCATATCAACTGGAGCAGGTAATAACGCCATATGCCGGGTAAACAAAAGTTATGCAGCAGGTGTCATTCGCATATTTTTGCAGTTGAAATTATTTTATGGGTAACGAAAAAAGCAAACCTTCTTATATATTAGGTGTGTTGGGTAATAAATGTCCCAGGTGCAGGGAGGGTCATATTTTTGAATCAAAAAATCCTTATGCCCTTAAGCATCACCGCTTCATGAAAATGCACGAGAAATGTCCCGTGTGTGGCCAGGTTACCGATTTAGAGGTTGGTTTTTATTATGGAACAAGTTATGTGAGCTATGCGGTCACAGTAGCGTTTTCAATTGCTACTTTTATTGCATGGTGGGTATTTATAGGAATTTCAATTAATGATAACAGGATATTCTGGTGGCTTGGTGTTAATGCGGTTTTGTTAATAATATTGCAGCCAGTATTCATGCGGTTTTCAAGAACATTATGGCTAAGCTGGTTTGTAAAATATGATCCTGAATGGGAGCATCACCAGGCAGATCAACCGGAACGAATTGTAAAAGAACAAATGGGAAACTGGTAAAAAGTTTTGAACTTAAAGTTGGATTTCTTCTTATTTCTTTTTGTCCGTCAAGCTTAATAGGAAATCATGTAGTTGACACAGCATCTTGATAAAATGGCAAACGTAAAATATGAAAGATGGGCCTTTTCATATTTTACGTTAGATTGAAATAATAAATCTTCAGGTTTAGAAGGAATTACATTTAATATCCATCCCCATCCAATAAATTACCCAGGCCACCAAGAATACTACCTTCTTCTTTGCGTTTAACTGTACCATAGGTAAGAATCCGCGCTGCCAACCTGCTTACAGGCAGTGTTTGAATCCAAACTTTTCCGGGACCGCGCAAGGTAGCAAAGAATAAACCTTCGCCACCAAATATGGTGTTCTTTATACCGCCAACGAACTGTATATCATAATCTACACTATAAGTAAATCCCACAATACAACCGGTATCAATTTTTAAAAGCTCGCCCTGTGCCAATGTCTTTTCAAATACATGTCCGCCTGCATGCATAAATGCCATCCCATCACCTTCCAGTTTTTCCATGATAAAACCTTCGCCACCAAATAAGCCTGTGCCCAGCCTGCGCTGAAATTCAATTCCAATACTTACTCCCTTGGCTGCACAGAGAAAAGCATCTTTCTGGCAAATAACTTTTCCGCCAAGTTGCTGAAGATTCAGTGAAATTATTTTACCGGGATATGGTGAGGCGAAACTTACATGCTTTTTGCCTTGCGCGATATTGGTAAATGCAGTCATAAATAAGTTTTCACCTACCAATAAGCGCTTACCAGCACTAAACAACTTATCCATCAATCCTCCGCGCTGCTGACTTCCATCACCGAACAAAGTTTCCATTTGTATACCATCGTCCATCATCATAAATGCGCCTGGCTCTGCAACAGCAGTTTCCCCCGGATCTAATTCTACTTCCACATATTGCATTTCTTCACCAAATATTTGGTAGTCAATTTCATGATTATGTATCATTGTTTTTAAGTTTTGTATTTTGGTTATTGTTACCAAAGAGAAGCACAAAATAAATTGAAAATTCATTTTGTGAAATGTTTTATTGTGATAGATGGTTAAAAGCTCCAAACCTATCTATATGTAAATGGACTTTTAATGCCATTCATAAATTGTAATGGTTCACGAGGTACAATTGTTAGTACCTCAAAAAGTTTTTCTCATTAATCAAAGTTCAGCAATTCAATCAATTTTCATTTACTTTGGGTATATGATGGAAGTTTACACGCTGCTAATCGGAATCGTTATTGCCTTATTGTTCATTGCGTTTTTCTCGGGAATTGAAATAGCATTTATCAGTGCCAATCGTCTAAGCATTGAACTAAAAAAGAAACAAGGCAAAACAAGCGGCATAATTATGTCGCATTTTATGGAGCAACCGTCACGTTTCCTTGGTTCCTGTCTTGTGGGACTTAATTTTTTTCTTGTTATTTACGGATTTCTTTTTAGTGAACTGATGTTGATTTTTGTTCACATAAAAAATGAATACTTAAAACTTGTTTTTGATACTTTTTTTTCCACAGTCATCGTATTGGTTATAGGAGAATTTTTGCCCAAATCAATCTTCAGGGCAAAGAGCGACGGACTGCTTAGTTTCTTTGCGCCGCTGAGCAGCCTTTTTCACAATTTCTTTTATCCTCTTGCTTCATTATTCGTAAATTTTTCGGAAGGTATTTTAAAATATTTGTTTAATGTGAGGTTACGAAGCTCCGACGAACATTTCTCAATAGTTGATCTTGAGCATTTTCTGCAACAAACTAAAGAACAAGATGAAAGTAGCCAGGACTTAAACCGGGAGCTCTTACAAAATGCGTTGTCATTGCCCTCAATAAGAATCCGTCAGTGTCTTGTGCCCCGGACGGAAATTGAAGCTGTAAGCATAGATACTTCAGTGGAAGAAGTGCATAAATTGTTCATCGAAAGTAAAGTAAGCAAGATAATTGTGTACGAAGGAAATATCGATAATATACAGGGGTATGTTCATCAATTGGATTTTTTTAAAAAACCTGCGGATCTAAAATCTATTATACTTCCTATTTCTGTTGTACCAGAAAGTATGAGTGCTACGGACCTCATCAATAAATTTACAAGGGAACGTAAAAGCATTGCCTGGGTAGTTGATGAATTTGGTGGCACTGCGGGTATTATTACTATGGAAGATGTACTGGAAGAAATTTTTGGCGAGATAAAAGATGAATACGATACAGAGGAGTTTGTAGAGAAACAGCTATCAGAGAATGAATATATATTTTCAGGTCGCGTAGAACTGGATTATCTCAAAGAAAAATATGATTTTGAATTCCCGCATAATGAATCGGAAACTTTATCAGGATATATTATCAATGAACATGAAACTATTCCCAAATTAAAGGAACGCATCATCATTGATAAATATGAATTCGACGTGCTTAACGTAAGTGACACACGTATTGAAATGGTGAAAGTAAAAGTGCTTCGTTAGCAATAGGTTTAAAATCCCTCACTTATATCTTAAAATTTCTAGCATTAATATCTTATCAATATCACGGCACATTAACACTGCATATTTGCACATTAGTGCGTTAACCCTTTACCTTTGCGCCTCATAAAAAGATAATCAACACAAAAAATGGCGACCGGTTTTTTTGACAGAAGGAGCAGAGGCAGGGCAGAAATGTCTTTTGTAGATCACCTTGAAGAGTTAAGATGGCATATTATTCGCTCCTTGCTTGCAATATTGGTATTAGCTGCTGTTATATTTTTCAATATAAAATGGGTATTCGATAATATTATCGCCGGACCAATTAGTCCAAACTTTATCAGCTATCGCGCTTTCTGCAATTTCAGTCACTGGCTTCATTTGGGTGATTCGCTTTGCCTTCCGCCATTAAGTATCAACATGCAGACAACTACATTTGGCGGACAGTTCTTTGGAAGTTTCTCTATTGCTTTTGTTGGAGGGTTAATTGCCGCATTTCCCTATATTTTCTGGGAGTTCTGGCGTTTTGTAAAACCGGCATTAAAACCAAGTGAATTAAAAGGTACACGTTTCGTTATTTTTTGGGTTTCATTTTTTTTCTTCCTTGGTTCGGCTTTTGGATATTTTATACTTGGTCCCTTTACTTTTAATTTTCTTGCTAACTTCCAGGTAAGTGCATTGAACATTGTTCAAACAAAACCTACCATCAATGATTATCTTGATAATCTTACAAATCTTATTATCGGATGTGGTATTGCATTTGAAATGCCAGTACTAGCATATGCACTTACAAAGATTGGCCTCATAACTCCGAATTTTTTACGCCGTTCAAGAAAATATGCAATCGTAGTTATTTTAGTTGTAGCCGCAATTATTACACCAAGCCCTGACTGGTACAGCCAAACAATTGTCTTTCTTCCACTAATGGGTCTGTATGAATTAGGTGTAACAGTCTCTTCGAGAGTATATAAACAGGAGCAGAAAAAAGAACTCGAAGAGTGGAGTTAATTTCAGTGAACAAAAGTCTCCTTGCACAATAAATAATACACAATAGTCTTCGGGAATTGCACATGTTGAAAACTAAGAGACTAACTATAAAACTTAAGATGTATTTTACAATCGCGAATAGCAAGTAAAACTGCTTACTGACAAAAAGAAATATATGCAAACCACATTTGATCTTACCAAACCCATTGCTATCGGATGCGATCATGCGGGTTTTGAGCACAAAGAAGCAATCAAAAAATGGTTAATTAATGAAGGCTGGCAAGTAAAGGATTTTGGAGCATATTCACCTGATTCGGTTGATTACCCTGATTTTGCACACCCGGTTTCACATTTTGTAGAGGAGGGCGATGCAGCATTTGGAATACTACTTTGTGGTTCTGCCAATGGCGTTGCGATCACCGCAAATAAACATCAAAATATTCGCGCTGCTCTCTGCTGGCGAAATGAAGTAGCTGAATTGGTTCGGCTGCATAATGATGCAAATATCATTTGCCTCCCCGCCAGGTTTATTGAACTGTCACTTGCTTTAGAAATGCTTGAAACCTTTATGTCCACCGCTTTTGAAGGAGGTCGTCATGAAAGAAGGGTAAACAAAATGGTGCAACCCCTTTAAGCAAACAGGGTTTTATATATTGATGTAAACGATGATTTGTTTCGGTAAAAATTTGATCAATATTCAGTATGTTGCAATTAATGAAAGCAGCACCATCCAACATCCGGGAAATTATTAAACTGCATAATTTATATCCACAGGCAAAACATAATATTTTTTATTGTACCTGCAGACAATGCTGTTATGTAAATTTTGTCTCAAATAATTTTTGCACCAATTGCGGATATCCCATAAAAGAAGAAGGCACAGCAACTCTTTACCATATACGAGTAAAACAACGCAAAGAGTTATTGAGAAAGACCGAAAGGGATGTGCAGATGGCACGTATTGTATTATATGTATTGAGTATTTTTTTCTTAGTTGGAGTTTCATTTTTATTCGGCGACTTTAAAAATCGTTATTTTTTAGCCCTGGTAAGTGTAACATTTTCGGGGCTATTTTTTCTACTGGCACGGTGGAGTTACTCAAAACCTTTTACCGCAATAATTACAGGATTTATAATTATCCTTACGTTTTCGGCAGTTTCAATTTTCGGAGAATTTGTAAGTGCTTTTACCACTGTTATTGGTGTTTACAGCATTTTTATAAATATGATAGTAATTTATTTTTTATTACGAGGTGTACAGGGTGCTTATAAATCTGATTTGATCAAAGAGGAAATGGAGGTTGTATAAATGCATAACAATGACGGAATAGAAGAAATACACACCTGCGAAGAGTGTGATACGAGGGTAAAAAGTTATCAGCGCTTTTGTCATAATTGTGGTGCTTATCTTGCTTTAGATGTAGAACATATCAGCATTTTTAATAACAGCAGCCTGCAAACTGCTTTTTTCTTTTATGTGGTCTACCTGTTTATATGTCTCACTGTAAAGTATACAAATTGGTTTGTTTCATATGGTCGTTTATTCTGGATCGAGATTTTAATTGCTGCAATTACAATATTATTTGCAAGAGTAAATCTTAGATCTTTGAAGCCAGTATTGCGATTCAACAACTTTAGCTGGAATATACTGTTTTTAGTAATTGCGGTGGCCGTGGTCTTTTCAGCAGTGGTGAATGTTTTTATTACCCAAATAAACATTTCAATATTTGGAACCAATGTAAGTTTATATAACGGCTATCGAATTTACCAGTTTCCCATACTCCTCATGTTTTACTCGATAGCCCTCATACCTGCGCTGTTTGAAGAACTTGCCTTCAGAGGTATTCTTTATAATTATCTTAATGCTTTTCTTGATGAACGGCTGGTTGTGATAGTTACTGGTTTAGGCTTTGCGGCGATCCACCTCAATTTCTTTTCCCTGGTATGGCTTATTCCATTTGGTATATTCATTGGCAGTCTACGAAGAAAATATCATACCCTTTGGTATGGAATAATATTCCATTTTGTGTTTAATATCACTGCATGCTTGTTCGATTTGTACCGGCAGGGAGAGTTGTGGTAGAGTTACCAGTTATCAGGCTGCAGCATTTTCTATACTTTTATATAAATCTTTCTTTTGTCAAGTATATATGCAATAAGCCAGTAAAAAGCAATGATGAATAATGAATACAGCAGGGAACCATTTCTGAGATCGCCTGAAATATTCTTACACACATGTTCGTAAAACCATCCGAATGGAGAAACATAAACAGGGTTTCCTGTTTCTGATATGCTGTTGATACGCACTAAACCCAATACACGAGGCAGAAACCCACTCAGAACAAAAATAAAAAGGGGGTTTTTGCCAAACACATCAAAGAAGCGACTCCATGCACCTTTGACATTTTTAAATTCGATAAGAAAAACTAAGGTCGACAATGTAAAAATGGCGAGGCCGGTTGTATATATTACGTAACTACTCGTCCATACTTTTTTGTTGATAGGAAAAACAAGATCCCATGCAAAACCGGCAAACACAAGCACGGTACCTGCAACAAAAAGATTGGAAAGCATTTCATAAGTCTTGCCCTTTTGCTGTATATATTGTCCAACAACATAACCAAAAATAACCTGCACAAATGGCGTTAATGTACTAGCAATACCTTCAGGATCAAAAGCAACACCTTCACCATGATACATGTGCGCTTCGCCTAAAATTGCTTTATCGAGATGAGTTCCAAAATAACCGGATAAACTGTAAGGATCAGTTTTATCACCAAGGGTAAAACATAAAAGCCAGTATATCAATAAAATAACAGCACTAAAAACAAGTGCGCCGGTTGTTTTAAAAAAGTAAACAATAAGTGAAGCAAAAAAATAAGCCAAAGCTATGCGTTGCAATACGCCGAAAATTCTTATACCATGAAGCACTCCATCACCGGTCATCCATTCCCAGGGTTTAAAAACAATTTGATCATTGTTCCACATCAGGAAAGGGCTCCAGTTAAGGAAGAGACCAATTGAAAAGATTAGCAATGCTCTCTTTAAAACTTTTTTTAAAAAATAACCTGTCCCCACCTGCTCCATACGCGGCATTACAAAAGACATTGCATTACCAACAGCAAAAAGAAAAAATGGAAATACCAAATCAGTAGGAGTGCAGCCATGCCATTTGGCATGGTCAAGAGGTGCATATACATGTTCTCCAGAACCCGGGTTATTTACTAATATCATAAATGCAACGGTCGCGCCCCGGAAAACATCAAGAGAATAGTATCGCTTTTTCATAATAATTGTCAGCAATAAAATTAGTTATGCTTGCGGAAAGAGGAAGTAATTTTTATTCCCATTTTATGATTATGTTCTCGAACAATACACGTATTCCGTTTTGTTAAACCTTTTATCCACATAGTAAAATCCCTATCTTTGCTGCCGCTATTTATTATATGTGAGTATGCATAACCTACATCGTTGAGTATCGGTCCTTATTATATGATCGATACTTTTTTTTAACCGTATGTGACTCACGTGGCGGAGCTTTATATATATTTATCGAATATAAATTAAGCAAGTATGATAAAATATATGTGCTTTATAGCACTTGTGTTCTTCTTATTTCTATCAAACAACTCTTTTTCCCAGGACATCTTTCGAAATAATAATTTGCGCGAAATTGATGTTGATCAAATAAGCGATAATGATATTCAGAAATACCTGCAACAATTAAAAGCGATGGGTATTTCCCAACAGCAGGCAGAGCAGATAGCTATTTCAAAAGGGATGCCGATATCTGAAATTCAAAAACTAAGACAAAGAATTCAAAAATTAAATACGACAACTAATCAGTCCCAAAATAATTTACCGGGCAGACAGGGAAATTTAAACCAGGTTCTACTTCAACCGAGAATAGATACTACTTCTTTAATTGATACAACAAAAAAAGAATTTAAGCCTTTGATCGATCCAAAAATATTCGGCTCGGAATTATTCAATAATGCTTCTCTCAATTTTGAGCCCAACTTACAAATTGCAACACCTGTTAATTATGAACTGGGACCAAATGACGAACTCAACATTTCAGTGTATGGTGTGCAGGAAGTTTCTCATACTCTTGACCTAACTCCCGAAGGAAATATTATCATACCGCAAGTAGGTGAAATTAAAATGGCTGGACAAACGATTGAAGAAGCAAGACAGCAAATTTTTAATGCGATGAGTAATTCAATTTATCCAACGCTAAAAAGTGGGAAATCAAAATTATCGGTGACGCTTGGAAATATCAGGAGCATAAGAGTGACCATAATTGGGGCTAACAGGCCCGGAAATTTCACAGTGCCTTCTCTAACCTCAGCATTTAATGCATTGTTTCTTGCCGGAGGACCAACATCATTTGGAAGCTTTAGAGAGATAGAATTAATTCGAAATAATAAAATGTTTAAAAAGATTGATCTGTACAGGTTTTTAGTAAACGGCGATCAATCAGATAATGTAACATTAAGAGATAATGATGTCATCAGGATCCCTTCATACCAGGCAAGAGTTGACATTGAAGGATATGTAAAAAGGCCTGGGTATTTTGAAGTGCTTGAAGGAGAAACCTTCCGTGACTTATTGAAATACAGCTCTGGGTTTTCAGATAGTGCTTATCGGGCCTCGATCAGGATTACGCAGTTTACTGATAAGGAATTAAAGGTGAAAGATATCAGTGCTAACGACTATTCAAATTATCAGCCCCAGGATGGAGATTTTATTAATGTTGATAAAGTTTTACAAAGATTTTCAAACCGGGTTATTATCTCAGGAGCAGTATTCAGGCCAGGAACGTATGAGCTCATTCCTGGTATGACAGCAGGAGATCTGATTAAAAAAGCTGATGGTTTGTCAGAAGATGCTTATGCAGGGAGAGCACAAATATTCAGACTAAACGAGGATTTGTCAAAAGGTATTTTATCTTTTAATGCGATTGACGTCTCTCCTATTCCTTTGAAAAGAGAAGATTCTATTGTTGTAAAATCAATTTTTGATTTGAGAGATGAATACTATGTTTCCATACAGGGTGAGGTGAGGCAACCAGACTTTTATGCTTATAGTGATAGCCTTACACTTAAAGATATTCTTATACAGGCAGGTGGATTAA
>AR_comb_assmDRAFT_10043650_pt1 | contig 11726 bp, 7 predicted proteins | sample ArasoioldDNA_FD_10543 | JGI IMG/M metagenome (IMG submission 10543) | reverse complement strand
ATGTCGTCAGTGTCTTTCACAAGTCCGATGCCGCGGACGTAGTAAAACTGTCCGCCTTGCGAGTAGAAGCCGCCGCCTGCGTTGGCGTTATTCGCTGCAAGTGCAGCAAGAACCTGGGGGACGGTCAGGTGGTAGCCGTAAATTCGAGCGGGGTCCAGCAGCACCTGGTACTGCATGACTGTGCCGCCGAATCCTGAGTCATCGGCAACTCCAGGGACGGATCGGTATGTCCGTTCAACGATCCAATCCTCGATCGTCTTTAGCTCTTGTGCTGATCGATCAGGACTCTCGAGCACATACCGGTACACCAAACCACTTGGACTGAAGAGCGGCGCAAGGCTTGGAACCACGCCTGTGGGTAAAGTAGCTTGCGAGAGACGTTCGAACACCACCTGTCTCGCAAAATAAACATCGGTGCTTTCATCAAATGTCAGGATTACGTCCGACAAACCATACAGTGAAATCGATCGCATCACAGCCATACGCGGAACACCGTTCATCTCCAGTTCCAATGGAAGTGTCACCAATCGCTCCACTTCTTCCGCGGCATGGCCAGGCCACTGACTGATGATTTCGACTCGAGGAGGCGAGAGGTCGGGATAAGCGTCCACCGGCATGCGCTGAAAAGACAGAATGCCGCCGACCGTAATAAACCCGGTCAGCATGATCACCAAAAACCGCTGCCTTAGTGATGCCTGGACAATTCTATGGATCATTCAGTCACGGTAGGTATCGTCTTCTGCGGCTTCCCGATCGTGTCCCAACTCACGTTTTCGTTAGCGTTGAAGTGAATTTGCAAACTGTATGAACAAGCTTCCGTTGCCGATAACTTGGTCTCCGCCCTCGAGTCCACCGGTGATCTCCGTAAGGCCGTTTGAACTCTCGCCCAGTGTCACTGATCGCCGCCCAAATTGATTTTGGGCCGTGGCAGCGTATACGAATGGCTGATTCTCGCTATCACGCAGAACGGCCGAATCCGGTATTACAAGCGCATGTGGGATTGTGCCAGCGTTGACGGTTGCGACTACGTACATGTCTTTCTTCAGCTTGTCATTCAGGTTCGCCGTCTCGATGCGAGCCTGGAGAGTTCGTGTGCCTGGGTCCAGCGAAGCCGCGACGTAGGAAATGCGTCCGTGAAAAATTTGCGGATAAGCTTCAGTTTGAATGCTTACAACATCGCCGACCCGAACGTATGGCAAGTCTTTCTGATAGACATTTACCAAGACCCATACGGTGCTAACGTCAGAAATCAGGAAACATTGCGTGGATCCCGGCTGTAGCAACTGACCGACCGAAACATCCTGCTCCACCACTAAACCGTTAATGGGCGCCTTGACAGGGACCTCAAAGGAAGCCGGCGCATTCACCAGCGCATCCGGATCCGTAATGCCGATCACCTTCAATGCCGCTTGTGAGGCTGCAAGGTCGCCCCCCGCCTGCACCTCCGCTGATTCGGCCTGCTCCAAGCTTTGTTCGGCGATCGCGTGGTGGTCGTACAAGTCTTTGGCTCGTGCGTATGCTTTCTGCGCAAGGCCATAGGCATCTTTGGCCTTCAGATAGTTCGACCGGAGCTGAGAATAGTCCGGACTGGCGACGAAGAGCATCGCCTCTCCTTGACGAACCTTTTGGCCTGGCACAACGGCCACACGACTCACGAGTCCGCTAACCTGGGTTATCACTGGTGTGGTACGAAAGCTGTTGTAAGCCACGGCGCCCGTGAGACGAAGGGTTCTGGTAATTGCTTTCGAGCGTACGGTGACGACTTCAATGTGCGACATTTGGTCGGGCGGAATTGTGAACAATTCCGCGGTGTCTGCGTTGCTTGCAGATTGCCCGGTTGTTTTCGAATTCTGCTGCGGCGCCTGACACCCGGGAAACGTCATTAGCGCTGCTATCGCCATAGCCCCTGCGCACGCCGCCAATTGGATGTTCCTGAGCCTCATGGGAGATTCCTTGTTCCGACGGCTTGTTTCAAACCCTCAAGAGCAATCATGTAGGAGGCTAAGGATTCGCGATAAGCAAGTTGGATCGCGCGGTAGCTTCGCTCGGCGTCAAGGAAGTCCAAAAGACTTGCCCCACCTCTCTTATATGCGTATTCGCTGATGTCTCTAGAGTCCTGCGCCTGTTTTAGATATCCCGAGGTATACAACTGAACAACTTCGCCGCTGCTTTTGACCCCCTCGAACGCACTGCTGACATCCGAGAGAACAGTATCGCTGGCGGCACGCTGGAGTTCTTGAGCTTGAGAGAGCGCGTATCCAGTGCGTGCGATCTCACCTTGGTTACGGTCGAACAACGGCAACGGCACGTTCATGAATAGCGACGCAGAACTTGCTCCAGAAACGTGGGAATAGTCGACTGTTCCGGTTACGTCCACTTTCGCGTTCGCTTTCGCTAGCTGAATCTGGCTCTGCGCGGCCGTAACTCCCAGATTAGCCGCACGGAGATCCGGACGAACCCGTAGCGCTTGTGCCTGAAAGTCCTCCGCGGTTCCCTTGAGAGGTTCGTAGGACAGTTCCCCGATGACGTCGTAGTCTGCAGGCACCGCGTTGTAGCCGAGAAGTTCGCGCAGCGCAATAAGAGCTTGGAGTTTGGCTAAGCGAGCGGACGACACATCGGTTTGGAACTGGAGGTGCTGCAGCTTGATCTTGAGGTAGTCGCCTTCACTGATAAATCCAGCTTTGAATTGCGATTCGCTGATATCTACCGTTTGTCGAAAGCTCGCTTCATCACGTGTGGCGAATTCAAGCGTCGATTCAGCCAGCAAGACATTGATGAATTGTTGACCCACATTAAAAGTCAGGCTTCGCTCGGCGTCGGTGACCTGTGCGCGAGTAACAGCAGTCTGATCGCGTGCTGCCTGCAGGCGCCGCTGACGTTTATGGCCGCGCTCGAAAAGGTATCCGATCCCGATGTCGAACTGCTGAGTCTCGTTTAGGTAGTCGCTGGAAAAGTTCTCAGGACTGAAAATGGGGATGAACTGACTGTCCGCGCCCAAGGTCGGATTAGGTCGAAGGTTGGCCGTGATTTCTTGCGCTTGATTCTGAAGAATGAGCGTGCGCGATGCTAACACCGAATGGTTGTGAACCAGCGCTAGATCGATAGCCTGGTCCAGACTGATCAAGGTCTTGTTCTGTCCTGCCCCATGCCCTATAAAAAGGACAAGAAATGCAAGGGGCAGGCCAATCACCCGCGTGTGCCGGCAGCGCATAGGGAATTCAGTTCACAGTGCAACTGGAAAAACCGATGTCGTTCGGATGATCAAAATGGGACCATCCTTTGTCACGCCCTCGCCTGGTACACCTGAGGCGCCCACCGAGCCATGAAGGCATTGTAATTCACCCGCTCGCTGGCCTTCTTAACCCATTCGATCCTCTCATTCAGACGCTCGGTGTCTTCTGTGTAGTTGCCTGACGGAACATTCCTTTCCTTCGGGAATGCCATTCCTCACCCCGCCCAACTTTTTTGGACAATTAGGGAGCAACGGAGGGACTCGGGCTGAAGGCGTGAGTTCGGAAAGTAGAACGATCCATTTGTGTTGGAACGGCCTAGATTGAAAATTTGGGATTGCCTTCGAGTATTTGCCTCTCCAGAGAAGGCGAGTCTCCTCGTCGCCATAGATTTGATTGATATCGGACGCGATATGCGACTGGCCCTCCATTGGCTTCGTCACTTCGTTCCAATGGCCGAGGGATACAAACAAATTCCGTCTCGAAAGTAGCGTTCGTGACCCGCACGGTGGTGTAGCCGTGTCCTCCCATATCTACAAATGAGAGGTGCGGTGCAAGCTGCGGATTGCTTAATGCTCGCGCCTTTTCGATATCTCCGCTGGTGGCGTATTCAAGACAAGAGCGCACTCCGTGCCGCAACGGCATATTGATCGTCGGCTGCGGCGCTTTGTCTGCTGGAGCTTGCCCAAGAAACAAAGGCCGAAGTGGGTGGGCTTTGGGAAAACGATGTTCAAATGCTTCCACAAGCCCAGGTGCTGAAATGGACCCTGTGATAAAGGCTATGCCTACCGGGTCAAACTTCGTCGGTGGCAATGTCTTGGACGCGAGCCCTGCCCAAAAGCTGTGGCGGTCCCCTGCGATCGTCGCGAAACCCGTAATATCCCGGTCGCGAACGAAGTCGTATATTTCAGCTCGCTCGACGTACGCGCTGCTATGGTCTCCGCCCCCAAACCCCGCGTACCCCCCTCCTCGCCACGGCGTGGTCAAGCCTGGCGGTAAATTCTGCGGGTCAGCACGAAAATCGAGCGTACCTGTTCTGTTGGCCCAGATCTTCCACGGAACACGCGCCGCCTGAAGACGCCCAAGGAACCAAGCTTTCTGTTCTGCACCTAAAATCGTTTGAGGCGGTTCGTCCTTTCGAAAATTGGGGACTTCCAAATCGCCCAAACGGATCCCTGAAGGTGGACGCCCCCCATTGTATGCACGACCGCCATCCAGAATTTCCATTACCTCTTGCGGTATGAATTCAGGAAAGTCGGCGCTGGTAAAAACCTCAGCTTCGGCCCGATCGAGAGGTTCTTCTGAACGGTAGCTATGCTGATCCGTGATTATCAATTCAAAATTGGCTCCCCAGCGCAGTGACCGGTAGCCTTTCAGGCTTTCAATTGCCTTGAGGTTGTTCGGTTCTTGGCCCAGGCCGTGCTCGTCAAAACGCAAGATCGGTGTGTCAACGACCTGTGGCGGATCAAAGCGGTCGAAGGAAGGCCCACTCGGCTTGGCCATGCGCGCTGGTTGGTACTCAAAGAAAGCTCGATTGGCCGCCACTTTTCGCGTCTGGGCGGGGCGCGTCTGACCCTTAAATTTCTGCAGCCCCTGCCACCCAAGCCAGCTGTATTCATGGTTGTCCCACATGTTGATGAACGGCCATCGTGCTCGCGCATCCTGCAGGTCCGGATCATGCAGATAAGCACGGTACACCGCACGGTAGTCGTCCACCGTCGTGGGAATGTGAAAGTCATCAATCTTCTCTCCGTGCTCGTAGTGCACAATGTCGCGCAAGCGGCGATCGTACATCCCTTGTGGCCGGTCCTCCGGGTACCAGACGATCTCATAGATGAAATCACCGAGATGCAAAACAAAGTTGAGCCGATCTGCTTCAGGTGCGTGCTCATCCTCAAAGATCATTTTCCGATACGCGTTTTGTGCCCCTTGATTTGCATTCTGGCAGCTCACAAATGTAAAGCGGACCGGTCGTGTGTCAGTATCTGCAGGAGCCGTAATGGTGCGCCCGATTCGGCTACCAAAACCGTTGCTGTCGACAAACCGATACCAATAAATGCGTGCCGGCTTCAATCCTCCAACCAGCACTCGACAGGTCCAATCCGATTCAGCAGAAATTGGAGCACTTGCTTTAGCAACCACACGCTGAAATGAGCTGTCTTCTGCAACTTCGACGGTGAGCTTCGAAACGGGATCTCCCCCAGACGGGGCGCGGCGAGTCCACAGTAAAACGCTGTCACTGGTTGGATCGCCCGAAGCCACGCCTTCCGCGTATAGGTCGCGTCGCTCCTTCCATCGCAGGGCGGACGGAGAACCAAGAGAGTCGCCCCAAGCCAGAGGAGCCCCCATCGCCAGAGCCAACTCAAGAAATGAACGTCGCGTTAACCTGGTCATTGCACGGTTCCCCTTCCGCACAGTGTCACCCCAAACGTGAAAATGGTAGCAGGCCAACTCAGCGATAAGTAAGCTGCCAACCGCAACGAGCGCAGCTACATCTTGATCAAAGACAACTTCCGAAGCCTAGACCGTAGGGAGTACCAACTTCTCGCATCACTGCGGGCGACGCCCGATGACTGAGAGCGTGCAGAGTGCATTAAAATGCGCAGCTGCCTCGGAAGAAGTCACCATTCAACATCATGCGAAGTAAAGTCACTAACTTAGTCAGCTAGCTGAAAATTCGATAAATTTACCAATTGTCTTGCCGGTGCTGAAATTCGCTGAGTATATTCCCAGACGCTAAGGAATCGTGCATAATGTGCTGGCTGCTAGCTCCGGAGGCTTGTCGAACCCCTCCGATTCCGGGTCCATGACCTCGCTTCGAATCTTTCTGGCCGACGATGACGAACGTATGCGGCGCGTGATCGGCGCACTCTTGGCCTTCCACCCTGGGTGGCAAGTTTGTGGCGAGGCGGCTGACGGGGAGGACGCACTCAACAAGATCCCTCGTGTGAAGCCCGATATCGTTTTGCTCGACGCCGAGATGCCAAAGGTGAACGGGCTGGAAGCCGCCAGGCAAATTGTACGGCGGGATTCCGCTTGCAAGGTGATCATTCTCGTTCCGGATGTTACTGCGCAGATCGTGCGTGATGTCTTCCATGCGGGTGCGCTTGGATTTGTGCTCAAACCGAGCGCCACGCATGATCTAGCACCTGCTATTGAGGCTGTGCACCGTGGGCAGAGCTACTTCACGCCCCGTTTCGCGGATATGATCCTCACAAGCTGCTTGCAAGGTGAGAAGCAGGGGGCAGACCTGACTGACCACGAGCGTGAAACGGTCCGCCTTCTCGCAGAAGAACTCGCCCTGACCCTACGCCACCAATGGCGTCGGCCGCCTACGGCACGGAAATTCCTTAAGTATTTGACGTTCGGAGTGCTCGCCATCGCGACCGCGGGTATCTGGTGGTTCGAGTTGAATGGCGAACCGGACCATGCTCCGCCGGCCGTCGAAAATCTACTCGTCAGCCTTGGATTGAGGTCGCGCTCCACCTTTCCCATCGGCGGCGACCCAGGTGCGAAGGTCTGGGTCGATGTGCACACCGGGCTCTACTACTGTGCGGGCGCAGACTATTTCGGTAAAACGTCGAAGGGCCGAGTCGCCACGCAACATACAGCCCAAATGGATCACTTTGAGCCCGCTGGTGGAGTTGTATGCAAGTAGAGCGACTGATCGCCCTGCTTCGGTAAGGTTGTTGATCTTTAGCTTGGATGATGCCGAGGACGTACAAGTAAATAGCCCAGCGAGAGTACTGCTAACAGAACAACGAATGTCGGAATTGTATACTTAAGCCCGTTTACCCAGAACGTGCTGATCGCAATCGCCGACATAGCGACTAAAGCCGTGAGAGTGGGCCAAGGGTGTCCGGGGAGCCTCACTGTTATCTTGTTGCCTTCTGCCGTCCCCAGCGCTTTTCTAAATTGCAGATGAGTGATTAAGATGACAATCCACACGTAGAACATTCCGGCTACAGCTGTGCCATAGAGCACTAAGAATGCGTTCTTCGCTGCAAACACGGCCAGCAGGATGGCAGCGATCATGCCTGCACTCGAAAGAGCCAGAGCGCGGTGAGGAACGCCGTTCTCGCTTAAACGGCCAATCCAACGAGGGGCGTATGCTCCTCGCGAGAGCGAATACAACATCCGGGTAGACAGGTAAAGATTAGTATTTGCACTCGAGAGGGCCGCCGTGATGACAACGAGATTCATGATGCCTGCGGCGAATGGGATCTTGACCAACTCAAAGGCTCGAACGAAGGGGCTGCCATTGATGCTCGCACTGCCTGTACTGTCCCACGGCCTAAGCGCTAACATCACAGTGATCGCCAAGACGTAAAAAAGGATGAGCCGATACACAATGGTTTTCATAGCTCGTGGAATGCTGACCGAGGGATCCTCCGCCTCCCCTGCCGTCACCGCGATGATCTCCACCCCCATGTAGCTCGTGATCGCCAGTGTTAGCGCGAGCCAGACGCCTTGCCACCCATGGGGTAGAAATCCTCCGTGCTGCGTGAGATTCGACAGCCCGAGCGCATGCCATGGACCTACTCCGGTGATCAGCAACAGTCCAATCGCGATGAACGCGATGATGGCGACGACCTTAATGAGCGCAAACCAGTATTCGAATTCGCCGAAGTTTCCAACCTGAAATGCGTTGATGCCGATGAGTGCGGTGGAGACTAGCACCACCCAGATCCAGGCAGCGACGCCGGGCCACCAGTATGCGAAATAGATGGAAACCGCGGTGACTTCAGCGCCTATCGCAATGATCTGACAGAGTCCGTAGGTGGCTCGGACCGTGAACCCAGCCCATGGACTGAGATATGTCTCCGCGTAAACGCCAAACGAGCCAGCCACCGGCTGCGCGACCGCCATCTCTGCGATGGCATAAGTAATTACGATCGTGATCAAGGCGCCTAGCAAGTACGTGATAATGACGCCGGGTCCAGCCAATGCGATGGTAACGCTGCTGCCCAAAAACAACCCGACTCCAATCGCGCCCCCGATGGCAATCATGGAAAGCTGTCGCGATTTCAATCGCCGCCGCAGTTGTTGAGATCCTTCCTGAGTAACAGCGTTTACGCCGTTCACCGACGCGATTTCTGGCAAGGATCCCTCCTACTGAAGTCTGGCAATGGGGACTGATTCTCTTTTTGTTGCTCAATGGCGGCGGATATGGTTTAGCACTCCCGCAAACTTGTCGATCTCCTCAACTGTGTTGTAGTGAACCAGCGACGCTCGAACTGCGCCCGAAGTTGCGGGGATTCCCATTCGACGCAAAAGGCGAGGAGAGTACATGTTTCCGTCCCTTACACCGATGCCGCCCGCCGAGCATCGATCGGCAGTCACCGACGCATCCAGCCCGTTTAAGTTGAAGCAGATGGTGGGAACGCGATGCTGGAAATGGCGTTCCTCATGGATGCCATAGACCGTGACGCCATCGATTTGGGAGAGCCGGCGTAAGGTCTCGGCCGTTAAGCCTGCTTCATAGTTGCGAATCGCTTCCATGGCTGCAACGAGGAGGGCACGCGGCGACGCGTCCTTTCCGTCCTCCAGAACCTTTCGCCCGAGCTCTTCAAGATATGTAATTGCAGCATTCATTCCCGCGACATTCTCATATACAAAGGTGCCTACTTCGATCTTGGTTGGAACCTCATCGGGAATGAAATCCTCACGAAACGTCGGCAACTTCTCGAGTAGGACACGCTTGCCCCAGAGAAAACCCATGTGTGGAGCGAAGATCTTGTATCCCGAGCAGACTAGGTAATCGCAATCCCAGTCCTGCACATCCATCACTCCATGCGGCGCGTAGTGAACCGCATCAAGAAATACTTCCGCTCCAGCGGCATGCGCTAGCTTTGCGACTCCCTTTACGTCAACGATGGACCCCAGAGCATTTGAGGCGACGGCGCATGCAACCAACCGAGTTTTTGGGCTAAGCAGCGGGGCAAGGTCTTCAAGCGTGAGCGTGCCGTTGTTACGCATTTTCCACCAGCGGATCTCGACTCCGCGGGTTTGCAGCGCAAGCCAGGTTGCGATGTTGGCTTCGTGGTCAAGGTCAGTGACGATGATTTCCTTTCGTTCACCCAGAATCTCGGCTAGCGCCAGACTAACAATGCGGATAAACGAAGTCGCATTCATGCCGAAGGCAACTTCCGCCGGTTCGCGCGCATTCAGAAATGAAGCGACACTCTGCCGGGCACGCTTAAGTCCGGCGTCCACTTCCTGGCTCCGCCCATATCGCCCACCCCGTTGTACGTTGCACAATACGAGATGATTCTGCACGGCATCGAGCACAATTTGTGGAACCTGAGCGCCGGCACCGTTGTCAAAGAAGACAAACTTGTCGTCGGTGTTGAGCGCCGGAAAGGAACTGCGTACCCACTCAATCGGAAAACGTGATGTCGTCATGCCTTATCGCGCCTGAAGTTGCTGGTAAATGACGGCCGCATTGTCAGAAAAGGTGGCCTCGTATTTCGGGTATTGACGGAAGTCCGCATATTTCTCCATATGAAGGTTGTGCTGAATCTGCTCCAGCGTATCCCCGCGCTTTTTCAGATCGACGACTTGCAGGTAGAGGTCCGACAGGTAGTCGTGAAATCGTTGGAGATCTGCTTTTGTGGCCAGTTCGAAATGGCCGGGAACGACATGATCCAACGGTAGCGAGAGCACATGGCCGAGAATCTGGATCCAGTTCTCGACGCTGCCATCATCCATCGCAGGAGATGAGCGGTGGAGGAAAAGATCTCCCATGGCGATCGCACGCTGCTGGGGAAAATAAACCAGCGCGTCCCCTGACGTGTGAGCCTTCCCAGAAAAGAAAACCTGTGCGACATAGGGATCGATGTGCAGTGTTAGCTGCTTTTCAAACGTGAGTTGTGCCGGATGAAGGTGAAAATTTGCCATTGCAGGACTGTTGTTCACGGCCAGCGTTCTATCTCGCGTGAAGTCGGTGGTAATCACGATCGCGTCGGGACCTACGGTGGCATTTCCGCCCTGGTGATCCGGATGATAATGGGTATTCACGACGTACTTTATCGGAAGCGTCGAAACCGCTCGGATAGTCTTCAGCAGTTTGCGACCTTCGACCTCGTTGAGGCCAGTATCGACGACGAGAATTGCCTTCTCGCCCACCAGGAACGTGGCGTTAGCGCTGGAGTCATTATCAGAAATGTAGGCATAGAGGCCCGGACCGATGGGCTGCGCCGACGGCGCGCCGAATGTCGCGGCGGCTGAGAGCAACACTCCTATGACTACGACTGTGATTCTTGCCAAGCCCATGGCTATTTAAAAGCTGACCTTCGCTGCGAATTGAATCAGGCGCGGGCCACCTGATCCGAGGCCCACGTTGTTCTGTGCTGCGTCAGGAGTCGTGAAGAGCGCCCCGAAATTTGGCGCTGCCTGAATGTTGGCGGGCAATGCGAACGCCGGATGATTTGCGATGTTGAAAAACTCTGCCCGAAATTGCGCGTTCACTCGCTCCCCGATTTTGGTGTTTTTTAGTATCGAGAAATCGAAGTCACTGTATCCCGGCCCGCGAACAATGTTTCGTCCTGCATTTCCGAAGGTAAGTGGTTGATTCAGCACGAACGCCGACGTATTAAACCACTGCTGCACCGTGTGAGGGCCGGAATTTGGATTGCCGATCAGATCCGGGCGGTCGTTTCCAAGTCCGGTGCCGCTGAGTCCCTTCCCAGTCAGTACGGAAAACGGCTGGCCACTTTGCCAGGTCAATATCCCGCCCAGTTCCCATCCGGCGAATAGAATCCTGGGCCCCTTTCGAGGAGTCGGCAACTCGTAGTTGAAACTAACCACAAAGCGGTTCCGGATATCGAAATCGGAATCGCCACGTTCAGCAGCAAGATTGTAGTTGTCCTGGGGAAAGATCGTGGTCGCGTTTGCACCGGATCCAAAGAATACTGAGGCGGCGTCGATTGAGTGCGACCAGGTATAGGAAGCTAAAAACGATAGTCCGTGGCTGAATCGCTTATCGAGCTTTGCCTGAAAGCTGTTGTAATTCGAACTGACAACGTCCTCAGCCTGGAACAGTTGTGCGAAGCCAAAAAAGGGCGTCCGTACTACGCTCGGGATCGACGCCCACAGCTGGTTGTCGTAGAGGAACTGAGCGACCGCCGGAGGGATGCCGATTAATTCCATTCGAGATACGACGTCTGGGGTTAGGGAGTCAATTGCTTGCTTCGTGATGAACGCTTGATCGACCTGTCGAAAGCGTGGCAGTTTGGTCCCGCTTGTGCCCACATAGGCAAGGTCAAGAACGATCCGTCCCGGCAATTGATGCTGAAGTGAGAGGTTGTAGTGCTGCGCGTACGGAGTACGCAATTTTTGCTGCGTGATTGTTAGCACGGGAAATCCGGAAGGTGCGAACGCATTCGGCCATCCGGTAAATGGGAAGGGAGTGAAAAAGTCAGGCAGGAACGGTGGATTCAGCATTACATTGCCAGGAATGTTGCCGATAATTGTTTCGTAAAAAACGCCATACCC
>AR_comb_assmDRAFT_10565610_pt1 | contig 11728 bp, 8 predicted proteins | sample ArasoioldDNA_FD_10543 | JGI IMG/M metagenome (IMG submission 10543) | reverse complement strand
GTGGTAGGTAGCCGACGACTGTCGAGTTGAATTAAGTCCCGAGGCATTTCTTGTAGATTGGAACCGAAACGTACTTCAGCGTGTCAGTTCTTCAATTTTAATCCTCATCCGCTTAACCACGATTTGCCGTTTGCTACACGACTCCAGCACGGTTTCAATTCTTTCGTCCGACATCTTAAGGCTGGAGATAACAATTTCGTCTATTTGTTGTTGTTCGCAAACGTGACTCAAATCACCATTTCCACCAAACACGCGTAACCCGTGAATGACCTTGCCGCTCTTGGAAGGATCATCGTCGAGAAATCCAACTGGTGAGAGGTGAAGTTCTGAGTTGTTGCGGAGTTCACGCAAGAGCAACTCACCGCCATCGCCCGCGCCGTAAATTAGAACTCGACGACCGTTTTGCGAGCCGGTCGAGGGCAACATCTGTCGAAAAAATCTGAAAGCAAGGCGACTCGACGCGAGAAACATAAACATCAGCACGCCATCGATCGCAAAGGCGGTTCTGGAGAATCCCTCGAAACGAAACGCAAAGAGCACCACCATCAAGCTCGCAACAGAACTTAGTGTAACAGCTTTCAAAAATACAATGAGGTCGCCGACACTCGTATAACGCCACAGTCCTCGATAAACGCCCATCACGAGAAATACAAACATCTTGACGAAAACAAGTACGGGCAAGGTCCTGATAAACAACTTCCAGGCAGGACTGTTTGAGAATGGACCAAACTTAATTGCGTAAGCACACCAGTAGGACAGTATTACTAACACAACATCGAGCAGCACCTCAAAAATCCTACGCTTGTACGACACGTCAACCAGGAATACATATAAAGGCTTCTCCTTCATAGCGAGCGCCTCTTCTGTTTGGTCGTAGACCTTGACGCCCGCCAAGTAGACACCGATCAGCGTAAGCAAAATTGTGAACGCGGCAATTGCCGCAAGACTGACGTCAAGACGTGCGCGCTGTACGACGAGCGCCAAAAGACCCGAGAGCGCTGCGAAACCATATAGCATCCAAACTGCGTGACGTTCCGACATTCCAAGCGCCACCAAACGATGCGACGTGTGATCACGGCCACCCTGTGACGCTGCCCGGCCCGATAGTTTCCGAAGCACAGTGACGAAGGTTGTATCGAAGATTGGTATAAAGAGAACAAGAATAGGAACTGCAAGCACGGGCAGTAAACTTCTTGATCTGCCGCCGCTTACGTTTACCAACGCAGAGCTCGCAAGAAAAAATCCGACAAACATCGATCCGCAATCACCCATAAAGATCGACGCGGGATTCGAGTTGTAGATGAGAAATCCTAACAGCGCGCCAGCGAAAGCCACCATCATCAACGCTTCACCAAACTGACCCGTCGTCACGAAACTGAGCGCAAGAAATCCGGCAGCGATGATTGAGATACCGGATGCGAGGCCGTCCATGTTGTCGAGCAGGTTGATGGCATTAGTTATTCCGATCAACCAAAAGATGGCCAAAGCCATATTCACTAAAACGGAGCCGGTCCATGGCAACGAGAGCCCGTAGTAGACGACAAACGCCGACCCAAGAATCTGACCGATCAGTTTTTGATAAGGCTTGATGTGAACGATGTCGTCAATCAGTCCAACTAAGAAGAGGAAAGCGCTCGCTCTTAGAATGACCCAGGAGTAAGTAGTGTGTGGAATAAAGAATAAGACGGATATGACCACAGGCAGCCAGATTGCCAATCCGCCCAACATGGCGGTAGGAGCTTTGTGCCAGCGATCGGTCTTTGGTTTTGCGACGAACCCGTAACGCCGCGCCAGCAAACGAACTAACGGTGTGAGAACCGTCGCCAGCAAAAATGCGATGGCGACCGGCAACAGGGTTCGAAAGTTAAACGACATATCTCTGCTTGAGAGTTTTGAAGAACAGCAGCTTGAGCTCCTATGCGGCCGCTCTCGGTGCGGGAAAAACGCTCGCTTTTCCGTCGCGCAGTAACAAAACTTGAAACTCCGAAGGCTCCGACAGACAAAATCTCCGAGTCGACCATTAGCTCTCGCTAATCGTTGTTTGTGCGCCGGCCGCTTTGATAATCGATCACGCTCTGAAGAATTCCGTCCAAACTCATCTGCGGTTGAAAACCAACCAGATCTCGGACCTTGGAAATGTCGGGAATTCTTCGAGGCATGTCCTCAAAGCCTTCCTCGTACGCTTCGTCGTACGGTACAAAAACTATTTCCGAGTCTGATTGCGTTAACTCTTTTACGCGCTGAGCGAGTTGCAGTATCGATATCTCTTCAGTCGAACCAATATTGAAAACGTTTCCAACGGAGTCCTTGTGGTCCATTAGGTTGATAAGAGCGCCCACAACATCACCGACGTACCCGAAGCACCGACTTTGCTTGCCATCTCCGTAAACAGTAATTGCGCGGCCGGCGAGCGCCTGCTTCACAAATGTCGGGATGACCATGCCGTATTGACCAGTCTGACGCGGACCCACGGTATTAAATAATCGCACCACGATCGTTGGCAGTTTCTTTTCTCGCCAATACGCAAGCGCAAGGAATTCGTCGATGGCCTTCGAGCATGCATAACTCCATCGTCCCTTCGTGGTTGCACCCATTACCAGATTTCCATCTTCGCGAAACGGAACATCGGTGCTTAAACCGTAGACTTCGGACGTTGACGCCACTAGAACTTTTTTCTTCTTCTTATTGGCGATCGATAAGACAACTTCCGTCCCGCGGACGTTTGTTTCGATAGTTCGCACTGGACTTTCAACTATTAGCTTGACGCCCACTGCAGCGGCGAGATGAAAAACGACGTCACACTGATCAACCAACTCGGCTGTCATCGGGTGATTGTGAACACTATCAATCGTGTACTTAAACTGTGGATGCCCTTTCAGATGTTCGATGTTCTCAATCTTCCCGGTTGAAAGATCATCAATCACACAAACTTCATCACCGCGTTTCAAATAAGCATCAGCTAAATGAGAACCTATGAATCCCGCACCACCTGTGATCAATACTCGCAAATGTTTCTCCCCTTCTTAGTCGTCTTGTGTACAGATGTGCGAGCAGAGTTTGCGCCTCACACTCTCGAATGGACACCGTGCCCCGCGGAACGCGCAGTGATGGCACTCAGCTGCGGCTTGAGCAACTCGTCATAGAGACTTCTGATATCGGCTAATAATCGATCCTTCGGATACTTGGCCTGGACAAATTGATGGCCTTGCGCAGCGACGTTGGCTCGCAGCTCTTCATCCACAATTAACCGATCGAGGCCCTGCGCATATGCTTCCGCGTCGCCTGGGGGCACGCTGATGCCGCGTTCGCAAACTTTGAATACTCCATCTTCAACTGTTGAACCAAGCAGATCAACAACTCCCCCCACCCTGGTCGCTATTACGGGACGCGCATTAGCCATCGCCTCTATTAGCGTCAGCGGAGTTCCTTCGTTCCGGGAACTTAGCGCAACTATATCAAGTGCCGGATAAAAGTATTCCGGATCATCTCGTTCACCGCAGAAGATTACATCTTGTGTCAGATCAAGAGAGCGACATTGAGTCTCTAGTGACTCTCTCAGCGGTCCGTCGCCAATGACTGCAAAGCGAACCGTCGGTTGTGCACTCGATTTGATGTGTTTGTAACGCCGAACAACATTTATGAAAAGCTCGTGGTTTTTTACATCCGCTAACCTTCCGACAATTCCCACCACAATTGTTCCTTGATCAACGCCTAATTCACTTCTAAATCTGTTGCGCCTACTTGAATAATTCCTGAAGATGTCCAAATCAAGACCAAGGGGAATCACTTTAATTTGCTGCGGCTGGCCCACACGAAATGTCTGATTTATTTCAACTTCCTGTTGATCGCTAATGACAACGATGCGATCCGTAATCAACAAGGCGAGTGCGCGTTCGATGGTAATAAAGAGCTTGGTCTTTAATGCACCATAATAACTATGGAAAATGTGACCGTGGTAAGTATGAACAAAGCGTGTCTTGCGTGGTCGCCCTATCAGCACGCGCAAAGTAAACCAGCGGTACAAAAGCCCGGCAAGGCGTCCAACCGTGCCAGCTTTTGCCGTGTGGGTATGAACAAGATCTGGCTTCTCCTTCAAAAACAGGCGATATAATTTCCAAATTGTAGTTATGTCGTGGAATGAAATTTCGCGACTCATCTCAGGTATGACATGAGGAACAATACCGGCTTGTTCGGCAAAGTAACTCATATCGCCCTCGCCAGGAGGCACGGAGCCAGTAACCAGCAAAGTATCGAAGTCGTCTAATCCAGCGGTCAACCAGACCACGTGCTTCGCAGGTCCACCGACGTTCAACCGGGCGATGATTCTGACAATTTTTGGTCGCTGCTCCGACATACTCGTCAAGCTAGGTCCGTACGGACAACAGAGCTCTCCGCATCAATCAATCATCACGAATCTTGTTTCAGGATCGTCTTCATGCCTGATCTCGTCGACTTGCTCTTCTTTTCCTTCTCCCCGATAAAGCCGATTGGGACAGTTGATCACGACGCCGTCGATGTCACCAACATTTCGATACGCGTGTACCACTCCTTTGGGAATTAGGACCACCACAGGATTGGTCTCACCGACAACGATGGTGTGCACGTAACCGAACGTATTTGAATCGGTCCTGTTGTCCCACATTCTCAATTTGAAATTAGAGGGGCCAACGAAACAAAATAGGTCCGCCTGATCGACGTGTTCGTGAGGTCCTCGTGTTCCTCCAGGAACAGTCGATGAGATGTATGCCATAGCAGGATGAAACTCCGTCGCCCACTCATCAGTGCGGAAGAGTTCCGTTAACCATCCTCGCGAATCATCGAACCTGAATAGCTTTCTGATTGTTACCCCGTGGATTTCGCCTTCCCGAAATGGACTAGACATTCGCTGCCACCTCGTCCGGGGTTAAATGAAGTTTATTTGCCCCGGTTTGGGCAACGAGGTTTGAGGCGTGCAGCAGGCTCTCGAAAGTACCGGCATCGGTCCACCATCCTTCAAGTTCTTCCCAGGTCATTTCGGCACGATTGATATAGGCGTTATTGACATCCGTAATTTCGAGTTCGCCGCGACCCGAAGGTTTCAGAGTACGAATGATGTTATAGACTTCAGGGTCGAACATGTAGATTCCGATCACAGCGTAATCCGATTGAGGTATTTCGGGTTTCTCCTCTATAAGCACAACATTCGGACCGTCGAGTTTTGGGACTCCGAAACGTTGCGGATCCGGGACCCTCTTTAGGATGATTTTCGCTCCCTTGCCCTGGATTCGATATGCCTGGACTGCCGTAGCGATATTTCCCTCGATTATGTTGTCGCCGAGCACGACGCAAACTGAGTCGCCAGCCGCGAAGTGTTCGACCAGAGACAAGGCTTCAGCGATTCCTCCCTCGCCCTCCTGATAGGCGTAGTTAAGGTGTTTCAAACCGAAGGCCTTGCCGTTGCCCAGCAGTCGCAGGAATTCTCCCGCCGAGTTTCCACCGGTGACAACCATGATGTCGGTGATACCCGCATTCACAAGCGTTTGGATCGGGTAGTAGATCATTGGCTGATTGAAAACGGGCAGTAGGTGTTTATTGGTAACTGCCGTTAGTGGCCGCAATCTCGTTCCGAGTCCTCCAGCTAAAACTACACCTTTCAAGTCTGGACCTCCCTTTTGAGTCGAAGAGTAAAACTTAATCGATGAATCGTTGAAACCAGAGTTCGAGCATCAACAGCGTCCACAATTGATGCGAGTAGTCGCGCTCTCCTCGAGCGTGTAACTCAATCAACTGTTTGACTGCTTCTGGTTTGAAGTAACCACGCTGCAGCGCCTTTTCTGATAACACAACTTCGCGAAGGAATGGCTGCATCTCTCCACGGAACCAATGGCCTATCGGGACACCGAATCCCATCTTAGGTCTGTCGATATTCTCGCTGGGCAGCAACTTCCGCAGGACCTTCTTGAGTAAGTATTTCGTCGTCAAGCGGCGAAGCTTCAAATGTTCCGGCAAGCTTGCAGCAAATTCAATCAAGTGATGATCGAGGAATGGCGAACGAGCTTCGAGCGACACCGCCATCGTCGCAATGTCGACTTTTACGAGCAGATCGTTTGGTAAATAAGTCATGATGTCAGTCAACAAGGCCGCATCGACAATCCCACTTCCGTTGGCATGCACGAACCAGGGTTCGAGAAAGCTCTTTGCATAATCGACCGAGGTCTCGTGCTTGAATTGTTCCGAATAGAGTGAACTCTTCGCAGAAGAATCGAAGGTGCTGACCCAACGCATGTAGCGATCTACTTTCGACAGAGAAGCCGCATCCAGGAATCGCTTCGCAGATCTTGCGCGACTTCTCTTGATTTGTGAAGTCGGCATCATCTTAACGGCCTGTTGAATTACAGACTCGCGAAGAAACTTAGGAACCTTTCGGTAAGTGTCAGCAAGCTGCATCGCAGCATGGCGCTCGTAGCCGGCAAATGATTCATCACCACCGTCGCCATTCAACGCAACGGTCACGTGTTTTCGAGTTTCACGCGCGACATAATACGTTGGCACCGCTGATGAATCCGCGTAAGGCTCGCCGTAATGTTCCACGAGTAGCGGCAGAATCTCGACGGCATTAGGCCGGACGATGAATTCGTGATGTTCAGCTCCGATGTGTTCGGCGATTCGTTTGGCGTGGTGAAGTTCACTGAAGTCCTGCTCATCAAAACCAATGGAAAAGGTTTTGACTCGTTCGCTCGATTCCTGGGCCATCAGCGCAACGACGGCACTCGAATCGATGCCGCCTGATAAGAAAGCTCCCAGCGGGACTTCCGACATCAATCTGACTTTGACGGAATCACGCAGAATCTCGACAACTCTTTCTCCCGCCTCTTCTTCACTTATGTCTAATTTATTTGAAAAGTCCGGTTGCCAGTAACGCTCAATTGTCACCTCGCCATTCCGCCAGCGCAGCCAGTGTCCTGGCTCCAACTTGCGAATGGATTTGTAAGCCGTCAAAGGTGCGGGCACGCACATGAAGGAGAGATAGCAATCGATGGCTTCTGGTTGAATCTCTCTGCCGACATCTGGATGAAGCAAAAGGCAGCTGAACTCAGAACCGAAAACGAGTTGATCATTCACTTGCGCGTAAAGCAAAGGCTTCTTGCCGACGCGATCGCGGGCTAAAAATAATTCCTGTTTACGTTCGTCCCAGATTGCGAAAGCAAACATTCCGCGCAGATGCTTTGGACAATCTGAACCATACTGATCGTAGGCGTGAACAATCGCTTCGGTGTCGCTGTTTGTATAGAATGCATGGCCCAACTTTTCGAGCTTCTCGCGCAGCTCGAGGTAGTTGTAGATCTCGCCGTTAAAAACGATCCAGGCAGTACGGTCGTGGTTGTGAATCGGTTGTTGACCGCTCTGGAGATCAATAATGGCGAGCCGGCGCATCGCCAGTCCTACCGAGCTATTGACGTAGTAGCCGTCTTCATCCGGTCCGCGATGGCGAATTGCATCGTTCATTCGACGCAACAACTCTTTGTCAATCGGTTTGTCGTCGTTGCGGACCAGTCCTGTGATACCACACATAAGTTGACCTATATTAGCCAACCATGCGCGTTTGCGGAAATGCGTTCTACCATTTCGAGTAAAGGTACCTGTGAGAAGCAAATACGAGTTACGGATTGCGCGAGTTAGCAAATGCGCGCTTCGCCGCGTAATATCAAATTTTCATCCATCAAGGCTCTTTCGTGACTAACATTCTCGTACCAAATTCCGCCACCATCACCAAACTTGTGCCTCCCTGTGGAAATTCTCTTATTAACTTACTTATTGAAAGCGAAGAACGGGATGCCATCTTGGCTCAGGCCAGTGAGCTGCCCCCAGTCAAACTTTCAGAACGAAATGTTTGCGATCTCGAAGTTCTAACGACTGGTGGATTCAGCCCATTGGACCGCTTTATGGGAGCGGCTGATTATCGAAGTGTTGTTCATAACATGCGCCTGGCTAGCGGTCAGGTGTTTCCGATACCGATCACGTTACCGGTTCCTGATGACCTAGCTGTTCGAGTTGATCGCGAAGTTGTCCTCGTTGATCCACGAAACGAGATAGTTGCGGTCATGAAGATCGAAGAAATTTATGAATGGGATCCTGACGAAGCTGCGCAGCTAGCATTTGGAACTACAGATGTACGCCATCCTTTAGTCGCCGAAATGCAGAGTTGGGGTAGAAGAAACATTTCCGGTCAGTTGAAGGTGCTCCGACTTCCCCCACACTACGACTTTCGCCCTCTTCGATTGTCACCCCTCGAAACTCGCGCTCGATTAGAACAAATCGGTAATCCGAATGTTGTTGCTTTTCAAACGCGTAATCCACTTCATCGTGCACATGAGGAACTAACAAAGCGCGCCACCGAAGAAGTTGACGGAGTGCTTTTGCTGCATCCGGTTGTAGGTCTGACAAAAGCTGGAGACATTGATTACTACACGAGGGTGCGCACCTATAAAGAACTCGTAAAAACTTATTACGATACCAATCGAATTGTCCTTGCCCTATTGCCGTTGGCGATGCGAATGGCGGGCCCGAGAGAGGCAGTCTTGCATGCGCTAATTCGCCGAAATTATGGGGCCAACTACATGATCGTTGGCCGCGACCATGCGAGTCCGGGGACTGATTCAACAGGCAAACCATTCTATGGACCTTATGACGCTCAATTACTGGTTCAGCAATTCGAGAACGAACTTGGCGTGAAGTGTTTGTCGTTCGGTGAATTTGTCTACCTGCCGAAAGAGGATCGCTACGAAGACGTTCGAAAAATCGAGGACAACGCAGTTAGATTGCAGCTCTCCGGCACACAAACTCGAGAATGGCATCGCAACAATCCAGGCGACTTGCCTTCATGGATTGCGCGGAAGGAGGTCGCGAACATAATCGCTGAGGTTCATCCGCCACGTGGCAAACAGGGATTTTGTGTTTGGTTTACAGGATTGAGCAATGCAGGTAAATCGACTACCGCCGAAATTCTCGTAGTACTGCTGCAGGAGTTTGGACGACAAGTCACAGTTCTTGATGGCGATGTTGTACGCAATCACCTTTCGCGTGGTTTGGGTTTTAGCAGGGATGACAGAGACGCGAATATTCGCCGCATCGGATTTGTTGCATCAGAAATAGTCAAACATCATGGCGCAGTGATTTGCGCCGCGGTCAGTCCTTATCGGGGCACACGAAATGAGGTGCGAAGCCTAATTGGTAGCGACAGATTTATAGAAGTATTCATCGATACGCCAATAGAGGAATGTGAACTGCGTGATAGCAAGGGTATGTATGCGAAGGCGAGACGTGGCGAAATTAAAAACTTTACTGGTATCGATGATCCTTATGAACCACCGCTTCAACCTGAATTAACACTTACTACAATGAACTGTTCTGCTGAGGATAACGCACGCCGTATTATCACCCACCTGCTGGACCAAGGGTTTCTTCAAGCTCTCGAGTAGACGGAAATGTTGAACTCCGAGCGAATTATGGTAAGCGAAGGGGGAAGTGTTACTGAGAAGCTCGGTTCGAAAGAGTCGGATTAGCCTGAATGGGTCCAGCCTTAACTTCTTGAGTTTTAGACCGCCTGCCTAACGCTGCAAGTATCGGTTCCCTCAGCAAGGCGAAGTCACTACTTTCAAGAAATAGCAGTTCTCTTAAGCGACTGTTCGACCCGCGTAAATAGACGATAACGTAAACAAGTGAACCCAATACCTGCGTCATCGTCATCGCAATAGCGGCGCCTGTCACGCCGAATCTGGGTATTAAAACCAGGGCCAAGACCAGACCGACAATGAATTTGAGCGAGACTAGTATCGAGACAAGACCGGAACGATGTAATTGATTGATGAAGTACGTATCAAGTAAGAGCGAAAGAGCCACGAACGCACTTCCGACAAACAATATTTGCATCACGCCAATCGATTGAGCATATGCACGACCGAGAAGCAACATTACTGCCGCATAAGAGGATAGGATCGCAATCAAGACGAGTCCACACATTCCCCACCAGGTCAGTCGCAAATAACGGTTCATCGCGGTGACAGCCTTGGCTCGGAGTAGCGTCGACATCTTTTGGTAGACGCCATCCTGGATCGCTTCGACTGGCAAAAGAATTTTTTCAACGGCCTGTTGGGCGACAGAGAATATTCCTACTGCCGCCGGACCATGCGTAAAGTTGATTATAAATACCGGCATCCTCATCAAGAGCAGATGCGCGAGCGATCCGGGGTACGCTCGCAGTCCAAAAATAATCATGGTTTGGGCCAAATCGGTCTTAAGTTCGTCCTCAGCGTGATGTTTAGCTCTTAGTTGCATCGTTAGCATTACGAAGAACTGCAAGATCATAACGACCAGGTAAACCAGGACAGCTGTTTTAACTCCTCCTTTCATTACTGCTACGAAGACCGCAGACAAAGTGAGCGATAAGCTGCACATAATTATTTGAAGCAGGTTGACTCGCCAGATTTGGCCCATGCCTACCATCATGCTGTTCCACACGTTTGCATATAGCGAAAAGGGCAGCACTACAAAAGCAAGCACCGCAAAAAACGGACTGAGGTTTGGAAGTAAAGTAGATCCTGCGAAAAGAATGAAGAGTAAACCGAGGACCGTAGCCCCTATCCAGCAAAGAGGAACCAATCGAAGCACTATGCCGTGAATATTCCTTCGTGAGTCGGCATGTCTTCCGAAAAACGCGTTGGCAGTCTGAGATAAACCGAGATCGCCCAGTGCAGCCAAAACTGAGACAACGCGCAAAAATAGGAAGTATTGGCCGAAGCCTTCCGGCTTGAGAACGCGTGCAAGAACGAGGGCATTTGTCAAAACAATCAAGAGTAGAATTACACGCGATACAAACCCCACTACCGAAAGGCGTAATGTAGAGGATTTGGGATGCGCGGAGTCTCTAATCAAAAAACCGATCCTTCACCCTATGGGTTCCACTTCAATCTGAGATCTCTCGTACTGCTTCATAACAGCCTGCCTAACAATAATCAGACCCTGAAGACCGAGTATAAGAACTGGAATAAAAAAGGCGTAACGCATTCGATAGAGCGCACTGATATTTGCAACTACATAACCGAGTGCCACACATCCGACAGTCGTCAAAATAAATAGAAACCAAACGATGAACTGGTTGCGTTGTCGGATCAAGGTGACCGCTGATAGACCGAACATGAAATACATTACACACATTTCAAGCCCTGCAACTAATCGACCGCTGATTCCAACCTGAACGCCGGGCGTAACCCAAGTCCGTGGAAATGGAGCAAAGAATCCGAGCTCCGCCGCGCGTGGTAAATATCGTAGAAGATCTAAAGCACTGTTCAACTCGACGTTGGTGTCCACATTTGAACCTGCTAATGGGTAGGCAACAATGAATTTGTGCCTTAACGCTCCAACACGTCTCGCGAATGACTCGAGAAAGGCAAATCCGGAGTTTTCTCGAGCGGCAGTAGTTTGAGCGATCGGCCTTACCACCACGTGTTCAGAAACATTTCTTGCGGGGAGGAGCGGTGGAATCAAAACGGTGAAAGTTACTATGACAAGTAGCCCCAACACGTTTCTTAAACGAAATCTATGCTGTTGAACCTGCGTAATAATGCAAACGGCAACTGCCATCAGTAGTACTACTGTCAGTATCTCCTTCACGTCCGTTCTGCAAAGTAGAATCACCAATACTGCGAACACCGCACTTCCGACAAGAGTAGATGCAGTCTTCAGGGACAGT
>AR_comb_assmDRAFT_10037021_pt1 | contig 11731 bp, 12 predicted proteins | sample ArasoioldDNA_FD_10543 | JGI IMG/M metagenome (IMG submission 10543) | reverse complement strand
ATCACCCTGATCTGGGCGGAAGTGAAGAGCAAATGAAAACGCTCAATGAAGCATATGGTGTTCTTAAGGATCAAACGAGGCGCAGTGAATACGATGAAACCCGGCGACTCAATATAGCCTCGCAGCCTTTTGTTCCGGCGAGCACACCAACAGCTCGCGACGTCGGCGTGTTTGGACATTGCCTCAGTGCTTTATTGTGTCTGATTGCTGGCTTCTTCTTATTGATCCTGGTGAGATTTCAGTGGATCTGGTTTCTATGGCCATTAGCGATTCTCGCTGTCTTCGTTCTTGGTTTTGGGATTTTGATGGCACGCAGCGCAATGATCGCGTTGAATGCATCACTACCAACGACAAACCGTCTAAAAAGACATACTAGTCTCCAGGAACTAGCCTTCTGGACAGTGATTCTTACCAGTGTTTACGGTCTCTACTTGTTGCTTGAGTAGCTGTTTGCCATCGTGAGTGACACGTATCAGATGAGTGCCACCGGATTAGATTTACTGTTTCTCGAAGTCAACAGCCTCGAAGAATCGCTGGCTTTCTACGAAGGAGTGTTAGGTCTCGAAGTTGAATCCATGAATGCTGCCGGGGATCCGCCGATGGCAACGTTGCGCGCCGGCTCTCTGAAGATCAGTTTGGTCCAACAACTTGAGACGATGTTACGACGCGGAAGAGGCGCTCATTTCTTCATTGGTGTTGAAGACGTGGATGCGTTTTATGAGCATGTACAAAAGAAGATGCCAGAAGTACAACCGCCAACTGACGAAGGTTGGGGTGGGCGTTTTGTAACTTTGCAGGATCCAGATAAGTATCGCTTTTTCTTCGTAACCTGGTCAGGCACTGTTCATCATGGATCGAGAATACCCGACACGAAAGACGAGGATTAAACATGGCTGGACAGCATTCAGAAAATCTTTTTCGCAGATACAAAGGTGAATCCGTATCGATCAAGACTGTGTCGGGGGGGCTGTATGAGGGTCGAGTTACGGACGTCACCAATGACTATATTTGTTTGACGGAAACGGTGGGTGGCGAAGATTCGCAGGTGTTTGTGTTTTTCCTCGCGATCGAGTCGATGACGACGAAAAACGCGGGGTCATAGCCAATCGCAGATCTCCGATTTCAGATCTGAAAATTTTCCGACGATTAGGGTAGTGGTCAGTAGATTACGATCATCGTCGGGGACGTTTTGAAGTTCAAGGTGGGCGTTGTATGCGTTACGTCGAAAATCCTCCGAACCCATGGCTAACACATTCGGTCGAATGGATAGGTGAACCTCCCGAAGTGAAGCTGGAAGTGTTTGAGGAAACTGAAACCAGAAAAATTATCACGCAGAACAATAGTCCAGATGTGGGCTTTGACTACACGGTCAACTGCTACCGCGGCTGTATACACGGATGCACTTACTGTTTCAGCAGACCGACCCACGAGTATCTCGGTTATGGCGCCGGGTCTGACTTCGATAGAAAGATCATCGCTAAGGTAAATGCTCCAGATCTCCTGCGAAAGGAGTTGATGAAGCCATCATGGAAAGGTGATGAGATCGTTTTCTCATTTACCTCAGACCCGTACATTCCTCTCGAAGCGAACTATAAACTTACGCGAAGGTGTCTGGAGGTGTGCGCTGAGTTTCAACAGCCTATCGGAATCATCACGAAGTCGGCAATGATTCGCCGCGACATCGATGTGCTTCAGGAACTCGCGCGCAATGCTAGCCTCGGAGTCTTTTTTACGATCCCATTCACTGATGTTGAATTTGCGCGAGCGGTTGAGCCGTACGCCCCACTCCCCGAAGCACGTTTTCATGCGATGGCCGATCTCGCTGCTGCGGGAATAAACGTAGGTATCGGAATTGCGCCCGTCATTCCAGGACTTTCGAGTGACATCCCGGTTCTTTTAAAGCGAGCTAAGGAAGCCGGAGCGACGCAGGCGTTTATCAACATGCTGCGACTGCCAGGGAGCGTTGCACCGTATTTTGAAGAGCAACTGCGAGACAAGTTACCCACGCGTGCAGATCGAGTTCTGAATCGTATTCGTGAAGCACGAGAAGGGAAGATGAACTCGAGTGTTTTCGGTGAACGGATGCGAGGCAAAGGGCAATACTGGGAGGCGACGGAACGACTCTTCAGAATCCACAGCCAGCGCTTAGGCTTCAATAAGAAACGCACGCACCAAACGGCGTCTTCTTCCACATTCCGTCGACCGACAGCCCAAGCTAGTTTGTTCTAAGGTTCGCGTACCTGGTACTTAGAATTTGCAGACGCGCTGCTAATCAAAGCACACGTACAAAGCACGAACTCCAGCACCTCCAAAACTAAAAGCACAAACCCCTGACTTGCACTATAATGCCCGCCACCTACACAGCCAGAGATTCAGGAGGCAAATGCGATGCTGATCAGAGACGTGATTCGCAACCGTGAGCCGTATTCCACTAACGCCACTGCCACCGTGCAGGAAGCGGCGGAGTTTATGGCTGCTCGTAACATCGGTGCGGTCTGCGTAGTCGACGACGCAGGCAAGTTACTCGGCGTCTTTTCCGAACGTGATGTACTCAAGCGGATTGTTGTCGCTGGACGAAATCCCCACAATGTGCGAGTCGGTGAGGTCACGAGTGAACTGCGAGCAGTGATACGTTGCGATGAGACACCGCACCAGGCTTTGGAGCGAATGGAACTCGCGGGCACTCGCCACCTACCTGTCGTTGACGGTGAGCGTTGGGTCGGAATGCTGTCAATCCGCGACTTGCTTCGTGTTGAATTAGGAGAGCAAGGAGATGAATTGAAGTTGCTCCATGAATACATTCAGCATTGATCAATTTGCAGACCCAAGCCCGCCATCTTCTTTCCCTTCGAATCCCTCAACTGCGGATTAAAAATTCACCCCACTACCGTTCGTGATTAACGAGCATTGAGTGGGGTGATTCATATAGATGAAAGAGGCGTTGTGGGCGAATGAAATCTAAAAGCTTTTTCTTACTTTCTCTGTTAGTCACCGTAACGTTGGCCTGCACTCACGAACCTGTTGGTGCGGACGACGGCCAAACCAAAACATCTTCACTTGCCAGCGTTAACTTTCGAATCGAAAAAGTGATTGGGGGGCTTCAAGTTCCGTGGTCAATCGTCTGGGCACCTGATGGTCGGATGATTTTCACTGAACGAGTTGGACGTGTTCGCGTCTTCGAAAATGGCGCCCTCAAGCCCAAACCTCTCTTTGTCGTTTCCGATGTTGAACCGACGGGTGAAAGTGGACTGATGAGCGTTGTACTGCATCCGCAGTTTGAAACGAATCATCTGCTGTATTTGTCATACGCCTACTCCGGAGACGGCGGAATAAGAGTGCGAGTGGTACGTTACAAAGAAACAGGTGATGACCTAACGGACCGGAAAGTCGTTATCGAAAATATTCCTGCGGCGCAGTTTCATGCGGGATGTCGACTGCGATTTGGACCAGACGGCAAACTCTACATTACTACCGGAGACGCAACTCAGCGGGAGCTCGCGCAGAAACTTGACTCGCTCGCTGGAAAGACCCTGCGACTGAACGACGACGGCACGGTTCCCCAGGACAATCCATTTGTTGGACAGGCAAACGCTCGCCCTGAGATTTGGTCTTACGGTCACAGAAACTCGCAAGGTATGGATTGGCAGCCGGGTAGCAATGTGATGTTCCAAACCGAACACGGTCCAAGTGGATTTGATGGACCAGGTGGCGGCGATGAAGTAAACATCGTCGAAAAGGGGAAAAATTACGGATGGCCGTTGATCCATCACAAGGAAACGCGTGCCGGTCTCGAATCTCCGTTGCTCGAGTACACTCCCGCTTGTGCGCCAGCGAGTGGAATGTTTTATCGCGGAGACGTGTTCAGCGCATTCAAAGGAAACTTCTTCTTTGGCTGCTTGAAAGGGGAACGACTGATTCGAGTGGTGTTGAATGGACGCACTGTCATGGGCCAGGAGACGTTAGTTACAAAGTATGGACGTATTCGCGATGTCGCCGAAGGCCCTGACGGCTTGCTGTACTTTTCCACTTCTAATCGGGATGGGCGCGGAAACCCAACAAGTGATGACGATCGAATCATGCGCCTGGTGCAGGCTCAGTAGTTTGGTCTGACTTACTACCTACTAAACTTTTTGGGCAAGAATGGCAGTCTTACTCCATCCGATCGCCTGCGGTGGTGGAAAGCGATAATGATGGACAATACGGAAGTGGCGCTCGGTTTTATTTAAGACCTCACGCGGTGGATGGCTTTTAAAGCGGAAGAGAATCTCAAGGACTTTTCCCGCAACCGATGGATGAATTGGAAGATGCAGTAGGTGCCCGCCCGGAGCAATTACCCTCGCAATTTCAGAGAGCCCATCAGCAAGTGGAACGTATTCAAGAGCCCCGCTCGTTACGACGAGATCCAGCGATTCATCGGCAAATGGCAGCGAAAGCAGATTGCCTTGAGCAAACGTGACATCGCGCTTTCGTCCCGAACTGTAATAGAGCGCCTTACGAGCTGCATCGATTGAGGTCGAGCTCAAATCGAGAGCCGTGATCGCTACCGGAAAACGAATAGATCGCAGCATCGCCAATGTAAGCAGACCGGTGCCGCAGCCGGCGTCAAGAATTTTTGCACCCCGCGATACTGGCAACGGATTGTTGTCAAAGTACTGGTCGAGGGATCTTCCATAACCATTAAGCTTGAAGGTCAGATCATAAAAGCGGGCGATCCGATCATAGTAGGATCCGGCGCGAGCCTCAGTTTTGGTGGCGGTAAGTGCGTACTCCATCAGCTCATCAAGTCCTCACTTAACAGTACTTCCGTCGCGATGTTGTTGGTGGTTCTTCCGCGAATAGGGGCGCAATTGTAGCTTTCCCACCGATTTTACTCAACCGAAATCCAAACGACCGCAATTTGAGGCGGTCCAGCCGAATTCGGTTGCAAGAACTTTAGTTGCCACGCGTTCTGGTTTAGGAACGATTCTGTTTCGGGAGGATCACAATGAGTGGAATTCGCGTGACGTTCGTTGTAGTAGCGATTCTGTTTTTGGTTCTGGGCTCAGCTCTATTGGCAGTTAGGCAAACCTCAACTATTGTCAGCGCCCAAGGTCAATCAGAAAAATTAGACGTTTGGCGGCAGCCACCTCAAAACAAGTTTGACCTTGAGGTGTTAGTAGATGGTCGACCCTTGGCGGAATACTACGCTCGGGGCCGAACGTACATTGAGGCGCTCAAAGGCGCAGAGTACGAACTCCGCATCACAAATCCCACCGGTGAACGAGTGGCTGTTGCTTTATCAGTGGACGGGCTAAACACGATCGATGCACGCCATACTTCAGCCTGGAACTCCAGCAAGTGGGTGATTGAACCTTTTCAAACAATCACCATCGGTGGTTGGCAGATGAGTAGTGAACGAGCGCGACGCTTCTACTTCACAGATGAAAGAGATTCCTACGGAGCCAAGTTGGGACAGACGGCAAATCTCGGAATTATCGCTGCCGTGATTTTTAGAGAGCGTGACCGACCGGCGACCGTTATTCCTCCAAGCCCCCTGGGTCGTGACGATCGCCAACGGAGTTCCAAAGACGAACCATCTTCATCTGCGAATTCACGCGCTGGCGAAGCCGCTAAGAGCACTATCGCACCAATACCTGATGACGATTACGCGGCAACGGGTATCGGTCGTTCAGTTCACAACGATGTTCGCTGGGTAGATATGAACCTGGATACACGACCGGTCGCTGACTTGGCCCTCAGATATGAGTTCTATTCTGAGTTACTCAAATTGGGAGTGATTCCCCGTCGCTACAACGAACCGTACCCTGTCAGGCGCAGAGAAGACTCAAGAGGTTTTAGTCCTGAGCCTTAAATGGAGTTGGAGACTATTAACGACGAACAAGGTCGGCGGTATAGAGCTGACGATAAACTCGATAGTTCGACATTACCTTTTGAACGTAAGCTTTGGTTTCATCGAACCCTATTTCCGAAGTGAAGATACCCGGATCTTTTCGTTTAGACCGCTTGAGCCAACGCGCGACATTGTCTTCGCCGCCGTTGTAAGAAGCTGCGACTGGTTCGAGTAGTTGTGGAAAAAGCCTGGCAAGCGAGTCGATATATTGTGCGCCAAGCATTATTGAAGTTTCAGGTTGATAAAGCTGACTCTCGTTTAAGTTCGACAGACCTGCGGCAGGCGCATATTTGCTGGCGGCATCCATCGTGAGTTGAAGCAAACCGCGCGCTCCCGCTGGAGATTTGGCAAATGGCTTGAAAACACTTTCCTGACGAATGAGGGCCAGTATAAAACGGGGATCCAAGTTGTGTTGTTTAGCCGCTCTAATTATCGCCGTTCGATATGGTGCGGGATACGTGTCAGCCACACTCGCGATAGCAGTATTTACTCGTTCCTCACGTTCACGAACTATGCCTGCTCTCGCGCCTGCGGCGAGGGTCGTGAGTCGTTGGGTGGCCAACCAACCGTAGTAAGATTCAATACCGTCCGGAATTGCTAAATACGCAGTGATCGCCTCATCTCGTCTGCCTGCCTGTTCGAGACTGAAAGCCTTGAGATATGCGACTTCAGCGGCACTCGTTACTACCGCTTTGGAGAATGATCGCCTTGATAGTTCCTCCGCTGTGGCAATCGCATCATTCCAATTTCCTTCGGCCACGTTCAGACGTAACGCAGCAAAGATCGCGTTTGTTTCGACTGGTCCACCTGCGAACCGCCGTCGAGTTCGAGTTACCCAAACAAGTGCATCGTTAGGTTTATTCGCTTCACGAAGCGTGTCTATTACGTTCAAGTGAGCCGTGTCGATCCTTTCACCATTTGGATATCGATCACAGTATTCAGCGTACCGCGCGGCAGATTCAGTAAACCTTTCTAAGCGAAGCAGGGAAGCGGCACTGTAGTTTAGACCCTCGCGTCCTTCCTTAGTTGCGGGATAGTCCTGCGCCAGCCGATTAAAGATTGGATATCCGTCGTTGTAGTCCTTGGCGAGGAAGTACGACTTTCCAATCCCCAGGAGAGCTTCGGGTATTCGCGAGTCCTGGGGGTAGTAGTTGATCAGCGCTTGCCAATGAGCACGAGCCTCTTCGAAGGCTCGGTTGGAGTTGTAAACGGACGCCCGTCGCATGTGCTCGGCGGCAGGGAGTTTGGCGATAGTGCCTTTACTGTCTCGCGCGGAAGCGTCGCTATGTCGTACCGCAGCCAACGTAGCTTCGCTGGCAGCCTGTTTCGCCACCGGTTGTTGATTTGGTCTTTCAACAGTTCGTGCTGAGACGCTCGTTCCAATGGCAAGCAACACAAACACTACGACTTGATGGTGCACTGAAGTCATCTGTTTTCGCCTAACTACTTTTCTTCGATGATCTCAAAAGTGGATTGGATTTCTACCGTCGGGCGGAGAGTTGCAGCGACGCTGCAGTATTTGTTTTCGGAGAGCTCTATTGCCTGTTTGACTGCCTGGGATGAGATGCCGCTTCCGGTGAAGATGTGATGCACGTGCATTGAAGTGTACTTTCTCGGAAAGTCGTCGCGACGCTTGCCGGAAACCTCAACGCGATAACTCGTCACCTTCTGCCGTTTCTTTTTAAGAATGCCTATTACATCTACCGCAGAGCATGAACCTAGCGCCACAAGCAAGATCTCAACAGGTGACGGTGCGCTCGAACGAGTGCTGTCCGTATCGAACGTGACGGTGTGGCCTGACGGAGTTGTGGTAACGAAGAGATCATCACCGGCGAAGCGAACGACAGCTTTGTTATTGGTGGCAACCATGAAATCCCCAACAAGAGCATAGCACAAGGATAAATCGTCGGGGGGTGATGCATAACCAAAATAGTCTCTTGAGAAGTCGTTGAAAGGACCTGTGCTATGATGCGTTCGAGCACTCCCTTAAAAGCTCATTCCTCACTTAACTGAATATGACAATCGACGTCTCAATCTCCTGTGCCCGGGAGACGGCTTTGGTGAGTAGGTGGGAGGACCATCATGCCAGATATCCTGATCGTCGATGACGACGATGTCATACGCGAAACACTCTTCGAACTTCTTTCTACAAACTACAAGTGTGAAGCCGCAGAGACAGCTGAGGAAGCTTTGGCCTGGCTCGAGCGCGCGTCGTTTAGAGTCGTGCTTACAGACATTTCAATGCCCGGCTTGAACGGTATTGAGCTGCTGGACAGAGTCCGACGTGAGTATCCTCAAACGCCGGTAATAATTATTTCGGGACTGAGTGATCAGGAACACGCAGAAGGGCTCATCGAACTCGGAGCTTTTGAATATTTGTTAAAGCCGTTCCGGCTGGAACTCGTGGAGAAGAGTGTTGAACGAGCATTGACGTATGGAAGAAGAAGTACTGAGGAACCAGGACATCAGGAGAAGAATAGATCTAGATTGAAAATTGTTAATTAATGCTGTGCTATTAGGCAGCGGCGATTGATAGCCGTGAAGGCTCTTGAGATTCACGGTGCTTTTGTTTGATCTCTTTAACGACTTCGACGATTCGATCCGCGTTGAATGGCTTGGCCACAACCCAATCGACACCCGCAGCGCGTTGTTCATTCGAGCCGACAGCTTCACCCCAACCAGTCACTACTGCAATCGGAATAAATTTGTTCCGCTCGCGAATAGCTTGCGCCAACTCCCAACCGCTCATACCGGGCATTCCAACATCGGTGAAGATACAGTCAAACTTCATACTGCTGAAGAACTCTAGTGCCTGGGTTCCACAATCTGCGACCTGTACGTTACAACCTTCGATTTCAAGAATCTCTTTGAGCAGCTCTCTGACAAAGTCTTCATCATCGACGACGAGTGCTTTGATCTGACCTTTGTCGGGAGTCTGCGAGACATTTGTAACTTGAGTAGCTTCGATCGCTTGGACTCTTTTCCCCATTGGTGCAACGCTGGCGACAGGCAGAGTGATTCGGAATTCAGAGCCCTTGCCGTAGGTTGACTCGACCTCGATATTGCCACCGTGTCGTCTGACAATTCCGAAACTCACTGCAAGACCGAGACCGAGGCCCGCTTTTCCTTTAGTGGTAAAGAAGGGATCAAATACTCGCGATCTGACTTCCGGATACATCCCCACACCTGTATCGGCAACGCGTATCTCAACGCTATCGCCAACGGTTTGAGTTGAAAGAGTAAGTTTGCCACCTTCCGGCATTGCATCGATGGCATTGAAAAGCATGTTGACGAGCACCTCGCGCAATTCGGAGTCATCGCCCATCACCATTGCGTTCGATTGAATTTGGAGATCAAGGCTGATGTGTATATTTGCTGCCTCCGCGCAAGTCTTCCAACGAGGACGAGTGATTTCGCTCGCATCGCTGAGGATTTGATCAATTGAAACGAGTTGAAAGTCGTGATCGCGGCGCTGGCGTGCAAAGTCCTGAATACGCTTGACTGTCTTCGCCCCATCTTCAGCAGTCTTGATAATGATATCCAGGCCCCGTTTGATTTTCTCGGGGTCGTCAGTTCGTTGAAGCAATTGTGCTCGGCCAAGAATTCCGGCGAGAGTGTTGTTAAAGTCGTGAGCCACTCCAGAAGCGAGCTCACCAAGGGCAGAGAGTTTTTCTAACTGACTGAACTGTTCGCGTATACGCTCTTGTTCAGCAATGTAGTGCGAGAGTTCTTTGACGTGGTTCTCCGCCAGGTCGGCCTGCGCGGCAGAAGTCTCGACATTGGTCAAATAGGTGCGGTACGTCAGGAACACGATTCCGATAATTGGCAGAGTGATCGCGAAAGCGGAAAAGCCGATTAAGTTGACGAGTGCCGCAAAAACCGCGGCGGCTGTTGCGCCTGCGAAGTAAGTGATTGACGTCCAAAGATAGTGTCGATGCCAGGTTTGCCAGATGGGTTTACTAGTCTTGAGCGCTTCACCGATGGCGACGATGCCCGAGTTAGAGACGTAATGAACTAACGCCATCATGCACATCGCAATCAGGAATGTCGTACCAAAAGGTTTGGTTGACAGTTCAACGATATCGCCAAAAGCAAACTGTAAGACAAGACTGGTCAGTGACACTGAAACGGCCGCGCAGCCCCAGTTAAAGAGGACTGTTTGTGGACGGCGACTAAATCTCAGTGATGAGAAGAAGGCTTCGGAGGAACCAACTAGAACTGCTGCTGGGCCACCGTAGAGAAGAAGTATCAGGAAAACAAAAGTGTCCGATACCGAAACTTGCGAACTGAGGCGGGGAATCGGCACGACGATGCGTGGGCTAAGTAGCAGGGCCATGCCGAGCAGGGCCGCGAACCTCAGGTCGAGTTGGGAAAGGTGAAATCGATAGACCGAATAGAGCAGTGCCAAACTTCCTGCGGCTGTTATCAGCCGCAGGAATGGTACAAAGAAGCGATTTTCATTGTTACCGTTTGCCATTGCTTTGGAACTGACTCAACGTGAGAGTTGGGGGTCACCTATTACCAAGGCAGGTCGGGGCTGTGATCGAAAATCTTAGTGAGGATACAATTCCTTCTTGGTGAGGAATATGGTTTCGTAAGTTGCGCGAAAGAGAAATCCGCATTTGCGATAGAACGTGAGTGCTCGCGTGTTCGTTTCGTTAACCAGGAGGCATATCGACCTGGCATGGGTCAAAAGTTTTCTCGAGAGTTCAGACATGCAGCTGACTCCGGTTCCGTTGTTTCGACTTTCTTCTCGTAACCAGATGCCTTCCAGGTAAACAACTTCGTTCGCCTTCGAAATGACATCGGCTTTGAAAACCAGTGAATTGCCTTCAAACAGAACCCAGGTACGACCTTGCTGAATTCTGCGTAAGCAGCGCTTGCGAAATCCCACCGGGTCAACTTTCATCGGATCGATTCCGCTCTCTTCTTTAGCGAGTTGAGCTTGAATAGGCATTACAAATTCCAGCTCTGCCTCGGTAGCTAAACGCAATGCCGGTGCTGATGCTTTAGTGTTGTCTTTCGAGCGAAGTTCTAATAACCATTCACGACAGGCCAGCCTGGGTTCGTGACCAGCTTCCGAGTAGTTCGCCCAAAAGTCACTGACTCGATCTTGCTCGGCCATGATCATGTGGGTGTACGGGCAGTCGCGGGCAATTCGTGCGAGTGCTTGCAGCGCGCGATCGGAAACGGTCTCCAGCAAAGTGGCGTGTCCTACCAGCGCAACACCCTCGAGATGTCCGTTGATGTCGCGGCAGCCGTAGAAGTTTCCGCGATTCAGTGGACTTTGCAGGCCGTTGTCGCTAATGAGACTTGCCATCGCGACAGTGTGAATTGGACGCTGTGAAAGAAAGTTAAGCACTTCTGCTTCTTCACCAGACCTCAGCAGTTCTACGTCGACTGGTGCGAAGACAGACGTCATGCTGGCTTCTCTTTCGTTGGCTCGAATTGTATTAGATGCGTGCAACATTTTCGTTCTCGGTTCGCAGTTAGAGTAGTTAGTCATCTGCCTTCTTAGTAGCCTAGATAGTCAGTTTCATCGTCGGGAACGATAACCATAGAGCCAGTGTCATCTCCATTAAGCATCGCGGTGTACGCTTGCAGGATGCTGTCACCAATGAGGACGCCATCACCTATCAACACGCCGTCACCAATGAGGACTCCATCGCCAATTAGCACACCATCACCAATCAGAACTCCGTCGCCGATAAGGACGCCGGTAGCGCAAAAAACAGAACCTTGACCGAGCGTTGTACCATTGCTGGTCATGATGTTGTCGCCGATTAGGACGCCGTCACCAATCAACACCCCATCACCGATGAGGACGCCATCACCAATCAG
>AR_comb_assmDRAFT_11733538_pt1 | contig 11734 bp, 19 predicted proteins | sample ArasoioldDNA_FD_10543 | JGI IMG/M metagenome (IMG submission 10543) | reverse complement strand
AGGATGGCGGCGCCGGCGGGGTGGCCGTAGGCCCATCCGCGGCGGGCGCGCATCTTCAGCAGGGACTCGTCGGTCAGTGCGCTGGTGCCGTCGCGGCCGTCGATGAACACGGACTCGGGGCCGGAGCGGGTACCGAGGAGCATGAGGTCCGTGGACACGAACGCCATGATGGGCCGCCCGGTCGGGGCTGCGGACGCGGTCGGGGAGGTGCGGGCGCCGAGAGACCACTTGATCGGCACACCGAAGATGGTGTCCGGGGTTCCGGCGAGGCCCTCGAGGAAGATCGGGCGGTTCTGGCTGTCGAGGATCCCGCGCAGCGACTTCTTGAAGCTCGGGTGCGCGATGGCGATCATCGTCGCCGGGTCGTAGTAGTCCCCGCCCTCGACGAAGCCGATCGTGTTGGAGAAGTCGGCGTAGGAGGCGCCGCCGGAGCCTGCGACGGTGATGTTGCTGTCGGCGGTGTAGCCGAGCGTCGCGTCCGTGGTGTGGAGCAGGTAGTACAGGGACGCGAAGGGAACTCCGGTGCCGGGGGCCGCGGTGACGGCGAGGCACGCGTTGTCGAGGATCTTGGCGTAACTGATCCCCCAGTCCTTCATCTTCACGGCGAGGGTGTTGGGGAGGGCATCGTTGATGTCCTCCTCCGCGATGCGGACGACCTTGCCGAACTTCTTCGCCGTGAGGACCACGTCGTCGTTGAGGGACGTGTCCTCGCCGTAGGCGCCGCCCTTGTCGATGACCTCGACGCCCATGCCCGCGCTGCGGGGGGCGTGGCGGGTGTCGCTCGTCATGGGGAGCTTGTTGGCGACGGCTTCGACGACGGACGTCTGGGTGATCCGCTGGATTACCGCGGAGTCGTACTCCTCCGGAATCCAGGCTTCCATAGTGTTGCGAGCGATGACTACTGCCCTCCTTGGGGCGGCGTGATGGGGGAAGCGGTTGAGGCTCGGGCCCCATCACGGGCGCCTTCGCAAGCAAGGGCGGTGGGCTGATCCGATCACCGAATCAATTCACCTGGTGATGAATATACCTTGGTTTGTCAAGCAAGACCCAGCGCGCGCATCGCATGCCGTTCCGCAGCCGACTTCGGCTTCTCCGGCGCGGCCGGGCGGGGCGCCGCAGTCGGCTTCGCCTTGGCGCGCGGCTTCACTCCCGGCTCGAACAACTCCGGGTAGTCGGCGCGCAGGCCGTCGATCTGCTCGTCCACGCCCAGGACTTCGCCGTCGTCGTCGATGCTCAGGTCACCGACGTCGACGAGCTTCATGAGGCGGGCGATGCGAGCCTCGGTCTTTTCCTTGTCACCCTCGGTCGCGGCGGTCGCCCCGGCTTCGATGAGCGCAGCACGGACGGCCTTGCGGACGGCGATGGGCTTGTAGCGGGCCTCAGCCTTCTCCTCCGCCTCCCGGACGGCCTTCTCCGTCTCGCTCTCCTGGTCGCGGTACTTGTCGCGCAACTCGTTGAGGGTCCGCTGGACTTCCAGCTTCTCCTCCTTGCGCTTACGCAGGGTGCGCCGGACACGCTCCCACTCCTCCCGGGACGGCGGCGTGTACTCGCCCTCCGGCTCAGGATCCGGGTCCTCGCGTGCGACAGGCGGCTTGGGCTTCGGCGCCGTGTCCGGCTCAGGCTCCTCGTCAACGTCCACGTCGCCCCCTGGGTCGGGCTCGTCGCCGACTTCGATGTCCACGTCGTCGTCCTCGGCGCCTCCGGCGATGACGTGGATCGGGCGTCCGTCGTCGCGGTAGCCGAGGATCGTGCCGGGCGGCAGGCTGATGGCCGGTCGGCGGTGGCGGGTGGTGGTGTGGATGCCCATCTGTTCCTCCATCACGGGGGGGTGTTGGCGGCGGCCCGTCACGGGCGCCGGGTCTATGCGGCCACGGTGAAGCGGCCTGTCCTCACTGCGGTACGGGCGCGAGCTTCTACGGCGGGCAGCAGGTCTGTTTCAGTGCGCAGGAGTTCGCGGGCGGCACGCAGTCGGGCGGCGCGGGATTCGGAGGGGCGGGCGCGCCCGTAAGCGACGGAGCGGTGCGCTTCACGCTCCAAAGCCAGCGGGAACGGGATACCACTCGTCGTCCAGGAGTCGGACCAGGGAACGCATCGGCACCTGCAATGCGCGTGCAGAGGCGGACCGTCGATGCCCGGAACGCGTATCCGGCGCTGCCGCGGATCCCAGGACCGGCCGCCCGGGAACGGCTCGCCGATCAGGGCGGTACGGCCCGTGTAGGCCAGGCAGCGCACACACGCGTCCGCCTCGGACACCCACAGCCGCATCTGCACAGACGCGCGAACGACAGCGTCGAGGCCCTCATTCACCGCCGTGTTGACCACCCACGCGATATGCGCGCGCACCGCAGGTACGGCAGCGCGGGCGGCACCGAGTGCAACCAGCAGATGCGACCACCGCGACACCCGATCCGGATGCAGCAGAAACAAGGCACGGTCCCGGCGCTGCACCACCAACTCGCCAATACGGCGAGCCTCATCGAGCAGGGCGCGGCCCGCGCGGGGAACGGCGACAGCGCGGCGACGGCGCCCGGACGCGGCACGCACGAACTCGCCGCCCTGCTGCACGCCGAGAGTAAGCGCTTCGCTCAGGCTCTCCCCGAGAGCTGTGGCCGCGCGTGGGGTGAGGCTGTCGAGGATGCGGCGGATCGCGGCCCGCGCCGCGGCGAGGATGCGCCGCAGCATGTCGCCCGGGGTGCCGGGCTGGTCGGGTCCGCCGTATGCGCGGCTCCAGGCGGCGAGAGTGCGGCGGATCAGCTGCGCGAACTGGGTCTCGCTGTCGCCGATGGCCGTCTCGCCGATCCGCTTCTCCAGGTCGACGACCTCACCGATGTGCTCGTCTTGGACGAGGCGGAACAGGTGGTCGCTGTCGTAGGCCATCAGCTGTCCTCCTGCGCCTGAGCGAGAGCCTCAAGGTCCGAGAGAGCGCCCGCCATCAGGCTGGACACCTGGTCGGAGGTGATGACCTCGAGAGCCGCGGCGGCACCCAGCTTCTGCGCGGAGTCGGCAAGCGAGGCGAGGATGTCGATACGGCGCTGCAACTCGGCGTCGTCCGTACCGGACAGCCACTCATCAACCTGCTCGGCCCGGTACCCGGCTTCCATCAACGCCTGCCGGCGCGGCACACCGGCGTCGATCTTCGCCTTGACGGTCTGCCAGCCCTGAACGTCGGTCACGGACCGGGCGGGCACCCAGTCAACGCTGATGACCGGGTCGGGGATGCCGAGGCGGCGCAGCGCGAACACGAACGCGGCATGCAGCGAGGCGCCGTAGGAGGTCTGCCGGTTCTCGACCTTGCTGACGAACGGCCCGTCCTCCTCCCGGTAGGACTCGCCGGAGCGTTGACTGGACTGGGGGTCGAACATGCGCAGTGGGGTATCGGTGATCTGCGCCATTGCCCGCACGTTGAACATGATCGGATCGAGGAAGACGTCGGGTTTCGCGGCGTCGAACTGGCCGACCGCCTTGTAGCCGCGCAGCAGCCACAGCTCACCTGGGCCGGCCTTCAGGGAGGAGTCGTCACCAACATCGGAGGGGCCGAGACCGTTGGTGTCCTCGGGGAAGTCTTCGTCGTCCCAGTCGCCGGGCTCGAGGTCGGATGTGTCGGTGGTGGCGGCTTCGGTGAGCGCGTACCGCTGGGGTGCGCCCTGGTAGTCGACGGTTCCCATATGCGTCGCCTGAAGCTTCGTGATCGCGTTCTGCGGGCCGTAGGCGCCGTAATGCTCCGGCACCCCGTATGGGCGGTCGGTGCGGAAATGGAAGACCGGCTGCTCGCCCCAGTCGTGGTCGATAAGCCACGACTCGGCGTCGGGCTCCTCCGCCGCCGCTTCGTTCGGGTCCGGTGCGGCATCCGGTTCGGCGATCCACGGCTTCCAGTCGTTGGCGTCACGTCCGGCCGAGTCGAGCCCGGTGGTCCAGCGTTCGATGTGGTCGTCGTACAGCAGCTCAGCCCGCAGGTAGCGGCCGTCGCACCACTTCTTGATCGTGAACTTTTTGCGGCGCGGGTTCTCCTCGTCGTAGATCACCCGCACGGTCTGCGGCGAGTTGTAGAACATCTCGACGCGGACGACGTTGCCCTTCTCGTCCTCGACGGGCAGGACCATCAGGTAGGCGTCGCCGAACTCGCCCGCCTTGCGCACGAGGTCGGGGAGTTCGAGGTTGAGCTGGTTGTCCTGCCAGATCTTCGAGATGAGGGTGTTGGTGTCCTTGTCAGGGCTGGTGATCGACGCGACTTTCAGCCGGGTGGCGACGGCGTTGACGGGGGTCTTCGCAAAGTTGAGGTCGAAGTCGATCTGGTGGGCGCGCAGGGCGGCCCGGATGCGACTGGAGGCGAAGATCTCGGGCGCGGTGCCGTGGTAGTACATGGCGGCCCGGTCGTATCCGGGGCGCGACTCGGCGAGCTCGTCGATGCCGTACATCAGGTCATCGATACTCACACCCACCACCCTTCATCAAGGTGATGATAGCTCGCCACCTTCGAATCAAAGGTAACTGCCGCTACTTGCCTGTGGAACCTTCCTCGGCTTAGAGGTAGCTGGCGCTGCTCGCGGTCGGTGGAGCCTTCTTCGGCGGAGGCCGCAAAAATCGGAGCACGGGGTTCCCGACGGCATCGACGAGGTCATCGTTGAGCCCGTTCGGGAAGGCGCACATCTGCTCTTCCAAGGCAGGCAGCGGCTCCGCGTGGACGACGCGCGCGGGCAGCAGTTGGTACAGATTGAGGACCCGCGCGGCGCGTACCTCCTTGGCCTCCGAGTTCGAGAAGGTGATCACGCGTACCGGTAGGTCGTTGAACACCTCATGCCAGAGGTCGCCGCCCTGGTTCGCCTCGACGAGGATCGCGCCGATCTCCGGGAATGAATCCAGCAGCTGCAGGACCCTCTCCCGCAGCTCCCTACCCCGCAGCTTGACCGCCTCCGCATGCTCGACCAGGCAGCGCGCAGGCATCGGCCGCTGGCCGTCCCGGGCCGGGCGGGCGGGGGCGCAGCCGACAACCGCCAGCCCCGTGAAGTCCGACTTCTTCTTCGTCGTGACGGCACCGTCGACGGACAGATACGTGCGGGCCACAGGGAAGCGGCCGTAGGTGAAGTCGTCCTCGGTCCAGTAGTCGGAGTTCGCGCTCGACGGCTGGTTCAGGAAGTTGAGCTTAAAAGATCTTGTCGATCGGACCTGCACCATATAGCTCATGGGCCACTTGGCGGGCCAGATAGACCGCTCCCCGCCCTCGGTGTTGATGATCGGCTCGTAGTAATGGACCCGGAACTTGTCCTCCTTGATCCAGGCGGCAGGCTCCTCCTTCGTGGTGACGCTCTTCACGCACTGGTGGATCAGCCCTCCCGCCATGGTGGTGGTTCCGACGACGACCACCCGGGCGAACTCCGACAGAGGCAGGATCACGTTCTGGAGCGTGGAGAGCCGCTTCTTCGCCTGATGGACGCTGTAATTCGCCTCCCCACTCTCGATGTCGTCGCAGATCAAGGCGTCGGGGCGCTGCCGGCCGACCTTGAGGCCGAGGTTGCCAGAGTCGATACCGCGGGCCGCGAAGGTGAAGCCGTTGGCCATCTGGATCTGCGACTGCCGGTCGGCAACGACACTGCCTCGCGGCCGGGTGGCCGGCGTCGTTAGGTCGGGGAAGTCCTCGCGCAGTAGAAGGTTGCCGTCCAATTCGGCCTTGAAGGTTGATAGATGCGTCTCCGCCTGTGAAGCGCTGTCCGAGAAGGCCGCCACGAAGTGGATGAAGCCGTGAGCTGCAGCCCACATCGGGATGATGAGGAACCACCACGTGCTCTTTGCCGACTCTCGCGGGCTGATGAAGACGTCTCGGGCGGAGCGCGGTTCGGTGACAGGGCGCACCCACTGGCGAGCCCGGCGAGCCCAGTCCAAATGGCAGTCGGCGAAAGTGATCTGCTCCCCGGTCTGCTTGCCCTTCAAGTGGTGGGGCAAATACAGCAGGGCAAAAGCGAGGGGATCGAGGCGCGTCAGGATTCGCCGGCCCTCGCTCGACTCCAACAGGCGCTCGTCGAGCCCGTTGAGATAGCTGTCCAGGGAGAACGTGGCGGAGTTGTACGGCTCGCCCGTCTCATCGCAGAGGTACGCGCTACTCGACATGGCCCCAGCTTCGGCGGCGGGCGATCCGCCAGGTCTGGGCGTAGGGCAACTTGAAGCGCTCTGCCAAGGCGGGAATTGGCGTGCCTGACTCGGCCCCTTGCCGTATCTCCCTCACGATGTCTTCTGTGATTGTGAGCCCGCGCTTCTCTGCCTCGTAGCGACTTCGCGCGGCGCTGATCTTGGCCTTCGACTCGTCCAGCAGCCGGTGCCCCTTCATGGTTTCCGCGCGCTTCCTGCGGGTTTCCTCCGACTGCGGCGGGCGCCCTGCCGCTGCTGCAACCAACGCCGCTCGGTGCTCATGGGTGAGCTTGCGGCCGGTTTTAGCTGCGGACAGCTTGGCTTTCGACTCTGCGGACATTGGTCCCCGGAGTGCCGCTGCGGCGCGGAGCTTCTGTCGCACTTCCTCGGTGATCGGTCGACCTGGGCGGCCGGCGTTGGCGGCGGAGAGTTTGGCGCGCCACTCGGGGTCCATTACTCGCCCCTTCAGCTTTGCCGACATCTTGGCGCGCGCCTCTGGGCTGTGCACATGTCCGGGTAGGCCGCCTCGCCCGCCAGTCGTAACGTTGAGGAGTTCGAAGCCCTGGCTTCGTAGCAGATCAATCCAGGCGGCCTCCCGGTCTCCGATGGTCTCTGGGGTACACACCTCCAGGACGACCGACTTGATCTCGTGGCCGAGCTGACGGTGTTTCTTGATCCATCGGGCAGACGGAAGTGTCGGCGTGCGCCCGGTCTTGAGATGGATGCGAAGCCGCGCTTGGGCGCCGATCTGCGTCATGCCGACATAGCGGTGCGTCTCGCCGTCAGTCGAGAGCGCGTAGATCACGCATAGCGGCTCGCCGTCAGTTGTAGCGTGGGTCATGCCTGCCTGCTTTCTCAGGTGGGCCACGCCCCGGGAGTGTCTTCAGCACTCGCCGGGGTCTTCGTTGCGTGGGAGTCCTTCAATTGTCCCAGGCCACGGGCTATTTGGTGCCCTTTTATGACCATGAGTCAGTCCTGATCGACTTCGATATCGAACTCTTCGACCTCGGTCTCCACGCGCAGCATGACCATCCCGACGGGCGGCGGGACTTGGCCGGACTCGGGCCGGATGCGGATGGGTGCGACGATCTCGTACCCCTGCATGGTGAGGCGGTCGCGGAGGTGCTGGGTGAGGGCGGCCCGGTAGCCGCCGTCGTGCATCAGCCAGGACGGTACGAGGGATTCGATGTAGTGGCTGCTGCGGGTCACGCGTCACCGCCGTCGAGGATCTGCTGCTCTTCGACCCGCATCTTGGCCTTGGCTTCGCGGAGCATCTCCTGGAGTTCGAGGTCTTGCTGGGTGACTTCGCGGACGGTCGCGTCGACCTTGACGGCGGCCTCGACACCGGTGAGTTTGGCGCGGCGTTCACCGTTGCGGCGGCGCGCTTCTTCGATCTTCAAGAGTCGGTCGACGGCCTGGAGCACGAACCCGTCGTCCTCCATCGGCTCCTCGGTGTCGGGGTGGAGGATGACGCGCCCGTTGGAGACGGTGATGTGCCGGCGTGTGAGGACGGTGCGGACTTCTTCTTCGAGGCCGTTGAGGCGTTCGAGTTCGGCGTCGAGCCGTTCGAGTTCGAAGAAGAGGACCGACTCGGCGGGCTCGGGGATGACGTCGGCGATGGCGCGCTGGACTGCACGGTAGGCATTGCCGCGGTCAGCGAAGGCAAGCCGTTCGGCGATGGCCGTGTAGGACCAGCCTTGGCCGCGGAGGATGGCGGCTTCGGCATCCCGGGCTGCGGTTTCGGGGCGGCGGGCGAAGCGGTTCTTGTCGTCGCGGTGGCGGTCTTGTGGGCTGGCCATGGTGGGCGCCTCCTTCGGCCTGTACCTTTGAATCGTAGGTCAGAGTGTTACTGAAGCTTTGATTCAATGGAATTCTGGCTGATGGCGTCCCTCATGGAGGACGGTGCACAGTGGTCAGCGACAGGGGCGGACGCGCCGGATTCGTCTACCGGTCGAGGCAGTCCGTGTATCGCGCGTTGCGCCGCAAGGGCATGCCGAAGTCGAAAGCCGCGAGGATCAGCAACGAGGGCGTGACCCGCGCCGGGCGCAGCCTCATGGCCCGTAAGGCGGCGAAGACGCGCCGCTCGCACGGTCGCAGGCGGTAGCATCCCCGAACCGCGCGCAGGGGGTGCGTGCGGCTAGTGGGGGTGCGTGATGGGGATTCGACTGGGCGGTTCTGTTGGCCCGTTGAGTTTGTCGATGTCGCCAGGCCGGGCCGCGGGCGGCTTCTTCGGCCTGTGCTGGCTGTCGATGGTATGGATGTTCAAGCTGTTCTTCTGGATGCTGTTCGCCGGCTACTGGGTTCTGCGGGCGATCTACTGGGAGGCGCCGCGGGCCGGCTGGCGGTGGTGGCAGCGGCGGCAGGGCGTGCGCGCGGCAGGGTCGTAGCACGCGTGTGGCCCTGCCCCGGTCGTTGGGGTCAGGGCCACGGTCATGCGGCTCGCGGGTTGTCGTCTGCGACGGCGGCTTCGCATCCTCGGCAGTCCCGCACGTCGTTGAAGATCCACGCGTCGGTCTTGTATCCGGTCTTCCCGCAGGCCGCCTGCAGCAGGTCCCACCACCGGTGTTCGTCGGGCACGCGCACTCGGTGCAGGGTGCGGCCGTTACGGAAGCGGACGGCGGCCGGGTACTGCTTGGCGATCGTCGGGGCGCGGGCGGTCACTCGGACCATCCAATGAGGCGGAACTCGACGCCTTGCTCTTCCAGTTCCCGCTTCGAGGAGCAGACCTCGGTGTCCCAGACGAGGCGGAGGATCGCGTCGCCGTGCGATGGCGGGCTGGTCTGGTATTCGCCCCAGATCTGGCCGTGGTTGTCGAGGAGGATCGCGTCGTGCTTGTCGGTGGGGCGCTCGGCGAGCGGCATGAGTCCCGCTTCGACGGCGGCGCGCAGCCACTCTGCGGCCTCGGACATGAGCACCGTCTGGCTGCCGCTGCTGAGCTGGTCCCAGCTGGGGTTGAGGCCGCTGCCGGACTCGTGGGCCATGTCTTGGCGCCGCTTGGCGAGTTGGCGGGCTCGGGGGTCGGTCATCAGTCCTCGTCTCGGTCGGTCCAGTACGCGCGGTCGTAGCGGGCGCAGGTACGGGGGTCGTCTTCCCACCAGTCGTGCGGCGTGGGCTCAACCAGCGGCACGTCGGGCGCGGGCTCGGCCGGGGCGGTCACCGGCGCGCTGCCAGCAGGTACGGATTGCGGGAGTGCGGCGCCCGCTTCTCGACGACCCAACCGGCCGCTTCGAGCGTGGTGGCGTAGGCGTCGACCATGCGGTGCCGCGCCGCGGCCATTTCGTCGTCGCTGGGGCGGTCCGGGTCGAGCAGGTCGGGTTGTGCAGTGGCGTGCGAGACGCGCGCCCTCTCGCCGAGACCGGCAACGACGGAGAACCCGCCGACGACAGTGCGGCCGTACTCGTTGCACGTGACCTCGCGGTGAGCGGGGGTCAGGATCTGCACGGCTTCTTCGACGATCGAGTTGGACGGCATTCAGGGCTCCTATCGTTGCTGGCCGGGCATGTCGCCCCAGCCGAAGACGTATCCAGGGTTGTGGGCGGCAAGCACCTTGTTGGCGACCCGAATCCGGGCCTCAAGGTGCTGCCGGGCTTCCGCGTACTGCCCGCCTCGGCATTCCGCGTACAGGCGGGCAGCCTCCGCACCCTGACCGACAGCTGCCTGCACGCGGGCCGGAAGCTGACCGGCGGACAGGGCGGCGACCGCGTCCGGGACCGGGATCGTGGTGCGCGGGAAGGCGATCACGACGTCTCCTGCAGCAGCTCGATGGTCTGCGTCTTGCCGATCTCCGCCATCTGCTTGTCGGTGGCCAGGTAGACACGTCCGCCCTGGTCGCACTTGAAGTGAAGGATGCCCTCGACTCCGTCGAGGGTGAGGACGTCGAGGACGAGGCCGGTCATGACGCCGACGCGGCCGTGGTTGCCGGGGGTGCGGCGGACGATGATGCGGTCGCCCTTGGCGGGGGTGTAGGCCATGGCGGGTTCCTCCCGGGTCAGGCTGCGAGGGCGAGTCGCGCGGCCACGATCTTGTAGGCGGGCTTCCGGGGCTTGTAGCTGAGGGCGATGACCGCTACCTGCTGGGGCGTGAACCTCGCGCAGTTCCGCATACGTCGTCCGGCGTGGGTGCGGCCGGTGATCCCGACGACGCCGAGCTTCGCGGCGACTTTGCGGAGGGTGCCGACCATGCTGGCCGCGTCCCGGTGGGAGAGTCCGTGTGCCATGGCGTGGGAGGCGAGGGTGCCGGTGCCGCGCCGGTTAATGCGGGCTGCGGCGCGGGTGGCGGTCTGCCTGCTGCGGATGGCGGCGCGGCGTTCGCGGCTGGTGCGGATCATCGGGTCCCCCTTGGTGCGGTGTCTACTGGCTAGACGTCTACAGAATAGACAGAGGTGCAGTGTCACGTCTACCCGGTAGACACAATTGCGTCTAGGAAACAGACGCTCGCCGTGAGACCATGCAGCTCATGACCACCGACTGGGAGAAGCAGCTGGGGCGGCGCGCAACAGCCGTCGACCGAGCCAAAGAGGCGCTCGACGCCGACATCGCCGCCGCACGTCTCGACGGACACTCATTCCGCGAGATCGGCTCCTGGGCCAACGTGAACCACGAACGCGCCCGGACCATCTGTATCCGCATCAACGGCGACTCCCGCACCCGCACCGAACGGGAACCCGCCCCCGAGTAGCCGCTTCCCGGATTCGGCCCCCTCTCCCCCACCCGCCGCGCCACACTGACGGGATGGCGCTGAGGTTCACCGTGCAAGGCGACAGCGAGCAGGAGACCGCGGCCGGGCTGCAACTGCTGGTGGAGGCCGGCCTGCAGCTGGCGATGCCGCCCCGGCAGCTCACCGACGACCGCTGGATGGCGCGGGCTGTACCCGCAACGACGGCCCGGACCGATGACGGTCCGGGCCGTTCCGTGTCCGGATAGGTCAGCGGCGCGGTTTGATCACGTCCTTCTGCCAGATGGCTCGCCTGCTGTCGACGCTGGTCTCGTGGTATTCGGGCCCGTTGTGGACGTGCACGTCAGGCAGGGCCGCCTTCTTGGCCTTGCTGATCATTCCGCCGATTGCGGTGGCGAGCATGGCGGCGCCGGCGAACGGGGCGGCCACGGTGAGGATGCCGGCCAGGGTCACTGACGACAGGCTGTGGATCACCGAGGACAGGCCCTTGCAGGCGAGCCAGATCGCACAGCCGAGACCGACCGATCCGGCGCCGACACCGATGGATCCGACGGCGAGTCCGAGCGCCCACCGGGGCACAATCCGGCTGTCGGGCTGGGGGACGGGTGCCGCATCGCCGACTCTCGGCCCGTCTTCCCATGACGGGATGGCTGGGTCGTTGATGCGGAAGCTGGTGGGCGCGTAGGCGTCGGCGATGAGGCGCTGGGCTTCGTGGTTGGCGGCCTCCTCGCTGAGCGGCGTGGTGGGCTCGGGCATGCGGGTTCTCCTAGTCGATTTCGCCGGTGCCGTGGCACACGGAGCAGCGGACGCGGGTGGTGTCGTGCAGACGGGACTTGATCTCGAAGTAGCCGTCGGTGCATCCGGCGGGGCAGGCGTTGACGGGTTCGGGCTTGTAGTCGGGGTCGGGCTCGTGGCCGCCAGCTTGCAGGCCCCAGGCGGC
>AR_comb_assmDRAFT_10073034_pt1 | contig 11735 bp, 6 predicted proteins | sample ArasoioldDNA_FD_10543 | JGI IMG/M metagenome (IMG submission 10543) | reverse complement strand
AACCAGGTTAATCCTGCACGCGGAGTAAATACACTGTACTTTGTGTTTCGTTGATAAGCCGGAACACTAGGGAAATTTAACCATTTAACATACGCATGTGTAAGATGACCCGCAAACGTCACGACTAATTTGTTTACAAATTTTATATGATCCTGAAGATAAAGAGCAACCCATCCGTCTCGAAACTCCTTAAGCGAATCTACCTCAAAATTCTTCAATGAATCCGGATTGATATAATAATCGGGTTTGGGAATATATAGACCAAAATTTTTTTGCTCGAATATACCGCGGGGCAATTTATTTACATACGCATTACAATAATCAAGCCCTGCCAAAACTGTATGTTCAAATTTATTTCCAGTATAAAATTTTCCATCAACAAATGTCTGCGCTACTTTGGAAGAATTATACCATTTGCTAAAATCAAAATAACGATAAAGTGTATCATTCGAAACCGGTATATCGGCATCGGCATATAGCAGGTGGTTATGGGCATATCCTTGTACATAAGCAGCCAGAGCATTTATGTGCCAGTTATCATTAAAATTATGTTTTAGCTGCAGCCGATAGTAGTTATCGCTAACAGCATATTGATCTGTGTTTGCATCAGCCGCAGCAAAGTTTTGGGGCAGCGAAAATATTTTTCCGTTGAGAGAAGGCAGGTTCTCATTGTTGCCGGAGGTTTTGCCAAACATGTTATTGTATTCAGCGGTAAGAGATGTTTTTTGATTTATGCTATAGGTTACAGCGCCGCAGATAAAATATCTGTAAGCTTTACTAAATTGAAATGCTCTTTTTTGAGTATGTATGCCTGCATTGAACCGGTAAAAAAATTTTGATTTCTTTGAAAATGCACCGCCAAGATCGGTGGCAAGGCGAAACAAATTATAGCTCCCAAAACCGGCATTTATACTTGCAATTTGTTCCTTAACCGGCTGCTTGGTAACAATATTTACGACCCCTCCAGGTTCATTCATACTTATCAGGAAACCTGCAGGTCCCTTAATGAATTCTATTTTCTCCAGCATTTCAGCATCCTCCTGTTGGTTAAACCAAAAACCACTTACACCATTGCGCCATACATTAAATGCTCCGACTGTTCCACGAATGATCAATTGATAGTCATTCAATCCACCATAATTTTTTTGAATCCCACTTACTGTCCGTAAGGCTTCTGTCATTAATATTAATCCCTGATCAGAAAGCAACTCGTGAGAAGTGACCTGGATATTTTGAGGTATTTCAGCAAGCGGTAAATTTAGCCGCAAACCATCAGATATTTTTGTCTCAACATATTTTGATTGCTTTGACGCTGCAAGAATAATGTTTTTCAATTCAGCATAGGTTTGCTTCAGTTGTATTTTTAAAATAACGGATTCATTTAGTTTTACTGTTACTCCAATTTCCTGATCAGTGTACCCCAATAAAGAAATATGAAGAGTATACTCGCCTGGTTTGATCTTCCTGATCTCAAAATTTCCCTTTTCATCTGTTATGGTTCCCATCGTTGAATTTTTTATCTGCACAGAAACATATTCGGCGGGTTGGCCATCTGCCGTTGTTATTTTTCCTTTGAGGTTTCCTAACTCACTCTTTTGCCCAAATAAGAAAACCGGAAAAAATATGAATGAGAGGATGGTTGGCTTCAACAGAATGGTGTTTACTTGTAAATGTTAAACAATTTTCCTTTCATACCTTGATTTCGGGCTAAACAACTTTACCCTTAATTGCCTTTGCCACAGCTTCTCCTTTAGAATGCACCTGTAGTTTTCTATAAATGTTCTTTATGTGTCCATTCACCGTATCACCACTGATAAAACAGGTATCCGCAATCATTTTATAGCTCATTCCCTCTACGAGACATTTTAAGATCTCTTTCTCCCGTGATGAGAGATTAAACGAACTATCTGTTTGATTACCGAGATTTGATTTGAACATTCGTAACATTTTGCTTGCAATGATTGGGCTCATAGGCGCACCGCCTTCATAAATTTCTTTAATGGCGTCCAATATTTCTTGCGGTGGAGTGCTTTTCAAGATATATCCCTGGGCGCCGTTACAGATGGATTGAAATATTTTATCATCTTCTTCAAAAATCGTTTCCATCAATATTTTCACATCGGGAAATCTTTCCCTGATTAATCGCACAGCTTCAATACCGCTTACTATCGGCAATTCAATATCCATTAAGATCACATCAGGCTGCGTGTCCTCAATGTTTTCCACTGCCCGTTCGCAATGTGCAAAGGCGCCTGCACAGGTGAACTGTTCACTTGTTTCGAGTAATTTGAACAGGCTCTCCCGCAAATTGCGGTTATCCTCAAATATGACTACCCTGATTTTTTTCATCTGCACATTTATTATTTTTTTATTATGGTCACATAGAATTCACCATAAAATTTTCATCGCTGAATTGTAAGTTAGCTCGAAAATTTTATGGCTCATTTCATGTTTTAAGTTTCAATTCAATACTGGTCCCCATGGCTTCGCCGGATTCTATGTCAAGTTCGGCATTAATTTCTTTGGACCTTTTTTTCATATTGATAAGCCCATTACCATTATAATTCTTGGCTGTATCAAAACCCACACCATCATCTCGGATCAAAAGAGAAATGCGGCTGCCGTTTTTACTAAGAACAACTGATGCACGTTTGGCATTGGAGTATTTTACAAGATTGTTCAATGCCTCTTTGAAAATAAGATAAAAATTTCTCCGCTCCTCCAGCGACAACTTTAAATCATTAAGGCTCTCATCAGCCCGAAAACTGAAATCAATTTGTTTTGCCCGGAACAGATTATAAGATACAGAGCGCATCCTCAAAATGATCCTTTCAAAACTGTCATTATCCGGATTGATCGTCCAGACAATATCACTCATGGCATCGATTACCTTTCGGGAACTTTGGCCTATCATTTCCAAAGCCTCTGTCCTTCCATCTGAATCTTTTTTCGCCACTTCACTATAAACGGAAATACTGTTGAGCGTAGAACCAATATCATCGTGTAAGTCGGCAGCAATTCTGTTGCGTATATTTTGTAACCTCAGTATATGACTCAGCCGGTAGCGGTAAACTCCATATACAAGAGCTGCAACTGCGACCACAACCAAAGTTCTGAACCACCATGTTTGCCAGAAGGGAGGGGTAATAATAATTGTTAGTGAAGCTTCATGCGGACTCCATAATCCATCATTATTACTGGCTCTTACTTTGAAAATATATTTACCGGGATTCAGGTTGGTATAATCAGCATAACGCCTTGTTGCATCGGTAGTGATCCAATCTTTATTATAGTTCTCCAGCTTATATTGGTATTGATTTTTTTCAGGATGAATATAATTCAACGCAGCAAATTCCAGTGAAAGGTCATTTTGATTATACGAAAGAGTGATTTGGCGTGCAAGTTCAATAGGTTCTTTTAAAATGCTATCCGCATCATGAAGATGAATACTTGTGTTGAATAATTTTAAATCGGTGATATAAACCGGGGGCTTAAAATTATTGTCATTAAGATCTTCCGGTCTGAAACAAAAGAAACCAAATGATTCTGTACCAAAATAAAGTTTGCCATCAGCATCTTTGTAAGCAGCAGAGGGTCCCATAGTATTTCCGGGCAACCCGTCACTTTTATTATAGTTCCTGAAATGAAATTTGCTGCTTGAATCAAAAGGGTTTTCAGGAGGTGTAAAACAACTCAGTCCGTTTTGAGTTCCCAGCCAGTAATTCCCGGCATTATCAGCCACGATGCTCATTACATTATTCGAACATAGCCCGTCCTTTGTGGTAAATGCCCGGAATTTTTCAGTTTCGGGATCAAATGCATTTACTCCTCCATTGGTGCAAAACCAAATAACTCTCTGCCCGTCCGGCAGGCGGGCATTTTTAGATTCCAAAAAACTTTGTGCCCCATCGCCGCTGGGAGAGTTGGGATTGTTTACCCGGTGCCTGTAGATTTTAAAAGTTTCCTTATCAGGATTGAAAGTAATAAGCCCCCCATTCCCGCCTCCTCCGATATAAAATGTTCCTTTTGAATCTTCAAATATCCCAGCCACGGTGTTAGTGCTGATAGAATTTTCTCCTTCGTGTACCATGAAATAGCGAAACTTGCCTGAGACCAGGTCAAATGCTTCCAAACCACCAAACCAGGTAGTTACCCAGTAGCGGCCCTTCCTGTCCTCGATTATTCCTGTACAGGATGTTGCCCCGAGAGAAGTGGAATCTTTATCATCGGACCTGTACCAACGCTGTGCTTTTGTCACCGGGTCATAAGAGAATAACCCAAATATGGTAGCGATCCAGAGTATATTCTTACTGTCCTGGTATATTTTCCACACATAGCAGTTTTGCAGGAGGAAACCTGAAAGATTATTCAAGCCTTGAGGAATAAATTTCTTTTTTACGGAATCAAAGATATTGACCGTATTGGCGCCCACAAGCATATTTCCGGAATGGTCACGCAAAAAGGAATAAACCGCATTACCACTTAGTGTGTTTTCATCTCCTTTAACATGACGGTAAGATTCAAATTTTTTAAGTGGCGGTGCACAGGTAATGATTCCGTTCATGGTGCCTATCCAGATTTTACCGGAGTTGTCTTCCAGGAAATCGAGATATTCAATGTCACTTATTGGTTTGTGATAAAATCTGCCGCTGGCATGGTCATAATATTCAATGGAGCCACCGGCAGCATCTGTTGCCAGCCAGAGGTTTCCGTTTTTATCTTCGTATGTTTTATATACTCCATTATGCGATAGAGAAAAAGGATTGTTTTTTTCATACTGGTAATGAATAATTTTTTTTGTCCTTGTATTGTAACAATACAAACCATCAACCCGGCTGCCGATCCAGATATTCCCGTTTCTGCCGGCATTAGCTCCGTAAGGGTGGATATTCCAGTCCTCGATTGGATTTGAAGAAGAACCAAAATTAAAATGCTGGATTAGTTTTTGAGTTTGGGTATTAAAATAATCCAGTCCCGGTTCACCGGTTACCAGCCACAGGTTATCGTCCTCATCAATTGTAATGGCCGAAATAAAATTATTTGAAAGGCTGGTTTCTTTATTTCGTTGATGCGTGACATGGGTAAATGTATTGGTTCGGGGATCGAGTTTATCCAATCCGCTTTGTGTAGCGATCCATATATTTCCAGCTTTGTCTGCTACAAGCGCCGTTGTCCGATCGTCCATCAAAGAATTTTTATTTTGTGTATCATGGCGAAAGTGAAAGAACTTTTCAGTCACCGGGTTGAAAGAATATATCCCTTTAGTTTCATTGTTAAACCACAACACGCCATTTTTATCCTGCACCAATGAATAAAACAACCCGCCTGTCAATGAATTGCTGTCGGCAGGATCATAACTGTAAATTTTAAAATTATAACCGTCATACCGGTTCAGCCCATTGCCGGTGAGAAACCAGAGAAACCCCTTTTTGTCCTGCATCACTTCGTAAACAGCGTCGTTAGAAAGCCCATTGTCTGTAGTGATCCTTTCAAATTGCTGAAAAGGGAAATTATCTTTTTGCGCCGGCAGGTTTGTTGCCGACAAAATAACAACCATGTAGATAAATGATTTGGGTAAACAGCGGCGGCTCATCTTGCTAAAGTTACACTTTGTGTCGAAGAAACCTACCCCATAAATAAGTGGTTTTTTCAAATCAATTCCACTCGTTTCAGCTATTGACTTGCTTTACTTATTGATGTTTTTTTGGTAAGAAAAATTCTCTTCCGCCATTTTGCTGAACGGCAACCAACCTTAAACCGAACTAAAATGAAAAATAATTCTTTTTTATATGGAAGTATTCTAATGCTGTCATTCGGTTTACTGCCGCCGTTTGAAGCCGGGCAAGACCCACAAATCCATCATCTAAAATGTATCGGGGGAACAGGAGAAGACAATATTCTTTATGTGATAAAACTCAGGGATGGCAATTATCTCTCCTGCGGGTTCACTGATTCGCACAATGGCGATTTTGATGCTAAGAACGGTGGCTCTGATGCTTTTCTTATGAAGACTGATAATACAGGAAATATTTTCTGGAAAAATACTTATGGAGGAAGCCGGGATGAAGTATTTTATAATATTATGGAAACTACAACTGGTGACCTGATTGCCATCGGCACTTCTGGTTCAAATGATAAGCAAGTAGCAAATCACCATGGGACACCGGGAACCGATGATATATGGTTGGTAAAAACAACCAGTAGCGGGCAACTCATTAAAGAACGCTGCTATGGAGGTAGCAAATCAGAATCTACTCTTGAGCTGGGTATGAGCGAAGGGATAATGATTGACAAAAATGGAGACATCTTATTTGTCGGGGAAACCAATTCCAATGATGGCGATGTTTCCGGTAATCATGGGGACTATGATGGATGGATAGTAAAAGTTGATCCCAATACTTTTAATATTATCAATCAAAAAACTATTGGTGATGCATCGTATGATGCCGCGTATAATATTTACGAAATAAATGGAAGTCTTTTTGTAACCGGTTGCAATTCTGCAGTTGCATATACCACAACAAATAGTAAAACTGTAGAAGAACATGGTGGAGGTTTTGCCGCAAAAATTAATGCGGCAACACTTGATACACTATGGTATAAAACATATGGAGGATCAGGTTCTGAATATTGCAATGCTTCAGTGATATCACAAGATGGGAATTTGGTACTCACCGGACATGCCGCATCAACCGATGGAGATTGTGTTGGAAATAATGGAGACTTCAATACATGGACATGGAAAATAAATGTATCTGATGGAAGTATCATCTGGAAAAACTTCACCGGTATAGCCGGAGATATTGCTGCGGCATTTAACCTTATAGCTGATCAGGATGGAGGTTTTGTAGCGGTAGGTGCCATATCACACACCGTACATCCATTTCTAGGAGATGCTTATATAGTTAAGATAGATGCAAACGGGACAACCCAATGGACAAAACGATTTGGTGGGAGTGGTAATGATCAGTTACTGGGTGGGATTGAAAAAAATAATGGAAGCATTTTATTGGGAGGATTCACCTCCTCTAACGATGGCGTTGTGAGTGGCATTCATCAAGATCCCGTTTCAAATCAAAATGCTCCTCAGTTTACAGCTAACAAAAAACCCGGGCCCAAAAGCGATGCCTGGCTGGTGGAACTAAATGAAAATTGAAAAAATATTTCTTTCATTAAGTAAATAATAAACGAAATGAAAAAAAACTCTTTCTTAATACTGATTGTGTTGGGTTTTTGTTCCTGTCAAAAGGAATTATCAAATACGGAGACCAATCCACAGGTAGATGTTTATGTGGCGGGGGGGGAAGGCCGTGTAGCCAAATACTGGAAAAACGGTCAGGCTACTGCACTCACAGATGGCACAATTGAGGCCTCTCCATTTTCCATCTTTGTTTCAGGAAATGATGTTTATGTATGCGGAGCGCAGTGGGATGGTATTGGCGGCTCAGCTGTTGCCAAATACTGGAAAAACGGGCAGCCTATGTCACTTACAGATGGAAGACGGTATTCTGTTGCATTTTCCATTGCGGTCGTTGGTAACGATGTATATGTTGCAGGGAACGACGGATCTGAAGCCGAGTATTGGAAAAATGGGCACGCGACAACACTCCCAGAGGGAATATGGCAATCGTATGCAGAATCCATTACGGTTGTTGGCAGTGATGTATATGTGGCGGGCGAAGACGGTGATATAGCCAAATATTGGAAAAACGGTAACCCGGTAAACCTGACTGATGGTACAACGTTCGCCGCGGCAACTTCCATTGCCGTTGTGGGTACAGATGTGTATGTGGCGGGAGTTGAAGGTTTTAACAAGATAGCCAAATACTGGAAAAACGGACAGCCTATAACACTCACCGATGGTACAAAGGATGCCTGGGCATCTTCCATTGCAGTGGCAGGCAGTGATGTTTATGTGGCAGGGACTGTTTATAATGGAATGTCTGTCAACGGACGCCAAAATGGAATTGCTACCTACTGGAAGAACGGAGTGGCGGTAAACCTGACGGATGGTACAAAAAACGCCGATGCAGCGTCCATCGCTGTTTCAGGAATTGATGTTTACGTGGCAGGGGAGGAACAGGATGGAAAATTGATCAATGGAGAGCCGGCATGGGTTGCTAAATATTGGAAAAACGGAGAGCAGGTAAAGCTTACCGATGGTTCATCACATGCAGGAGCAACTTCAATTTTTTTAGAAAATAAATAGAAAGCAATGCGCAAAATTTTTTACTAAGAATGAATGTGGGAAATACTTAGCAATAAAAAGCTATCAGTAATTAATAAAAAATCCTGCCAATTAAATTATAACGCAATGAAAAAAAACGATTTCTTAATACTGATTGTGCTGGGTTTTTTCTCCTGCCAAAAGGAAACTTCAAAAGAAGTATACAATACTAATACCAGTCAACAGGTGGATGTTTATGTGGCGGGATATGTATCGGATCTTAGTGCTGGTATACCTGCATACTGGAAAAATGGCAGGCTGGTGCTAATAGATAGTGCTCATTATAATTTTATACCTGATTACGGTTTAACAGGAGCCATCGCCAATTCCATTGCTGTTTCAGGAAAAAATGTGTATGTGGCCGGGAAGGAAATGTTTGTGGGACCCCGTTCGTGGATTTCACAAGGAATATTCTGGAAAAACGGTTTGCCGGTGGCCCTGACCGGTGGTTCAACAGGCACGGAAGCAGCAAACTCCATCGCTGTTTCTGGAACAGATGTGTACGTGGCAGGGTATGGCGGAACTGTGGCAAAATACTGGAAAAACGGGAACCCGGTAAACCTGACTGACGGTACAAATGATGCCTATGCAAACTCCATCGCTGTTTCAGGAACGGATGTGTACGTGGCAGGTTATGAAGAAATCGGGTACTTGCAATGGGTAGCCAAATACTGGAAAAACGGGAACCCGGTGAACCTGAGCGATGGTACAAAATATGCCGAGCTAACATCCATCGCTGCTTCAGGAACTAATGTTTATGTGTCGGGGTATGAAAAAACCGGTAACGGTGTAGTTGTATTCAAATACTGGAAAAACGGAATCCTGGTAAATCTAACCGGTTCAACAGGTGAGGAAGCAGCAAACTCCATTGCTGTTTCAGGAACGGATGTGTACGTGGCAGGGTCGGAAGGAAACGGATCTTTTGATGTAGCCAAATACTGGAAAAACGGAAGCCCGGTAAGCCTGTCGGATGGTACAAAAAATGCCTATGCAACATCTATTGCTGTTTCAGGAAATGATGTGTACGTGGCAGGATATGAAGAAAAGATAGCAGGCTCTTACGATTATGTTGCAAAATGCTGGAAGAATGGAAACCCTGTGATACTGGATGATGTTTCAAAGTATCGCGCCTCCGAAGCACACTCTATTTTCTTAGCAAAGAAATAGGCGGCAATGTGCAAAATCTTTTACTAAGAATGAATGTGGGAAATATGAAGCAATTAAAAAGTTTTCTGTGATTAAATAATTAGCATTAAAACTGAAAAATGAAAAAGTTTTATTTAAAAAACATCGCTTTTATAGTTATTAGTATAATAATTATCTTATTCTCCTGCAAAAAAGATATCCAATCAGGTTCCGGAGATGGGAATGGTTCTGGCACCGGAACAGGAAATGGTTCAGTTCAGGGCGTTATCACCGATCTGAATAATTCTTCTGTAAGCAACGCAACCGTTACAGGTGGAACGGCTACTGCAACCACAGATGCGAATGGAAAGTTTACGCTTACGAAAGTTCAGTTCAATGCTGATACAGTAGTGGTAAACGTTACCAAAGACGGATTTTTTCAAGGAACAAAAAATTTTGGATCAACCACCAATACAGTTAATAATGCGGTAATACAGTTGATACCTAAACCTGCTTCTGCAACTATTGCAGCTTCATCAGGCGGCAATGTTAGTATTTCTGGTGGAGGCAGTGCTGTTTTCATCGGCGGATTTGTCAATGCATCGAATGGTAATAACTATACAGGAAATATTTCTGTTTCTGCTATTTACTTAAATCCTACTGATCAAAATTTCAATACAGCGGCACCAGGTAATTTAAAAAGTGCAGGTGCATTCAATCAGCCTGGAGTTCTTCAATCATTTGGCGTGGTGGCTGTAGAACTGAATGATGCTTCAGGTAATAAGTTGCAATTAGAATCTGGCAAAACGGCTACTATTACTTTCCCCATTTCCTCAGCATTACTAGGCAAAGCACCAGTCAGCATTCCACTTTGGTATTTTGATAATACGAAGGGGTTATGGAAACAGGAGGGAATTGCCGCAAAACAGGGAAGTAATTATGTTGGTATTGTAAATCATTTTTCGTTTTGGAGTGTAGGAGATATAGCAGGATCTATAAATCTTACGGTTAGTTTCAAAGATTCTGTCAATGGAACTCCATTTGCCAATAAACTGGTAACCATTATTCGGTTAGATTCAACAAGTGGTGTGGCAGGTGTTACTAATGGCCACACAGATAATACCGGAACTGTAAGTGGCGTGGTACCTGTGAATGAACCGCTGGTCATGAGGGTATATGGCGACTGCGGTGCCATGGTATATTCAAAAAATATTGGCCCATTTAGTAAGGATACTGTTCTTGCCATCATAAAAATTAACAACACTTGCCCAGATACCACACAGGGCGATGTAGGCGATGTAGACATATATGTAGCTGGATATGAATACAACGGGTCGAACGGGACTGTCGCGGTAGCCAAATACTGGAAAAACGGACAGGCGAGGCCAATTACTCGTGGGTATACTAACTCCTATGCAAATTCAATTGCTGTAGCTAACGGCTATGTATATATTGCTGAAACAAGTTTAGGAGCCGCAGTCTGGAAAGGCAACAAAGACAATGGGTACGTGGAAAACGGGGAGACTGGATTTTTCGGAGGTTCATCACAGCAATCGGGAGCAAATTCCGTTGCCGTTGATGGGAGCGATAGTTATGTGGCAGCTGGGTATGATTACAATGGGACTGTTTCGATAGCCAAATCCTGGTCTTGGGGCCCGGAACCCGGAAGAGGGTTTTTATCACTTACAGATGGAACACAGAATGCTATGGCAAATTCCATTGCCGTTGTGGGGAGAGAGATATATGTGGCAGGATATGAACATAACGGTTCGGGTGTTAGTGTAGCCAAATACTGGAAAAACGGACAGGCCATAGCACTTTCTGATGGTACAAAGACTACCTATGCAAAATCCATTGCCGTTGCAGGCGGCGATGTGTATGTGGCGGGATATGACAGCAGCAGTAGTAATAGCAATGTCGCAAAATACTGGAAAAACGGTGTGGCAATACCACTCACCGATGGAGCACATCCGTCAACTGCAAATTCGATAGCCGTCGTAGGCAGTGATGTGTATGTAGCAGGTTCGGACAACAATGTAGCCAAGTACTGGAAAAACGGACAGGCTATTACACTCCCAGGTGGTACCTCTGCATCTTCTGTTGCCATCGAAGGTAGTGATGTATATGTGGCGGGGTATGGATACAACGGGTCTGTTTCGGTAGCTAAATACTGGAAAAATGGTGTGGCTATACCACTTACTGATGGTACTTACAGCGCCAACGCAACAAGCATTTTTGTTGTAAAGCGATAAAGTTGTTGGTAATGCATTCGTACGGCAACAGCATTTTATTCAGGGCTGCAGGTTAAGAAAATTATTTTACAAAATATTGAAATAATGGAAGCCCTGTAATCCTATGCGATGCTTCTAAGAATTCCGGAGCA
>AR_comb_assmDRAFT_10791399_pt1 | contig 11736 bp, 2 predicted proteins | sample ArasoioldDNA_FD_10543 | JGI IMG/M metagenome (IMG submission 10543) | reverse complement strand
ATACCAGTCAGGCGCGCCGGCTCTTTGCTCTGCGTCAAATAGGTGCAAAAACTACCTGGGGAGAGCTTCCGCGAGCAGTTTCAGCTACTTACGGGGCGTGCCCTTTGCTGGAACGGGTTTCTCGGAAACACCTCGTTAGGAGAACCGATTTTTCTCATAAAGCCAAACACGAGACGATCACGGCATGAGAACTTAATCCACCACTAAACCGTCCGCGTGAAACTTCCCAATCACGACGCTGACGTGATCCCCACGTTTCACATGCCGGCCCTTGTTAGAGAAGGCCATCCAATAAGACTTTCCAGCCTCTGGTGTTGAACTCTGGCGCAACTGACCGACTTTCTCGAGCGACGGAACAACGAGCTTGACTCCGGCCTGGGCATCAATCAAGGCGGGCTCATTCTTTTTGTCGTTGAGCATCCTGGCTTTTTCCGGGTCCAGAACTTGGTAGCTGAACTTGATGACTTCGCCGGCCTCGGTCCACTTGACGACCAGAGCATCGACACCCCAGACCAGCCGGTAATACGTGCTGGCTCGTCCAGCGAAACGGTCCGGATGATAGTGCATTGCGCCCGCGGACTTCGCGTTTTGGGGCGGATTTTGCGCTTGCGCCGGACTCTGAGTTGACGTTGAAGGCCCCACCGGCGCCGATGACTGCTGGGCTGGTGCAGGCGCGGCGCTCTGAGCGATCAGAACTCCGCAAAGCAAAAGGCTGCTTAAGGTGCTGATACGAAGCATGTGAGTAATCATGGAGAACCACGGGGAGGAGCCTTAACTATACCAAAAACGTAAGTGGACCTCCAGCAGGTTCTATGGATGTCCGTTGGGTTGAAAGTTGGTTATTTGCATCTGTGCCGCGCGTCCGACTGTAACTGCTAAAGCCGGCAAATCACGAATTTCCGACTTATCAAACATGGTCACGATCTGGTGCGTGCACAGGCCGGACGTCCAGGTTCGAACGTCCGGCCTGCTTGGTCTAATTCACAGTGAATGCCACCGTGTTGCTGTTTCCGCTCGGAGTCGTGACGCCGATGTTTAGAGTCCCGGCGGCAGCCGTCGGGTCGATGTTAAGTGTCGCCGAGACCGAAGTAGCACCGGCGGTAAACCCGGTCACGGTGATTCCGGTTGCCGGGAGCCCGGTGAGCCCCGTAGCGGTTGACAGCCCAGCTCCGCTCAGCGTCACGGGAACGCTGATGGTGCTGGCTCCGCGTGTTGCTGCATTCGGACTGATACTGGCTACAAAAGGCCCAATCGTGAACGGCAGAGTGTTGGTCGCCCCGTTCGTCCCGGTCAGGCTGATGTTGCGGCCACTGCGTGCGGCACCAGCAGGGACGGTTACGGTCGCCGTAACCGAACTGGCAGTTGCCGTAATGCCGCTGACGGTTACGCCCCCTCCTCCCGACACCGTCCCCGCGTTAACTCCCGCGAGGTTGGTGCCGGTGAAGGTCACGCTGGTGGCGCCGGTCAAGGCGACATTCGGATTAACCGCAGAGATCGCCGCTGCGATCACCGTAAACGGCACCGTGTTAGTGCTGCCAGCCGGGGTACCGGTTACCGTGACGGTTCTAGCTCCGGTGGTAGCAGTTGTGGTGATGGCGAAGTTCGCAGTGACCGTCGTGTCATTCACGACAATTACTGCGCTGGCGGTGACGCCGGTACCGGAGATAGTCACTCCGGTGGCACCCGTCAGGTTGGTCCCGGTAATCGTCACCGAGAAGGTCGCGCCGCGCAGACCCGAACTCGGGCTGATCGCGGTCAGCGACGGAGCCAGCACCGTGAAGGGCACGGTGTTGGTGGCCCCGTCCGGTGTCGTTATGCTGATGGTATGCACTCCGGCCGCAGCGGTACTCGCAATGGTGATGCTCGCTGTGACCGTGGTGTCATTGACCACCGTTGGGCTGCTGATGGTAATGCCCGTTGCGGGCGCGACTGTGAATGCGCTCGCTCCGGTCAAGCCGATCCCTGTGAAGGTTAACGGTAGGTTCGTTACCCCGCGCTGGGACACATTCGGCGAAACCGAACTCAGTGTGGGCGCCAGCACTTCGAACGTGACGAAGTTGCTGACTCCGCCGGGCGTCGTGATGGAGACGTTCCTCGCGCCGAGACTGGCTCCTGCGGCGATGGTGAACGTTGTGTCGACCTCGTTCGCGCTCACCGGGGTAATGGGACCAACTGTGATTCCTCCACCGGTTACGGTGATAGCACTAGCTCCGTTCAGCAGACTGCCCGTCAGCTTCACCGCAACCACGGTGCTGCGTATACCCCTGGCCGGCGAGATGGCGTTCAGCGTCGGTGTCGCGGGCGGGACCACCCTAAACGTCACGGCATTGCTGGTCCCAGCGACCGAGGTTACAGTGACGTTCCTGTTCGAGAGCGTGGCACCTGCCGCAATGTTAAAGGTTGCCTGGACCGTCGTGTCATTCAGCGCGCTAACGCTGCCGACAGTAACGCCAGTTCCCGACACTGTTATTGCCGAGACACCAGTCAGCCCGGTGCCGTACAGGGTCACGTTCACGCTAGTACCCTGTGCACCCTGAGTCGGAACGATGAAGGTCAGGGTCGGCGTTTCCACCGTAAACGTACTCGGGTTAGTGGTACCGTGCGACGTAGCCACGGTGACGTTGCGAGCTCCGATTGCGGCCGCCGCCGTAATCGCGAAGTTCGCCGTGAGTGTCGTGTCATTGGCGACGGACACTCCACTGGCAGTCACTCCGGTACCGGACACGGTCACCCCTGTGGTACCCGTAAAGCCCGTACCATAGAGAGTTACCGCAACCGTGCTGTTGCGCACGCCGTACGATGGACTGATCGAACTCAACGTCGGCGTACCCGTCGGATTTCCGCCGACCGTGGTGCCAACGAACTCCACGGCGCCTATATCAGGCTGGCTGTCCCTCGTGTTGCCGTAGAAGTCCGTAGTGGGGATTCCCGCACCGGTGGCGCCGACATTGATCACCGGCGAACCCGCCGCTAGCCCGTAGTTGCCCAGCATGACGTGAGTAATCGGGTTCTGCATGGACAGCGGGCCCCAACTGATGTTGATCCAGTTGTTGCCTTCATCCACGGTCGCCGCCGGTGTCAGATTGAAGATCGGGTTGGGCACGGTGGCGTCTGAAATTCCCGGGGGAACCTGGTAGCCCGCCGAGCCGAACTCGGGTGGTACGCGCGAACCATTGCAGTACTGGCTGATCACCGCAGGGTTCGCATTGAGGTTGTTGCTGCCTGTATAGCCCGAGGTCAGCACCGAGTAACTCGGAGCAAGGGTAAACCCGGAGCTATGGTCGCCGGGGCCAGTGTCGCCGCGCACGCCGACATCCCAATAATTCGGGGTGGTTGGCGTGACGCAGGCGCCCGTGCCTCCGGTGATGACCGTACCGTTGCCGTTAGTCGTGGTCGCGTCCGCACTCGGTTGGCTTGCCGCCTGGTTCGAGCTGAACGCGTTATACAGCGCCACCACGTTTTGCTGGTTCAGTGTACCCGTCCCGAGCGAGCCAACTCCGATGTAGAACGCCCGGTTCTGCCAGAACACGTCGTTGGACAGAAGCGGGAAGGAAACGCTCGTGCAATTCGGATGGCCCGTCGGGCACACGAGCGTCAGTGCCGGCGGCCCGGCGAGCGACGTCGTCAGTTGCACGCTGTTCTGGATGGCCACCAGTCCCGCGGGTTGCGGACACGAGGTGGTGGCGCTCGTCGTGCAATTGCTGCCTTGGCTGCTCGCCAGAGGAGCTCCCAGGGTGTTGAAGAGCACTCCCGAGCTGGCGGTGGTGTCGTTGGACATGATCGTGTTGTTGATGATGTTCACGTCCAGCGCATCCTGCAGCGAGATTCCGGCGCCGTCCCAGCCGGCTACGTTATTCGCGATGATGTTGTTCGTAACCGTGACCGCGTTCCAGCAAGTGCCGAACATGGTCGATAGGGGCGCGCAAGGTGCAGCACCGCCAGTGCTGTCAGGGAAGCGGTCCACCTCCGTGCCGTTGACGCTCTGGAAGCGGATCGCACCACCGCTGCCGCTTTCCGCAGCGTTGCCCATGAACAGGTTGGCGTTGATCACCAGGCCGGGCCCGCTGCCGTCGCTAAGCCCCGGAGTGCAGTCCGCGTCAGCCGCGGTGCCACCGCATTCGGTGCCTGGCGCAGCGCCAGCCGGCGTTCCGTCCGGTGGAGCGCCCATGACGATCATCCCACCGCCGTTCGTGGGAACGGTTGGATTCGCGCTCTGATTGAACAGGAACGTGTTGTGCTCGACGTCGCCGCCCCAAACGAATCCCAGCTGAACGAGGCCGCCGCCGTCACCCGTGCTCAGGTTGCCGCAAATCCAGTTGTAGTTGAATTTGTAGTAATCGGCTCCCACGCACACCGTGGTACCGCCCCCTCCTGCCGGTGTAGACGAGAACAATTCGTCGCCGATGGAAGAGTTGAGTGTGACGGCATTATTGTGCACGTTCACATTTACGTCAAAGCAGAACGGAAGCTGAACATTCGGGCTCACGCCGTTCTGGGGCATGCAGGAAGTCGGCGAGGACGTGTCCGGCGCCAGGTAAGCGTCTGGAGATTCGCCCTGTCCGACGGTGATGCCGCCAGTTAGCGTTCCTGTGTTGTTAGTGACCCGGTTGTTGGCGATTTGCAGGTTATGACCCCAGGCGTGAACGAAGATGCCGCCACCGCCCTGCGAACTGTTGGAGACGGTGAGCCCATCGATGCTCGAAGGGTTGCAGTAGAAGTTGCTCGGATACGGATTGGTACCACCCTGACCCGCATTGCAATCGGCCGCAGTAAGCAGCCGCGTGCCCGCCGGGAAGGTGGATTCCGCCCCGGTTCCGAAGGCAGCTGGTGAGAACGGGTCTAAGCCCGTGGCATCAAGGCTCACGCCCTTGCCCAGGACTGTAATGCCCGCTCCTTCATACGCGCCCATCAGCGTGGGCTCTTGCAACATCTCCGCCAAGTTGCCGTTGACCGTGGTGTCCCAGCCGAGAATGCCTTCCAGAGGAATCCGGTCCACCTGCGGGTGCGCGCTGTCGAAGGCGCCCCACGCTGTGCCGTTCGTGCTCCCGCACGTGAAGGTGCTATCGGGGGGGGCATAGGGATTGCTGGACGTCCGCGGCTGGCCGTTCAGCGCTAGCCCAAACAAGCAGACCACCTGCCGCCGCCAGGGATCCATCTTGCCGGCGGGATGCGTGCTGGCGTTGAGGATGCTGGAAGCAGCACCGACCCCTTGCAGCCGGACCGGCTTCCACATCAGCAGCATCTCGTTGTAGGTGCCAGGGGGAACAATAATCATGTCGCCCGGCACGGAGGCGTCAATCGCCGATTGAATCGTTTGACCGAGGTTGAGAACGGTCGGGGTCTTCCCACCGATCGTCACCGTCACGGCGTCGATCGATTGTTTCCCGTTGGCGGCGGTAATAAGAAGCTGACCGCATTGCGCCGTCGAGGCTCCTTGTTGCTGCACGGCGCAGTCCGGCACACCGCCAGGAACGGTAACCGTGATAGAGCTGTCGCTCCACGCACTCGCTGTTGCCGTTACACCGCCAATCGTGACCTTACCTGCCGTGTTGCCAAAGCCATAGTGGCGTGTCACCTGCTTCTGGTTAAACGGGAAGTTGGTGGCCGAGGGTCCGGAGTACCCATAGTTATTCACCAACTGGTCACCCATGGCAGTGATGGTAAGCGTATGGCCAGCGGCGCTCACCCAAGGTCCCACGATATCCGAACTGATCACTCTCTTGATGGCCGGCGTTGCATCCGGATAAGCGCAGTCCGGGTTGTTGTAGCCTGCGCCTGCGAATGCCGAGGTCGGCACAACCGGCGTGTCCATGTACTGCGTCTGTCCCGGCATGAACGGGATCTCATAGCAGAACTGGCTGTAGGATGGGTTGTACAGCGGATCGGGTGTAGTTCCGTCTCCCGGATCGTTCATGCAGGTGATCATCATCTGGGGCGCATATCCGGTCGGATTCGGCGGATTGACTTCCCAAGTGGAGTAGTTCAAGCCGTCGAACGCCCCCCACTGATCGGTGTACACGCGTGAGATTTCGGTTCCGGTCCAATCCTTAATCGAGATTGGCAGGTTAGCCGGGGAGAATTTCTCGCCAAATTGCGGAGAGAACGGGTCGAATTCGGACGTGAAGTCGTCCGTGATGACGCCAGTGAAGTGGGCGGCGACGTGGGTCGAAGTGAAGATGTAGAACTTCGCCAGCGCCGAGGTCTGATCATCGAGTGTGACTTCTTTGCGGTCGCACAGGTTGCGCGTCGCGCCGGCGAACGGCGAGACTTCCTGTGAACCGGGGAAGAGACTGATGTAGTCAGGAACGATGCGGGAGGCGCCTACGCAGGGCCAGAAGGATTCGACGCTTCCGGTGTCGCCTTCGTGCCTGGGCACCACGCCTAGATCGCTCGTCGGATTCTGGGGATTGTTCGGGTTATAGGCGGACGCAACCGTGGCCTGGTCAGGCAGAATGAAGATGTTGCCCAAGCCGGCGAACTGCTGGGTCGGCGGTGCAATGTAGTTGTCGCCGATCAGAATGTTCTTGTCCTCTTCCTTCACCAGTTCATAACCCGGCGGTACAATCACCTCTACTACGTACTTGCCGGCCGGCAGCATAGGAGTCCCGGCCCGATAGGAATCGGACGAATCGGGATCCGTAATGCAGCCAGTGCAATTTGTTCCGGCAGGCTTTCCCGAAGCCGGGTCTATGCTGGTCACGCTCGGGAACTGGTACATACCGTCGTAGGGCGCCGGCTGAATCTGGTTCCAGTTGTGCATGCCGTCATAGCACTTGAACTGCGAGTTGTTCGGAAGAGAACGCGGTGCGGGTCCTCCGTGCTGGAAGTTATACGCGTCCAGCCACATCGGCTGGTTGAACAGGGTGAAGAAGAAGAGATCCGAAGGAGTTGTTGTGTCCTTAAACTGCCCAGGGCAATTCATGTTCGGAATGCCGTCGGAACGGAAGCCCTGCGCCCATGCGTCCCAGCTGCTGGTCTGGGTGGTATCCACCAAGGTAAGAGACTGACTGCCGTCCGGCGCCGTGCCTTCCTTGTACAGATTGACGGTCACGTTCGGAACCAACGGCTCCCAGCTGAGTTGCAGGAGCAGCTGCGGATCGTCAAAGGGGCGGGTCGAGGCGTAGACAACATGCCCGTGAATGCCGCCGTTTTCGCCCGCCGCAAACGGCTTCTTGGCGAATTCGATGAACGAGTTCTGGCCAGAGAAACCCTGCCAACCATAGGTGGACCCGTAGGGGTGCACCACGGGAGGATCGACACGACCGGTAGACCCGCCTGTGTTATCACCTGCTGGGCAGTCCGCACTGGCGCAATACCTGGCGCCCGGTACATGCAGATTGGCTGGGAGCGGGACTTGCTCGGCCGTGTTCGCCAGGTTATTGGCAATGACGGATGTGCCGCAAGGGGCGACCCCACCGGTTCCGCAACCCGGATTACCGTCGGCTGGACCACCAGCGTCGTAAACCACGTGGGCGCCGGTGCTCTTGAAACGGGTGGTATCCGTTTCGATCACATACCAACTGAACAGCGGGAATATCTCGTTGAAGCCAGCAAAACCGTTCAGGTCGGTGTTATTAAAGTTGGAGTAGCTGCCATCGCGGAACCGGATATTCGTGGGCACCAGCGTCAATCCTGGTTCGGTCGGATTGCCACTGCTATCCACGTTGGAGACACCATCCCCGTTCACGTCGAAGAACGTCCGGGTGTAGATATTGGCCTGCCATTGGTTCATTGCTATCTGGCCCATGGGGGTCGTACTGCCGTTTCCGGCGACTGCGACAGGCGTAGAGAGGCCATCTACCAGCATGTCGTTCCACTGGTCAAAGACTGTGATTCGCCAGTTGCCTTTGGGAACATTCGCGAAACTGAAGCTGCCATCCGCGGCGCACTTGGTGAACATGAAGTCGAGGCCGTCGGGATCCCCCAGGCTCACGTAGCACTGCGTGAAAGCAAAGCTGCTGTAGTCACCGCTGCTGTAGAGCCGCTCGTCCGGACTGCGGCTCATGCGCTCGTCGGTGACCGAACCCGTCACAGTATTCGTGCAATCTTGGACTGTCAGATCGCTGGTGGCAACGCCGACCCCATTGCAGAGGGGGTCATGGCGGCTGTTGATAATTCCCGGGTTGGCAAAGCCAATGGACACGTGGTATCCGGCCGGTCCAAACTCCTGGAAGAAGCTCGGCTCGCCGATGCGGAGGAAGGAATCGTGCGCCTTCTGCCCGTCCAACGTGTTGGTCTGCAACCACTCCTCACCGCGGGCTATGCGGTCGGCTGCCGGCGTGGCCATCACGCCGTAACGTCCAGGATAGAGGTTGGCCACGACCGCTTGGCCCGCGAGTGGTGAGAGCGTCTGCCCGTCGGATTCATACTTGGGGCAGGTCACAATCATGCCCGCGATGCCCGTCGGGCTGGGGGTCCCGTCGAAGCCGGTGCGCTCTTTGTTAATGCTCTTACTAGGATCCGTCGTGTCGACCGCAGAAATCGGGCATGCGTCCATACCCGTAGTCGGATCGGTGGTTCCCGCCAGAGCGTTCGTCAACGGCATGTTGAACATGTCGTAAGTCGGCTGACCGGTGGCATCACCAGACCCGCCAGCATCGTCAAACAGGGTGATCTGGAAGCTGCCCAGGCCTGGCTCGTTGGCTGCCAGGACGTCGACGCCACCGCCGGCATCATATTCGCCATTGAGCGGGAAGTCGTCCTCGAACACAAAGACGGAGAGTTGGGCCGGGGGGAAGGGCGTGGGCTGCGTCAGAATCGTGACCGCAGTTTGCCCGGCGGCGATCGGTGCGCCGCCCATGCCGTGGCCGCATGGATTCGTGTCCGGATGTGCGGGATCGCACGGAGATCCGGAGCCCGCGTTGAACGGATTGGCCGCATCGCCCGGCAAAACCGAGATGTAGTAACGCTTGGTCGGGTCGAGATGCACGGAACTGGGCATTGAAACCGTCTGGCTATTTCCGGTAGTCCGGCAAACGCCGTTGCCCACGTCGCAAACTGCGGGCTGACCGAGCACGGTCTGCTGCCCTTCGCAGGAAAGCGTCCCCGTGCAACCCGCCGCAACAACTGGCATGTAACTCGTGTGGAAATTGGTTCCGAACGTGGGAACGATCACTGATCCGCCGTTGTTTGCTGTGGTCCGCGGGTCGGTGTAGAACGTCCGGTCTTCCTCAATGATCCAGCGATAATCGGTAATCGGGGTGACTTTATCGCTGCCATCCACAACCTTCACCTGAAGGTTGGTCGGCGGCGGGAATACCAGCGTCACCGTCGCTGTCGAGGAGCTGATCGTCCCCTGTGAATTCTGCGCATGATAAGTGAATGTCCTACTACAGCCAGTTGCTGTAGTGCACGACGCGATTGACGCAACGAATCCGCCATTCGGGTCCACAGAAAGCGTCAGGCCCGATGAAGCCACTGGGGCGTTCGCCCCAGTTACAGGAACGGTCAGAGGATAACCTGCCAAATCCTGATCATTCGCCAGGATTCCCGGCGGCGCAATCTTCAGGGATAGACTATTCGTAGTGTATTTGTCGGCATTAACGATGATGCCCGACCGCGCCTCTACCGGCGCCGCGCCCAGTGTCACCGTGGTGCATGCCGGGCCGAAGGTCGCGCCGTTACCGCAATACTGAAAGGAGCCCGAAGCCGTCGTAGAAGTGGCGGGAGTGAATGTAAACGTCCCGTTCGTGTTCAATAGAACGGTGCCACCGACCGGAGTCCCTGCCAACGCAACACCATAAATATTAACGTCATTGGCGAGGACGCCTTTTGCAGGATCCGAGATCGTCAGGGCCTTGCCAGCGATTACTGAGTTGTAGAAATCCGGGTTTGCGGCGGGGCTCGCAAAGGCCGGCGTGCTTGGCAATCCGGCGCCATTGACACCAATGTACGCCAACATTCCGGCGTCACGCTCGATGCTGTTGCCCGAAAGGCTCAACTCGCGATCGAAAATTGGAAGAGCCGGTGCGGTCGTGGAGCTAGGCACGTTGACCATGACGTCATAAGTCTTGCCGGCGGCCATGAAGACTTCGCTCTGCACGCGCGGAACGCCGGGCAGCGGGTTGCCGTCCTCGGCGATCAGCGAGAATCCTTGCACCGCAGGTGAGCCCGTCAAGGATCCGACGATTGAAGGCACGTGCATGCGCAGTCCGGCATTCACCAGGCGAACCAAAACCGTACCGCTGACTCCGGACGCTGGCGATGCGGCGAACAGAGACGTCGAGCCGTGGGTCTTATCGAAGGCGGCTCCATTGACCAGGTAGTACAGCGGGGTGTAATTCACCGCCGGTGGATAGCATGCAGCCGCACCGCCTGAGCAATGCGCCAGTCCATTGGGTTGGAGCTGTAGGGCGGCAACCGCGGCCGCTCCGCTGCCGTCTCCCGATATCATTACTTGTGGCGCGCTCGCGTAACTACCTCCGTAGCCAGCTGAAGGTGCATCAACGCTGACCACCTGTCCAGAGGTGGGATCGACAGTTGCAGTGGCTGTGGCGCCCGAAGGGACAAATGTTACGGTGGCTGAAGTGTAACCTGAACCTCCGTTTGTGACGTTGACCGAAACCACCGGGCCATTAAGGTACGTTCCGTAAGTCGCACTTTCGCTGAAGCCGGCCGTGTTGACGGCCCCCTGGACCGCTTTGTTCTGGACTGGATCGATTTCGCTGAGCAGCAGCGGGAGCTCGGCGTCGTAGTTCACGCCGGGGTAGGCGAGGCCTCGTGCCGCAGCGGGAGTCGTCGTCGGTGCTGTAGTGACGACTAGGATTCCGTACAGTCCCATTGGCCCTTGAATCGAAGGGTGAGTCCCCGATTCAATCAAGTACGTGCCGGGCCGGAGGTTTGACCAAGTCAGCGAAGTTGTCGCTACCGCCGCCACCTCTGTGGCCATCGACTGAACGCGCGGCCCTTGTGGCGGCGGCGTGAAGACCGCTCCGCCGTTCGCAATCGGCCACGTGGTCGGCTGGTTGTCGTGCAGCGGACTCGGCGTGGTGGTCCTCGCCGATCCCAAGCCGCCGCCCAACTGTCCCACGATCACCAGCGACGTGGGCACGTTTGTCGGTGCGCCTGTCGTAGTGAATGTGAGGTTGTTCGTGAGGTTGATTTGCAAGCCACCGAGCGCGCTACTTGGAACGGTAATGACAACCGGCGACCATTGGCCAGGAGCCACAGGCTTCAATGGAGCGCAAGTCGCGCTCGAGGCAGTCGCGGCCCCGCAACTGTAGCCCCACATCGGCACCTGCGAGCCATCGGGCAGCGTCGCGGTGGCTGAGCCGGCCGTCAGATTGACCTGCTGCTGGGCGACGGCCAGAGTCGCTCCGAGGAGAAGAACAAGTATTCCAATAAACGTTGTTGTGAAATGCTTTTCGAAGTTGCGTCGCATTGCTCTGCTCCTCTGGCTTAATTAGTCTCGTCAATTACAAATTCCCGGGAATCCACCAGCATCATCATCAGCATGCCGCCCGGGAAAATGTTGTTGGTCGTGATCTCGCGCTCGTTGTGCGAGTGCCACATAAATGCAAAACCGGCCTCGCTGGAAGGATTATTCGCAATCGTGCCGGATGGCGGCGTGGTTCCAGTCGTGCCGCACGATGTCGTGTTGTTTGTTCCAGTGCACGTCCCGAAAGTGGCCCGCGTAGTGGCATCGGGTCCCAGATAGGGGCTGCCGCCGAACCAGGCTCCATTGGTGAAGATGTTGGGATCAGGCAGAGTGACGGGACCGCCGGTTGCGACATCCCC
>AR_comb_assmDRAFT_10144964_pt1 | contig 11738 bp, 9 predicted proteins | sample ArasoioldDNA_FD_10543 | JGI IMG/M metagenome (IMG submission 10543) | reverse complement strand
ATATGATTATCAGAGGTCATCTCTGTTGGTGATGTTATTTCGTACTCGTTCCTTAGAGGGTACGCATAGCGGCAATCACGTCTGTAAACGGCGTCCCGCCTGGGAATACCGCTGCCACACCGAGCGCCTTCAGCACGGGGATATCGGCCTCGGGAATTACACCACCCACCACGACTTTGACGTCCTCCATGCCCTGCGCTCGCAAGCGCTCGAGGAGCTGTTGCGACCACCCGAGGTGCGCGCCCGATAGCATGCTCAGGCCGATGATCTGTACGTCTTCCTGCAGGGCGGTATGCACGATGGCGTCGATGGAGTTCCGGATACCAGTATAAATCACCTCCATGCCGGCGTCGCGCAACAGCAGTGCCATGGTCTTGGCACCGCGGTCGTGCCCATCGAGGCCAGGCTTGGCGACCAGGATACGCCGCGGCGGTCCGGCGACAGGCGCCTGGGCGCTGGCGAGGCCACTGCCCTGTTTGCCCGAAACTACCGACACGGCCGGATCACTGTACAGGCCAAAGACTTTTGTTAACGTATCGCAGATCTCACCGATGGTCGCGTAAGCCTGCACGGCCTCGAGCATGGCCGGCATGACGTTTGTCGTGCTCCGGGCCACACCCTCCAGGCGTTGCAAGGCCTGCTGCACCCGCCTGGCATCGCGCTCCTGCCGTACGCGCCTGGTGCGCTCGATCTGCCGGGTCAGTGTGGCCGGGTCAGGGTGGTGCATGGCGATGTCCGCAGCTCCCTGGCTGCCGCGAAATGTGTTGACGCCAACGAGCATCTGCTCGCCCGACTCGAGGCGTTGCTCCTCGCGCAGCGCCGAGCGCAGGATGCGCTCCTGCACCAGGCCCGACGCGATGGCCTTGCTGACCCCCATCTGGAGGACTGCGTCAATAATCGCCCGCATGTGCTGCTCGGCAGCCTGCGTCAGCGTCTCTGCGTAGTAGGAGCCCGCCAGGGGATCGACGGTCTTGGTTATACCGCTCTCATAGGCGATGATCTGCTGCGTGCGCAGGGCGACGAGTTGGGCCTCTGCAGTGGGAATGGCGTAGGCTTCGTCATACGAACAGGAATGGATGGCCTGTACGCCCCCTAGTGCCGACGCCAGCACCTCGAGGGCGACACGCACGATATTGTTGAGCGGCTCCTCGACTGTCAGCGTATTCCCTCCGCTGCCGGCATAGACGCGCAGCATACACGACTCAGGATTGCGGGGCTGATAGCGCGCCTGCACCAGGCGCGCCCAGAGGCGTCGTGCGGCTCGAAACCGCGCGGCTTCCTCAAAGATATCCGTGCCGACCACACCCAGATTCCAGCTGATGCGCGGCGCAAAGTCATCGATCGACAGCCCGCGCTCCAGGAGCACGTCAATGTAGGCCATGGCATGTGTGAACGCCAGGGCGACTGATTCCAGGCGCGTAGCCCCAGCCTGCTGCATGTGCGCCCCGGATACACTGATGGGATTGAAGCGCGGCACCTCACGGGCGCAGAACTCCATCACGTCTGCGGTCAGTCGTAGCGCTGCGTCCACTGGAAAGAGCCAGGTGCCACGCGCGATGTACTCCTTCAGGGGATCGTTTTGTAGCGTGCCCCGGAGCTGTGCCGGTGCTACGCCCTGTCTGGCACCAACGGCCATGTACATGGCGAGGATAGGAGCCGAGGTGGTATTGATGGTGAAATTGGTACTGACTTTATCGAGGGGAATGCCGTCAAACAGGAGCTCCATGTCAGCCAGCGAGTCAATGGCGACGCCAACCCTCCCCACCTCCTCGCCCACCCTGGAGTCATCCGAATCAAAACCAATCTGCGTCGGCAGATCGAAGGCCACGCTGAGACCGGTCATGCCCTGGTCGAGCAGGGCCCGGTAGCGCGCATTGCTGTCCTCCGCCGTGCCAAAGCCGGAGTACTCTCGAAACGTCCACAGACGGCCGCGATACATCGAGGGATAGACGCCGCGTGTGAAGGGAAATTCTCCCGGGTAACCCAGGTCGCGTGCGTAATCGATGTGCTGGATGTCCTCAGGGGTATAGAGTGGCGCCACCTCCATGCCCCAGGTCGTCTGCACTGGTGCCGGTGGCCGCGCGGCCATGCGGCGCTGCCAGCGGGTGTGCGGAGTCTCCTGGGGCGACGCATCGGTGTCATGTTCCATGATTATCCCCTTCATGTGAGCGCTTCACAGTAATGACCGTGGCTTGGTGCAGGCAGCAGGATCTGTCATCCGGTTTTGCTGGGCAACTGGGCCACCGCCGTCCCACGGGCGGACAATTCGCCCTCCTGATTTTCCGCCACCAGCGCACATTCCACGTAGTGCTTGCCGTAGCTAGTGTATTTGTTGGTGACGCTGCCATGAATAAACAGGGTGTCCCCCTCAGGATTGTGCCGCCTGATCTCGCACGTGAGCCTGTGGAGCATGCCGTCGTCGCCAATCCAGTTCGTCATAGCATGACTGAGCCAGGAGCAGCGCTCTGGACCGTAGTCGTAGGCCCCCGGCACTCCAACTTTCTGGGCGAACTCCGGCTCCCAATGGACCCGTTCCGGGCAATCGGGAATGCCGTACTTATTCGGAATTCCCAGCCCGGGATGCCGGGTCAGCATCTGGTACGCCAGCTTGTGCGTGCGGATATAGAGGCCACCCCAGCCCTGAGCATAGGCAATGAAGCCAGTGACGGTCATCGGCCCTTTTACCAGCGTCGGTAAGGCGGTGCCCACCGCGACATCCTCCCAGTAGCGTGGCTCTTTGCCACGAATCATCTCGTGCTCGTAGAGGGCGTAAATATGGGCGAGTTCTTCCTGAGTGTACACCTTGGGCGTCTGCCGTTTGACCTCCTGATACTTGGTACCAGCTTCGCGTGCCAGGTCACGATCCGTGCGAAAACACCAGGTATCAGCACTGGCGAGCTGGTCGCCCGTCTCGTCATAGAAGTCGACGTGATAGATCTGCTGGATGGCGCGGCCGGCGAAGCGCGTATCATGCTCGATGAGATCTTTGAGATAGGCGCTGGTGGTAATCTCGGCGTTCCGCTGGATGGGCCTGTACCAGGTGAAATCACAGCCAGCGAACATGGCGTGCACGCCGGGGAGTCCCCCCACATAGCCACTCACAATGCGGCTACAGGCAAAGAGGAACGAGGGCAGAGCGATGATGTCCCCATACCGCGTGGTCTTACCGTAGGCCGGATCACACCACAACGGGTTGTCGTCACCGATCCCGTGCGCGTAGTGCCGAATGTTGTCACGGGTGGCTTCGTAGCACCACGGCTCAAGGGTGTGCTCGATGCGCTGACCAATGCGCTGGCGGAGCGCATCGAGCGCCTGGGCAGTGATGCCGACGAACTCCCGACGGAGCGCCTCTGGCATGCTTCCCTACCTCTCCAGCAGGGCCAGGAAGTCCTGCGTTGACATCCGCCTGCCCTTGGCTATTTCGATGATCTGCAGCGCTGTCTCATGGACATCCGTCTGCGACGTGGTGACACACTCTGCTAAGATGACCGTGTCAAAGCCGTTGGAGAGGGCGCTGCACGCGGTGAATAGCACGCACACGTTCGTCTCGATGCCAGCCACATAGAGCGTCTCGATCTGCCTGCAGCGGAGGAAGCCGTGTAGCTCTGTTGCGAAAAATGCGTCGAAGGTAGGTTTTTCGACAACCTTGGCATGCGCCTGGGCAGCAAGCTGCTTGATCGGCGTGACGAAGTCTGCCCCCCAACTGCCGCGATGGCATCCGTAGTCCTGGCGTTGCGGATCGTGCAGAAAAAGCGGCGGTCGATAACAGGATGAGGGATCGTAGACCGCCTGCACAAAGACGGTGGTCATGCCTGTACTGAGCACCGTGGCCGCGACCTCGGTCACCGTGCGGACAAAGTCTTGATATGGCTCTCGGATCTCGCTTGTGGGCGGCGGGTGCAAATAGATACGTGCCAGGGCGTCGATATCCGTAGCCCTCAGCTGGCCCTGCCTGGCGCCTCTACGCTTTTCCTTTTCGTCGTAGTATCCCCCTATGGCGAGGAAGTCGTTTTGCATATCCACAACGAGCAACGCCGACGTGTCTCGCACAGTCACGATTCCCCTCCCGTGCCCCTGCGCCATGGCGCCGACGCACCTCGCAGAGCGGTCTGTATGGCCTGATGTGCATCTCTTGGAACACCTACTTTACAGGCGTTGCCCGGCAAAATGCAACACAACGCCAAGATGCCGCCTGATGCCCTGCGGCGCCGTGTGGCGCTCCCAGTGGTAACAGGGAGGCATGCCAGGGCGCTCCTGTAGGGGCTGCTGTGCTGCCCGGTTACCAGTAGACCGGAATAGACAGCAAAGCCACGCGACCGGTTGAAAAACCCTCAGGATTTTTCAAGGTGATAGGGCGCCATGGACATAGCTTGACTTTCTCGCCTATCCCCTGCATGCGGCGCCCACCCACCCGCACGCGGGACGCACGCCATGAGGACCACCATCGCGCCGAGGGCGATGAGGGGATCGGTGATCTCAGCAATACGCCCAGGGAGGTGGCGCTGTGCAAGCTCGATCGCCAAGAGCAGTACGGCAACCGCACTGCCGGCGGCAAGCCTATTCCATCCCAGTCGTGCTAGCGCCCAGACGAGCCCCCCATAGAGGAAGAGTTTCTGGAGCAGGCTCTGCACGTTGACCTCAATAGCGCCGTCGAGGAATCCATAGAAGGGGATGCAGTGGAAGGAGGCCGGCGTCGGGTGAAAGGTGAAGGGGGCGAGTCCCTCCATGAGGAGCACCACCACCGTCAGGCACGCCAGCAGCGCCAGCCCCCCCCGCGTGCCGCCGCCCGGAAGTGCCCAGAGGAGACACGCCAACGCCTCGCCGATGATCTCGGCCGGCACGATGCGCGCACCGAGCAGGAAGAGTCGGGCCACCTCAATACCCACGAAGGCGAGCAGGAGGGCAGGGAGACAGCGGTGCCGCTCTAGGGCGGCGTCGGCCAGTGCGGCGAAGAGCAGCCAGGAGACGAGATGCCGCAGCACATCCCGGCCGGTCAGAGTCGGGGACAACACGAGCGGCTTTACTCTGTCCTTCAACGCTTGGAAATCGAGTGTGGGCACGAAGGGAGCCAGCCGATAGCCCAGCCAGGATACAGCGAACACGGCAGCAGCAGGATCGGCAAGGGTGATCCCACTCGGCAGAGCGAGGACGGGGTGCCCGAGTGCCGCGGCGAGCGCACCCGTCGCGGCGCCAATCGTGTTGGTGGCGACGTCGTAGAGGCTCGGAACGCGCCCGACATCATACATCTGGACTATCTCAATGGCCATAGACACCGCCAGCCCAGCAACCGTCGCGCCGATGGCCCGGGCTATGGCTCGGATACGAGTGGGGAAAGCCAGGGTGAGGAAGAGGCCGAACGGGATGTAGAGCAGCACGTTCGCCACCATATCGCCACGGCTGGGGTGTTGTGCGAGGCTCGCGAGGAGCGTGTCGGGGATGCTGTGAGGCAGCGACCGCGGCTGCAACGTAAAAGGATAGAGCGAGCCATAGATGATGAGCGCGAGCGTGCTCAGGAAGAGGAGCCACGGTCCCTGGTACCCACCAGCCCCTGCCGGGAAGAGCCTTTTCATGCAGTCTGTCCTTCCTGAAAACCCGCATCGATGAGGTGTTGCTATCCGATAGCCCCGAAGCCTCTCTATGACCTCTTGTACACCCAAATGAACTGTAAGGCTTACTCGGGCAGAGTACGTATCCTGCCCTGGAGGGCTCCGCATCTGCCAGGACGTATCGGCAGCCCTATGGAGAATCATGAACTCTATGTGTGTGCGGATGCGCCTGCCCTTTTCCAGTTTTGTCGTCGCCCGCATTGGCGCATGTCGTCAGGATAATGAGAAGGGGGAGCCTCTCCCTCCTGCCCCTGTGGTGTGCTGCGTGACGGCCGTTGGCTCTGCCATGTCGACGGCCCTCAGCTTCCCGCATGCGAACGTCAGCCTGGTCAGATTGACCGGATACCCACGCTGTGGCATGGAAATCCGTGTCGTTTTGCTCGAGCAGTGGGTGTAGGGCAGAATCAAGCCATCGCCATACCCCGGGAACCCCAGATTCTACGCCACGTCCCCCTGTGCTTCGGTATGGCACGGTTTTTGCCTAGGAAAGACATGACACCGCCCGAGCCAGCGGGCGGTGTCAAGACCCTCTCGGGTCTCTCCTTGTCGTGGATAAGGGCTCGTGCGGCGTGCCTGCCATGAAGCGAGCGCACGAGCCCCGTACCGCTCCCTTCTGTGCTTCCGCGGGGAAGGGCCGTTGGGCCGCCATCCCAGTGGCTCTCTCCCGCATCTCCCGTCCCAGTCTTCTCAACCAGTTCCGCAACCCGGGAAAGAGGGGAAGCAGAGCTTCCCCCCTCATTGAGACGTTGCGATTATGGCAACATCGTCCAGGCTATAACTGGATGCAACCGACTCGTGCCGTTTGCCACAGCAAGGGCAACACAGCTCGCGGGGTATCGCAAGGCGGGGCATTGTCCGTGCGGGACAAATGCGAGGAGGCTGCAGGGCAACCTCCCTGCGCCCCCCGGGCATGATTATAAAGGTGAGAGGATGGGACTTTGGCTTTAGTGTCGCCATGCACCCAAGGCGCGTTTCCACCGGTGCCACCGACTCTGCGTGGCCGCCTGCGCCTCGGCGAACGTGGGGGACGCAAACGTGTGTGGAGATGCACGCGGGAAATTCATTTGCACTTCCATCGGGGTCCCACAGCGCTCGGCAAACGCCTGACATGCCGTCACCCCCTCCTCTCGCGTGCGAAACTTCACAAGGCCCGCAGACGTGAAGAGCACCCCTCCCGGCGTCCGAAAGCGCACAAAGCCACAGTCCGGCGGCACCTCCTGGCGTGGGTCGCGTGTGTACACCTCGCCATAGCCGTGCTGCGTTACAAAGTGGGCAAGCTCGTCGAATAATTGTGCTGCATCCTTCAGCATCGCTCTCTCCTTTCTTGGAGTGTGCCTTTCTGCCGGGAGTGGGAAAGAATGCTGAAAGAGTAGCATACACATAAAACTAGATCAAAAAAATCTAAATAGAAGCAGATGCTATTGTGACAGGGATCACAAGCCCATAGGCTCTGGGGCAGCGCAAGCGGGTCGGCACGGGTACAACCCGTCTGCGGGCTGCTTTCGACCCCTGCTGCTCGCGAGCTGCTCCTGCCCCCCAACAAGATCCCGGAGAACCATCCACGGGCTGGGCCACACCCCAGGTGACCGGCGCCGGGGGCGCCGGCCTGGCATCGGTCAACCATCTCTGTTATTCTACGGAATACGGCATATATTGGGACACTGTATGACGGTAAGCGCCAGCGGATGCCTGGGAAACGCAACCCGCATGACAAGACGCGGTTGCGCGCGCTTCCTCGGGAGCAGTGGGTGCCGATTGCGGTCCCGCCCCTACAAGCCGCCAGATATTTGTGGCAGTATTTCTGTAGAGGAGATTGCGTCTTATGCAGTTCGGTGTGATGCTCCCCCATAGGTGGCTGTATGCTGCCGGAAACACCATCGCGGACTTTGCCCGCGAGGCTGAGGCGCTTGGGTACACCTCGTTATGGGTCACGGACCATATCATTGTGCCCTCCTACCGGACGGAGCGCGGGCACATCTTCTATGAGGCCTTGACGACTCTTACCTACGTCAGCTCTATTGCTACCCGTTGCCGCCTGGGCGTGGCGGTGCTGGCCTTGCCCCCCCGGAACGCGGTGCTGGTGGCCACCCTGGATGCCCTGTCCCAGGGGCGGGTACTCCTCGGCGTGGGCACTGGCTGGATCGAGGAAGAATTGCGGTACCTCGGCGCCGCATGGCAGCAGCGGGGCCCCATGCTCGACGAAGCCATTCAGGTGCTCCGGACCCTCTGGAGCGACGAGGCCGCCAACTCCTTTGCGGGCAGGTATACGACGTTTACCGACATCGCGTGCTTCCCGAAGCCGGCACAGCCCGGTGGTCCGAAGCTGCTGGTCGGTGGCATGACCGCTCCATCACTCAGACGCGTGGCAACGTTGGGTGATGGGTGGATCCCGTGGGCCGTATCGCCCCAGGAACTCAAGGACGGTGTGGCCAGGATCCGTGCGTATGGCGGCGACAGGGCGCTCGAGCTCGCCTGTGTCATGCCTGCCGACATTGGATCGCACGCTATGGAACGCTACATTGGAGTCTTTGGGGAGGATCATAAACTCCTGAGTGGCTCCACAACCACAGTCGCACAGATGGTAGAGGAGTTCGAGGAGGCAGGGTTACACCACCTCGTGTGCTCCTTTCGGGATGTACGGCTGTTCCGCGACGAGCGGATCGATGAGATCAACCGGCAGATGCGGCTGTTTGCGAAAGAGGTGCTGCCCTCCTTCGTCGGGTAGGAGACAGACGCCCCGTGTAGAGATATGATGCTTGCCGGTTGATTTTGCCGGCCGGCGTTTTGGGCAACTCCGTGACAAACTCGATCTGCCGTGGGTATTCGTGCTGACTGAGCTGCGCCTTCATAAAGGCCTGGATGTGCGCGCGTGTGTCCGCCGTAGGCGTAGGGGTGACGATGTAGGCCATGACGACCTGGCCGCGCAGGGCATCTGGCACCCCGACCACGGCGGCTTCCACGACCAAGGGATGGGTGAGTAGGGTCTGCTCGATCTCCACAGCGCTCATCGTCCAGCCAGCCGAAATGATCACGTCGTCTGAACGGCCTTCGTGGTAGAAATAGCCCTCGGCGTCGCAGTACCCCCGGTCCTTGACATAGAACCACTGCCCCTTGCGCTTGACCGCAATGTCGCCGCTCTGATAGGGGGGTAAGACCTGGCCAGCGCTGTCAACAATGGCAACATCCCAGCCGGGGGCGGCCTTGCCGAGGGCAGTGGGTTTGACGGTGTACCCCTGCAGACCAGGGAAATTGACAATCAGCACGCCGACTTCCGTGGTCCCGTACATACTGCATGGCATCACCCCAAACGCCTCCTTGATATAGGCAAATGTGTCAGGGTCCATCGGCTCGCCCGTAAAAGAAATTTTGTCGAGCTGGAGGTGATAGCAGTCGCGCAACCCCGCGTTTTTGAGCAGACGAAAGACCGTGGGTGCTGCCGCCATGTTAGTAATCTGGAACTCCTCCAGCGCTTCGAAGATCCGCCTAGCCTCGAACTTGCCAGCGTAGCTCGCGATGTGCAGACCGAGGGCCAGCGGGGCAATAGTGCCATGCCAGAGGCCATGCCCCCACGCCGGTGACGAGGGGCAGAAATAGCGGTCGCCAGGACGCAGTCCCACGCCATAGAGGGCGGCAATCATCAACGTCACGACGGAGCGATGGGTATGCTTGACGGCCTCCGGCAGCGCCCGCGTGGTACCAGATGTATACTGCAAGACCGCGACATCGGCAGCATGCGTAGCCGGCGTATAGGTGGGGCTGGCGGCCTGGAGGGCGGCCCAGAAGGCGTCATTGATGGTCACAACCATGATCCCAGGGAACTGCGTGCTGAGGGCCTCGGTACGCTGCGCCGTCAGGAGCAAGCGAGGTTGGCAATCGCTGAGGCGGAGCGCCAGCCCCTCCGGGCCAAAGAGCGTGAACAAGGGCACGGCGACCGCACCGCGTTTGAGGATCCCGAACAGACTCACATAGAATGCCTTTCCCGGATCGAGGACGATGGCTACACGGTCGCCGTGGCCGATTCCCAGCGTTGCGAGCCAGTTGGCGAAGCGGCCGGAGAGATCGGTGAGGGTGGCGTAATCATAGTGCTCGCTATGGCCGTCGGCAAACTTAACGCTGATCGCCGGGCCCTGGTCCCGGTGGCGATCGAGGCACTCATGGGCCAGATTCATACGGTCGCGGTCACCGTCAAACAAGGCCCAGAGGCGGTCCCAGGAGAACGACCGCATCACGTCGTCGTATGTCGTGAGATCAGTGAGTTGTGGCATACAAGGTGCTCCCATGCGGCGGCACTCTACCCTGGATCAGCTCGCTCAGTGGCTTGCACACCTCGGGGTGGCATCAGTGTTGTAGGCTAGCGGCAAAGTCCAACCAGGTCCGGGCACAGGGTATCGGGAGGACATGCTGGACAAACCCGGTGACGCCGGGAAACACCACCGCCCGCCCGTTGGGAAATAGGCTAGCGGCGCCGCGGAAGTCCCCCAGCACCTCTTCGCGCAAACGGGCCGCTGCCAGCACCAGGGTGGGGGTCTGCACGTGTTGTAACAAGGGCGGCAAGTCGCCACCCGGCGCGCGCCGCTGGAACTCGCTGACCACGTGGGCGGGAGTTGCGGCCATCTGGGCGGCATACCACCGGATATACGCGGGAGGGACCAGTTGCGGGTCCAAACGCCGCGTGATGGTGCTTTCCACCCAGGCAGCCACGCCCTCACGGTCGATCAAATCGGCACTGTCCGTATGGTGGGCATCAAACGTCACGGGTGACGTACAGACGGCCAGGGAGAGTAAACGCTCCTGGTGCAAGGTCGCAAAGCGCATGGCAATGGAGCCCCCAACCGTCTCACCAATGAGGTGGACTCTGGAGAGCTCCAACTGGTCCAGGAGACTCAGGAGGTCCTTGGCAAAGTTCTCTAGCGACCAGGGATATCCTGGCGCAGGGACTGACGACTGGCCCATGCCACGCATATCAAACCGGACAACGCGATAATGCTGGGCCAGAATGGGCACCCAGGCGTACCAGAGCTTGTGGTTCTTGGCCATACCGTGGTGCAGGACGACAGTCTCTGGCTGCGTCCAGGGGTCGGTGAAGTCATCGATGGTGTAAAACAGCTCCGCGCCATCGTCTAAGCGGACTTGCATGACGATACCTCCGAAACAAGATGAGCCGCGTCGTTAAGCCGCAGGCGAACCAACTCAGGCATACCTGGAGCGGCAGCGCGCCGGGCAGGGCCAGGACGCCGCTGCCTGCTCAGGCTATCCGGTGATGCCGTAGTAGGCGGCATAGTTGTCCCACAGAATCTGCCGCTTATCCGCGTCGCTGAGTCGAGCTGTAAGAAGTGGAACCCAGTCACCTGGGTGATAGCGCGTAGTATAGCACAGCGACCACCCCGGCGTGTGCGGCCATGGCACACCGCTTGTCGGTAACCCTATGACCCAGAGTGGAGTGCTTTAGACTCGGAAGCCATGGGCATAGAGTTCCCGTAAGTGCGTGAGATGCTGCGGCGGAATCGGGGGCAGGGCGACACACTCCACCAGTTCTTCCATCTCAGCCACATTTTTCACCCCAGGCACGGTGGTCGCGATGTCCCGATTCATCAGGCAAAACACCATCGCCGCCTGCGACAAAGTGCGGATAGGACCCTCCAGGAGGAAGCCCAACGTTTGTGCGCTGGCCACATCGTGCGCCAGGAGGGTCTCGGGTGGGATGGGCCGGTCGACCTCCTGACTCAACGCTCCGGCGGCGTGGGACCGGATGCCGATCACGCCGATGTTCAGAGATGTGGCCAGCGGGATGATCTGGCCGTTGTCCCACAGCGACACGCCAGGCGGCGCCGGCTCTTGTGCGGTCCAGTTCAGCAGGTTGTAATACGCCAGCACGGTATCGAAGTGCCCGCTGTGCATAATACGCCGCACAGCGGGCACCTCAGGTTCCATGGCCGATATGCCAATGAAGCGCGTCTTCCCGGTGTGTTGTATCTGCTGGTAGGCGTCCAGCACCGGGCCCAGGGCATCGTCAGCAGACAGCGAATGGGGCAGATCGCCCCGTCGTGGCGTGAACCGGTTGTGGATGTGCAGCACATCGACCATCTCCCGGCGCAGCCGCCGCAGGCTCGCCTCGACAGACATGCGGACCGC